>Ga0157374_10004482_pt1 | contig 11727 bp, 9 predicted proteins | sample M25metaG_FD_115308 | JGI IMG/M metagenome (GOLD analysis project Ga0157374, IMG submission 115308) | Miscanthus rhizosphere microbial communities from Kellogg Biological Station, Michigan, USA - M2-5 metaG | ecosystem: Host-associated > Plants > Roots > Rhizosphere > Soil | place: USA: Michigan...
TGCTCGAGTGCCTGCTCCGCGGCCGCCAGCGTGGCCTCGAACGTCTTCTCCGACGAACGATTACAGATTCCGATACTGACCGTGATTCGCGCATCGGGGTTCGCGGGTACCCACTGCCCTCGCGCGATGGCAGCCCGGATCTCCTCGCAAGTCGCGGATGCGGTCTCCGGAGACGTGTCCAGCAACAGCAATTGAAATTCCCCGCCCTCTGCGCGCGCGTACTGGTCCGCATTGCGCAAGTGGGAAGCGATGATTGCAGCAACTTCCTTCAGCACCCGGTCGCCGGTGGCTTGCCCGTAGGCTTCGTTCAGCGTTTGGAAATTGTCGATGTCGATGATTACCGTCGCCAATTGCCGGAAAGGCGCAAAGACATGTCCCGCCACCCGCGCAAGTCCTCTTCGGTTGAACGTGTCGGTAAGCGCATCGCGGAGCCTTTCGTCATCCCAATCGCGGCTCCTCGAGATCAGCGATTCGGCTTCCTTCTGGTAATGCGAGGCCTTTTGGCTGACGGAGTCAGCCTGCGAGATCAGTTCCGTGCTTCGGGCCAGCAATCGCAATCGCTGCTTGTACTGCCTTTCGAGAAAATGGCACCGTCCGTTTGCCCAATCGAGCGCGGCCGATAGGTTCCCTGCCGCGCTTTCCAGAAGGGCTCCTTCGGCCATCACGCGATCCAGCACCAGGCCGAGTTGTCCGGTGCCGGCGATATCGTGGGCAATCGTCAGGTGGGCGCGCGCATCGCCGTACTCTTCGCACAACCGATGGGCGATCGCGATACCCAGATGCGCCTCCGCGCCTTCACTCGGATGCACCAGGCCTCGCCCGAGTGCCCGCGAGAACATGACTTTGGCGCGCGAAACATCGCCGGCGTGAAGCATGGCCTGACCCACAAGACTGTCCATTGCACCAGGGTCGAGGCCAAGTTCCTCTCCGGAACATAACATCCTTGCCCGTTCCGCATATTGCAGCGCCTGGTTGGCCAATGCCTTTTTCTGTGCAGCGGACAGCGTCTCACTTTGCTGCAGCTTTATCAGCAACCCATACGCTATGTTCGACAGCGCGATGTATTGGCTTCCCACAGCACCGTCCGCGATCGCAATCCCGAGTGCCCCCTCCAGGAATTCCTTGGAAGTGTCGTGGTCACCGACCATTCCAAGCAGACATCCGTGATTGCAGTACGCCGTGAAGCTGTCGACCGAAGTCGGCACGACATCGACGTCGGCAACCGCGCGAGCCGTCCATTCCAGTCCACGTTCAGGATTGCCCATCATTCCCACGGCAAAGCCCACCATCGTGTGCAGCCAGCCAAGCCGCTTGTTGAAGGCGCTGCGCTCCACTTCCTCCAGCGCCGGAACGATGGCGTGCAAGGCTTCCTCATAACGCCCGGCATTGATGCTGCGTGCGCCACGAGCGATTGCGCCGAGCGCCCGATGAAGCGGCGTTGCGACGTCGCCGTGCTCGGATATGGCCGCTTCCAGGACGCGCGCGGTTCTGCCCCGGCCGCCGAGCGTGATTTGGTCGAATACCGGGGCAAAAATATTCTGCCGTGCGTTGATCATGGAATTCCCTGCCTGCCTCATTTCACCCAATCGGATGTGAAGTATAGGTCGTACACAAGCGTCGACGTTGCAATTGTTGCAACGTATAGCTACATAAATTGCAATTGACACAATTCCGCAGTTCTCTAAACTCCGCGCCGGAAGTCGCACCCCGACAGCGTGCGTATCTCACCGAGCCCACCCAATGAATCGATCCATTCCTCCGATGCTGCCCACTACCCATGGGCCGAAAGAGCGCGCCCATCCGGCGCGTGTGTTGACGCGGCTGGTTGCCGCGACGAAGCGGCACGCGCTCACGTCCGGCGTCTTCATTCTGGCTGCGACCGCGTTGACGCCGCTGCACGCTTCGCAACTCGTCTCGCAGAACCTGAAGCAAATGATCCAGGAGGCCGACGTAATCGTGACCGGCGAGGTCAGCAAGGTCACCGACGGCATCGAGAACGGCCTTCCGTTCACCGAAGTCACGATGAAGGTCAACAGCAGCATCAAGCGCGACCTCGCGTTGAACAGCAATTACAGCTTTCGCCAGTACGGTTTGCTCAAGCCGCGCAAGCTGCAGGACGGCCGCTACCTGCTGGCCACGAAAATCGAGGGCATGGCCACGTGGACCGTCGGCGAGAAGGTCACCACGTTCATGAACAAGCCGGCGAGCCGCACCCGGATGACCACGCCGGTCGGCATGGCGCAGGGCAAGTTCACCTACAGCGGCGCGCAGGCTGCCAACAGCTTCGACAACCGGGGCCTGTTCAAGGGGATGTCAGTTGACCCGAGCGCATTGAACGCCAAGGAGTCGGCGATGCTGGCCAAGCCTGCGGGCGCGGTCGAAGGCGAGGTCCTCATGAATCTCGTCAAGCGTGCCGTCAAGGAAAAGTGGATTGAAAAAGGTGTGATGCGCTGATGAAAACGCTAAAACTATCTCTGACCGTTGCCTTGGCGGCGGTTCTCTCGGTTGCGCAAGCGGCCGGTCCCTTGCTGACCACCGACAAACCGGGCAATCCGCAGCCGCTGCGCTGGGATATGAGCAAGGGTCCGGTCAAGGTATACACCGACATCGGCGACTATTCGTACAAGGACGACGGCTCAGTTTTCCTGAACAACGTCCAAGCCGACAAGATCACCGCATTCGCCCTCACCCAGTGGAGCAGCGTCACCACCTCCACATGGAAAGCCGCCACCAACCCGGCGAAATTCACCAAGTTCAGCCAGGTGCCGAGCATCGGCGTGGACGTGGTCGACGGCGCAACCGCCTCCAAGATCTACGGGCAGTACAACGAAGGCGGCCTCTACGTCATCTACGACCAGAACGGCACGGTGATCGAGGAAATCTTTGGCGCGCCGAAGGACCAGGTACTGGGCATCGCGTTCGCCGAGATCGCCGAAGACCGCGACGGTGACGGCTATCCGGAGACCATCGTCAAGGCAACCGCCGTGATGAATGGCTGGATCGTGTCCACCGAAGCGGCGGACCCGGACAACGGCGTTCCGCCACCGGATATCGACGGCAAGCGCATCGCCGGCGTGTTCACGCACGAGTTCGGTCACGCGATCAACCTGTCGCATTCGCAGGTCAACGGTCAGCTTGGCTACTTCAGTTATCCGGGCTGGCAGGACCTCTACCCGGGCGTTCCCGGCTGCGTCGCGCCAGTCCATTCGTGGCACAACGCGGACCCGAGCGCCAACAAGCTGGACCCGAAGTACATCGAGACGATGTTCCCTTTCATCAATCCCACGTCGCTCGACGAGAATGGACGCAATCCGGGCGTCGAGCAAAGCACGATCGATCGCGCCGACGACATCGCCGCCATCTCGGACCTCTACCCGACGGCCAGCTATGCGAAGACCCGTGGCTCGATTGCAGGCACGCTCTACCTGAAGGACGGCCGCACGCAGTACAGCGGTATCAACATCGTCGCCCGCAACGTGGCCAACCCGCTCGGCGACGCGATTTCGGCGATGACCGGCGACAAGACGCAGGGCAAGGTCGGCCCGGATGGGCGCTTCCGCATCAACAATCTCACGCCGGGGCAGAAGTACCAGCTCTACACGGAAGAGATCTACGCCGGTGGCTACCCCACAACGCCGACGGCTCTCGTATCAGAAGCCGAGTACTGGAACGTCAACGAGCAGGCGAATGCGGCCAAGGACGATCCTTGCGCGGCCAGCGCCATCACGGTGGAAGCCGGCGTGACCAAGACGGCCAACTTCTATTTCAACGGCTACATGGACGGCGTGCAGTACACCCCGGTGACGTACGGCTACCTGGGCAGCATGTCCAAGGACGGTGAGCGCGCCGCCGGAACGATCGACGGAATTCCCTTCGTCTGGGATGCGAAAAAAGGCGTGCAGCTTGCGCCCGAGGGCATGGTGTCAACCAACGCCAGCATCACGCGCGATGGCCGCCAATCGATCGTGCAGACACCGCAGAACGGCAAGTCCATCGTGGACCCATGGTCCGGCGACACGTTCATCACCAACTCGGCGGGCATCTGGGATACCAAGACGGGCAATGTCATCGACCTGGGCAATCTCAACGGCAACACCTGCTTCGGCGGGAGCCAGATCGGTTTCTCGAGCAGCTACATCTGGGCGGTGGATGCGAAGGCCAAAGCAGCGGTGGGCACGGCCTACATCGATCGCAACGGCGACGGAAGCTGCGAAGGTGGCTATACCGACGAGGGCGTGGCCATCGGCGGGGAGATCGTTCCCTTTATCTGGACGCCCGGCAAGGGGATGCGCCAACTCAGCCTTGAGGGGATCAACCTCACAGGGGAGCCCTGGCACCGCGCGCAGGCGATCTCCGGCAACGGCAGGGTCGTGGTCGGCAACAGCAACTTCTCGAAAGCCTATGCCTGGATCGATGAAGGCAAGCCGATCGACTTGTACAAGGCGATTGGCGCGCTCGACGGCGGTTACGCAATGACGCCTGACGGCAGCCGCATTGCGCTGGAGACCGAGAAGGACGGCGTGGTGTTCTGGAACGCGAACAAAGGCACGCAACCCGGCGCCTTTACCAAGATCCGCCAGTTGCAGTGGTGTGTCGACCTGCCCTTCTATGACTTCGGGTTCAGCTGCGACGTCGACGGCGCCGAATTCATTCAGAGCACTTTCGGGCCGATCCCGATCAATACCAACGACATCAGCGACGATGGCAAGGTAATGATCGCGCGCGCCGGCACGTTCTTCGAAAGCGGCTTCCACGGCGTGATGTGGCTGGAGGACCTGGGCTGGATAAAGTTGAAGGACTTCTTCCGTACCCAGGGCGTGGCCGAAGCCTATCGTTTCGGCTTGGACGGACCCGGCTCGATCAACGGTCGCGGCACCGAAATGGTCGGCGGCATTCCAGGCTATCCGCTGACCTGGTACGTCGACATGAAGAAAGTGTTCGTCTGCAAGCAACACAAGTCGCTGGAGACCGACTTCCCCGCGGGCTTCGTCGAGCAGGTAAAGAACGGCGCGCTGATGGGCCGTTGCGAGCACCAGTAAAGAAAAGTTTATTCTGTATCGGCGAAAGGCCGGTCCCGCAAAGGATCGGCCTTTCCCCATTGCGCGGGAGTCAGTGCCAGGGATTCGCCCGCAGCCACTCCAGCCGGTTGTTGGCCGCCGTGACCTTGAAGACCTCCGGCATGAGCGCCGCAAGCAATTTCTCGTCCTGGTCCCTGACGAATGTCTCGGCGGACGCCTGCACGCCAGATGGACCTACCTCCAGGATGAACGCCACGTCCGGAGCGCCGGCCGGATACGGGACGTACACGGGGCCGCTCTGCGTCTCCAGCCGCACCATATCGCGCGCTCCGAGCGACGTCACGCGCATGACGCCCACCGCTCGCAACTGCTGCGCATAGGGTTGCACCAGTTGCACGAGCTGCGGCTGTTCGGTCGTGGAAAACGGCGCTGCGATCGCGAAGGCGCAGCACAAAAAAAGCGCGAGGGGCTTGGCGAACATGGCGAGGCTCAACGCGAAGATGAAAGGTTGGCCTGTAACGCTAGTCGCAATTGAATCTGCATGTCAACTGCCGAATCCCAAATGCCGGCCCCTCGCGCGCGCAAATGGGCTTGCCGACCACGCAAAATGGGGCAGGTGCCCATTTTTGAGATAATGACCGGCTAGGCGTTCGACAAGGCGTCTAAGTCCTCCTCTCAAACCAACTCACGTAAGGATGCAAGCCATGCGCAATCTATTCGCCACAATCGGATTAGCTGTCACAACCACCATCGCGTGGCCCGCAATGGCCCAGCCGGCCACCGTTGCCGGATCGGTGCCGGGCAAAGTCGGCGTTGCCGAAACGGTCAAGGTCACCACCACGATCACCGCCATCGACAAGGCGACGCGCGACATCACGCTCAAAGGACCGAAAGGGAATGAAGTCACGCTCACCGCCGGTCCCCAAGTGAAGAACTTCGACCAGTTGAAAGTCGGCGATCAGGTCGTTGCGCAGTATGTCGAGGCGCTGACACTGGAACTGAAGAAAGGCGGCGGCATGGCCGTCGCCCGCACGGAGCAGGCGGGTACCGCGGGTGCGAAGCCGGGCGACAAGCCTGCGGGCGCAGCTGGCCGTCAGGTGACGATCGTCGCCGACGTCATCGACGTGAACCCGGCCAAGCAATCGGTCACGCTGAAGGGACCGAATCGCACGGTCGACCTCGTCGTCGCCGACCCCGCGCAATTCAAGCTGATCGCGAAGGGCGATCAGGTCGAAGCGAAATACACGCAGGGGGTCGCCATCACGGTGGAACCTGCGGCAAAGAAGTAACCCTTTCGGGGGCGGGCTCGCCCCCACCGGGCGGTTGAGCGTTGCAGCAGCTACGCCAACCGCCCGTATGGCGGGCTCGGCAGTTACTCCGTCTTGCGCCGCCCGCGCATGAGGAAGTACAGCACCAGCGCGATGACCACGGCAATCAGCACGTACGAGGTCATCCCCATGCCGGTGCCCGCAGCTGGCGGCGCTGTGCTCGATGCGGGCGGAGCGGCTGGCGCCGCAGTTGGAGCCGGAGCCGGAGCCGGAGCGGGAGCAGGAGCAGCAGTCGGAGCGGCGGCCGGAGCGGTAGTCGGAGCAGCGGCGGCCGGTGCCGGCGTGGCAGGCGTCCCCGTTTCTGCCTTGGCCACCTTCGGCGCAGCCTTGTCCAGCGTTGCCTTCACGTCCTGCTCGGTCACCGCCACCGGCGCAACCGGCGAGACAATCTTCGCCGTAAGCACGTCACCTTCCTTCACTTCGCCGATGCGCATCAAGCGCCCGTCCTTGAGAATCTGGATACCCCACTTGTCCAGCTGGTCCTGCGAAAAGCGCTTCCGCACGCCGTCCTGGTCACGGACGATGATCGACGCCGGACCCGCCTGCAACACAACGGCTTCCCGGAATTCGGTGACGTAGACTGGAACGAGAGTAGTCGTGGACGTCACGACGGCCGTGCCCTTCATTCCCGGCTTCAACTCCGACACGGACAATTTCTTGCCGTCGACGGTGAACCGGAAATCGTTGGGGACATTGAGCCCGTGAGTGCCCTTCTGGTCGTGGAAGACGAGAAAGTTCCCGTCGACGGAAAGCACCTCGAACGTGAGCACTTCGCTCTTTGACGTCGTCTGCGCCATCGGAGCGCCCGCAAGAGCCAGCCCCAACGCAACCATCACAATCAACCCGCCCAGCCCTCTCGTCTTCGTACCCATGGTCGGTCTCCTTGGATTTGCGAAGCGACCCGGTATTCCGAAGCAGCGCCTCCCGCCACAATCAATCGGAATGCCAGTCGCAACCCCCGTAGCGCCATGTCGGAATGACGCTACGACGACCAATATACGCCGGCCGGGACCCAGCTGGAAACCGTCGACACGATGGCGCAAGGCGATTACAGTCGAAAGTGGCGTCACAAAAGGTTGGCGCAAAGGGGCGCGTCCGATTCCTTCCTCGGCCGTTGGAGTCACACCCATGACCTCGCAAGACAAATTTGATGGCAAACCGGCGCGAACCGAAACGTCCGCGCAGATGGACCTGTTCATCCGCGCCGGCCTCATCCTTGCTCTGGTCTTGCTTTGCTATCAGGTCTTTGCGCCGTTCCTGACGCTGATGGTGTGGGCCCTGATTCTCGCCGTCGCGCTGTACCCGATGCAACAGTTCATCGCTAACAAGCTCGGCGGCAAGCAAGGGCTTGCGGCGACGATCCTGACCCTCCTCGGCATCGCCCTCATCGTCGTGCCGACCGCCGTGCTGATGAGCTCGCTGGGCGACTCCGTGCAACAATTGGTCGTCGACGTGCAGGAGAACACGCTCGAGATCCCGGCGCCGCCCGATGCGGTCGCGACGTGGCCACTGGTTGGCGAGAAGCTGCATGCATTCTGGACTGCGGCGTCCACCGACCTGCCTGCGCTAGTTCACAGCCTGCAGCCGAAGATCGGCGACATTGCGAAGACGGCGCTCGGCTTCGTCGCCAGCATCGGCGTCGGGCTGCTCCAGTTCTTTGCCGCATTCATCATCGCCGGCATCATCATGGCCTTCGGCAAGTCGGGTGCGAGCGCCAGCCTTGCCATCTTCCAGCGCATTGGCGGAGATGCGATCGGCGCGGATTTCGCCAAGTTGTCGACGGCAACCATTCGCGCCGTTGCCGAGGGCGTGATAGGCGTCGCTTTCATCCAGGCAATCCTGGTCGGTATTTGCCTGTTGGTCGCCGGTGTGCCGTTTGCAGGCGTGTTTGCGCTGGTCACGCTGGTCCTCGGAATAGCGCAGGTGCCCGCGCTGATCGTCACGCTACCGGCCATCGGCTACATCTGGTGGAGCGGCGACTATGGGACCGGCATGGCCATCGTGTACACGATACTGCTCTTTGTCTCGGGCATGGCCGACAACGTTCTCAAGCCCTTGATGCTCGGCCGCGGCGTCGATGCACCGATGCCGGTGATCCTGCTCGGCGCGCTGGGCGGCATGGCCGCCGCCGGAATTCTCGGAATGTTCGTCGGCGCCACGCTGCTGGCACTGGGCTACCAGCTTTTCATGGGCTGGGTGAAGGTCCGCGACGCGGCGAAAGTTACGGGGCGGGCGGAACAGAAATCGGCGTGATCCTGACTTTCGGAAGTTAACCTACAAGTAGCGCGTCGCGGGCGTCTGCTGCGGATCCGGGCGTTGATCGGCTCTCGTTCGGCGCGCCCTTATAATCCGTTGCGATGAACGCCCGCGTGCCCAGCGACTTCCCACTGTCGGCCCATACGCCGATGATGCATCGGGGGCTGTCTATAGGGACATTGTCGCCGCGAACCCGAAACGTTTCGCAATGCGTTTCGCAGTCATGGCGGCAAGAAAAGCGCCCCGTGACGGGGCGCGTCAAGCAGCCGTTCGGACCGAGGTGTCCACCTAGAGGCGAAACCAAGGCATCGTGAGGTAAACGCACGCCACCATCGCGAACATGGGAATCACCCACAAGCGGCCCAGCCAGATGCGTCGGGTCGAACCTTCGGGCAACAACGCGGCAAGGAGTCCGACGACAAGCGCTCCGCACGCTGCGCTGGCAGCCCAGCCGTACCAGTACATTGCGGGCGCCAGGAACCCCAGTGCGGGGTCCACGACGTCGCGCGGGCGATGCGTGCCAAGAACGACGAGGCGGAGCGACGGATAGACGGTGAACAGCGCGAGATCGAGCTTGAGCGCGACCACGTAAAACACCGCGAATGCTGTACCGAAGGCAGATGCGAATCGGGGGAACGCAAACGAGGAAGTCATGCGCCGAAGCCCATGATGTTGTTGGTGATATGGCCGGCGAGAAAGCCCCACCAGACGATGACCGCGATGATCGAGGTCAGGATTGCGCGCGCTCGAATGGGTTCGTCGTCGCGCGGCCGGCGCCAGCAGACCCAGTAGGCCGGCAGAAGTGCCGCCCCGATGGCGACGAAGTGCTCCTTGAGATCGAAGAAGCCAAGTACTTTCCAGTGACCGGCCTGCTCCAGTGTCGGCCTTACGTCAACGCGAAAGTCTAGATAAATGATGGCGCCGAGGACTGCGGCAGCCAGATACAGAACGACGACGGCATTGGCGAAGGCCGCTGGCGGCACGGTGCGAAAGCGTCCGAAGAACGAGCCGGGTCGGGTGTTCACGGGCGCCCACGCGGAGAGCGTCTGGTGGGTGATCGCGCCGAGCAGCGCGACCGCCACCAGCCCGTGAATGATCAGCAGGGCGGTCGCCATCATTGCCCGCACCGCACCGCGATCCAGACGCTTACTTGAACAGGTCCACCGTCGCGAACGGCTCAGCCGACCACGGCCGGAAGCGATTGAGCGTGAACTTCGTTTGCTGGCCCGGCTTTACGTCCACCAGGACGTAGTTGTACTCCTCCTTCGGCGGCTCGCCTTTCCAATACAGGTCAGGCGGATAGTCTGCGGGCAGCTTGATGCTGGTCCGGCCCGGAAGGATGGGGTCTTGCTCCGCACCGCCGCCGCCAAGCATCAGGTATTTCACGCCATCGACGTTGAATATCTCAGTGGTGTGGACGTGCCCGTTCAGCACGACAATCTCCATATCCTTCGCGTAGGACGCGATCAGCTTGTGCGGGTTGTCCGGGGTGGGGATGGGACCCAGGCCCGAGCGCGCAAATACCGGGTAGTGGAACGTAATGAAGGTCTTCTTGATGCCCTTGGCCTTGGCCTCGTCCAGCCACTGCTGCAGTTGCTTCATCTGCGCCGCGTACTTGGGTCGATCCGCATCCCACAGCGAGGGCGACCGATAGTCGTACTTGCCACTCCACAAGTAGATGAAGCGGACGCCCTTGAAGTCGAACTTGTAGATGAGATTGTCCGGCGTGACGCCGAACTTCTTTAGATATGGCACCGCGTCGAGCACGCCCGCGATCTTGGGGTCGCCCCACACCTCGTGGTTGCCCACGCTCATGAACCACCGACCGTCGAGCCCGGCCGCACGCATTTCACTGTCCGCAGGCGGCAGTTGCTTCAACATCGTGTCGTTGACGCGCTTCCAATAGGGGCTGTCCTTGACCGTGAGCCCCTGATTCCCCCACCAGACGACATCACCGCTGTTGATCACGAAGCGGGCGCGTCCGGATTGCACGTCCTTCACGATCTCCCTCCCCACCCAATCTCCGCCACTCAACCGAAACATTGTCCGGTGCACGCCGGGTAGCAGCTTCACGTCCTCGACCGACGCCTCGGTGACCCAGCCCTTGTCGACCGTCAGCGTCATGACCTCGGTCTTCGAGGCGAACGGCATGATGACCCGGATGAGTTCCTTGGTGACCGGATCGAAGACCATCTTCACGTCCCTCTTCACCACCTCTTCCGCCACCTTCTCCGGCATGACCAGGCCGAACATTTCGACGAAGAGCTTGCTGACCTCGGGCTGGCCATCCTTGATCGGCAAGTACATCATCGGCCGCGAGTCGCCGTGGGCCACAAAGGAGAAGCCAGACTCGGACTTCGTTGCTGCTTTGGCCGTCTCGGCCGCCACAGCGATCTGAATGCCAAAGGTCAATACCAGCGCGGCGAAGGCACCAACGACGACGCCGCAGGCCGACTTCGGTTGCCAGGTTTTCATCTTTAGGTTCCTTGGTGACTCGTATCGCGATCGAACAAACGGGCGGACCTTCCGGGGCGCCTATCAAACGGCGCAACCAATCTACTATTTGGCCACGCTGCCTGCGCAATGCTGAGCGTGGCTGAGTGTGCGTGGCCTTCCGGGCCCTTGCCCGTAGGTGATAACGGGCGACCTGATTGGGCCGCCCGCTCAAGTCATCACACTGCATCACTCGCTGCTAGTCGCCTTGAGCGCGAGTCCTCGCAAACTGTTCCTTCACCTGTACGAGAACTTGGGCCAGGCTGTAGGACGCCGGGGACTGCAGCGCCGGGTACGGCCCATAGGACTCGAGCTCCTGCAGCCACAGCGCCTGGCCGATAGGAATGATGTTCCAGTCGTAGATATAAGCAGTCACGGGGCCCGCGAGGGCGCCAGACTGGCCCATAAGACTCGACGGTTGGAAACCGACAGACCCCTCGAAGGGATCCCGCTTGATGTTGTTGACCAAAGGCCAATGGAAGGTGTGGACCCCCAACAGACCGCCGTTCGCGGCCTCCGATGCCATCGCGAAGTAGATCTTCCAGTTCTTGTAGCGCACCGCCGACGGGACCGGGCCGCCGTAGTAGAAGAACGTATCGCGCGCCGACGTCGCCGACTTGCCGGTCAGATAA
>Ga0157374_10004485_pt1 | contig 11724 bp, 11 predicted proteins | sample M25metaG_FD_115308 | JGI IMG/M metagenome (GOLD analysis project Ga0157374, IMG submission 115308) | Miscanthus rhizosphere microbial communities from Kellogg Biological Station, Michigan, USA - M2-5 metaG | ecosystem: Host-associated > Plants > Roots > Rhizosphere > Soil | place: USA: Michigan...
AGCGAACTTCCGGCAGCGTCATTCCCAGTCAAGTTGCTTTCTGACGATTGCAGCTGAACTGAACTTTTGCAGCTGTTTATTGAATCTGCGCTGAATACTCGACAGTTCGAAAACTGTTTCTGCAGAATTGCGAGAGATAGAACTTTACTGCGGCTGCTCTTACCTAGCTGGTTCGGAGCAGTTCCGTGGAGCTTCGCATTCCCCGCTGCACTGGATCGGACACGCTTTCGTGCTTCAGTACCATCTTGTGTCGAGGGCCGCAAAGACTGTGAAATCGACAGACTCTCTTCATCCTGCCCTTGCGGTTCAGTGTCAGAATCCGCAGGTGCAAAATGCTCTTCCATACTGCGGCGGAAATCTGAGCCGTCGATTCCTCGCGCATCATCCGACGACAGCTTCGTTCCGTATTCGCGAACATCTAACAGCCTTTGTTTCCGATGGAAACTGGCTACCGCAACCGTGCCCTCTTCGAGACTTGCGCGAACGCTCATGCTGGAAGACAGAGCAGTAAAGGTGCCAAAGACAAGAAGAGAGAATTAGGAAAATATCAGAACTGGAAATCATGATTCAAATCAGGAGCCTTAGCCAAGATATCTTCGGCTTGTCTTCAGGCTCGCGGGTCATCCACATTTACCCGGCGCTGCTTTAGCCGCTTCGTGCTGATCGTGCTTCGCATCGGATCTCTCTTCGGAAGGGCGCATGAGGAACCAGGTATCGAGTGATTGCTGAGTCCTCCGATCCTCTTCGAGCGATACCCTTGCCTCCGCTGCTTTGACCAGCGTTTCCGCCTGCTTTCGTTCGACACGTTTTTCAATGAATGCTGCGCGCAAACTTTCCACGACTTGCGTTGATTCTTGAATGCATTGCTGTAGAACTTCTCCACAGCGCCTGCCTGCGTCGATTTCTGCCTGTCCAGCCAGTCGATCGCTCAGGTCATCGCTCCGCACGCCTGAGGCAAACAATAGTCTGCCCTCGATTCCTTGTTTACTGGCCGCCGTCAATGCCCCTTCAAGCTGCGCCAGTTCGGACTGCGAGGCTTCCAGCTCGCGGCGTCGCGATCCCTCTTCGAGCTCAAGAACGTGCAACAGCCGCCGAACTGTTTTTGAAACCGCCATCGCTCAAACCTCTTTCGCCAGTGTCGCCAGATTGTTGAGGCAGTCTTCGAAGAGTACGCTGTCGTGGGCACCCTGCGTAATGAATGTACGAATGTGATCCCTTGCCTGCAGGGCGCGATCAAGATCAGGATCGGCTCCTGCTTTATACGCACCGATTCGCACCAGATCTTCCGAACGTGCATAAACAGCCATCAGGCGGCGCACCAACGCGGCGTGCTCGCGATGTTCTTCTGTGGTGACCGCCGGCATCAGCCGGCTGATCGAATCGAGCACCTGCACGGGTGGATACCACCCTTCAGAGGCCATGGCGCGCGATAACACGATATGTCCGTCAAGCAGCGATCGCACTGCATCCACCAATGGATCCTGCTGGTCATCGCCTTCCATCAAAACTGTATAGAACGCAGTGATCGATCCTCGCCTGAATTGCCCCGCTCGCTCCACCAGCCTTGCCAACCTGGTAAATACTGATGGCGTATAGCCCTTCGCAGTTGGCGGTTCTCCGGCCGCCAATCCAATTTCTCGCGCTGCCATGGCAAACCGCGTCAGCGAATCCAGCACAAGCAACACATGTTTTCCTTGTGCGGCAAAATATTCCGCTGTAGTCGTCGCTGCGAGTGCAGCGCGCATACGCAATAAAGGTGACTGATCAGATGTCGATACCACGACCACAGAGCGTGCGCGGCCTTCCACGCCGAGTGCGTCTTCCAGAAACTCGCCAACTTCCCTGCCCCGCTCTCCAACCAGGCCTACGACCGTAACATCAGCTTCTGTGTTGCGCGTCATCATGCCTATTAAGGTGCTCTTTCCTACGCCCGAGCCGCCGAAAATACCCACCCGCTGTCCGCGGCCGACCGTCAATAACCCGTCAAGAACGCGAATACCGGTGCCAAGTGGTTCGCGAATTGGCAGTCGGTCGAGGGGCGAACGAACCGTGCCATCGAGAAGCATCGGAGTTGATGCAGGGTGCGCCGGACAGTCGTCCAGCGGTTCACCGAGCGCGCTGAGAACTCGCCCCATCAGCTCTGGCCCGACTTCGAACTCGGGATGCACACCGAGCGCCGTCACGCGATCTCCGTAGCGGATTCCCTCGGTTGATTCAACCGGCATCAGGAGAACGTTCGAGCTTCGAAAGCCGATCACTTCAGTACGATGGATCGCGGCAAACTGGTCTTCGATTTCGCAACACTCACCTACTGACGCCATCGGTCCGGCCGACTCAATGGTCTGTCCTACGGACTCAAGCACATGCCCCGACCAACGCCATGGCTGTCTGCGTTCTAGACGCATGAAATACTGACTGAGTAATCCGCTCATACTCCTCTCCCCGCGTTTTCCCGGATCGACTCTGTTGCGGCGATCGGCGCTTTACTTCTTGCTGCGCTATCGAAGAAGCCGAGTTCGATCTCGCCAAGTTGTGAGCGTATCCCAAGATCAACTGAACCGAGTTCCGTCTCAATCACGCAATCGCCCAGAAGCATCCCTTCGCTGGGCAGAACCTGAGGCCTTATAGAGAGATTGGGAATGAGTTTCAGAGCGTCTTTCCATAAATTGAGCTCGGCCGTAGGCACGCGTACGCGCGCCTCGGTCGCTCCGGAAAGTTGTCCAAGCGCCACTCGCACTGCTCCCGTCAGTAGCAATGGATCCATCTGAGCCTCGCGGCGAAGTATGCGTGCCGCTACCGCCAGAGCAAGCTTCACAACTTCTATTTCAATCGCATGCAGATACCGATCACGTTCCTGCGCGAATTGCTCTACTAGTCCAGCTAACTGCTGCTTGCGTTGATCTTCAGAGAGCTTCATTGATGCAGCATGGGCCTCTTTTTCAAGTCGGCGTCCCTCCAGAACCCCGTGCTCACGACCTGCCGCGAAGGCAAGCTCTTTCGTCTCCCTCAGCCTCTCTGAATCCTGTGCGCACGGTTGATGCATGGCACCATCTTCTTCATCGATTGTCGGGAGGCATTCGATTTCTCCCGATAACTCCATGAGTCCGATCACTGATGGCGCAACCGGAGCGTATGGCATTACAAGATATTCGAATCTCTCAATCTGCTCTTCACTCCGCCCCGGTTTCAATACCTGCGCGTGTTCCACGAAGTTCCTCTTTCCCTCTCCTGACGACACTGGCTCATGCACTTCTGTCACGCCAGCATTTCATCTCCGCTTTCGAGCCTCAGAATGATTTTGCCTTCCGATTCCAGCTTTCTCGCCAGGTTCAGAATCTCCTGTTGCGATTGCGCCACCTCGCGCGAGCGAACTGGCCCCAGAACTTCCATATCCTCTTTCAACATCGCTACTGCGCGTGAACTCATCGCCTTGAAGATCTGCGCGCGCAGCTCCTCATTGGCCCCGCGCAGGGCTAATGCCAACTGCCGTTTATCGACTCCGGAAACAATTTCGCGGATCGAAGCTGCAGGCACTGTCACCAGGTCCTCAAACGTAAACATCAAGTTCCGTATGCTCAACGCAAGTTCTGGCTGACTATCCTCGATATTCTCCAGTATTTTCTTGGCTTCCTCTGCATTCAGCCGGTTAAGAAGATCTGCAACCGCTTTGAATCCCGAGTAGCTTTTGCGCGCGGTGTCGCCTACGCTTTCCAGCCTGCGATGAAGGATATGTGCGACCTTCTGCGCCATCTCGGGCGAAAATTGACGCATCTCGGCCAGCCGTTGTACCGACACAACCTTGTGCTCTTCGCTCAGATTCTCCAACACCATCGATGCGCGGCGAGGATCCAGATGTGCCAGCACCAGCGCGATCGTCTGCGGGTGTTCGGAATCCAGCAATTTACCCAACTGCTGCGGGTCAGTACGTTGCAACTTGGCGAGATTCCCTTGCGCCGCCTCCTGCGATCGCCGGACCAGCATCAACAGATCATCAGCGCGCTCCTTGCCGAATGCGTCTACCAATAATCTGCTTGCGTAATCCAGACCGCCATGAACCATGAAGTTCTGTGTCTCGAGCAATTGCCAGAACTCTTCCAGAATCTCCGCTGACATTTCAGGAGTGACGCCCCGAAGATCGGCGAGTTCTTCTGTAATCCGCTGCACGTCGGCTTCGGGCAGATCGCGCAGGATCTCCTTTGCAAGGCCCTCGCCGACAGCCACCAGGAGAATCGCAGCTTTACGCACTCCCGATATGTTTGCGGCGTGCCGTTGGCGCGTCGATGCGTGCGAATTTGACAGCTCATCCAATGCGAAGTCCCCTCTCGTTCATCAGTCGGAGTGGATCCAACTCTGCAGCAGCCGCGAACTCTGCGTGGGTTCGCGCTTCAAATGCGTCGTGACCTGCTCGAAGATCTCCTGGTTCCGCTGACGATCCACATCGATCTCAACCGGCTCAGGAGGCTTTGAAGGTGTTGGCAAAGCCGCTTCGCCTCCAGACCTCAACTCCCTCGGTGAACCGTTCTTTGCCGACTTGAGCTTTGGGCTCTGCGAAAGATTATGCAACGCGGGGCGAATTCCAAACGCCAGCAATACCAAAAGTCCAATCAGAAGGGCGATGTATTTCACCAGCACGGGAGAACTTTCCACGGTGCCAAGCACTTTGCTCAATACAGGAGTACCCTGCTGTACGTCATTTCCCTCGAATGCAAGATCCTCGACTGTGAGCATATCGCCTCGAGCAGAGTCATAGCCTACCGCTGCCTGCGCCAGCGTCGTAAGATTGTGAATCTCGTCCGCTGAGCGTGGCTGCCATACTGCCGTTTTGTTTCTGGAAGCAGCTTGCATCATGCGATCGTTGACGACGATCGCGGCTGTCATTCTGCGGACGCGCCCTGGTCCTTCGACCGTATGACGGTCAGTCTTCGATGCGCCGTACGTGCTTGATTCACTTTTAGCCGATTGTGGTGACGTGTTCTGCTGTGGGTATACCGGAAGCGCTTGAGAGTTTGGAGCGTTTGAAGCTGTTCCGGGAATACCAGCGGCCACCTGCTGTGCACCAGTGGACTGTTCCGTGCGCTGCATAGAAAGCGTTGCGGACTTTTCAGGATCGTAGATCTCCTGCGTTACCTCACTCGAAGAGTGATCGTAATCGAGCGTTACTGAAGCGCGTACGTTGCCCACACCGGTTACAGGCTCAAGAGTTGAGACGAGTTTCTCTTCGAGCGCTTGTTCAGCCGTGAGTTGCCTGGCTTGAGCTGTTTTCGGTCCCAGAGGTAAATGGCCGCTCGCATCGACCAAAACCACATTCTCTGAGGCAAGTCCGTCCACCGCTGACGCAACCAGGTTCCGAATAGCGTCGGGTTCCCCCTCTGCGAGGGAACGACGTCGAAGCTTCAGGACAACTGAGGCCTTTGCGGGCCGCTCCTGCTCACGAAACAGCGACTCGTGGGGCAACACCAGATGTACACGCGCGGACTCAACATCCGATAAAGTACCCACGGTATGTTCGAGCTCGCCCTCGAGGGCTCTCTGATAATTCACCTGTTCGTCGAATTCGGAACCTACCCAGTTCGGCTTATCGAATATTTCAAATCCAAGCCGCCCGTTCTTGACTCCGCCTTTAGCAGCGGTTGCAAGCCTGGCTTTATCCAACTGCGCAACGGGAACTCGAATGCCGGAGCCATCGGGAGTTGCTTCAAAAGGTATCTGTGCCTGAGCCAAGCTCTGGCCAATCTGGCGGGCGTCCTCGGGGTCAAGACCTACATAAAGGGTTCTCCAATCAGTGCGAAGCCCGTTCCAGAGCAGAAATCCGAAAACTGCGGCAATCATGGATCCGGCAATCAGAGCCCAGCGGCGTTGGCCAGACGTCATCCCACTCCACTGAGCTTGCGTCTTCTCCCACACAGCCGATAACTGGCCCGTCACTTGGGGCTGTGTAGGCTTCGTGCTCTTCTCTATCTGTGATCCCGTCGCCATGATGCGTCCGTCGCGTGCCTTCTAGTGGGGTTAGATCATGCATCTCGATGTAATGTGGATTGCCGTTCACTCACGTTCCGGTTATGAGAATCAGAACTGCATTCCGATGACGGATTGATACGCTTGAACAGCCTTGTTCCGAACAGACAAGGCCAATTCAAACGCCATACTTGCTTTCTGCGTTGCAATCATCGCCTGATGCACGTCGACACCGGAACCTGTCATCATACGGTCCGCAGCAACCCGCGCCTGTTCTTCAAGCTTGTCGACTTGACCAATCGCACTTGAGAAGAGGTCCGCAAACGGAGGTGCTGCATCTGATTTATTGGCCGAATGCGAGAGCTTGGCCAAGTCGCTGACTGCAGAATTCGTGCTTCCGGTCGATATCCCTGTAGTAGTGCGTACTGACAATTGCATTGGTTCTCCGATCCTGTGTTGGCGATTGAATAATCTCGAGTGCTGCGCAAGGTTTGTCTTTGCCCTTAAGACTTAGCAATTTCCAACGCGGCGGCAATCATTCCCTTCTCCGCCTGGACCGCCGAACTGTTCAAGCCATAAGCGCGAGTTGCGCCCATCAGGTCAACCATTTCTGTGAGTGGATTAATGTCCGGATATGATACATAGCCATCGGGACCCGCATCAGGGTGTCCCGGATCGTAGCGCTTGAGGGGTGCTGCTGGATCTTCAACGACCTGCGCAATGTGTACACCAGGCGCCGCATTCGGCGTCCCGTGAAGATTTAGAATCGACGAGGCTCCGTTCGCGGAGAATGTGCCTCCGGGCGAAGCAGAACTTACGGATAAGTTCATCGAGTCAAGGAAGCTAGGATCGCCAGCATTGGCCGCGAATACGATATGTTGTCTCCGATAAGGACTGCCATTTGCGGTGCGCGTCGTCTCTGCATTTGCCATATTCGCCGCCACAACTTCGGCGCGCATGCGTTCTGCCTGCATTGCCGACCCCGAGGTTTCCATCAGTCCAAACAGGTTCATCTCTCTCCCTCACCTTGCACGGCCATTGAGTCCGTTTCCCGCCCTGCGTTAGTTCTTATCAACGTGAATGGCGCTCATCACTCGTTGGTACTCGACGCGCAGCAATGCGACGCCCGTCTTGAATCTCAGTTGTGCTTCAGCGAGATTCAATCCTTCGCGATCCATCGAGACATTATTCCCATCCGGCCTGGCGATCAGGCCGTCTGCTAAATGAACGTTCACTGGTCTGGTTTCGAGCCCCTCATCGCTATCGTTCATCGCCTGGCGCATCTCCGCTTCAAAGTCGATTCCCAATGCGCGATAACCGGGAGTATCGATATTGGCCATGTTGGCTGCCGTGAGTTTTACCTGGCTGGTTGACAGATCAAGATAGCGGGCGACCTGCTCGCTCAATCGTGTTTCGACACCGATGCTCATTCCCGTTCCCTCCCAGTTGTGCCAACTCAGCATTTACTCAACCGCAAATTTCGAATATCCAGCGATTCAATTTACGGAGTTTCCAAAATCGATATCGTCCGCCCTAAGCACTGGCTCATCTCCGGCCAGGATTGCGGCCCTTTCAAGTACGTGCTCGAGTTCTCTCACATTTCCGGGCCAGTCATGCATGCCCAGTTTAGCCAGGGCGGTTTGATCGATCCGCTTTATGGGCGATTCTTTCCCGAGCTTCTCCAGGAAATGTTCGACGAGCGCTGACATATCTTGCTTATGCTCGATCAATGAAGGCGTACGGATAAGAAACACCGCGAGTCTGTAGTAGAGGTCTGAACGGAACGTGCCAGATTGCGCAAGCTGCGCCAGCGGGCGGTGCGTGGCCGCCAGAATGCGTACGTCTACCTTCACGCGTTCGTTGTCACCCACACGCTGCAGTTCGCCGCACTCGACAAAACGCAACAACTTCGATTGCAAGGCCAGAGGCAACTCGCCAATTTCATCCAGGAAAAGCGTGCCCCCATCCGCAGCTTCAATTCGACCCACGCGCCCCTGCACTGCACCCGTAAAAGCGCCGCGGGTGTGCCCAAAGAGTTCCGCTTCAAGCAGCGCCTCGGGAATTGCAGCGCAATTAATTGCCACGAGTGGCTTGCGGTTTCTGGGTGAAAGCCGGTGTAGTGCTTCGGCAACAATTTCCTTGCCTGAGCCAGTGGGCCCCTCAATCAGAACCGGCGTAAGCCTTGGAGCGACCAGCCGGATTCTACGGCTCACTTCCAGCATGCACCGTGAATTGCCAATCAGTTCAGGAACTCGATCGCGGTTGTTCGCCTCAGGCTTGTTCGATCTGATCGCAATCAATGGAACAGAATCTGAACTCTTGACCTCTGCCAGTAAAGCATCATCAGCAGCTTGCACATGCTGCACGACTTTCGAATTTGAATGACCGGCAGTGTTTACCGCTGGCAAGCATTTGGGCTCGGCCGCCGGCGAACTCAGTTCAGGAGCTGCATTCCAGGCGGCGGTATCGGAATCCTGACAACGACGCAGCGCGTACAGCAATTCCTGTCGATAGGGTCCGCGAAGTCCATGACACTCCTGCGCGCCGCCTGCGGCAATCAGGTCCACATGCGGAAAGTTCTCTGTGAAATCCCGTACGAATTCGGCGAGTTCCAAATCAGGCAGCCAAGAGTCAACGATCATTGCTTCGGGAACAGCGGCCTGGGCCTGGGTCCACGCATCCGCACCGCCCTCGGCCTCGCGCACCTGCCACCGTAACCCGGTGAGTGCCTCTGAGAGCCGTTGGCGAAAACTAGTGTCAGCGCTCGCAATGAGCGCAGTGCGAATTCTCATTCGGACATTTGAAGCCGGTACTTGCAATGGAACAGTAAGCATCTATTTCTCCTTGCTGGCCTGGATCCTGAATTGCAGTTCCTTGCTAATTTGTGTTGGCGGGTTGTTCATTGCGCATCCGCACCTCACTCGCGAGCTGATTCAACTCCGCATCTCGGGGAACGATGTAGCCTTGTCCGCGAACGGTGCGAATGAGGTGGCCGGGGGCCGGGTCTTTCAGTTTGCGACGCAGGTAGTTGATATAGACATCGACGATGTTGGTAGTTTGCGCTGGCTCAAAGTTCCAGACAGACTCGAGCAGTTCGACACGCGTCACGCATTGTCCGCGGTTCAGCAACAGGTGTTCGAGAAGTGCGAATTCTTTATTGGTGAGTTCAATGGATTCGCCACCGCGCCGCGCAATGTGATCCATGCGATCTAATTCCAGATCGCCCGCATGAAGTAATAACTTGGCCTCTCGTTTTCTCCTCAACAACACGCGACAGCGTGCGCGGAGTTCATGCAGGCTGAAAGGCTTGATCATCAAATCGTCTGCGCCACGGTCCAGACAACGAACCCGCGTATCGACTTCCTGCCTTGCCGTAAGCACAAGTACCGGGAGATCCCGGTCAAGCGCGCGGACTTCATCCAGAACCTGTTCGCCATTCTTGACCGGCATGTTGAGGTCGAGAATGGTCAGATCTGGCAGATCTTGACGAAATGCTTCCACTGCAGTTCCTCCGTCATGAGCCAAGCGGACACGATGCCCATCCGCCTCAAGTCCACGGCTCAGAAAGAGACCAAGTGCCCTATCGTCCTCTGCAATTAGAAGCCTCATATTGAATCACTCCGTCGGTGTCAATCGCTGCTTAGTGAGTGCTAATCGATGACCCATCTCCACGTTCGCCTGAAAGGGATAGAAACTCAAGACTGGCCGGAGAAAAGGTTGAGGGGCATTTCCTGCAATGGGCGGGCGAGCTCCAGAGATCCAAAATGGAACGACAAGTAGAACAGTCTCACAGCATTGGTTGGCTGTTAAGTTACAGATGCTATTTCCAGGACCAGCCTGCAAATCCGGTTTTGATTTTTGCGAATTTCGAGATAGAATCAGAGACTAAGGCAGCCTCCCCACTTCAGGCGCTGACCTATTGCTCGGTTACCGCTTCACTTCGATCGAGCTGTTTATCACCCGAACAGATTGAGTGGCCTCAAGTTACAAAGAGGACCTACTGAAAGCGCTTCGTGCAAAGCTGCGATGTGCTCACGGGTGTTCTAATCCTCCGGCGCATCTCAGTACAAATTAGTCTTCGTTCTGGACTATCATTGAACGCTTGCTGTACTTGTTCTAGTTCGAACCTAAGATCCTGTACCGTTCTACAAGATTCATGACACGTGATTACCTTGGTGTGCACTAAGGTCTAGGTCGTGCAACCAAAGCGTTATGGCAATCTGGTGTGGATCAGGGATTCTAACCTGGAGAGAGTTCAGCGCGAGAAGAAGAAGAGGGCGGTTCGTGGACTGGGGCAAACTACCCGATTTAGCTGCTGTCATTCTGTTCGCCAGCGCATTTGCTGCCGTGGCGAGACGGAGTCGCGCGCCCGTCTCGAAACTCTGGCTTACCGGCTGGCTCATGATCGCGCTTCACTTCACCGCAGCAGCTTTCGCTTCCCTCCCGAACCAGACTGGCCTGGTTGCAACCTTCATGAGCGTCACCGCTCTCGCCTGGGCCGGGATGCTATTCAACTGGGCGTCTGAGCCAAACCGCACCAAGCGCTCCAGCTTCTGGATGCTGATCACGATGATGGGGGCCAACTGCTATTACCTCGGCCTTCTCGCGTTCGATCCGAGCAACACGTGGGCTCGCACGGCGGCCGCCATTACCTTGGGCATTCTGCCTCTCACTCTCGCACTTATCGGAGTACGCGGAAAGAATCATCCCCTGCGATGGGCCACAGTTGTGTTCTATTGCATACTCTCGGTCTTTCTGCTCGCATTCCAGGATCGGCCCGGGACTGGTACCTTGCTTGCAGTGAACGCAGTTCTGTTTACCGTCTACATTGGGTGCTGTTTTCATTTCTGGTTTGCTTACAGGCGTGCGACCGCAGGTGCGTTTGTAACGATCGCAGGATTTTTATCTTGGGCATCTGTGTTCGTGATTGTGCCGAGCATCAGTACGTTTTTGCCCAGCGTGCATTTTGAGAATGAGGTGTGGAACCTCCCCAAATATATTGTTGCGGTGGGAATGATCCTCCTCCTGCTAGAAGAACAAATCGAACACAACCAGTACCTCGCCCTGCACGATGAGCTGACTGGGCTGCCAAATCGGCGCCTGTTCCAGGATCGTTTAAACGGCGCGTTGGAACGCGCACGTCGCACAAATACTAACGCTGCACTGTTGCTGCTTGATCTGGACCATTTCAAACACGTGAACGATACCTTCGGCCACTATGCTGGTGATCGAGTGCTGGAACATGTTGGCAATGTCTTTCTCGCCAGGGTACGTCGCTCCGATACTGTTGCGCGAACCGGTGGGGACGAGTTCGCTGTCATCCTGGCTGAACCGGTTAGCCGCGCCGACGCAGAGCGCGTAGCTCAGTCGCTGGTTACACTACTCGACGAGCCCTTTTACTTGGGTGACAGAAGAATTCCAATCGGCGCGAGCGTCGGAATCGCTCTTTTCCCGGATGACGCAAACAATGCTGAAGGTCTGTGCATTGCGGCCGACCTGCAGATGTACGACTACAAGCATCGTCATTCCACGCCGATCAATCCTGCGCTGCCTTTTCCCGTAGCTTCGTTTAGCGCGATCGATACGCGCCAAAGGCTGCAGAACGCCGATTAAGCACGCATAACAAATTCAATTACACAAAGCGAAGGCCCGGAGATAACTCCGGGCCTTCCACTTTTATTTTCCTAATGCGATCAACCCTGGCCGCCGCCTGGACCGCGACCACCACCCGGACCGCCCGGACGACGACGACGCCGGCGACGATTGTTA
>Ga0157374_10004487_pt1 | contig 11722 bp, 10 predicted proteins | sample M25metaG_FD_115308 | JGI IMG/M metagenome (GOLD analysis project Ga0157374, IMG submission 115308) | Miscanthus rhizosphere microbial communities from Kellogg Biological Station, Michigan, USA - M2-5 metaG | ecosystem: Host-associated > Plants > Roots > Rhizosphere > Soil | place: USA: Michigan...
AGGAGTATAGATGCGTCTCTGGCAGCCGGACTAAGGACCCGCCGCGCCGGTCGCTATTCGCAGCTTCTCGCTGGCTGAACGGCTATTACCGGAACCACCTCGTGGAAACGGTCGTAATCGATCGTCCTGCCTCCATCCTCCGCCTCGCCAAGAATGTCGACAAAGCGGCTGTCCCACCGGAGATCGCATTGCGAATAAGCCCATCGCGAATAGATCGTCTGTCCAGTGCGCCCGTCCGTTCCGGACAGCACGACAATGATCTCCGCATCTTTCGGGCTACACTTATCCGCCAGCCATGGCCTCAGCGGACTATGTTCGTCGATCGGATGCATCACGGTCCAGGTAAGCGCGAACACCGGCGTAGAACTCCGCACCAGTTGCAGGTCCTGGAAACGGCGCATTGCAAAGCTGCCGACCGTTTCGTCCATCAGCACCGAAACATTGGCGTGCGCTTCGAAAATGAAATTGTGGCGCTGGTTGGCGGCACGGAACATCAGGGTTGGCACGCCCTCGAGGTCAGTGATCACCGCCACGTCAGAGAACAGCACGCGAGCTGTCGGTCGTGAGAAACGGGCGAAGGCAATCCCAGTCGCCAGCGCGAAGAACAGAACTCCGAGCGTAATTTCAGTTACGACGAGAATATTCACATAGAGTGAGACGGGGTAAACGTTCCCGTAGCCGATAGTGGCGACGGTATGGACGCTGAAGAAGAAATCCCGCCAGAACGGCGGCGCCTGGACAGGATCGGCGCTTCGGGAAATCCCGTTTTGGTCGAGCGAATAGAGGCAGGCGAACAGCAGGTTCAGCCCCATGAACCCGATCGTGAAGAAGAACATTAGCTGCGGCCAGGTGAAGCGCAGCATCTGGTGATAGAAATCGGAAAGTGCGCCCCGCGTTCCACCAACCGCGCGCACTCGAAGTGCGCGATCCTCGCGCATCGCTCTGCTCAAGCGTGCGTCAGTAGCGGGCGTTCGTCGGGACCGAGCCATTTACAACGGCTGTAGCCGCTACTGAAGCGACGAGAAAGCCGAGCCGGTTAGCGGCGGCGCGCCCGTTGAACCATGCCCGGCCGGATTTTCTCGCCCCGTAGCTGGGCTGACCGGACTTTGAGTAGGTCTTGCCTGGAAATGATGCCGACGACGCGCCGGCTATCGGGATCCAGGATTGGCACTCGACCGACGCCGGATTCGACCATCATGTCTGCGATTTCACCGCAAGGGGTTTCCGGAAACGCACAGGTTGTGGAAGCATCCGACAGGACATCGGTAAGCAGCCCCTCTTGCAGACTTTGGACCTGCCATTTCAGAGCGTCCGTCCGGGAAACCAGCCCGAGCAGTCGGCCGTCGCTATCGACAACTGGGTAAGAACGGTGCTGCGCCTCTTCCGCGAAGAAACGAAGCACTTCCGGGATGGTCATGGTCCCAAGGAGGGTTTTCGGAACGGGAGTCATCAACTGGCCGGCGAGCAGGAATTCGAGCGCGTCGACGGTATATTCGCGCAGGATATGTCGGCCGCGACGGGCGATCTTCTCGGTCAGGATAGATCGCTTCATGACGAGAACGCTGATCGCGTGCGCAGCCGTGCCGGCAGCGATGGTTTCGGGCAATGCAGAAAGATGGTTAGTGAGTTCGGCGGCGAATAAAGCGCCCGTCATCGGGGCGCGCATCGTCCCGCTCATGACACCCGCCATTCCGATCATCGCCCAGAAACCCGGGTCGCCAGGCAAATATTGGCCGATTAGGAATCCGGCGCAGCCGCCGAGGATCAGCAGCGGCGCTAGGATCCCTCCAGAGGTGCCGGACCCAAGCGCCACCAGCCAGACGATGGCCTTGACAATAAGAAGTAGGATGACTGCCTTGACGACGAGGTCACCATTCACAAGGTCCTGGATGCTTCCGTAACCGGCGCCGAGCACCCTTACGTCGAAGATCGCGCCAATTCCGACGACGATTGCGCCAATGGCCGGCCACCACATCCAGTGAATGGGAAGTTTGTGGAATCCGTCTTCTATCCGGTACAGCACGAATGACAGGAACGCCGCCAACAGCCCGGTAACGAGACCAATGCCGGCCGAAATTGCAACCGGTTCGATACCGGCAGGCGTTGGCGCCGCAAAAGGAAACAGCGGGCCGGACCCGACGAGCAGCGGGCGCCAGGCCAACGCGACCAGAACCGCCGCCACAACCGGTACGAAGCTGCGTGGTTTCCATTCAAATAAGAGCAGTTCAACCGCCAGCATGATCGCCGCGAAGGGAGTGCCGAATATCCCGGTCATGCCGGCGCAGGCACCTGCGACCAACAATGTCTTGCGTTCGGCGGCGCTCAGTCGGAACAGCTGTGCGAACAGAGAGCCGATAGCGCCCCCGGTCATGATGATCGGCCCTTCCGCACCGAACGGACCACCGCTTCCGATGGATACCGCTGAGGACAGCGGTTTCAGGAGTGCGACCTTCAAAGACAGCTTACTGTCTCCAAAGAGGATGGTCTCGATTGCCTCGGGAATCCCGTGCCCGCGGATCTTGTCCGATCCGAAGCGCGCCATCAGCCCCACGATCAGCCCGCCCACGACGGGAACCGCCAACACCAGCAACGGCGCCCAAGCGGCAATCGGCGCCAGGGCAAAAGAGGGATTGCCATACCAAAATAGATTGGTCGCAAGGGCGATCAGTTTCAGAAGCGCCCAGGCGCTGAATGCGCCGCCGGTCCCGGCGACCGTAGCCATCGCCGCAAGGATCAACATTCTGTAGTCGGCGCTATAGTCAGCTAAGCGCCGCGGGTGGTCTTTTGCGAAGATGGTGGACATAGGAAATGCCAAAAGGGCATTTTTCGCTGCAACGCAACATTACTACTAACTTTAGTTAGATCAATGAGTGCCGATTGCCTTACGGTGTCGTGATTTCCAGTAATCGAGCGCCGCCCTGGCTTCGAGCGGTTTGGCGAAATAGAAACCCTGCCCACTAGCACAGCCAAGCGTCGCAAGCGTCGTAGCAAGCTCCACCGTCTCTATGCCTTCAGCGGTAGTCGACATACCCAAAGCTTCGGCCAGACTCAGAACCGCGCGCACGATGGCCACCGCATCAGGATCGACCATCATCCCGGAAACGAAGCTCTTGTCGATCTTCAATACGTCGATGGGCAGCCGCTGGAGATAGGCGAGATTGGAATATCCGGTGCCGAAGTCGTCCATGGCGACGGTCGCATCGAGCGATTTCAACGCATCGAATACCCGGGTTGCGCGCGCCGGATCTTGAAGAATGGCGCTCTCGGTCAGTTCAAGCGAAAGACGTTCGCCGGTCAGCCCCGCCGATTTGAGCGCGCTTGAGACTACTCCAGCGATATCGTCGCGGGCGATTTGGATCGCCGAGAGGTTGACGCCGACATAGAGCGGAAGCTTCTCGCCGGCCTTACGATCCCATTCGGCAAGGGTCTGCGCCGCCTTGTCCATCGCCCAGCGGCCGAGTTGGAGGATTAAACCTGATTCTTCGGCGACCGGAATGAATTCGGCCGGTGAAATCTCGCCGCGATCCTCATGGGTCCAGCGCGCAAGCGCCTCAAAGCCCGCTACTTCACCCGACTTGAGATCGATCAGCGGCTGATAGAAGAGCTTCAGCTCGTCTTTTTCGAGCGCTCGCCGGAGCTCCGTTTCGATGGAAAAGCGGCGGCGTGCGAGGCTCGCGACCTGCGGCTCGTAGATTTCGGGTTTTCCGGTCTGCTTCGCCTGCTTCACCGCGAACTGCGCGTTGCGGAAAAGCTCTTCGGAGTCCTGCCATGGCTGCATCAACGCCACGCCGATCGCGCATTCGACCCGGATTTCCAGGTCGGAAATGGTGAACGGCGAGGACATCACGTCCTGGATTCGTTCCGCAGCCGTCAGCGCATCCTCGATGCCACGGCGCAAAGCGACCAGGATTCCGAATTCATTGCCGCCGGTGCGCGCCAGGATGTCGCCGGCGCGAAGTCCCGACATCAGGCGCCGTGCGAAAGTGATCAGCAGCTCGTCTCCGGCGAGACTCCCCATGCTTTCGTTGATTCGCGAAAATCGAAGCATGTCGACGACAAGCACGGCGTGGTCGCCCTCTTGTTCGCCACTCTCGAACTTTTCGATCTCCTCGGTGAAGGCCAGCCGATTTGGAAGACCGGTGAGGCTGTCGCGAAGCATCTCTGCTCGAAGGGTGCGCTCCGCCTGCACCTCGACGGTGCGATCGACCACGCTCATCAGGCAACGCGGAGTAGCGCCTTCGCCCTTTGGAAGAGGTGCCAGTTTAATTCTCAGAAAACGCGCGGCTACGCCTTCGCCATCGCGGATATCGAGTTCACCGGAACTGAGCGGGTCAGTAAAGAATTTATCGAAAAGTTCTGCGACGGGACCCTCTTCGAGCCATTCGCCGTTGCACCACGATTCGCCTCGGTTCCTTCTGACGGTATCTGAGAATCGCTGGTTTTGCGCGAGAATTTCCGCCTTTCCGTCGCGTAGCGCGATGATCGCCGCAGCAATGGGTAGAGCGGACAGCAGGGCGGTATCGTCGGCCGTGGCCAGGTGCGGCTTGGCTCCTGGCGAATCGGTCCGGCGCGTTCGGGTCGGCCGCCCGTTACGCTCTGATGCAGACTGCATTCGCCGCTTATCTAACGGAAGGGGTTAATTCGGAGTATCTATTGGCAAATTAATTCAATTGTTGACGCAGGTTGGTTAACCCGGGCGCGCGGGAATTTGGTCTCCTAGCACCGCCGATTTGAACCCCTCTTCAACGGCCGTTCGTTATCTCCTGATCCGCATCTTGCGGCAGCAGGAGCAACTCATATGAATCAGACCACATTGATTGTCCTCGCGGCAGTTGTGATCGTGGCAGTGCTGGTGATCGCGGGCCTGATCTGGTCTCGACGGCGACGTTCAGAACATCTGCGTGATCGCTTCGGGCCGGAGTATGACCATGCAATCGCCTACGAAGGCGGACGCGCCAAGGCCGAAGCCGAACTCGCGAAGCGTGAAAAGCGTGTCGCCAAGCTCGACATCCATCCGCTGGAACCCGTCGCACGCCTCAACTTTATCGATCGTTGGAAGGATGTGCAGGCGGACTTTGTCGATGATCCGGCGCGAGCGGTCGCGGACGCCGATAGATTGCTCGGCGAAGCCATGGCGGCGCGGGGATATCCGGTCAGCGATTTCGAACAGCGGGCTGGCGACATCTCGGTCGATCACCCGGAGGTGGTGAGAAATTACCGTGCCGGGCATGACATTGCCCTCCGCCATGCGCAGGGGAAAGCCAGCACCGAAGACTTGCGCCAGGCGATGATCCACTATCGCGCTCTCTTCGACGAACTGGTCAACGAAACCGACGTACCAGCAGTCCAGAGGGAAACGGAAGCGGCGCATTGAGCAACGGATTTACGGCAGTAACGCCCAGCCGCTCCCTTCGAGCGACAAGCGGAGCTTCCCCCGAGAGTCGGCCACGCCTTATGCTCGTCAGACAGTAAGGAGAGTAGTTTTGGGGTGGATGATCGGGCGTACGGAGGCGCTAACCAATCCGGAGGGCGCGCGGCATAAGGCATTGGAGAAACTGCAAGGGCTTGTTGACCTCGACGATCCAGAAGCTCTGGTGGTGCCAATCCTGATCGAAGCAGTGCTGATGGTCGAGTCCTACCGAGGCGCCCGCCACCAGATCTCGTTCCTGCCGGAGCTGACGAAGAGCGTCGACGACCTTCTCCGCGAGCTCACCATTGTCGAGAAGGCGACAGCCTGGGCGGCGGAATAGCGCAGCCGCCCAAGCTACTCATCAGGGGAAATTGACCCTGGCGCCGAGCGACAACACCAGAGCGTGCGCATTCTGGAGTTCTCCGCTCACGAGGATTGGAGTCTGCACGGGAGTGCCGGCGAACGCTGCAGTGGGCCGATCAATGCTGGCATCGGCGAAGTCGATATACATCGCCGCCGCATCCACGCTGAAATTGGGAGCGGGCGAAACACTTGCTCCGATCGCAAAATCCCAGCGGTCGGAATCCGGTACCCGAGCATCGCGGAAGCCATTTCGGGTCGGCGTCTGATCGCGCTGTATGCCAGCGCGCAGCGTCCACATCGGCGCAATCTTGTAGTCGAGACCGCCTGCGACGCTCCATGTGTCGCGATAGTTTTCCGGGATTGCAGTATTGATAGGCGCACCCAGATCGATCGCATTGAACTCGCCCCAGCCAATGCGGGCAATCTGCCCATCCAAGGTGATCTGCGGCATCACCTGGACTCGGACGCTGCCGATCGCCTGCCAGGGAGTCTTGAAGATGGCATTGGTCGGGATCGTGCTGTTGAATGGCGCGAGCGGTCCGAGCAGGCCGGAGGTCACGACTGGCCCGTTGAGCTTGTGCTTGATGCTGGACTTGTAGCTGAGGCCGAAGACTGCCGGCCCGGACCGAACTTGGCCGCCGATGCTCCATCCCCAGTCCCAACCCTTGCCGGTGAGGGTCTGCTGCCCGTCCGGAAGCAATGGCGACAGGTTCGGGAGCGAATTGCCGAGCGTGGCGCTAACATGTTCGGCATTGGCGGCAACTCCGACGACGATCATCGGAGTGATGGCAACCGCCACCGAAGGCTGCAGATCGATTGTCGTAAGCTTCGTCTTGCCGGCCGTGTATCTCGACCAGCTGTCCGGCGCATATTTGGTTTCGAAGCTGAAGGGCGCCGTTACCGCAAGCCCGACCGCGAACTGACCGAAGCCATAGGCAACCGCGCCCGAAGGAAGCGTGCCGTTGCTGATCGGGTTGTGCGCCGTTGCGTTTCCGCCGACGGGGGCTGGAGCCTGCCCTGGCCGCACGATGACAGTACCTTTGTCGACCACGTCGGCGCGCGGCATGATTTCGCTGACGTTGAGCGAGACATCGCCGCCGTGAAGCCCGCCGATTGCAGCCGGATTCCACCACAGTGAGGCTGAACCGGTGTCCGCCGCTTCGCCGGAAAATGCTCGTCCCGCACCGCGTGCCGACTGCTCCTGCAGATAGAAAGCTGCGGCACGCGCTGGTGCCGTTAGTCCAGCGGTCAGAGCCGCCGCGCCTGCCACCGTCAGCAGGCGTTTCGTCATCTCGGTCATCAAAGTCTCCCCTTTTTTGGACCCATTCAGTGCACGCGGGTCCAGACTTGCGATTTGCACAGCGGCCAGAAAATGCAGCCGCGAACCTTCAGGTGATTGGCGTCGATTGGGGTTACGGTGGCCTTATAGGTGCCACCATCCTCGGCATTGTAGATGGTGCCTCCCGTCCACATGCCGCCCGACGCGGTGAAACCGCCAAGGATTTGAAGCCCCAGAAGCTTGCGGTTTCGAAGCTGAGAGTTGCTGTTGTGGAGATCGAGCAACTCCGGATTGCCGCGAATCCCGTCTGAGCTAAGGATTTTCCCGCAAATCGAACTTCCGCACCGGTCGATTTCGACGATCCCGTGCTTGGTCTCGGTCATCCAGCGGCCGACCGCCACATTTGGATTGGCGGCAACAGCGGCCGCAGCCGCCAACAGTCCGAACATCAGAACGCTCCCCTTAAGCGATTGGTAGCACAAGCAATTGGCAGCGCAATGCCGATGAAAAATGGAAAATCTGGTTCGACGCAGAATCGGTATCTGAACACCCGAAGATGGCAAAGTTGCCCTGGCAACGCGCGAGGACGCGAGTGCGATCACACGCGAAAAGCGCTTTGGAGGGAGGCTTTGGCGGTCACGGGTCGAGCCAAAGCAAATCAATTCCTGTTGTTGAAGGGAGCTATTCTAGGCGGCCGGGGCTATCTCTACCCCACTCAATTTCCAGCCGAATCCGTGTCGCTTGAAGACCAGCGCACCACCGTTGTTCGACCTGTTCCTGACATCGAATTCCGATAGACCGTGTCGCTCGATCATCACATCCGAATCGAGATGGACCGGGCTATGCTGGGCATTCACCCTCGCCGCCTCCGCCTGCTGCTTAGAGAGAAGCATCGCCCGCACGCCTGCCGGCGAGACGACGGCGTCAGTCAGCGGTCCGATGAGTGCCGAAGCCAGGCCGATTTCGAGCGAGCCCATTCCAGACGTGTCATTCTTGACGACATCGGTCCGCAGGCTTGCCATGACCTGCGACTTCAGGCTCTCACGAAGCGCCGGATAATCTATGTAGCTCGAGAGTGTATCGGCGTCGTTCGCCCGCGCGGCGTCCCGCATCTTGCCGAGCGCATAGAGCGGCGATTCCACGTACCAGCCGATCCCGCACAGCATGAGGGCAACGACCGCCAGCGCGGCAATCCATTTGAGTTTGACCATAAGTCCCGCCCCAAATGCTCCGAGCGCGAGGAACGTAGCGAGGATGCAAGATTTTGGAAACGCGTTTCGTTATCTCTCAGCGCGCCGAGGCGAACCGCCGGCGCTTGTTACGACCGCGCTGGGCTGGAGCCGCTGCCCCGCGATGCGCTCGATGCTGTTGCGGGCGGCGCTCATGCCTGGGCGTTGCTGCAGGAGCGATGCGTGTCGAGCCGATCCGTTCGGCCTCGGCGACGAAGTTCGCGGGCAGCGGCGCAACTTCGATTTTCTGTCGAGTGAGCTTCTCGATATCGCGCAGATGAGCTCGCTCGTCCTCTGCACAAAATGAGATCGCGACGCCGGCAGCACCCGCTCGAGCCGTTCGGCCGATGCGGTGGACATATTGTTCGGCCACATTCGGCAGCTCGAAGTTAATGACGTGGCTGACGCCCGAAACGTCAATCCCGCGCGCAGCGATGTCCGTCGCCACGAGGATCGGCACCTCGCCCGAGCGGAAAGCTGCGAGCGCCTTTTCGCGCTGCGGCTGGCTCTTGTTGCCGTGGATTGCTGCCGAGGCGATTCCGTTGCCCGACAGAAGCTTCACCACCTTGTCGGCACCGTGCTTCGTGCGAGTGAAAACCAGCACCCGGTCCATGTTGCCACAATCGGAAAAACCGAGGCGGAGCATGATCGTCAGAAGCGCCTGCTTCTCGTTCGCACGGACGAAGCTCACATGCTGGCTGACCCGCTCGACCGTCGTTGCCGCGGGGGCGACCTTCGCTTCTGCGGGATTGGTGAGAAACTTGTCGGCAAGCTCCCGGATCGCTTTCGGCATGGTCGCCGAGAAGAACAGGGTTTGCCGCTTGGCGGGAAGCCATTGGACGATCGCTTTGAGCGCATGGATGAAGCCGAGATCGAGCATCTGGTCAGCTTCGTCGAGAACGAGAATCTCGACCTCGCGAAGCGACAAATAGCGTTGTTCGACGAGATCGATCAGGCGACCCGGCGTGGCGACGAGGATATCGACGCCGCGCTCCAGCGCCCGCCGTTGCTTGCCGATAGGAACTCCACCAAACGCCGTCGTCACCGACAGGCGGGAGAAGCGGCTGTACGCTTGGGCGCTGTCCGCGATCTGGGTTGCGAGCTCGCGAGTCGGCGCAAGCACCAGCATCCGGCACGAAGATGGCCGCGGCATACGGTTCGCGGCTGTCAGACGGTCGATCGATGGAAGCATGAAGGCTGCCGTCTTACCGGTGCCCGTCTGAGCGATTCCGAGCAGATCGCGCCCGCGCAAAAGCTGCGGGATCGCCTGGGTCTGGATTGGGGTCGCGGTAGAATATTGCTTGGCTGCGAGTGCGCGAAGCACGGGCTGCGACAGCCCGAGATTTTCAAATGACATGATTTTTCTTAACTCACTTAGATAGCTGCCCGCACAGACGCGAGCAGAGCTGGGTCTGAACGACCCGCGTGAAATGGGAAGCTCTTTGCAAAGACCGACGCGGAGCTTGAGGCATAGAGCCTATTCACGCTGCGTGGAGCGTCGGTGGCGGCCATATGGGAGCAAAAGGGTTCACAGTCAATGAACGCCGGTGGAACCCGAGCGGACAGCGCCCGTTAGCCGCGTCGGCGTCAGCGCCGGAGGTATCACGCACATGTTGATGGTCGAGACCGAGTTGAGGCCGAGCGCAATTCATGGAATCGGAGTCTTCCTGCTGGAGGACGTTCGGAAAGGAGAACTGATCTGGCGGTTTGACAGCCGGATCGATCGGGTTTTCCACGATTGCGAATTCGAAGCGATGCCAGACCGGCTCCGGGGCTTCCTTGAAACCTATTCAACCTATCACAGCGAGTTGGGCTTGTGGGTCCTGTGCGGCGACAACGGGCGCCACTTCAATCACTCGGACTCGCCAAACACCCGGTCGATGGGCGTCGCTTTCGGCGACGATGTCGCTGCGGCCGACCTTGAGACAGGCACCGAACTCACGACCGATTACCGCACCATTTGCGACATGTTCCGGACGCGCGAGGTGTTGTTTGAAGCTGCCTAACCCCAGGCAAGGTCTCGTTCTTCTATGATGGCGCGTATCCGCGCGGCGAGCTTCTCCATTGGAAAGGGCTTGCTGAGCACGTGCATGCCGGGATCGAGCCTGCCGTTCGAAATAGCGGCGTTTTGCGCGTAACCGGTAATGAAAAGGACCTTGAGGTCAGGCCGCCGCTCGCGGGCCTGCTCGGCCATTTCCTTGCCGTTCATTCCACCGGGCAGCCCAACGTCGGTGATCAGAAGGTCGATCTTCGCATCGGATTGAAGCACCTTGAGACCGGACGATGCGTCGGCTGCTTCGATTCCCGTATATCCGAGCTCGTTCAGGGTGTCGCCGATCAGCATCCGAACGGTGGGCTCATCGTCGACGACAAGCACGGTCTCTCCGGCTTCCGCCCGAGGCAGCTGTACCTTCGCTTCTTGAACCTCCTCGCCTGGAGCTTTGCCTCTATGGCGAGGGAGGTATATCTTCACCGTCGTGCCTTCGCCGACCTCCGAATAAATCCGCGCCTGGCCGTTAGACTGGCGGGCAAATCCGTAAATCATCGAAAGCCCAAGCCCCGTACCCTTCCCTGCCGGCTTCGTTGTGAAGAACGGATCGAACGCACGGGAACTCACCTCCCGCGTCATCCCTTGACCAGTATCGGTGACGCAGATCGCGACATATTGGCCGGTCGCCATTTCTCGCTCGGCCCCTGCCGCTTCGTCGACCCAGGTGTTCGCGGTTTCGATTGTAATCCGCCCCCCTCCAGGCATTGCATCACGGCCGTTAATGCAGAGGTTGAGGATCGCGTTCTCGAGCTGGTTGGGATCGCAAAAACAGGTCCACAGGCCCGCCGCTAAAACCGTCTCGATCTGGACCTCCGGCCCCACGGTACGCCTGACCAGTTCCTCCATCCCGGAGATCAGCTTGTTCGCATTCACCGGCTTGGGCTGAAGAGTTTGCCGGCGGGCAAAGGCAAGCAGCCGGTGCGTAAGGGTTGCCGCACGCGACGCCGCGCCCTGGGCGGCGGTGATGTAGCGCTCCAGATCGTTGATCCGGCCCTGCGCCAGCCGGTTCTTCATCAGATCGAGGCTGCCGGTAATCCCAGTCAAGAGATTGTTGAAATCATGCGCGAGGCCGCCGGTCAGCTGACCGACCGCTTCCATCTTCTGCGATTGGAACAGCGCCTGCTGCGACCGCTCCAGCTCCAGTTGCGCCTCGCGCCGTTCGGTCAGGTCGCGAGTGACCTTGGCGAAACCGATCACCTCGCCATTCTCAATGATCGGATCGATGACCACCATCGCCCAGAAGCGGCTGCCGTCCTTGCGGACCCGCCATCCCTCGGCAGTGAAGCGCCCCTCCTCCCGCGCCTGCTTCAGCGCTTTAGCGGGGATGCCCGCCTTGAGGTCTTCGGGGGTGTAGAAGCGCGAGAAGTGCTGGCCGATGATCTCGTTGGCCT
>Ga0157374_10004488_pt1 | contig 11721 bp, 14 predicted proteins | sample M25metaG_FD_115308 | JGI IMG/M metagenome (GOLD analysis project Ga0157374, IMG submission 115308) | Miscanthus rhizosphere microbial communities from Kellogg Biological Station, Michigan, USA - M2-5 metaG | ecosystem: Host-associated > Plants > Roots > Rhizosphere > Soil | place: USA: Michigan...
CCACCAGCTGGCGCTGGCCGATGAGCTGCTGGACGGCCAGCCCGGCGCGGTCCGCGACTACCTGGCGCACTTCTGGCGGCACTGGTCCGGGCCGTCCTTCGCGCTCGATGACTCTGACCTGGACCGCCTGGCCGGCGCATACGGCACGCCAGGCGCGTTCACCGCGTCGATCGGCTGGTACCGGGCCGGGGCCGGCTCGGTGGCCAGGTCGCTGGCCGAGCAGCCGCCCGCGGAAGCGGACCGGCTGGCGGTGCCGGCCACCGTGCTGTGGCCCGAGCACGACCCGCTGTTCCCGCCGGCCTGGTCCGACCGGCTGGACGAGTTCTTCGCCGCGGCCACGCTGCAGATGATGCCGGGCGTGGGCCACTTCTCCCCGCTGGAGGCCCCGGAGACGTTCGCCGCAGCGATCAGGGCCGCCGCGGGCTAGCTCCCGCCGATGGCCTCGTTCCAGCCCTTGATCTGGTAGCCGGTCACCACCCCGTTGAGCACGAACGGGTCGGCCGCGGCGAACTCCTCGGCCGCCTCGCGGGTAGTGAACACCGCCATCGACCCGTCCGCCTGGGCGTCCTCGAACGTCCCGAGCAGCAGCAGGACGCCGCGGGCCAGGAATTGCTCGTAGTGGGCCTTGTGCGCGGCGAACACCGGCCCGGCCTTGGCCGCGACGTCCGGCGCGGATGTGTAGAAGAGGACGAATTTCATGGCGGACAGCCTGCCAGCTAACCCGGCTGGCCCGCGCTGGGGTGCAGCAGCGGCCGGTAGCCCTGGGCGAGAACGGCCACTGACGACGGCGGGGTGAGCACCTCGGCCAGCTCAGGCCCGGGGACCGGGCTCCGGTCCGCGTAGCCGGCGAACGACCATTCGAGCAGCTGGCTGCCGGCCAGCAGCCAGAGCCGCCCTTCGCGGCGGATCATCACGCCGTCGGGCAGGTCACCGGCCCGCGCCTGGGTGGTCCGCTGCCGCTTTGTCGCCCGGTCCACCCGCTCGGGGTGCAGCTGGGCGTCCATCTCGACGGCCCGGGGCGGCTCGGCCAGCCCGTGCGCCTTCTGCCAGGCGCGGCGGTACGCCTGGTAGTCGTCGTTGCGGCAGTAGGCGCACGGCCGGTGCCCGGCGGCCAGCGCGGTGGCCTCGTCGAGGAAGAACAGCGCGGTCCACCGGCCGGGCGGCATCACGTCCCGGCGCACGCCCTGCCATTCCAGCGCGCAGCAGATCCACAGCTTGCTCCGCCAGCGGGCGGTGCGCAGGCGGCGGTGCTCGTCGTGCAGGCAGCCGCGGTTGCCCATCAGCGTGCCCCGGCCCGGGTCCGCGACGATCTCCTGGTCCGGCCTCACCCGGTTCTGCAGGGGGCTGTTCGGCAAAGGGCTGTTCTCCAAAGGGCTGTTCTGCAAAGGGCTGGGGCCCGGGGCCTGCGGCGCTGGCTGTCGCACAATAGGAATCATGGCCGGCCCTTCTGATACGCCCGATCCGGCCCCGGGCGACGGGGACGGGCTGCCGTTCCGGCGGGCCGGCCGGGTGATCCTGCTCGACCCGGCCGGGTCGGTTCTTCTCATGCATTACGACGACGGGCCGCCGAACGGGCCGCACTGGAACACACCGGGCGGAGGGCTGGAGCCGGGCGAGGACTACCCGGCCGGCGCGCTGCGCGAGCTGGCCGAGGAAACCGGGTGGACCGACATCAGCCTGGATGGCGAGATCGGCCGGAACACGGTCGTGAAGCAGCTCGGGAACGGGCCGGTGGTCCGCCAGCACGAGCGGCTGTTCCTGGCCCGGACCAGTCCGCCCGGCCGGGAGATCACCGGCGTGGATGAGATGCACGCCTCGGACGGGATCGCCGCCTGGCGCTGGTGGTCGCTGGCCGAGCTGGAGTCGACGACCGAGCGGATCTGGCCGCCCAACCTGGCCGGCCTGGTCCGCGCCGCGCTGGACAGCGGGGAAACGGAGGAAGGCCGATGACGCAGCCGTGGATGAAGCTGACCGCGACCGTGCTGGACGCGCCGGACGCGAACGAGCTGGCCGCGTTCTACCAGCGGCTGCTCGGCTGGCCGGTGGTCACCGACGAGCCGGGCTGGGTGACGCTGCGGCCGGACGGCGGCGGGGCCGGGCTGTCGTTCCAGACCGAGGACGCGTACGTCCGGCCGGTGTGGCCCGCCTCCGGCGGCCACCAGCAGATGATGATGCACCCGGACATCGAGGTGACCGACCTGGCCGCGGCAATCGGGCACGCGGTCGCCTGCGGGGCGGTGCTGGCGGAGTACCAGCCGCAGGAGCTGGTCCGGGTGCTGCTCGACCCGGCCGGGCACCCGTTCTGCCTGTGGGTGGCCGAAAGCCCGTAGCGGGCTGGGTGTTGACTACGGCTATGACGATCGAAGGAGAGTACGGGCCCAGCCCGCGCCAGTGGGTGCGGGACCAGGTCGAGCTGTACGAGAGCTCGGGCGGTACGCAGGGCACCACGCTGCGGGAAACCGGGCTGCCGGTGGTGGTCATCACCAACCGCGGTGCGGTCACCGGCAAGATCCGCAAGACGCCGCTGATGCGGGTGGAGCACGACGGGCTGTACCTGGCGGTCGGCTCCCAGGGCGGATCCCCTGAGGACCCGAAGTGGGTGGCCAACTTCCGCGCCGACCCCGCGGTCGAATTGCAGGACGGCCCGGTCCGCCAGCCGATGATCGCCCGCGAGATCAGCGGCGAGGAGCGGGACCAGTGGTGGCAGCGGGCGGTCGCCGCCTTCCCGCCGTACGCCGACTACCAGCAGAAGACCAGCCGGGTGATCCCGGTGTTCGTGCTCGAGCCACGCTAATCAACGTTTCTTAATCAACGAGTCTTGATCAACAAACGTTGATCAAGACTCGTTGATTAACTGCCGGCCAGCGCGGCGATGACCGGGTAGGGCAGGTGCCGGGGGTACACCAGCAGGGCCCTGGCAACCTGGCGGATCGTCAGCCGCAGCGGCAGCAGGACGGCCTCGCTGTGCCGCCAGGCCGCGACCTCATTCCCGGCCCGGTCCCCGGCGAACCGGGCGGGCAGCCCGGCCCGGAACCGGCCGGCGTCGCCGCCGTCGCCCTTCCAGGTGGCCAGCCAGGCCCGCACGTCCTCGTCCTTCTCCAGCATGGTCCAGGCGCGCAGCCGCTCGGCGATCTGGCCGGCCGCGTCGATCACGAACGACTGGCTGCCGCCGCCCTCGATGGCGTGCACCCGGCCCTCGCTGCGGTGGCCGTGCCGGATGCTGGCCGAGCTGAACCGGGCCCCGGTGGCCAGCGCGGCCACCGCGTGCCCGGCCTCGTGCCAGGCCACGGTGACCGCGGCGATGCGGGCCTGGCCGAGGGTACCCGCGCAGCCGCAGTCGTAGCGCTGCCGGGCCCACACGTCGTGCACGATCGACTCGTCGTCGTACCGGGCGGCCCGGGCCAGCTCCGCCTGGACCGCGGCCAGCGTGCGCTGCTCCGACGGCCGCACCAGGGTGCCTCCGCTACCCGGCGAACCGGGGGGCCTCGGCTTCCACCGTGGTCTGCGGGCCGTGCCCGGTGCGCACCACGGTCTCCGGCGGCAGGCCCATCAGCTCGGTCTTGATCGACGTCATGATCGTCGGGTAGTCCGAGTAGGACCGGCCGGTGGCGCCGGGCCCGCCCTCGAACAGGGTGTCCCCGGAGAACACCGTGCCCAGCGCGGGCGCGTACAGGCAGACGCTGCCCGGCGAGTGGCCCGGCGTGTGCAGTACCCGCAGCGGCGTGGCCGCGATCTCGATGACCTCCTCGTGGCCGAGATCGCCGTCGGGGAGCTGGTTCGGGTAGGTCAGCCGCCAGAGCACCAGGTCGGCCGGGTGCAGCAGGACCGGGGCCCCGGTCTGCGCGGCCACGTCCGGGGCGGCGCTGATGTGGTCGTTGTGGCCGTGGGTGGACACCACCGCTACCAGCCGGCGGCCGCCGACCGCGGCCAGCACCGCGGCGGCGTCGTGCGCCGCGTCGATGACCACCACCTCGTGGTCGTCGCCGACCAGCCAGACGTTGTTATCCACGGCGAAGTCCTGGCCGTCCAGGGAGAACGTGCCGGACGTGACGATCTGCTCGATCCGCGCGGTCATGGCCCCGATGATCTCACCCGCCGCCCCCGCCGCGGCACACCAGCCGCGCCTGCCGCAGTGCCTGGTCAGCGCGGGCATATATGTGATACTTTTATCACATGAGCCCGGTTGCGCGGCCGGTGACGGAGTCCGCGGCTGAGCCAGCACCCGACCTGTGGCGGGCGCTGGCCAGCCCGTGGCGGCGGCGCCTGCTCGATCTGCTCCGCGACGGGCCGCGTACCACCGGCGGCCTGTCCGGCGAGATCCCCGAGCTCAGCCGGTTCGCGGTCATGCAGCACCTGGCCGTGCTGACCGGCGCGGGCGTGGTGATCGCCGAGCGCCGCGGCCGGGACCGGCTCAACTACCTGAATCCCGTCCCGCTGCGGGACTGGTACGAGCGGTGGGTGCAGCCGATGGCTGACACCGGCGCCGCCAGCCTGCTCGCGCTGAAACGGGCCACCGAGACGAAGGGGCACGCCATGACCACCGCCACGGACCAGATCAGGACCGTCCAGCTGGCCTTCGAGCTGCGCATCAGCGCCCCGGCCGAGCGGGTCTTCGAGGTGATGACCCAGCGCGCGCAGGACTGGTTCCCGCATAGCTACGGCGGTGACCGGGTCCGCGCGATCGTGCTCGAGCCGCGCGTCGGCGGCCAGCACTACGAGGACTGGGGCGACGGCCGCGGCCACCTGTACGGCCAGGTCACCGCCTACGATCCACCGACGGGATGGGCGACGAGGGGGCGGCTGATGCCGGCCACCACGCTGGACACCGAGGACCAGCTGACCGAGCAGGACGGGACACCCACGGTCCGGGTGACCAAGGTCGCGGTCGGCCCGATGTCCGAGGAGGACGCGGCCGGGATCGCGCGGTTCGGCGACATCAGCGGTTACGCCGCGGTCATCGAGCGGCTCGCGGCGGGCTGACCGGCATGGCGATGGACCTGGAGGAGTTCCAGCTGGTGCTGCTGCGCCGGCCGGCCGTGGCCGCGGAGCTCGACGACGCCACCGCGGACCGGCTGCAGGCCGAGCACCTGGCCTTCTACGCCGGGCTGCGGCGCACTGGCGAGGTGGTGACCAACGGCCCGATGCGGGACCAGCCGGACGAGGCGCTGCGCGGGATGGCCATCTTCACCGCCGGGTCGCTGGACCAGGCCCGCCAGATCGCCCAGCAGGACCCGCTGGTACGGGCTGGCCGGCTGGAGATCGAGGCCATGATCTGGTGGTGCCCGGCGGGCACGATGGCCCGGCCGGGACGGCCCTTCACCCTCGGCGGCTGACGCCGATACAGTCGCCCCATGCCCGACGAGACCGGCTTCACCGCGACCACCGGGACCGGCCCGATCGCCGGGTCGCACACCGGGTCCGGGCCCGCGCTGCTCCTGCTGCACGGCGGCCCGGCGCTGACCGACTACATGGACCTGCTCGCGCCGGAACTGGACGGCTGGCAGGCCATCCGGTATCAGCAGCGGGGCCTGCCGCCGTCCGCCGAGGACGGGCCGTTCACCGTCGAGCAGCACGTCGCCGACGCCGTGGCCGTGCTGGACGAACTGGGCGTGGACCGTGCGGTGGTGCTCGGCCATTCCTGGGGCGGCCACCTGGCCCTGCACCTGGCCGTGGCGCACCCTGGCCGGGTGGCCGGGCTGGTCATCGTCGACCCGCTGGGCGCGGTCGGCGACGGCGGCGTGGGCGAGATGGGCGCCGAGCTGGCCGCCCGTCTGACGTCAGCCTCGCTGGTTCAGCTGGAGGCGGTCAACGCCCGGCTGGCCACCCCCGCGGCCAGGGACGCCGACGCGCTGGCCTCGCTGCGGCTGCTGTGGCCCGGCTACTTCGCCGAGCCGGCCGCCGCCCCGCCGCTGCCCGACGGCATGCGGATCTCGCTGGCCTGCTACGGGGGCACGTTCGGCTCGATCACCGGGCACCTGGACGCGGGGTTCGGCGGCCGCCTGAAGGAGATCACCGCACCGGCCGTGTTCGTGCTCGGCGAGCGCAGCCCGATGCCGGTCGCGCAGGGCGAGCAGACCGCGGCGCTGCTGCCCGGCGCCGAGGTCCGCGTGGTTCCCGGGGCGGGCCATCTGCCCTGGCACGAGCGGCCCGGCTGCGTGGCTGACGCGGCCGGCTGGGTCCGCGAGCGGACGTCCGGCTGATCCTCTCTTGACATCCGGCTCCCGCCGCGTGGGAGGGTAACGGACAGATGTCCGCAGTGCGGCGGAACGAGCGGAGCGGAGACCCGGCATGACAGCACCCGACCTGACAGCAGCGGACTTCTCCCCCGGCCGGCCGGTGGTGTTCCGCAACGCCACCGTGCTCACCATGGACGCCGCGCACACCGTGCTGACCGGCGCGGATGTGCTGGTCACCGGCGAGACGATCGCGGCGGTCGGCCCCGGCCTGGAGGTGCCAGAGGGCACGGCCGAGATCGACGCGTCCGGCGGCATCGTCATGCCCGGCATGATCGACACGCACCGGCACATGTGGCAGACCGCGATGCGCGGCTACGGCGCGGACTGGACGCTGACGCAGTACTTCGTCTGGTACTACCTGCAGTGGGGCAAGTCGTTCCGGCCGCAGGACGTGTACGCGGGCAACCTGCTCTCCGCCCTGGAGGCCATCGACGCGGGCGTGACCACCACCGTGGACTGGTCGCACGGCCTGCAGACCACCGACCACGCGGAGGCCGCCACCGACGCGCTGGAGGAGATCCCCGGCCGGTTCATCCTGGCCTACGGCAACATCCAGCAGGGCCCGTGGGAGTGGTCGGCCACCCCGGAGTTCCGCGACTTCTACGTCCGCCGGTTCGACGGCAAGGGCGACATGCTCGGCTTCCAGATGGCCTTCGACATCCCGGGCAACGAGGAGTTCCCTGAGAAGGCCGCGTTCGAGGTGGCCCGTGAGCTGGCCGTGCCGGTGACCACGCACGCCGGGGTGCGGGGCGCGACCGGCGACAACGGCATCCGGCTGATGCACGAGCACGGGTTCATGGGCCCGGAGACGATCTACGTGCACGCCGCCACGCTCAGCCCGGACTCCTACGACCGGATCGCGGCCACCGGCGGGTCGGCGTCGGTGTCCACGGAGAGCGAGCAGAGCGCCGGCCAGGGCTACCCGCCCACCTGGAAGCTGCGTGACCACGGCATCCGGGTGTCGCTGTCGATGGACACCAGCGTGTGGTGGAGCGCGGACCTGTTCTCCGCGATGCGGACCACGCTCGGCGCGGACCGGGCCCGTGACCACCTGGAGGCGCACGGCCGGGACGAGACCGTCACACACTGCCGGCTGCGCGCGGAGACCGTGGTCGACTGGGCCACCCGCGGCGGCGCGTCCGCGCTCGGCCTGGACGGGGTGACCGGCAGCCTGGAGCCGGGCAAGAAGGCCGACGTCGTGCTGATCAAGAACGACGCGTCGCCGGCCATGTTCCCGATCCTGAACCCGTACGGGCACGTGGCGTTCCAGGCCCAGCGCGGCGACGTGCACACCGTGGTGATCAACGGCCGGGTCGTGAAGTACTTCCACCAGCTGGTCGGCCAGGACCTGGCCAAGGCCCGGGACGCGGTCGGGCAGACCGTCGACTACCTGCGCGGCGAGCTGGGCGAGGAGGCCTGGCGCGACGGCATGAGCCCGGAGATCCCGGAGAGCCCGGTCCGCGAGAACCCCTACACGTACACCTACACCGACGAGGACGGCCCGGCGGCGGCCGGCTGAGCCGGGCCGGGGCGGCCCGGGCGGGGCCGGCTGGCCCGCCAGGCGGTTTCCGCCTCCCCCATCGGGGTGGACGGCGGGGCCTGCACGAACGGCCAGATCTCCTCGGCGATGCGGCGCCAGTCCGCGGTCGCGTGCAGCTGGCCGAGCACGGCGAACAGGCCCAGGTTGATCCGCTGCAGGATGACGTAGGAGCGGGGCACCTTCATGTACGGCGCGAGCGGGCTGCGCACGTCGAAGAACTGGCGGACCACCGACGAGGCGTAATCCTCGGTGATGGTCAGCCGCCCGGGCGTGCGGATGGTGGCGTAGAACACGGCCAGCCGCTCGATCACCTGCTCCGTGCTGACCGGCGCACCCGGGGTGAGGAAGCCGGCCAGCTCCAGGTTGCGCCGGAAGCCCTCCTCGTCGCGCTCCACGCACAGGTAGCGGGCCATCTGCATGAGCGGCCACAGCTCGTCGTCGGTGAAGTGCTTGACCAGCCCGAAGTCCAGGAACGTCACCCGCCCGCCGGGGTGGAACAGGTAGTTGCCGGGGTGCGGGTCGCCGTTGAACGCGTGCACCTCGTACAGGCTGCGGAACACGAACCGGTAGATGGTCTCCGCGGCCAGGTCGCGCTCCTCCTGCGGCCAGGTGGCCAGCTCGGCGAACCGGACCCCGCCGGCCAGCTCACTGGTCACGATCCGGCGGGTGGACAGCTCGGGGATCACATCGGGCACGTGGATCGTCGGGTGGCCGCGGTAGTAGGCGGCGATCTGCTGCTGGCTGGTGGCCTCGCGGCGGTAGTCGAGCTCCTCGCGGACCCGCTCGCGCAGCTCGTCCAGCAGCGCGTCGACGTCCTGGGCCGGGGCGACGAGGCGCAGCATCCGGCGCAGCAGCGCGGCGTTGTTCAGGTCCGCGGCGATGGTCTCCGCGATGCCCGGGTACTGGACCTTCACCGCGACCGCGCGGCCGTCCCTGGTGATCGCGCGGTGCACCTGGCCGATCGACGCGGCCGCGATCGGCTCCGGGTCCCACTGCGCGAAGACCTGCTCCGGCGGGCGGCCGAGCTCCTCGGTGATCATCCCGGCGGCCAGCTCCGGGCTCATCGGCGGGACGCTGTCCTGCAGGCGGCTGAGCGTCTTGCGTACCGCCGGGTTGAGCCCGTCGTCGATGAAGCTGGCCATCTGGCCGAGCTTCATCAGCACGCCCTTCATCTCGCCAAGGGTCTCGGTGACGTCCTCGGCGGTCTGCAGGGCCAGGTCGTGCCGCAGTTCCTGGCGGGCTTCCCCGGCCGCGGCGAACAGCTTCGGCGCGCTGGCGGCGTAGCGCATCCCGCCACGGACGGCCAGGCCGGCCGCGGCCAGCCCGCGGCGGAGCCGCAGCGACGCGGGCCGGCGGCGGACCGCGCGGAGCGCAGTGACGGCGGCCGTGCCCGCGAGCAGGCTGGCGGTAATGACGGCGGCGGCCTTCCTGACCCGCCGCCGCGGTGCGGCGCTGTTCATGACCGGACCGCGCTCCGCATCCGCAGGGTGATCCGCTGCCGGGCCTCGAGCACGCCGGGCTCGCCCAGCTGGACCGCGTCCAGCACGCCCAGCGCCTGGCGGATCTCGGTCCGCCGCTCCGGGGTGATGGGCGGCGGGTCGGCGAACCCGTGCAGTTCCCTCGCCCAGGCGGGCAGCGCGAGCACGGCCGCGTCCCTGATGTCCTGCCAGATCTCCGCGATGTCCTCGTCCAGGCCCGGCGGGTCGAGCAGGTAGGCCATGGACTCCCGGGCCGCCGGGCTGGCCTGCAGCACCGGCCGGACCGAGGTGATGTAGGCGTCCAGCGCGGCCACGCTGTCCGGGGCCATCGGCTCAGGAATGCCGACGAGCACCGCGGCGGCGACCATCTCCGCGACGTACCGGTCCGCGTCGGCCGCGCTCAGCGGCGTGCCCAGCAGTTCGGCCGTGGCCAGGCCCGCGTCGACCAGGGCGGCGTGCACCCACAGCAGCAGCGCCGGGTCGTCGGCGGCGTACGGCTGCCCGGTCACCGGGTCGGTGCCGCGGACATGGGTGTGGATCCGGCGCACCCGGGCCGCCGCGCGCTCGGCGGCCGCACGCTCGCCGTACGTCACGATCGTGACGTACGCACCGGTGGCGGCGAGCCGCCCGACAGGGTCCTCCCGCCATCCGCTGTGCTCGTCGACCCCGGCCATGGCCAGCGGGTGCAGCGACTGCATCAGCAGCGCCCGCAGACCCGCGACCGTCCCGGCCAGGTCGCGGCCGAGCCGCCAGGTGACGCTGCCGGGGCCGAAGAACCCGTCGTCGGCCGGGTCGTCAGGCACGCCGGAAACGAACGCCGCGGCGGTCCGCTCGACCAGCCCGGACGCCGTGGCGAACGCATCTGCTGTCATGGCTTCCACGCTACCTTCGGCCGGCCTGGCCCTCGCGCGGCGGCCGGGGTTCCGGCCCGGTTCAGAGCATGGTCAGAGCGGGCTGAGCGCGGCATCATGGGCAGCGTCCTGGCCGCCCGGCGCGGCCCTCATGCCCGGATCAAGGAGCTGCCATGACCGGAACGCCGCCCGCGATGACGGGTTTCCACCACTTCTCCCCCACGGTGTCGGACGTCGAGGCCAGCGCGGCCTGGTACGAGCGGGTCTTCGGGATGAGCCGGGTGCCGGTCACGTTCCCGCACTACGGCGACGAGGAGGGCGGCTACGCGGTGCTGATGATGGACCCGAAGTCCGGCGTGACCATCGGCCTGCACCACCACGAGGCCAACCCGGGCGAGTCGTTCGCCGAGAACCGGACCGGCCTGGACCACATCTCGTTCAGCGTGGCCAGCCGGGAGGATCTGGACGCCTGGTCCGCCTGGCTGGACAGCCTCGGCGTGCCGCACTCCGGCGTGAGAGACGTCACTGATCCGGTGCCCTTCTCGACGCTGGTCTTCCGCGACCTCGACAACCTCCAGCTGGAGATGATCTACTTCGCCAGCTGACGCCGTCCCGGCCGGGCCCGGTTAGTCCGGCAGCGTCCGCGGGAACCCGAACCAGCTGAGCGCGGCGTTGTCGAACCGGGTCAGCGCGCTGATCCGCTCCCCCGCCAGGGTCATCACCAGCATGCCGTTGGCGTGCGCGATCGCGCTGTGCGGGTCGGGCTGGTAGAGCCCGAACGCGGGCTGCCCGTTGGCCCGGGACGGCCGCAGCCGCCAGGTCCGGCCGGCCCGGAACGCGGTCGCCGCGAAGAACCGGGCGGCCAGGTCGCGGCCGTGGTACTCCAGCGGCACCGGCGGCATGGCCAGCCGCACGTCGTCGGCCAGCAGGGCGACCACGGCGTCCAGGTCGCCGGCCTCGAACGCGCGGGTGAACCGCTCGGTCAGCTCCCGCTCGGCGGCGGAGCCCGGCTCCGGCGGGCGGGCCGCGTCCCGGCCGCCCGGGTGCTGGGCGGCGAGCGTGGCCCGGGCCCGTTTCAGCGCGCTGGTGACGCTCTCGGTGGTGGCGCTGAGCATGGCAACAGTCTCGCTGGCCCGGAAGCCGAGCACGTCCCGCAGGATGAGCACGGCCCGCTGCCGCGGCCGCAGCAGCTGCAGGGCGGTCACGAAGGCCAGCGAGATCGCCTCCCGCCGCTCGTACCGCGCTTCCGGGCCCGGGTCGCGGTCGGCGAGGCCGGCCAGCAGCTCGTCCGGGTAGGGCTGCAGCCAGGTCACCTCACCGAGCCGGGTCGGGTCGGGGATGTCCACGCCCGGGTCGTAGGGCGCAGGCCCCGGCCGGCGCCGGGCCGCGCGCAGGAGGTTCAGGCAGCGGCTGGTGGCCACCTGGTACAGCCAGGTCCGCAGGCTGGCCCGGCCCTCGTAGCCGTCCAGGCCGCGCCACGCGGCCAGCAGGGTTTCCTGCAGTGCGTCCTCGGCGTCCTGTACCGAGCCGAGCATCCGGTAGCAGTGCACCTGCAGCTCGCGGCGGTGCGGCCCGGTCAGCCGGCGGAACGCCTCGCCGTCCCCGGACCGCGCCCG
>Ga0157374_10004492_pt1 | contig 11718 bp, 13 predicted proteins | sample M25metaG_FD_115308 | JGI IMG/M metagenome (GOLD analysis project Ga0157374, IMG submission 115308) | Miscanthus rhizosphere microbial communities from Kellogg Biological Station, Michigan, USA - M2-5 metaG | ecosystem: Host-associated > Plants > Roots > Rhizosphere > Soil | place: USA: Michigan...
AAGCATCAGATAATCACCGTTATGGGGACCCAGGGGAGACAACGTCGGTTTGCTTCGGCGTAAACGCCTGGACGAATTTCGGTATGCGGCGCAAAGGCATCGCTGAGGCGTGTGCGTCAAGCCGTATGCACGACTTGACCTAGGCTCGTTGAGAAGCGGGCTACCGGTGATCGCCAGGGTCGTATCAAAATCTACGTTGGCAATTGGCGTAGGCATCCCGGTCGTTCTAATAGGTCTTATGCCTGGGGCCGATGGATATATGGTGACCGGTGGCATGTAGCTTTGACCGAAACGTTGCCCAGGGCGACGACGATCTCACTGATGAGATTGACCGTACTCAGTTTGCGAGCCTGAATATAGCTCAGCCGAACGACCTGAAGCGGTGATCACGTCTGGGCGGGTGCCCAGTTGTGCGGCAGTAGTTCGCTTAGTCGGATTATGGAGTGCGCCGGGATACGCGAGAGCACGTCGCGGAACCAGGCAAACGGCTCGACTCCGCACCGCTTGCAGGAAGCTATGAAGCTTCGCAACACCGCAGCCCTCTTGCCGGCCATCATCGCTGCAAAGAATGTCCAGTTGCCGCGGCCCAGGGCGATCTCGCGATTGGCCCGTTCCGTACGCCGTTGTCAATCTCCAACTCGCCGTATTCCAGAAGGACCGTTAGCGCTACCCACTGATTCTGCGCATAGCGCACCGCGGCCCCGGACGGATTCTTTACGCTTGGCGGAAACGGTCCCAGGAGAAAGGGCCGGTGCGGTATCTACTGGAACTGCAACCGGAGGTGTTGCCGAAGAAGGAGTACTCCGTCAGCCCATGTTCTTTACAGAACTGCTTCACGGATATTCTGCTGCGCTGTTGTGCAGCGATTCGTTCGGCCCACTCGTCTGCTTTCGGGTTGGCCGGCTTCTGCTCGATGAGAGTGTCGCCCGTGACACCACAATGCAGCACCGCCCGGCATTTCAGGAATAGGTTCACGAGACGCTTACCCCTATGGGCAATATGCGTATGAAGAAATCTGCACAGGTGGCCTAGCAGGCTGCTGAAATTCTAAGCTGAACAAGATACGTAGGCAATGTTTGGAACGTCTTGTCACTATGCGTGGAGAAGACGTTCAACAGCCGGAACTGTTCAGCTATGGATCACTGGAAGAGCGAGTCCCTTCCGATCACCCATTGCGGCCGATCCGCCTAATGGTGGATGTGACATTGAAGGAGATGAGCCGTCGTTTCGATGCCATCTATGACGAGGAGGGGCGCAAGTCGATCCCGCCCGAACGCCTTCTGCGAGCGCTGTTGGTGCAGTTGCTTTATTCGGTTCGCAGCGAACGCATGCTGATGGAGCAGCTGGAATACAATCTGCTGTTCGGCTGGTTCGTGGGCCTGTCGGCGAATGAGCCGGTGTGGCATCCAACGGTATTCACAAAGAACCGTGACCGGTTGCTGGAAGGCGCAGTGGCGGAAGAATTCTTCTCGCTGATCGTCGAACAGGCGCGGGCGAAGAAGTTGCTTTCCGATGAACACTTCACCGTCGACGGCACACTAATCGAAGCCTGGGCCGGGCAGAAGAGTTTTCAGCGCCGCAAGAGTGATGACGATAGGTGGAACCCTCCGCCGCGCGATCCGGGAAATAATCCGTCTGTCAACTGGCACAAGCAGAAGCGCCGGAACGACACGCATCAATCGCTCACCGATCCCTGGGCACGGCTTTTTAAAAAGACGCGCGGAGCGGAAGCCAAACTGGCCTACCTGGGCCACGTGCTGACGGAGAACCGCAACGGCATAGTGGTAGATGTGCGCGTCACGCAGGCCACCGGCACGGCCGAACGTGAGGCGGCGCTGGACATGCTAAGCGGGAAGCCGGAAGCGAAACGGGCGACGCTCGGCGCCGACCGGGGCTACGATACGGCGAGCTTTGTGCACCGGCTGCGCGAGATAAAGGTTACCCCGCATGTGGCACAGAACAACAGTAACCGCCGCAGCGCGGTGAACGGGCGGACGACGCGACACGCTGGTTATGCTCTTAGTCAGCGGACGCGGAAACGCGTCGAGGAAGTGTTTGGCTGGATGAAGACCGTGGCACTGCAGCGCAAGACACGCTTCCTGGGACCCGACCGGACCGGTTGGATGTTCACGTTTGCGGCTGCCGCCTACAACCTGGTGCGGATGCGGAATCTTCAAACGGCAAACGCGTAGGGAGAACTGTGTCCGACGGCCGTTTCCACGGCCTTCGGACACACCCAGATACCTCGCGTAGTCCGCACTTACACGATCTGTTCGGCACTCCAGGGATCCATCGAAGTCCTCGGCCTTCAAAAATACCTACTTATAGGACGCTTTTCAGCAGCCTGCTAGACGTCGGTGCGCTTCACACAGCGAAAACCAATATGACAGGCGGACGTATCAACCGGCTGAGGAAAGCGGGCCGCAGGCCGACAACGGCGGCGAATGGAATCCTCTCACGAGGATTGCTGGCCTCAAGACTACCGCCACGTGCATAAGACATCCGGACCGGGCGGAAAGTTTTTTGAAGCCGTATCTCCAGGTGAGCGATTTAAGTGACTTGGCTCAGCACGTAGTACATTCAATCCTCAGTCAATTCGCTAAGGTGAAGAGCAAACCGCGACGCCCTATGAAAGAATCCGCATCGATCGCTTGGAAAACTCTCGTAAGTTTTTGGTGCGGATGGGGAGACTTGAACTCCCACGCCCTTGCGAGCGCTGGAACCTAAATCCAGTGCGTCTGCCAATTTCGCCACATCCGCACGTTGTTAGTTCAAAGTGGACTCACCTACTGTAGCAGAGTTCGGCTTGGTGCTTGTTCGTTAAACTTTCCGCCCCGATCCGATAGCGATTCCATCTCGAAATCGGCTGCACGAAGCGCCGCCGCAATGTGTTGTTCGACGAGCCGCGGGTGTGCCGATCGCGCATAATTCTAAACGATTCAGAAGAAAATCGCCGAAATCCATCCGATTATTTAAAAGTTTTTGCATGCTTGGAGGAGATTAGATAAAATTCTCTGCCAGTTTTAGACATAACGCGGTAACTACAAATATCCAGGAGATTTGTTCTTGCAGCAGATGGTCTTTTCTAGATGGGCGCTCCCCGTGTGCGTGCTGGGGCTCTGCTCGGTTATGGTACCCTTCCGGGCCTTTTCCCAGGCCAGACAAGGAAACAATTCTCGGAACGATTCAGGATGAAACCGGCGCGGCCGTACGGATGCGGCAAATTAAGGTGACCGAGGTCAACAGCAACCGTCCATACCGCGAAAACGAACGACACTGGCAATTTCACTCTGCCGCTACTCGATCCCGGTACGTACACCCTGACCGCTGATCATGGCGGATTTCGGCCTGCCAGCAGGACCGGAGTGCGGCTGGAGGCGAACAGTACGGTGCGTGTTGAGTTCTCTATGCAGGTGGGAAATGTGACCGAAACGATCTCGGTATCCGCTTCCGCCGCGGTGCTGCAGACCGACCGGGCCGACCTGGGCAGCAAGATCGAGACCCAGACAATTGCGAACACGCCTCTTTCCTACAACCGGAACTATCAGGGATTGCTTGCGCTCGTTCTTGGCGCCTCCCGACGACGTTGTCACGAGTAACCACGATGCCGAGTTCGACCGCGTGACTGGCGCAGTCACCAACGTGATTCTGAAGTCGGGCACAAACACGTGGCACGGCAGCGCGTTTGAATTCAACAAGGCAGCCGCTCTCGCCGCCAAGAACTACTTCGTGCTTCAAAAACCGCCGCTCGTCTACAATTTCTTCGGCGGAACCGTCGGGGGTCCGATCCGCAAGAATAAACTGTTCTTGTTTGCCGACTATCAGACTCTGCGAGACCGTGAATCCGCCGCTGCCGGCAATCTCACGATTCCGACAATGGCTTATCGCAACCGGCGATCTGAGCGGCGCCACAAAAATATATGATCCTTCGACGGGAAATCCCGATGGCACGGGACGGACTCAGTTCATCAACGATCTCATCCCCGCGAGCCGCATCAGTCCCATCGCGGCCAGGATATTGGGTTATGTTCCGGCTCCCCTGCTGCCGGGTCTTTCAGATCCGGACCAGTGATTCGCTGACGTTCCGATATAGTTTCCAGCAGCCGGAAATTGCCGTTCCCCCCGTATTCGGTATCGTTGGCGGTCCGGGTAACGGCGCATTCGCGGGCACCGGAACCTCCCGCAGCCAGGCCCCGGGGCTAAGCTACACCCGCATCGTGAATCCCACTTTGATTACCGAAACACGGTTCGGTATATCCCGCGTCCATAACGACGTCAATCAGACCGACTTCGGCAAGACCACGGCCCGTGACATCGGCATCGGCGGCGCAAACATCGATGATTGGTCTAGCGGAATGAGCTCGATCTCGATTTCGGGATTACGTCATCATTCTGCGCGGGCGTACTTTCAATGTTGGCGACCGCATTGTAATGGGAGGTGTTCGAGGCGATGTGTCTCTCTTGGTTTTATGCAGACGGCCATCATGGAGAGGGCGAGCCTCCCGGCCAACAGAGCGATGCTCCCTCGCTACGGGTGCAGGGCCGGCAATATACCGGACTCCTGGTGACCATTACGAATGACAAGCTGTTTGATTCGCCTGTTTATAACTACTCGCGCGAGTTCCCCTACATTTGGGAAGAAACGAAAATCCCGGTGCCTTACCGCGCAAACTGGCACGACTCCGAGCGCATTCTGCTAGAGGTTGCACGGAAGCACACATTGAAAAGTGCCGAACTCAGCCGTCAAGTTCTGGATGAGCTGTGTCGCCGGCATTTTTTGAGAGAGACAGAGCTCGAACCGCGCGTTTTTTGTCGTTTGACGGATAACTGGCTGGAAATGAGCGTGCGCTTTTATTGCCCGGGATTCAGGTGTTCGCGCATTGAAGGACAAGATGAGCCGCGATATTCTCGATGCATTCGAAAAGGCGGGCATTGAGATTGCCTCCGGAACGTACGAGGTGGTGGGAATGCCGCCCATTGAGGTTCGGCTGGCGGAATCACGAGCGGTCACCACGGAATGAGATGAACGCCGGTAACGAAGTGGGTTACGGATTGCCAGCTGTCTGCGGATTGCCTGCCGGCTCTGCAAACGGCGCAAAAATGAAATTCCGCGCGTGAATCGTGCCGTTACCCAGCACCATGTTGTAGCCTGACTCCGTGGTCGAATAGTAGCCGTTGTATCCCGGAATCCCCTGTTGAAAGTAGGAGAACCAGGTGCCCGCTTCCTGCTCCGCCGCCTGAGCGTAGATCTGATAATTGACGTTGCCCAGGCGGCCGCCGAGATTTTGTTCCTCCAGCGCCAGCAGCCCCGCGAATTCCGGCGAAGACGCGCTCGTGCCGACCACCAGATACAACCCGCCGTTCCACGCGACTACGACGCTGCTGCGGTCATTCCCGCAAGGCGTGATCGCTCCCCTGGGACAGCCGCCCATATGTAGCGAGACGTCCGGAATCGCTCGGTTCTTCGCGCCCGTCTTCACCAGCGTTTGATAATCGGGCTTGGCGAAAAGAACGCTCTCTCCTCCGCCCGACCCCCAGTAGCCGCCTGAAATCAGGTTGCCCACTCCGTAAGGATCATTCGGCTCTTCCGGATCACCAAATGCGTTTTCCGAAACATACTTGGATTCGAGGCTCCCCGCTTGCGAGGTCGTCACCAGGTTGGTACCTCCCACCGCTGTGACGTACGGGCTCGAGGCCGGGAATTCCACGCCCAGCCGATACGAACCCACTACCACCGGCGGATCTTGCGGCGTCGTCGTTAAATAGGCGAGCGGCGGCAGTCCAAGCGCGCCGCTATCGCCGGAACTCGCCACGAAAGTAATCCCCTGCGCGTTCCCCTGCTTGAAAATTTCGTTCATTAGCCGCAGTAAATACGTGAAATCGGAGCCGTCGTTATAGGCGGCGATATGAAGCGCCTCGCTGTTTCCGAAAGACGAGTTTACGATATCGACCGCGTTATCTTCCACTATATTGAGATACCCTGCAATCACCGCCGCCTCACTAAAATCCGGCAGACTATAAATCACGATGGTCGCTCCCGGAGCCATTCCGGCGCTCTGTTCCACATCGAGCGCCGCCTCCAATGAATTGCCGTCCTTCGCGTCGAACGCCGTGCCGCCAAAAACCGGCCGGCGCACGATTTTGGGTGGCTTCATTTTTTCCTGCGCGAAATAGGCGGCAATATCGCTGTCTAAAACATCAGAGGGGATCACCACTCCGATGGCCGTCCCGCTGCCATCCAAAGCTTGCACGGACGGAAAGTCGTATGCCTGCTTGAGATCGGTAAACCAATACGGCCCCGTCGTTCCGTAGCGATTGAGGGGAACCGGCGACACGCGTGAAGCATGGCTCCGCATTTGCACGGCCGGAGAAAACGCCGCGATATGCGCTCCGGCTTCGACTAAGTCCCGGGGCAGCGCAAGCGGCCGCCGCGCTGCAAGCCTCGCGTGACCGTCCCGCGTCTTGGCATTCCACAAAATCATCCCGAACGCCGACTGCACCTCGTCGACGGAGCCGCTCACATGGATGCCGTGCGAATGCGTCCCGGTTACCGTCAGCCCTGCCGCGCGCAGCCGCGCCGAAATCCGCTCCACGGCGTGTGGGTCCGGTCCGAAGCGCGCTCGGAATTCCGCCGGTGTCAGCCATTGGTGATAACTCGGCGATCCTTTGGTATGTTGCGCGTGGATCAGCTCGTCCAGTTGATCCACATTCTGCAGCGGCAGAAACACATCGAATTCCACGCTCTGCTGCCGTGCCGCCTGGCTCAAAAACGTAAGCGGCTGGGCGGCCTCCGCGCCCCACGCCGCCAGGAAAGCGCTGAATAGCGCTCCGAAAGCGAGTCGCATAGTGGCATCAGAGTATCACAACGTACTAGTAGTTCCGAACTTCAGTTTTTACAACTTGTATGCGCTTCTCAATATTGTGCTTGGCCGTAAGCAAAAGTGTAAATATGTGACGTAGTTCACGCCTTGGCCCCTCCTGGCGGATCAATTGGAGAAACATCGGGCCTGTCTGCAGTGGCTTCCGGCACAATTCGCGGCGATACGCGAAGTAGGGGCGTGGGACGTGGTTGTCTGTGGCTCGGGCGACTGGACTCGGGTGCTGCTGAGGCATGAGCCGCTGCCAGCAACTGCGTCATCCACTGCTGAATGAATTCGTGTTGATGTTGGGTTACATGGTAGCTGTGTGGCGGTTCGTCTGGCCCACGGTCGAGCAATTGCATATAGCTCAGTTCGCCCGGTTCCGGCTCACTGAGACCAAGCTGAAATTGCTGAAGCAGCTCTTCTAGGCGTGCTAAGGCCGAGCGAAATCTGATCCACCGGTGGTTATCCCAAGTTAAGGTGACACTTTCGGTGGGCCTTAGGAAGTGCGAGAGAAGCAGGTCCGCTGCCTTCAAACCGCGATGGCTTACCTCGCTTAGCACAGCCGGGTCCATATCAAGGCTAATTCCTCCTTCCTTACCGTCGTCCAGGCGAATATGTACGATGCGATCACGGTAGCCTGGAACGGTCATTTGGCGATTCTCGGTCCAGTTTCGGGCTGCGTCAATCATTGCCGCGGCGTATTTGAAAATTGCGCCAATGCTGTTTTGATCGGGAATACGATGAAACTGTTCACCGAACCCTTCCGCGTTGCGTGACGGCATCCAGACAACGCTCTCGGGACGGTCTTCGCGAATCCCCTGCAAGTCGATTCCGAATGTAGGCCATCGGGGCAGCGGTGCATCAAACATACAAATCGGGAGTTGCTGCAGATGCCGCCGTCGAGGAACCAACATGGCTCGGGCGTACGCCAGTTGTCCCGATGCGGCGCCCCACTCGGTTCCGGTCGAGCTAATGAGAAATCCACCGCAGACAGCGGAACCGCACGAAAAAAGAATGGGAAACTGAGGCTCATGTGTGCCGCGACCAGAACCGGCATATCGTTGGCCTGCGGAAGGCGGCAAAATCCGGTTTCATCCACTTCGGTGGTTCCCTTCTCGGGCGGGCGCTGGTGTTTCTCCATCCACTGAATCACCGGCTCCGGAAAGTACTCCGCCAGATCGCTACGTTTGAAATAAAATTGCGCAGAGTCGAATGGCAGACCGCATGGCCGGCGGTGAGTAAGGCAGGTGGAGATCATTCGGAGCTGGATACCGTGTGTGTTTAGATCGCCAAAGGTCAACGGCTCGTCGAGCGGTTTGCCGGCAATTTCGTTTACGTACTCGTGGAACCATGCCGTGAGCGCAGGATGGCAGGAGCGCTTCTGCGTCATGCCCGAGCACAAGCCAAATCCTTTCCGGGGGAGGAGACTGAGTTTCGAGATCAACACCGCGGCCAAACCGACCGTGAGACCTCCGATGAGCCACAGTGCTGAAGAAAGGCGGTCGAAAAGCGACTCTCGTAGCGTCGAAAAGCGAAGGGAGCAGGATATATAACGTCGTCAGAATCGCAAATAGAAGCCACACGAGCCAAGCGCCTTTTAATAACGCGCCAAGTACGGAGATCCACTGGCGACCTCCTTTGCGCGTGAAGCTGACTCCAAGATCAAAGAGGATGTGCACCGCAGGATCGGGCTGGAAAAGCCGGAAGAGATTTGTATGCTTACTCCCATTGGGCTTTGCCGCGAGGAATGCCGGAAGTCGAGAGAGCTTCTCGAATCCCTCTCCGCTGCCCCGGGCCCGGCGATATTCCGCTGCCGCGGTCGCTGCAGCGGCTATGGCCCCTGCAGAAGTCCCGCCGATATTCACAAATCGGTAGATTTCGGCCAAGCGGCACACGGTGCTCGGATAGACGATTCCACTCGTGATTCCACCTTTCATTACGACATCACATGTTTTAGATGGGTGAAGGAAATCCAGGCGAGATACGTCGGGCATCACCGAATGATCTATCACATTTGCGGCTTCAGGGACACCGCAAAGCGGAAGGCGAACTCGGGTTTCCGGTATCGCGTTTAACTCGGCCGAAACCGCGAGTCATCGAGGGAGCCGATAAGTTCTACATTCTCGAACGATATGTATATCTCGCGCATCCGGTGTCTTTTCTTCGTTCGTGAAGGCGATCATCACTCCAAGCGATTCATCAGTCTTAGCCTTTGTCCAATAAGCATTTTTGTTGTCTCCTTCTGGCGGGCACACGAAACCCGCTGAATTTCCGAACAGGGTTGCATTTAGGTTCGAACCGGCGGCCTCAAGGGCCGCAACGGGAAGTGACCTTATTTGTGGCAGTACCGATTCGGGCTAATCGCTGCGAATAGAGAGCCGTAAAGAACGATCGAGCCAACGATGGCGACTAGGACTGGCCAGGCACGCGCCGCGCACTAGGGCAGCACAATTCCAACCAGATCGTGAATGACTGCAAGCCAAGCGCTCGCTACTCAGCGCCAGGAATCATGAGACCAACCATCTTCTAATCTCTCGCTGAACACATCAAGCATGTCCCGGCCAAATTGGTCTCGTAGAACAGGCGGATAACAACGAAGCGTCCTCGAGTAAATGAACGTGCTTATCGATATGGCAGGATTTGTCATCTTTCATCCTGTTCTGCCGGCTGTAACCGGCTGAGGCGTACTCGACGGAGAACCGCCTTCATGCGCGCAATTTCGAGTTCGAAGACCTTTCTTCCAAGCGGGGTGAGACTGTAGAAGCGCCGCCGGCGCTCCAATTCAGCAGGGCGCTTGCCGACGCCGCCCAAAACCAATCGCTCGCCAAAGCATACAAAATCCTCTCGTCGGAACAGTTCGTCGACCTCACACACTTCTTCAGCCCGCAAACTCCGGTATGGAAGGGCTTTGGCCAAGCGACGTTTTCGAGCGCCGCGGATCCCGAAACTGGACGCCCGTATACCATTGCCCAGGACGCCTTGCGCGCTTCCGTCTATTCACTGGTCGGCGAATACGGCGCACACATCGATCCGCCGGCGCATTTCGATTCCAGCGGCAGCACCATCGACGAGCTTCCGCTGAAACAAATGATCCTACCGCTCGTGGTTGATATCACACCGGTCTTGGCGAAAGATCCTAACCACGCGCTCACGGTCGCCGACATTCAGGATTGGGAGCTCCGCCATGGTCGCGTGCCGCCCGGATGCTTCACCGCCCTCCGTACCGGCATGGACAAAGATTGGAACACCAATGCTCAGCGCTTCGAACGCTATCCTTTCCCGGCCTGGTCGCTCGCCGCGATTCAGTTCTTGTACGAACAACGCCATATCATTGCCAATGGGCACGAATCCCTAGACACCGATAAGACCAAAAGTCTGGATTCTGAAAAATGGCTTTTAACGCACGGCCACTGGCAAATCGAAGCCATGGCGCATCTCGACCAAGTGCCCGCAACGGGCGCATTGATTGTCGTCACCTGGCCTAAGGTGAGGCGCGGTCTCGGCTTTCCCGCGCGTGCGTTCGCGATTTTACCCTGACGTTCCAGCCCGTGATATCATCCGTCCTTTCAACCTATCCCGGCGCGCACATGACAGGAACGGATCTCGTCGACCGTCTGGTGGAGCACAAGACTCTAGGTGCGGCGCCTCGCGAGGAATTGGCATGGCTGGCCGCACGCGGCAGGCTTCGGCAATTGCAAGCGGGCGATGTGCTAACCGCAAAAGGCGCGCGGGTAGAAGGACTTTTCGTTTTTCTCTCCGGGCACGTGGCCCTGTCCGTAGACCGCGGCGCCGGTCCTCACAAAGTTATTGAATGGCGCGGAGGCGAGGTCGGCGGCATGCTCCCGTTCTCCCGCCTCGTCAGCCCGCCGGGTGATTCAATTGCTGAAGAAGCCACCGAGATTCTGGCCGTCCACCGGGATCGTTTCAGCGCCCTTACCCGCGAGTGCCCTGAGATCACATCCATCCTGGTCCACATCATGCTTGATCGTGCCCGCATGTTCACCTTCAGCGACCTGCACGATGAAAAGATGGTCTCGCTCGGAAAATTGTCCGCCGGATTGGCCCACGAGCTGAACAACCCCGCATCGGCAATCGAACGCAGCGCGGCGCTGCTAGAGTCCCGGCTCGACGATTCCGAGCAGGCTTCCCGCGCGCTCGGCGCCTCCCGGCTCACAGACGCCCAATTCGCCGCTGTGGAGGCCGCTCGCAAATCTTTCCTGGCCTCGCGTGTGCATCGCGTGCGCTCTCCCATCGAGCGCGCCGAACGCGAAGACGCCATGACGGATTGGTTGCTTGATCATCAGCTCGATGCCAACGCGGCGGATTCGCTCGCTGAAACTGAAGTCACGTTCGAAACCCTCGATGGATTGGCCGCCGCGGTCGACGGGCCCGTGTTGGATGCTGTTCTTCGCTGGAGCGCCGCCAGTTATTCGGTCCGCACGCTCGCCGCCGAAATTCAGGATGCTGCCAAGCGCATATCCGGCGTGGTTGCGGCCATCAAAGGCTTCACCCACATGGATCAGGCGATGGTCGCCGAACCGGTCGACCTGGTACAAGGCTTGAGCAACACGGCCGCCGTCCTTAGGTCCAAGGCGCGCGCCAAGTCCGCCGCTGTTGTTGTCGATGTGGAACCGGGCCTTCCGCGCGTCCGCGGCTTTGCCGGCGAACTTAACCAGATCTGGGCCAATCTCATCGATAACGCTCTGGATGCAGTGACCGGCGCCGGCCGCGTCGAAGTGTTAGCGAAATGCGAAAAAAAGCGCGTGGTGGTTCGTATCATCGATAACGGAATCGGTATTCCAGTGCATATTCGCGAGCGCATCTTCGATCCGTTCTTTACCACCAAGCCGATGGG
>Ga0157374_10004494_pt1 | contig 11716 bp, 8 predicted proteins | sample M25metaG_FD_115308 | JGI IMG/M metagenome (GOLD analysis project Ga0157374, IMG submission 115308) | Miscanthus rhizosphere microbial communities from Kellogg Biological Station, Michigan, USA - M2-5 metaG | ecosystem: Host-associated > Plants > Roots > Rhizosphere > Soil | place: USA: Michigan...
GTGTTAACACATTTACGATAGCAATTTTGCTACGAAGTTTTGTCGGACTTCCAATTATTTATTGGATACAACCATGGCGTCCAGGTTTTGCATTGAAAAAGAGTTTGGTAAAACAACTAGTTACATTTGGAACCCCTTTTCAGGCAAATAGTATTTTGGCGCTTCTTAAAGACGATTTATTAAATTTATATATTGCCTCCGTTTTACCGCTTACGCAAGTTGGCTATATCGGTTTTGGGCAAAAATGGGCAGCAATGCCACTGCGTTTGGTGATGGATAATGTTATTAAAGTAACTTTCCCATCGTACAGTAGAATGCAGCATGATAAAAATGCGCTGCGTATGCTTGTTGAAAAATCATTATATATGATCGCGTTTTTCATTTTTCCAGTGGTTGCTGGAATTATTGTTTTTTCTCCTTATCTTATTGAGATGTTACCGAGATATGAAAAATGGGAACCTGCACTTTTGGCATTGTTCTATTTTTCTCTCAATACTTTATTCGCCTCAATTAGTGTGCCTCTTACCAATCTCCTCAATGCCATCGGAAAAGTTAAAATCACATTAAATTACATGGTATTCTGGACATTCCTAAATTGGGGACTTACTGTTTTGTTTATTAAATGGTTTGGTTACAATGGAGTTGCAGCTGCATCTTTTCTTGTCGCGGCAAGTGTATTAATAATTCTCCCGCAAGTTAAAAAATTTGTCGATTTTTCTTTCTTTCGGCCTATTTGGAAACAATTTCTGGCCGCAGTATTTATGGGACTTGGAGTTTTAGCATTGGGTCCTTGGATTACCTCATTAATAAACCTTGCAATAGTTATGGTAATCGCCGGAGTTATTTATATCGTCATTCTGTATCTAATTTCAAAGAAAGAATTAATGAGAATTTATAAATTTATTTTAGTGACAGTAAAAAAAGTTTAATTTAACTTTTAGTCTATGACAAAAATCTCCGCAATAATTCTTACTAAAAATGCAGAAGATCTGATTGCAGATTGTATTGATTCTGTTTCTTTTTGTGATGAGGTAATTGTTGTTGATGATTATTCAACTGATCGTACTGCGGAACTTGCCAAGCATTTGGGTGCTTCAGTCTTTCCATATTCCTCAGAAAGTTTTGCAAAAAAAAGAAATTTAGGCTTACAAAAAGCAAAAGGAAGATGGGTTCTTTATCTTGATGTTGATGAAAGAGTTTCTCAAGAATTACGAGAATCTATTCAATCCGTTTTGGAACGAAAGAAAGATATTTATGCAGCATATCGGGTAAAAAGGAAAAATTTTTATCTGGGCAATAATGAATGGCCTACCATCGAAAAATTGGAGCGGCTATTTAAAAAATCGAAATTGGAAGAGTGGTATGGAGATCTGCATGAGAGTCCACGCGTTAACGGTGATGTAGGAGATTTGGAGGAAGGTTTTATTAAGCATTATACCCATCAAGATTTGACTAGTATGCTTAATAAAACAATTCAATGGTCAAAAATTGAGGCTGAATTGCGGGGAAAAGCAAATCATCCAAAAATGTCGTGGTGGCGATTTTACCGTGTTATGGCAACAGCATTTTACGATTCCTACATCAAGCAAAAAGGATATAAAGTTGGAACCGCGGGTTTGATAGAAAGTATTTTCCAATCTTTTAGTATGTTTATTACCTATGCAAGACTTTGGGAAATGCAAAATGAATCTTTAAAGAAGAAAAAGTAATTTTTACTTTTTAGTGTATTTCAGAATTATAAAATCTGTTTGAGTTTTCCACGTTTTAACTTCTTTAAATTTGTCTTGTTCAGAACGGAACTGAATAAAACCTTTAATTCTATCGTCAACTTTGCTTGGCACAATCAGATAGATACTATTGCCAGATTGCTTAATAAATCCTGGATCATAAGGAACATCTTTATATGCCATCCAACGAAAAAGATAGGAAAAATCATATGAGTAAATTGAAGCATTGTAGGCAAATACCGTATAGTCTTGATTGCCGGCATTATTTTTAATTATTTTTACTACATCTTCCTGTTGTTCAAAATGTGAGTCTTGTTTATGAAAATTTATAATAAATGATGCAACACTTATAATAACAACCATAACTGCATATGCTATAAGAATTTTTCTGAAAATAGAAAATTTACTTACGAAAAACGTTAGTAATAATAGAAATAGAATATCAACTCCCACAAAATGATATTCCCAGACAGGATTTTTTGCTGTTAAGTAAATAAATAAATTGCCAGCAAAGAGGCAAGCAAGCAACAGAAGTAGTCTAATATCAGATTTTGCAACAATAATTTTTCGTTTATTTACTAAATATATATAACTCCCGATAAGTAATAAAAGTACCATACTCGCGATCAAAAACGGCACATGAAGTAAGTTACCAAAAGTCGTAAGAAAAGTTTGAAGAATTTGTTGTTTATTTAAACCTGACACTGTTATGACTGCGCCGTATTTAAATAATGTTTGCAGTAAAGTTTGTGTTTGATGAAAACCATGTCTGAGCTCAAACAACATTGTTGGAAGAAAAGAAATAAGTAATCCAAAAAGTATCAAAACAACAGAATAAATTTTATTAATAATTATTTTTTGTTTTGATTTTTTTGTCTGCTGCTTAGAAGTTACAATTGTGTCAGCAACCAAAAATATAATAGCGCCTGTAATAAAAGAAAGTCCGAAAGAAATATGAAAGTTTACAAGCAGTCCCATGACAAAACCTAGGCCTAGGGCTAAAAATGTTTGTTTCTTTGTTATTTGTGTGAAATCAGCAATAAGAAATAGGTATATGGCAATCAGAGTTAACAACGGCGCTGGATAAAGGTTCCAGAGTTGTGTTGCATATGTCATACCACTGCTAAATATAAAAAGAAGCCATCCGATAATTAGAGAGGTTCTATCAAAAAATTTATTTAAGCTAAACCATAGTAAGGGGAAAAGTACAAAATAAGGAATAATTGCAGTAATAATAGTGACGATCAGAGGACTTTTTGAGAAAAGAAGTCCAAAGCTTAGCAGCCAAATCCAATAAGGGCCGTAAAATATTCCTGGGATTCCGGATGGAGGACCAATAAGAGTAAATTTGGTAAGATTATCCCAAGCAGCCAATAAATCCCTGGCATTATCATACCAGAAGGTTAAGTTTATTGACAAAATTAAAACAAGGGAAATTGTTAGTGGTATCCCTATTGCGATAAATATATAGATGAATTGCAGTTTTGGAGTGGAGTTCAAACGGCCAAACATGTTTTTATAAAACTATTTTTTATCAGTATCACGCTTCATAAAAAAATTTTTCCAATTTTTAATCTCTTCAAACGTTAGCCGCTTTTTTGCAAATCTAAAAAGGTAAATTATTTCTAAAATACCAAGAGTAATCGAATTAAGCACAAGAATAACAACGAACCAGTTTCGTTGACTATACTGCGCAGCTCTCCATAAGGCAATTCCTTTCCAGAAAAGTGACCAAAAAATAACGAGATAGAGGATAACAGAGTTCCAAAAAGAAGCATTCATAAATTGTATCGTATCATGCAAGGCACAGGTATGCAAGAGAGTTGAAAATTGCTACAATCATTATGCATGAGAATTGGAATTTTCGATCCATATTTGGATGACCTAGGGGGTGGCGAAAAATATATGATGAGTGTTGCATCTTGTTTGTCCAAGAAGCATGATGTGACGGTTTTTTGGGATAATGAGAAGGATTTTTATGCGGTTAAAAAGCGTTTCAATTTAAGTTTGGAGAAGGTAAAGTTAGAAAAAAACATTTTTTCACCGCATCTTAGTTTTTTTCAAAAAACTAAAACATTTAGTAACTATGATGCGTTTGTTATTTTGAGTGACGGAAGTATCCCATTTGTTTTCCCCAAAAAATTATATCTACATATCCAGCAACCACTTCCCAAGAAAAACGGTTTTAATTTTAAAGATAACATAAAAAGGAGACACATATCCGCAATTTTTTACAATTCACATTTTACAAAAAAATTTAATGATTCAGTCTTTCCCGGAGTGAAGTCTGAGATAATTTATCCGCCAGTTAGTTTTGAAGCCAGGGATAAGGGATCAAGTTTGAAAGAAAATATTATTGTCCATGTCGGACGTTTTAGAGTTAAAAATCTATCAATAGAAGACTACAAAAAGCAAGGATTTATGGTAGAGTCATTTAAAAAAATGGTAGACGCTGGTTTAAAAAGTTGGAAATTTATACTTGCAGCAAGTATTAAAAAGGATGATGAAAAGGCGTTTGAAATTTTAAGAAACAATGCAAAAGGCTATCCGATTGAATTTCAAATAAATAAAGCAAATGATGAAATCTTAGGGTTATATCAGAAGGCAAAAATATATTGGCATGCATCAGGTTATGGAGAAGATGTAGAAAAGCATCCTGAATTGGCTGAACATTTTGGCATGACAACTGTTGAAGCAATGAGGGCAGGGGTTGTCCCTGTGGTTATAAATAGTGGAGGACAAAAAGAGATTGTGACTGATGGGGAAAATGGACTTTTATGGAATATTGAAGAAGAGTTGCTAGGGAAAACAAAAAGGTTAACAAATGATGAAAAGCTTTGGAAGAAACTATCAGAAAATGCCAAAATTCGTGCTAAAGATTTCACAGTAGAAAAATTTGAGGAAAAGATTAATAAAATCATTGTCTAATAACATTTTTTACATTTTATATCCATTTATAAAATAACCCTGTTGTCGACCCTAATAGCTTGCTATAATAAGCTATTCTCTGACAAATGAAAAAATTGTCTATTATAATTCCTGTTTTTAATGAAGAAAAAACTGTTGTAAGACTTCTTAAAAACGTATTGTCTACAAAATTGCCTATTAAAAAAGTTGAATATATTGTTGTTGATGATGGATCTACGGATAGCTCAAAGTCCAAAATTCAAAGTTTAAAATCTAGAAAGTTAAAATTGATTTCGCATAAAAAAAATCAGGGAAAAGGTGCTGCTGTACGGACAGGCTTAAAAAAAGCTACAGGGGATTACATAATCATTCAGGATGCAGATTTGGAATATAATCCGAAAGATATATCAAAGTTACTTAAGGCAGTTACAGAAAAACATCAAGTGGTATACGGTACAAGGCTTAAACGTCTGCCAAATTTTAAAGAAGATGTTAAAAATTTTTACCTGATTCACTATTTGGGCAACAGATTTTTAAGTTTGGCAACAAGTATCATATATCATAACTGGCTCACAGATATGGAATGTTGTTACAAATTATTCCCCAAAAAAGCTCTGAAAGGGGTAAAGTTGCATGCAAGAGGATTCGAATTTGAACCTGAAATAACAGCGAAATTATTCAAAAAAGGATATACTATAGCAGAGGTTCCAATAACTACCCATCCTAGAGGGTATGGAGAGGGGAAAAAAATTCATGCTCTTACTGATGGGTCGAAAGCACTTTGGACATTGTTAAAGTATCGTTTTATTGATTAAATTAATATAATGACTGCTGTTTTACAAAAATATTGGGTTTTACTTTTTCTTACACTGTCAGTTTGCCTTTCTCTTTTTTTTGCCGTTTACAAACTAAACGTCGCCCCACCCGGATTTAATGCTGATGAAGCTGCTTTTAGTTATAATGCATACTCCATCTTAAAAACCGGAGCAGATGAATACGGCACTTTTTTACCTCTTCGTTTAAAATCATTCGACGATTATAAAATGCCTCTTTATACGTATTTGTCGGTTCCAATTGTTGGAATCTTTGGTCTAAATGAACTAAGCGCACGTGGATTAAATATTCTTTTGGCAGTTTTTTTTCCTATCGCAATATATTTTTTTGCAAAAGAGCTTTTTAACAATAAGATAATTGGAGTAATAGGTGCCATTTTAATAAGTATAAGCATGGGGAAGGGCATTATGGAGCGTGAAGCACATGAGGCACTTCTTGCAGCCCTCCTGATAACATTAGGTTCCTATTTTTTTATAAAATTTATTGAGAGCCAGAGATATCGTTATGGAATAGCATTCGTCATCTCAATTTTTTTAGCATTATTTTCTTATCAATCAAGTAGGCTTTTTGGGTTGTTTTTCTTTTTGTTTGCTCTCGGTTATTTCTTATTAAAAAAAGTTAGATCAAAGCGCACAATTATAGTTTTTGTGTTGTTTGCTATTTCTCTTGTAGCATTTGCAGTTACAGATATTATTTATAAGCCAACGCGCGTCGAAAATTTATTTATCACCAACACTGCCGGTTTCGAAATGGAAAGACAACAACTTCGTAATGAAGGAGGCAGTAAAATATTTTACAATCCGGTTACCATTGGAGTTCACGATGCACTGTATCAATATTTACTTTATTTTTCTCCTCAATTTTTAGCTGAACACGGCGATAGTAATGTCCGTTTCGGATTTCAGGGGATGTCTCCGATCACTCCTCTTGAATATCTTTTTATATTTGTCGGCATCTATTTTCTTTTCAAAAATAAAGAAAGGTGGAGGTACTTTTTACTGGCTTTATTTCTTATTTCACCTATAACAGCTGCTTTATCATGGGCTGATCTTTCTCTTACACGTTCATTTTTTATAATAATACCAGGTTTGATTATTGCAGCATATGGATTTTATAATTTTGTGATTAGTTTTAAAAAAAGAGAAGTGTTCCCTTATATACTGGTAGGTTTGGTTATTATAGAATCTCTTTTTCTTTTTTATTCATGGGATTTTTATCTCAATCATTACTCAAAACGAGCTCTTCCAGCAGAAGATTGGCAGGCAGGCTATCAAGAACTTGCAACGTATGTTAAAGCAAATTACAATAATTTCGATACGTTTTATATAACGCAGAAAAACGGTCAACCATACATATTTATGCTGTTTTATCTGAAATATCCACCTCAGGAATATCAAAAGCAGGCAGAACTTACGTCGCCCGATCAATTTGGATTTGGACAGGTTGAAAAATTTGATAAGTTTAACTTTTCAATACCACCAGGGGTTTTTCAAAAACATCACGTTGCAGTAATTGGCTATCCTGACGATTTTAACAATGCTCCAATAGATCAGAGCAAAATCAAAAAGATAATTATTAATAATTTCCCTATTTTTTGGATTTATGAAGAATAAGTGGTTTCTTATTATTTTTGTTCTAGTTTTTCTTGTAGGAACATTTTTGCGTTTCTATCAGTTAGGAGCAATTCCTGCTTCTATGGATTGGGACGAAGTTTCCTGGGGATATAACGCTTATTCAATTCTACTAACTGGGAAAGATGAATACGGCAAACATCTTCCGATGTCGTTTCAAGCTTTTGGTGATTACAAACAACCTGTATACGTTTATCTTGACACTATTCCTTTAGCACTGTTTGGATTAACAGCTTATGCTACACGGTTTCCATCTGCATTTCTAGGGTCTCTTAGTATTTTATTGGTATTCTTTTTGACGTATGAACTTTTTCTTAAATATAAGGAAGCAAAAATTGTTGCATTGCTCTCTATGCTTTTTTTTGCCATTTCTCCCTGGTCTATTCAGTTTTCAAGGCTTGCGTTTGAGGCAAATGTTGGCTTGTTTTTTATTCTTTTGGGCACGTGGCTTTTTATCCGTGGTTTAAATCTAAAGCAAACTTGGTATTTTTTTGTTGGTACATTTTTTTTGGCTCTCAGCGCATACACATATCACAGTGATAAATTATTTGCACCCTTTTTGTTTATTGTTTTGATTTTATACGGCTGGAAATATTTTGTTACTAAAAAGAATTTAATAATTGGTTTGGTTCTTCTTTTCTGCTTCTGTAATATTTTTTGGGTGATTGATAGCAGAACAACAGCCAGAGGAAGGGGTGTATTGTTTACTTCAAACACAACCACATTACTTGCGACACCTATTAATGAACTGCAATACGATAAAGAGCAGGGAGATATTATCGGGGAAATTGTACATAATAGAAGAGTTGTTTACATTCAAGAATACATTATTAATTATTTAGACCATTTTAATCCTAACTGGCTTTATATGACAGGGGATAATTCACGTCATCACACCCCCGGAATCGGGAATTTATATCTAGCAAATCTTCCATTTTTGCTTTTAGGAATATTTTATTTGTTAAGATACCGTGCATCGGCTTCATGGATTCTTTTTTTCTGGATGCTAGCTGCACCAGCTGCTTCAGCTCTTGCTGTGGATGCTCCCAATGCCGATCGGAGTCTTATCTTCCTTCCAACATGGCAAATTTTTGAAGCATTTGGGTGGTGGTGGGCTGTTTCTTTGGTAAAAGATAAAAAGATGCGGTTATTGTTTTTACTACCAATATTTTTGCTAATAATAAATGTTGTCTATTATCTTCATCAGTATTTTGTTCATACCAATACTGATGTACAAAAAGACTGGCAGTACGGTTACAAAGAGGCAGCGCTTTTTGCGGATCAATATCGCAATTCCGGTAATCGAGTTGTTTTTGACAAAAGTTTTGAACAACCTTATATTTTTTATCTTTTTTACAACAAATATGATCCTTCACAATATATAGTATCAGGAGGCTCATACAGAACAAGTAAAGCATGTTTTACTATAAATCATGTATATTTCGGAGATTGTCTAAATCAAATAAGAACGGGTGATATTTATGTGGCATTAGGCAGTGATTCAATTGGGAAAGGAAATGTTCTGAAAAAAGTTTTGTACAGCACCGGTGATCCTGCTGTTACCATGTATCAACAATGAAAAAACTGTCTGTTGTTTTAGCTGTTTTTAACGAGGAAAAAAATTTGGAAGCGTGTCTTGCGTCTGTTAAAGATATTGCTGAAGAAATAGTAATTGTTGATGGAACTTCAACAGATAATACCGTCGCAATTGCAAAAAAGTTTAACTCGCGTATTTTGGTAACTGATAATCCTCCAATTTTTCATATCAACAAGCAGAAAGCAATTGATATGGCAAAAAATGAATGGATTTTACAGCTAGATGCTGATGAACGGGTTAGTCCTCAGTTGGCAAAAGAGATAATAAAAATTATTGATATGAATGATGAAGAAATAGAAAACTATGAAAATTCTTTATCAAAAAGAAAATTATTTTTAAGACATCAGGAAATTTTAGAAAAACGCGACGGGGCAATTGGCACAAAAACGGGAAGCTATGCTGCGTTTTTCATCCCTCGCCTAAATTATTTCCTGGGAAAATATATGCGCTACGGAGGAGTATATCCAGATGGCGTTATTCGTTTAATCCGTAAAGGGAAAGCGTATCTGCCTGCAAAAGATGTTCATGAACAAATGGTTGTTGAGGGTAGAGTAGGTTGGCTTGAAAATGATCTTTACCATATTGATTCACCCACGTTTGCTAGATATCTTGCACGAAATAAGAGATATGTCGACTTGTTGGCTAGCGAATTGCAGAAAAATAAAGAAAATAAAACGCTTGCTGCACCTGCACAGTATCTTGTTATTAAACCAACTTCATGGTTTCTCCTCACGTATCTAAGACATAAAGGTTTTAAAGACGGTTGGCCTGGTTTTGTTTTTTCTTTTTTTTCAGCTCTTCGTTTTCCGAAAGCTTATATACACTCGTTATCAAATAAATGAAATACGTTTATCTATTTTTTACGGCCGCCAGTATTCTTTACGGAATTTATCTTTTTTCTCTTCATCTTTTTCTCGGGGATTTACTATTTCACACTGACATAGCACGGGATTTTTTACTCATTCAAGACATTGCTATACATCACAAATTGACACTTATTGGTCCTCGCGCCGGTGGGATCACTGGGACATTTTTTGGACCCATTTGGCTCTATCTTAATCTCCCTGCCTTCTTATTAGGAAATGGTAATCCTATTGTAATAGGTTATTTCTGGCTGCTTCTATTTTTTTTTGGTGTTTGGGCTGTTTTTTATGTTTCTAGAAAAGTATTTAGTGTTGCGGTTGGAATAATCGCCATCGCAGTTTTTATTTATACCATTATGCCTATGGCGCCAGGTTATACGCAAAGCTTTGGTCCAGTTATTTTATCACCACTACTTTTATATACTGTTTACCTTTTCGTAGAAAAAAATAAAAAAAGGTACCTTTGTTGGGCAGCATTAATGTGTGGACTTCTTATTCAATTTCAACCAGCTTTTGGTGTTATTGTCTCCGTAATAACGCTTATACTTTCAATCGTACTGTTGATTAGAAGGAAACAACTAACGTACTTAGCACTGTGGCTTCTCATTTTCATACCTCTTATAACATATATCGTTTTTGAATTGCGTCATGATTTTCTTCAGACAAAAGTAGTTTATAACTTTATTTTCCATCATAACTCACAACTTTTTGTCCAAGTTACAACTACTCAAATTGTACAGAATAGAATTTCAGGATTTTTGAATATGGTTAATCTAACAAATATTAACACGCCCTTGGTTAATACTTTTTTTGTCTTATTAAATATTTTTATAGTATATATTTGGTATAAATCAAAAAAAAGCAGTCAGAGAACTTTTATTTTTCTTACTTATTTATATATCATTGGCTTTTGGTTTGTTACTCTCTTTTTCAAAGGGCCAGTTTGGGATTATTATTATTGGGGATTAAGTCCTTTTTCGGCCATTGCACTTGCATCACTTTTTCTTAAAATTAATAAAGCAATTTTTCTCATTCTTTTTACTATTTTAACACTGATCTTGGTGAAGAATGGTTACAATACAATTAGAACCTGGCAAGATGTGATTTACGCAAAAGATACTTCTTCCTGGATTGTAAATAAAGAGGTAGCAGATTATATCTATAAAGACGCAGATCAAAATTTTGGATATTATGTGTATTCTCCGGATAGACTTGGATATTCAAAAAAATATGCAATGAGTTATGTGGCGAAAACCGGCGGGTATAAATATTCGGGAACCTTATGTGCTAAAGAACTATTGACATATCTCATCTACGAGCCCACAGGCAAAGGCACAATTACTAACCCTGTGCGATGGAAGGCAAGAAGAGCTGCGATTACAGCCAAACCGGTCTTGGTAAAAATGATTGAACAGGTGAAAATAGAAAAATACAGATTATCACAGAAAGATCTTCTCATACCATCTTCTCCTGGTATTGTTTGTAATTTGGATTGGAGGTAGGTATGTTAACTATTAGATTGGAATTTTAAAAGCGTTACAGTTGGATTTTTATAAACAACTTGGAGAAAAGAAGGAGGTTTTTTTGCCAAATTCGAACTTGTTTGCATATAGAGATACGAGATATGATTTGTTTCTAAAAGTTGTTGCGTCTTTGTAGCATTCTTATTTTTTAGAATTTCGTCTTCAGTTGTAAGTCGTTGTGAAGTTGTTTCTCCATGACTCCCAGCAATAACAAAGTCTACAAATAATGGTCTATTTGCAAGAAAACTGATGTAATAAGCATTATCTCCAACCCATGTGCGGGTGTCTGTTGGCTGCTGGGCCTTAGGCAATGGGAGATTGTCTATTAATATTGTGGAATTACCAGGTGTTTGTGTTTTTAGGTATGAAATTGCATTAAGCTGATTGGTGTCTACCTGAAGTTGAGGATTTGTGAATGCAAGATATACTTTTATAACATCATCATGAATGACACGTGGGACAGTAAGTATGACAATAAAAATAATTACACCATAACGGATTTTTTGTGGAATACGGTTAAGCCAGTAGGAACATGCGAGTGCAGCATAGATAGATGCAAAAATGTCGACAGTTATTAAAAATTGGACACTATTTGCACCACCTGTTTTTTGAAAAAAGAAGGAACCAAGGATAA
>Ga0157374_10004497_pt1 | contig 11715 bp, 7 predicted proteins | sample M25metaG_FD_115308 | JGI IMG/M metagenome (GOLD analysis project Ga0157374, IMG submission 115308) | Miscanthus rhizosphere microbial communities from Kellogg Biological Station, Michigan, USA - M2-5 metaG | ecosystem: Host-associated > Plants > Roots > Rhizosphere > Soil | place: USA: Michigan...
CAGGACGACCTTGCCGTCCGTCATGACGATCCGGTACTGCGCGTTGACGTCGCCGGAGCGATTGTCACGTGGAGCCTTGCTTCTCGATAGTGCCGCGGCGCCCGAGAAGCACAAACCCATCAGCATCAAGCGTTTCATCGGAAACCCCCTGTTCTGCATCCGATCCTCGAGGGTGCAGGATCGTTGCCAGATGCGGAATAAGCTGCGAGCCCGGATTGCTCCCCTTCCCCGAATTCGTCGGCGGCGCTGGCCGTGACAGAAGGACGCAGGATGCACAAGTCCCTGATGCAGAGATCCGCCATCGCCTCGGTCGCTCTGGCCGCCGCCCTCGCGGCCGGCCCGGCCTGCACGGCGCGGCATCCGGCGTCGGCTCCCGTTCCGCCCCCGGCCTCGGCGTCGGCTTCCCCTGCGCGGGCTGGCGCGAATCCGCTCCTGACGCGGAGCACCCTTCCCTTCCAGGCGCCTCCCTTCGATCGCATCCGCGACGCGGACTACGGGCCCGCGATCGAGCAGGGGATGAAGGAGCACCTCGCCGAGGTCGAGGCGATCGCGGACTCGCCCGCTCCACCGACCTTCGCCAACACGATCGAGGCGATGGAGCGCTCCGGCGAGCTGCTCACGCGCGCGTACAAGGTCTTCTCCAACGTCGAGCAGTCGAACACGAACGAGGCCCTGCAGAAGACGAAGGCGGACGTCGCGCCGAAGCTCGCGGCGCACCAGGACGCCGTCTACCTGAACGCGAAGCTCTGGGGCCGCGTGCGCGATCTGTACGACCGGCGCGACGCGCTGGGCCTGGACGCGGAGTCGAGGTACCTGGTCGAGCGCTACTACCGCGACTTCGTCCGCGCCGGTGCGCGCCTGTCCCCGCAGGACCAGGCCGCGCTCACGGCCCTCAACCAGGAGGAGTCGAAGCTGACGGCGAGCTTCGAAGAAAAGCTGCTCGCGGACACGAACGCGGCCGCCCTGGTGGTGTCCGACAAGCGCGAGCTCGCCGGTCTTCCGGACGAAGACGTCGCCTCCGCCGCGGAGGCCGCGAAGGAGCGCCGGCTCGACGGCAAGTGGGTGCTCGCCCTCCAGAACACGACCCAGCAGCCCCCTCTCTCGAGGTTGAGCGACCGCGCGGTGCGGCAGCGCCTGCTCGACGCCTCGGTGCGCCGCGGCAGCCATGGCGGCGCGAACGACACGCGCGATCTCGTCGCGCGCCTCGCGCAGCTGCGCGCCCGGAAGGCGAAGCTGCTCGGGTATCCCACCTACGCCGACTATGTCCTCGAGGACCAGATGGCGAAGAATTCGAGCAGCGCCGACAGGCTGATGAACGACCTCGTGCCGGCCGCGACCGCCAAGGCGCGCGGTGAGGCGGCGCGGATGCAGCGGATCGTCGACGCCGAGAGGGGCGCCTTTCCGCTCGGACCCGCCGACTGGGAGCTCTACGCCGGGAAGCTGCGCAAGGCCGAGTACGACCTGGACGTGTCGGCGATCCGCCCGTACCTCGAGCTCGACCGCGTGCTCCAGGACGGCGTCTTCTACGCCGCGAATCGCATGTACGGGATCACGTTCCGGGAGCGCCGGGACATCCCCGTCTACCAGCCGGACGTGCGCGTGTGGGAGGTGTTCGACGCCGACGGGAGTTCCCTCGCGCTCTACTACGGCGACTACTTCCTCCGCCCGAGCAAGATGGGCGGCGCGTGGTGCGACAGCTTCGTCGACCAGAGCGGCCTGCTGGGCACGAGGCCGGTCGTGATCAACAACCTCAACTTCACGAAGCCGGCCGCCGGGCAGCCGGCCCTGATCTCCTTCGAAGACGCGACCGTCCTGTTCCACGAGTTCGGCCACGCTCTCCACAGCATGTTCCAGAAGGTGCGATACCCGACGCTGAGCGGCACGCCGCGGGACTTCGTGGAGTTCCCGTCCCAGTTCAACGAACACTGGGCGCTCGAGCCGTCCGTCTTCGCCCACTATGCGAAGCACTGGAAGACGGGCGAGCCGATGCCGGCCGCGCTCGTCGAGAAGGTCAAGAAGGCGAAGACGTTCAACCAGGGCTACCTCACGACGGAGTACCTGGCGGCCGCGCTGCTCGACCTGGCGTGGCACTCGCTGCCGCCCGATGCGCCGCCCCAGGAGGTCGAGGCGTTCGAGAAGTCGACCCTCGAGAAGCGGAAGGTCGACCTGCCGCAGGTCCCACCGCGCTACCGGTCGACGTACTTCGGGCACATCTGGGGCGGCGGCTACGCCGCGGGCTACTACGCGTACCTCTGGAGCGAGGTCCTCGACGACGACGCGTACTACTGGTTCCGGGAGCACGGCGGGATGACGCGCGAGAACGGTCAGCGCTTTCGCGACATGATCCTCTCGCGCGGCGGCAGCCGCGACGTCGCGGAGCTGTACCGCGCCTTCCGCGGCCGCGACCCGGAGGTCCGTCCGCTCATGGAGGAGAGGGGCCTGACCGGGAATCCCTGAACGAAGCGCGGGATCGCCCGGTCACTCCTGGGAGATGATCGGGCATGGCCGAGCCGGCAGCCGACCTGAAGTCCGTCGCGTTCCCGACGCTCTCGGAGCGGGAGATCGCGTCGCTGGCGGAGTGCTCGAAGGCGCGCGTCCTGACCTTCAAGGCCGGCGAGACGCTCTTCCGGGTCGGCGACCGGGCGACGCCGATCTTCGTCGTGCGGCGCGGCGAGGTCGAGATCCGGGACGAGCTCGGTGACCAGCCGAAGGTCATCGTCGTCCACCGGGAGGGGAACTTCACCGGCGAGCTGAGTCAGCTGATCGGGCGCCCCACCGTGGCGACGGGCGTGGCGCGGACCGACTGCGAGGTCCTCGCGATCGACGTCGACGCGCTTCGCGCCGTCCTCAACCAGTGCCCGGACGTCGGCGACCTGATCCTCCAGGCCTTCATCGCCCGCCGCCAGCTGCTGCGCAACTCGGACAGCTTCACCGGCGCGCGCGTAATCGGCTCCCGATACGGACACGACACGTTTCGGATCCGCGACTTCCTCTCGCGCAATCGGATCCTCTTCACGTTCTTCGACCTCGAGGGAGACCCGGAAATCGCGCACCTGCTGGACCGGCTCGGCGTGAAGCCGGAGGAGACGCCGGTCGTCGCGTGGGGGTGCAAGCTCACCCTGAAGAACCCGACGAATCGGGAGCTCGCCGACGCGTTTGGAATCCGGCAGCCTCTGGACCGCGACGTCTACGACCTGGCGATCGTGGGCGGCGGCCCCGGCGGCCTGGCGGCGGCGGTGTACGGCGCGTCCGAGGGACTGCGGACGGTCGTCCTCGAGAGCACGGCGCCGGGCGGCCAGGCGGGCGCCAGCATGCGAATCGAGAACTACCTCGGCTTCCCGACCGGCATCACGGGGGCGGAGCTCGCCGAGCGCGCGGTCGTTCAGGCCACGAAGTTCGGCGCCACGCTCTCGGTGACGACGCCGGTCATCGGCCTCTCGTTCGAGGGCGGCTATCCACTCCTCACGCTGGACGGCGCAGAGTCGATCACCGCGAAGTGCGTGCTGATCGTCACCGGCGCCGAGTACCGCAAGCTCGACGTCGAGGGATGCGAGCGCTTCGAGGGCCGCGGCGTCTACTACGCGGCGACCCCCAACGAGGCGCAGGTCTGCCGCGGCCTGGACGTGGTCGTCGTCGGAGGAGGCAACTCCGCCGGACAGGCGGTCGTGTATCTCGCGGGGCTCGCCCGAACGGTGCACCTCGTCGTCCGGAAGGCGAGCCTCTACGACAACATGTCGGCGTACCTCGCCCACCGCATCGAGCAGACGCCCAACGTGAAGGTGCACCTCTCCTCGGTCGTGCGGCGCATGACCGGCGACGAGCATCTCGGCAGCGTGGAGATCGAGAACCGGACGACGGGGGCCGGGGAGGTCGTCCAGACGCCCGCGCTCTTCAGCTTCATCGGGGCGGTTCCACGGACGGAGTGGCTGCCCCCCGAGATCGAGCGCGACGAGAAGGGCTTCGTCCGGACCGGACCGTCGCTGGCTCAGTCGCCGGGGTGGGCGCCGAAGCGGTCGCCGTTCCTGCTCGAGACGACGCAGCCGGGCGTGTTCGCCGCGGGCGACGTGCGGTCCGGATCGGTCAAGCGCGTGGCGTCGGCGGTCGGCGAGGGGGCGATGGCGGTCCAGTTCGTGCATGAATATTTGAAGGAGATGTGACCCGCGCGCCGCGCTTTGAAGCCGCGGCGCCGGCGTCGGCCACCGACGGAGGTTTGCATGCGAGCCGGTGACGCCCGGTCCGGAAAGTCGAGAATCCCGAGCACCATCCGCGTCGCCGCGCTCGACCGTTTCGGGCCGCCGTCGGCTTTCAAGATCCGCGAGCTGCCCGCGCCGAGCGTCGGCAAGCGGGACGTGCTCATCGCGATCGACACGGCGGGCGTCGGAAGCTGGGACGTCGACATCCGCAAGGGCTGGTGGCCCGAGGGCAAGCCGCGGTTTCCGCTGGTGCTCGGCACCGATGGAGCGGGGCGCGTGGCCGCCGTCGGCTCGTCGGTTCGCCGGTTTCGCGTCGGCGACCGCGTGCTCGCCTACGGCTTCCCGAATCCGAAGGGCGGTTTCTACGCGTCCCACGTCGTCGTCCGCGAGAACCACGTCGGCCACGTGCCGCGCCGACTCGACCTGCGCGGGGCCGGCGCGCTCCCGGCCACGGGTCTCACCGCGCTCCAGGGAGTGGACGATGCGCTTCGCGTGCGGCGCGGCGAGACGGTGCTGATCCACGGCGGCGCGGGAGGAGTCGGAACGCTCGCGATCCAGTTCGCTAAGCTCCGCGGAGCGACGGTGATCGCCACCGCCACCGGACGCGACGGCCTCGCCCTCGTGCGCCGGCTCGGCGCCGACGAGGCCGTGGACGGGAGGCGGAAGCCGAAGGACCTCACCGGGATCGTGCGCCGATTCGCTCCCGACGGCATCGACGCCGTCCTCGCCTTCGCCGGAGAGAACCTGCCGGCCTGCCTCGACGCGCTCCGGCGCGGCGGGCGCCTCGCGTATCCGAACGGGGTCGAGCCGGCGCCCCGCAAGCGGGCGGGCATCCGCGTGAAGACCTACGACGCGCAGGCGAGCGCGCGCGCCTTTCTGCGCCTGCAGCGCGCGATCGAGGCGGCCTCGCGATTCCAGGTGCCCATCGCCGGCGCCTACCGCCTCGCCGACGCCGCGAAGGCGCACCGCCGGATCGAGAAGGGCCACGTGCTCGGAAAGGTCGTGCTCGCGGTTCGCTGACGCCGCCGGCGACGGGCCTCCGTCGCTCGATCCGAAAACACTCGCGCGCCCCGGCCCGTATGTGACCCCATTGGCCGCCGTCCGACGTCCGACGTCCGCCGTCGAATGCCCGGCGGCCTGGAGGTGCACATGCGTCGTCTTTTCAGGCGTCCCCTCGCCGTCGCGGCCGCCGCCGTCGCCGCGTTCGTCCTCGCTCTCGCCATGGCGGGCACGGCTTTCGGGGCTCAGGGCATCACGCTGCCGCCCAACGGCGAGAACCCGCAGGCCTCGGTCATGCAGGCGATCGGCCCGGTCCGCGTGACGATCGACTACTCGAGCCCCCGCGTCGTGCGCGGCGACAACGACCGGCGCGGAAAGATCTGGGGAGAGGTCGTGCCGTGGGGGCTCTCGGACCTCGGGCTGAACGGCTGCACCGCGTGCCCGTGGCGAGGCGGCGCCAACGAGAATACGGTCTTCACCGTCACTCACGACGTCCGAGTCCAGGGAGAGCCTCTCCCGGCGGGACGCTACGGCCTCCACCTCATCCCGGAGAAGGACGCGTCGTGGACCGTCGCGTTCTCCCGGGACGCCGACTCCTGGGGAAGTTATTGGTATGACCCGAAGAAGGACGCCCTGCGTGTGAAGACGCAGCCCTCAAAGAGCGACTACCACGAGTGGTTGACCTACGAGTTCGTCGAGCGCAACCCGGCCGACGCGACCGTGGCCCTCGAGTGGGAGGAGCTGCGCATTCCCATCAAGGTCTCCGTCGACCGCGTCGACGAGCTCTGGGCCGCGGACATGCGGCGCGACCTGCGGGGCTGGGCCGGCTTCTCGTGGCAGAACTGGCAGCAGGCCGCGGAGTTCTGCGCCCAGAAGAAGGTGAACCTCCCGGAGGCCCTGGTGTGGGCGCAACGCGCGGTCAACGACCCCTACTCCGGAGGCGAGGAGAACTTCGCGACGCTGATGACGCTCTCGCGCCTGCAGGAGCTCAACGGCCTCCGCGCGGAGTCGGCGAAGACGTTCGAGAAGGCGCTCAACCACCGCACCGCGAGCCCCGTGCAGATCCACCTCGTCGGCCGCCAATACCTGACCGAGGGCAAGACCGACGAGGCGCTCCACATCTTCCAGCTCAACGCGCGCCGCTATCCGAACGAGTGGCCGGTGCACGTCGGGCTCATGCGGGCCTGGGCCGCGAAGGGCGAGAACAAGAAGGCGCTCGCCGAGGCGCGGCTCGCCGTGGCCCAGGCTCCGGACGACCAGAACCGCAAGAACCTGGAGGGGCTCGTGAAGAAGCTCGAGGCGGGTCAGACGATCAACTGAGATTTCGCCACGAGAAAAGGGCGGGGACATGCCCCGCCCTTTTCGAGATCGATGTTCGTCCGGCTCAGACCGCCGCTTCGGTCAGCTCCGGCGTCTCGTCGGTTCCCTCGACCTCGCGCAGGTCCGCGGCCTCGCCCTTGTGCGTCTTCGCGACGAGCACGTAGATCGACGGCACGACGAACAACGTGAAGGCGGTGCCGATGATCATGCCCGACACGAGCATGATGCCGATCGAGTTCCGGGCGCCCGCGCCGGGGCCGCGCGCGAAGACGAGCGGCATGTGGCCCATGACCGTCGCTGCCGTCGTCATGAGAATCGGCCGCAGCCGGGTCTCCGCCGCCTCGATGACGGCGTGGACCTTGTCCCGCCCCTCCTCCTGGAGCTTGTTGGCGAACTCGACGATCAGGATTCCGTTCTTCGCGATCAGGCCGACGAGCGTGATCAGGCCGACCTGGCTGTAGATGTTCAGCGTCGTCAGCCCGAGGAACGAGAAGAGCAGCGCGCCCGAGAGCGCGAGCGGCACGGAACCCGCGAGGATGATGAACGGATCCCGGAAGCTCTCGAACTGCGCCGCGAGCACGAGGTAGATCAGGATCGCAGAAAGCAGGAACGTGAAGAGGAACTTGCTGCCCTCGACGCGGAGCTGGCGCGACTCACCGGCGTAGTCGACCGTGAAGCCCTGCGGAAGGATCTTCGCGGCCTCCGTCTCGAGGACCTTGAGCGCGGAATCGAGCGGCACGCCGGGCGGGATGACGCCCTGGATGCGGACGGCGTTGAGCTGCTGGAAACGCTTGAGCTCGCGCGGCTGGGTGCTCGTCTTCAGCGTCGCGAAGGTCGAGAGAGGCACCAGCTTGCCGCCGGCGCCCGACACGTAGATGTCCGAGAGCTGGTCGGCGTTGAGGCGCTCCGCTCGCTTGACCTGCGGGATGACCTTGTAGCTGCGGCCCTGGATCGAGAACCGGTTGACGTAGTTGCCGCCGAGCATCGTCGAGAGGTCGCGGCCGGCCTGGCCGAGGTCGACGCCCTGGGACCGCAGCTTGTCGCGGTCGAAGACGACCTCCGCCTGCGGCTGGTCGAACTTCAGGTCCGAGTCGGCGAACATGAACATGCCGCTCGCAAACGCCTTCTGGACGAGCTGGTTTGCGAACTGCGTGAGGCGCTCCGGCTCCGCGGTGGAGGCGACGACGAAGTCCACGGGGAAGCTGCCGCCGCCGGGCAGCGCGGGCGGCACGAGCGAGATCACCCGGATGCCGGGGATCTGCGACAGCTTCGCCCCGGCCTCCACCTGGAGTTTCTGCGTGCTCTTCTTTCGTTCGCTCCACGGCTTGGTGACCATGCCGCCGAAGCCGCCGTTGGGCTGGATGATCTCGAACACGCTCTGCTTCTCCGGGAACGAGTCGTACACGTCGTAGACCTTGGATGCGAAGAGGGCGGTCTGATCGAGCGTGGCGTTCGGCGCCGCCTGGATGACGGCGAAGACGACCGCCTGGTCCTCGGTCGGTGCCAGCTCCTTCGAGGAGAACATGTAGAACGGGAAGATCAGGAGGACGACGGCCGCCCAGAGCACGAAGACGACCGGCCGGTACTTGAGGCTTCCGCCCAGGAGCCCGGCGTAGGTCTTGCGCACCCGCTCGAAGCGGCGGTTGATCCATCCGGCGAAGCCCTTCTCGGTGTCTCCCGCGCGCAGGAGCCTCGAGCCCATCATCGGAGAGAGCGTCAGGGCGACGATGCCCGACACGACGACCGCCCCGGCGAGCGTGAAGGCGAACTCGCGGAACAGCGCGCCGGTCAGGCCGCCCTGGATGCCGATCGGCGCGTACACAGCGGCGAGTGTGATCGTCATCGCGATGATCGGTCCGACGAGCTCGCGCGCGGCGCGGATCGCGGCCGGGAACGGTTTCTCGCCCAGGTGGAGGTGCCGCTCCACGTTCTCGACGATGACGATGGCGTCGTCGACGACGAGACCGACGGACAGCACGATCGCGAGCAGCGTGAGCAGGTTGATCGTGAAGCCCGCGACGAGCATGAGGAACACGGCGCCGATCAGCGAGATCGGGATCGCCACGATCGGGATCAGCACGGCGCGGAACGAGCCGAGGAACAGGAAGATGACGAGGATGACGATGAGCAGCGTCTCGGTGAGGGTGCTCAGCACCTCGTCGATCGCGTCCTGGATGTAAGCGGTCGCGTCATACGGGATGCCGACGGTCATGCCGGCCGGCAGCTGCGCCCGGATGGCCGGAATCTCCGCTCTCACCCGCTTGATGACGTCGAGGGAGTTGGCGTTCGGCAGGACCCAGATGCCCATGAACGTCGCGGTCTGGCCGTTGAAGCGCACGTCCGACTCGTAGTTCTCGGCGCCGAGGACGACGTCGGCGATCTCGCCGAGGCGGACGATGACCCCGCCCTGCTGCTTGACGACGAGCTGCTTGAACTCCTCGGCCGTCTTGAGGTCCGTGTTCGCGACCAGGTTGACGGAGACCATGGAGCCCTTCGTCTGGCCGATCGCGGAGAGGTAGTTGTTCTGCGCGAGCGCCTTCTGCACGTCCGACGGCGCGATGCCCAGCGCCGCCATCTTCTCCGGCTTCAGCCAGACGCGCATCGCGAACGTGCGGCTCCCGAGGATGTCCGCGCGCTGGACGCCGCTGACCGCGGTCAGCTTCGGCTGGACGACGCGCGTCAGGTAGTCGGTGATCTGGTTTTGGTCGAGCTCGCTCGAGCCGAAGCCGATGTACATCGACGCGAACTGGGTGTCGGCGGTCTGGACGTCGATGATCGGCGCCTGCGCCTCCGGCGGCAGGTCGTTGCGGACCTGGGCAACCTTCGCCTGCACCTGCGTGAGGGCGGCGTTGGTGTCGTAGTTCAGCTTCAGGTGAACCTGGATCGTCGAGACGCCCTGCGCGGACGACGACTCGATGTAGTCGATGCCGTCCGCGCTCGCGATCACGCGCTCGAGGGGCGTCGTGATGAACCCGCGGACGAGGTCCGCGTTGGCGCCGACGTAGACGGTCGTCACCTGGACGACCGAGATGTCACTGCGCGGGTACTGCCGGACGGACAGCGACCGGATCGCCTGGACGCCGGCGATCAGGATCACCAGGTTGACGACGATCGCGAGGACCGGCCGCCGGATGAAGAGGTCGGTGAATTTCATTTAGCTGTCCTCCGGCTTGGCGGCCGGGTTGTTTCCGGGGACGGTCTTGTTGTTGACCTGGACGGCCGCGCCCTGCCGCAGCTTGAAGACGCCGGAGGTCACGATCTCCTCGCCGGGCTTCAGTCCGGACATGACCGCGACCTGGTCGCCCTTGCCCGGTCCGAGCTTCACGAACTGCTGCCGGACTCCCTTGTAGGTGTCGCCCTTCGGGCCCTTCATGTTCTCGACGACGTAGACGGAGTCGCCGTACGGCGCGTAGTTGATCGCGGACGCGGGCAGGGCGATGACGCTCTCCGCGGTCCCGACCCCGGTGTTCGTCGTGACGAACATGCCCGGGCGGAGGCGACCCTGCGGGTTGGCGACGGTCGCCTGGATCTGGATGTTGCGCGTCGCCTCGTCGACCACGGAGTTGACCGCCGTGATCTTGCCCGTGTACTGGCCGTTGTTGTCGGTCGAGACGCGCACCTGACCGCCGACCTTCAGCCGCGCGACCTCCTGCTGCGGCACGTTGAAGTTGACGTAGATCGGGTCGAGCGACTGCAGCGGCACGATCGGCGCGCCCGCCGCGAGGTACTGGCCGAGGTTGACCTGGCGGATTCCGAGCAGACCGGAGAACGGCGCTCGGATCGTCTTGCGCGCGATCGTGGCCCTGATCTCTGCGATCTTCGCGTCCGCCTGCTTCGTCTCGGCGTCCAGCTTGTCCCAGTCCGCCTTCGCCGCGATGCCCTGCTGGTTGAGGCTCTGCATGCGGTCGAGGTTGACCTTCGAGAGCTGGAGTCCCGCCTCGGCGGACGCGAGCTGCGCCTGCTCCTGCCGCACATCCAGCTGGACGAGGACCTCGCCGGCGCGGACCATCTTGCCGGACTCGAAGTTGATCTTCTCGACGACCCCGGGCAGGTCGGCGGAGACGATCACGCCCTGGACGGCCGTGGTCGAGCCGATCGCGGAGAGAGTCCCGGACCAGTCCTCCTTCTTCGTGACGACGGTCGTCACGGTCTCCGGAGGCATCTGGAAATTCGCGTGCTGCGCGATCGCCTTCTTGACCTGCCCGTACTTCACCGCTCCGACCGCCGCGACGAACACGACGATCCCCAGCAGGGTGATGACCAGCCGCTTTTTCATGAACCCAATACCTCCACCTTCGGTACCCGGATGCTCGTTACCGTCCACCCTCGAGGCCGGCTCGAAACCCAGCGCCGGCCGAGACGACCTTGGAAAATCCTGGGACGCCGCTTCCTACGGGGGGCTCGCCGTCCCCGAGACGGCGGTCCGCGGCGCGCGGAAGTCGGGGAAACGAGACGATGACGTAGTCATACTCTGTATGTAAGCCCCCCCGCGCGATCCAGATTCCGATTCGGGGCATGAAATTTCCCGCCTTCGATGTACGGCACTGAGCCCAAAAGGTTTGCGCCCGACCGCGCGCCGACCGCCCCGGGTTCTCCTCCTGTTTACAGCGGCGTGAAGACCGGCGAAGTTACGCATCGACGAGGCGCCGCTTCGCCCCGCCGTGCGGGCGTCGGCATCGGCGGCCGGGCGGCCAGGACCTCACCAGGCCACCCCGTAGTCCTCGCCGTAGTCGCTCGATCCTCCCCACATCGTGCCGTGCTCGCGGTCGAAGAGAATCGCGTTGATCGGGCCCGAGGTCTTCGGCTCGAGCCGGATGCGGTAGCCCATCTTCCGGAGCTCCTCGCGCGTCCACTCGGGCGTCTTCTCGTGCAGGTCGATGCGTCCGGGGATCGACTCGTGGTCGCCGAAGGAGCTGCGCATCTGATAGCTCGTGACGTTGGGAGCCTCGACGGCCTCCTGGACCGTCATTCCGAATTCCACGACGTCCAGGAAGCATTGCAGGAGGTTCTGATCCTGCGTGTCGCCGCCCTGCACGGCTATCGCGAGGTACGGCTTGCCGTCCTTCATCGCGAGCGTCGGCGTCAGCGTGACGCGGGGCCGCTTGCCGGGCTCGAGCACGTTGAAGGGGCCCTCGGCGGGGTCCAGCACGAAGCTCTGCATGCGCTGGCTCATCCCGATTCCCGTCCTGCCCGCGATGCACAC
>Ga0157374_10004501_pt1 | contig 11709 bp, 12 predicted proteins | sample M25metaG_FD_115308 | JGI IMG/M metagenome (GOLD analysis project Ga0157374, IMG submission 115308) | Miscanthus rhizosphere microbial communities from Kellogg Biological Station, Michigan, USA - M2-5 metaG | ecosystem: Host-associated > Plants > Roots > Rhizosphere > Soil | place: USA: Michigan...
CGGTGCTGCCCGAGGCCGAGGAGGTCGAGGTAAAGATCGACCAGAACGATCTCCAGGTCGACGTCTACCGATCCTCCGGTCCTGGCGGGCAGTCGGTGAACACGACCGACTCGGCGGTGCGGATCACCCACAAGCCGACCGGGATCGTCGTCTCGATGCAAGACGAGAAGTCCCAGCTGCAGAACAAGGAGCGGGCGATGCGGGTGCTGCGGGCGCGCATCTACGAGCGCGAGCTGGCCGAACAGCAGGCGAAGATCGCCTCCGAGCGCAAGGCTCAGGTGGGCAGCGGCGAGCGCTCGGAGAAGGTGCGCACCTACAACTATCCCCAGGGCCGGGTCACCGACCACCGGATCAAGCACACCTCGCACAACCTCGAAGGCGTCCTCGGTGGCGAGCTCGCCGAGTTCACCGAGGCTCTGGCCGCGGAGGAGAAGCGGCAAAGGCTCGAGACCGCCACGGTCGGGTGACGGGCGAAGCGCTGACGGCGTCGACGGACGCGCTGCGGGCCGCCGGGATCGAGGAACCGCGCCTCGACGCCGAACTGCTCCTGGCCGAGGCGACGGGATGGGACCGGGCGCGCTTGGCGGCTGACTCCGAGGCGGAGATCCCGCCCCCGGCCGCGCGCCGGTTCGGCGAGATGGTGCGACGCCGGCTGCGGCGCGAGCCGGTCGCCTACATCCTCGGCCGCAAGGGGTTTCGGCACCTGGAGCTTGCGGTCGATCCACGGGTCTTGATTCCGCGGCCGGAGACCGAGATGCTGGTCGAGCTGGCGCTGGAGTTGCGGCCGGCCAGCGTCTTGGACCTCGGCACCGGCTCGGGCGCGATCGCGTTGGCGGTCGCAGCCGAGCTGCCGGACTGCGCAGTGACCGCGGCCGACACCTCCGCCGGAGCGCTGGAAGTCGCCCGGGCCAACGCCGAGCGGCTCGGCCTCGCGGGTCGCGTTCGCTTTCTCGAAGGGTCGCTGCCGCCCGCGGAGGACTTCGAGCTGATCCTCGCCAACCTGCCCTACGTGGCCGAGGCGGATTGGCCCTCGCTGCAGCCGGAGGTGACCGAGTGGGAGCCGCGCGAGGCGCTCCTGGCGGGCCCCGACGGCCTCGACGCGATCCGCGAGCTTCTCTCGGGCCGAGTTCGTGTTTTGTCTCGCTATCCGCGACAAAACACGAACTCAGTCGGCGGGGTCGTGGCGCTCGAGGTTGGGGAGGGCCAGGCGGCGCCGGTTGGGGCAATGCTCCGGGAGGCCGGTTTCGGCTCGGTCGAGGTGCGCGCCGACCTTGCCGGAATCGACCGGGTCGTAATCGGACGGCCGTGAGCGAGACGATCTCGATCGAGCGGGCTGGGGCGGAGCACGCTCGCGCCGGCCTGGAACGTTGCATCGCCGGCGGCGGCGTTGCCGTCTTTCCCGCCGATGGCCTCTACGGCCTCGCCTGCGACCCGCTGAACCCGGAGGCAATTGCGCGCATCCACCAAATCAAGGGCCGCGACGACGGCAAGCCCTCCGCCGTCCTCTACTTCTCACCGCTGGCGATGCGCGAGCTCGTCGAGAGTCTCGGCGAGCGCACGCGGACGGCGGTCGGCGCCCTGCTGCCCGGGCCGGTCACCCTGGTGGTCGACAACCCCACTCATCGTTATCCGCTCGCCTGTCGCGAAGATCCCGAGCGGCTCGGGGTGCGCTTGATCGGCGGGCCGCTGGCCGGCGCGATGTGCCCGATCTTCCAGACGTCGGCGAATCTCAGCGGCGAGCCCGCCCCGGCCCACTTCGCCGGCGTGCCGCATCAAGTCCTGGCAGGGGCCGATCTGGCAGTCGACGGCGGCGCGCTGACTGGCCTTCCCTCTACGGTCGTCGACCTGACCAGCTTCGATCAGGGTGGGGAATGGACTATTTTGCGCGAGGGAGCGATGAGCCTGGGCGACTTGACGGCACGGCTGGCAAGTCTATGACTGTCCTAGTTGAATAGGACAGCTTTGCCTAGTACTGTATTGGGCTGATGGCACAGCGAACCGCAGATCGTGAGGCCACGCCCTTCTCCACCGACCCCAGCGCTGAGCTGCCGGTCGGCGTCCAGCTCTCCTGGCGCCTGCGGGCTTTGATTGCCACCGGCAGGCTCCCGGCCGGCGAGCGCCTGCCGAGCTTCCGCCGGCTCGCCGAGTGGGCGGGCGTCAACGTGAACACGGTGCGGACCGTCTACGCGGGCCTGGAGGCGAGCGGACTGGTGATCAGCCGGCAGGGCCAGGGAACCTTCGTCGCCGACGGAATCGAAGCCTCGCCCGAGCTCGAGGAGATCGCCGACGATGCCCTGCGGCGTGTGCGTGAGGCCGGCCTCGATCCGAGCGACCTGATCGTCGTCGCCACCGCCTGCGCAAGCATGGCCGGCGAGGAAGAGATCGCGCAGACGTCCCGCGACCTTCCCGACCTCGCCAAAGAGAGCGAGGCGATCGAGGTGCGCCACGAGCTGCGCCGCCAGATCGGCAGGCTCGAGGCCGAGCTCGCCGCATATACACGCGACTTGCCCGACGACATGCCGACCGCGGGACGCTTCTCGAAAGCTCACGTCGCCGGCGTCGAGGAGCTGGAGCAGACGCGCGACACGCTGATCGACCAGCTCTCCGAAGCGCAGCGGGCGGCCGAGCTGCGGGCGAGGAAGGCCGGCGAGGTTCGGGCTCGCCGCGAAGCACAGCTCGACCAGGAAGGCGAAGATGGATCGGCACAATCGGGCGGGGGCCCTCTGAGTAGGGCGATGAGCTGGTGGCAAGCCAAGTCCTGACGCGGGCCACCGGGCCCACAAAAGCGGCGTTCGAGCAGGTGGGGGAGATGATGATCCTCACCGCGAAGACGATCGTCTCGGCGATACGGCCTCCCTACCCGTACGGCGAGGAGCTCGTCTGGCAGTTCCTCTTCGTGCTCAAGCTTTCCTGGTTCCCGCTGCTGATCTCGACCTTCGCCCTCTGCCTCGGCGCCCCGGGGCTGCAGGCGGCCGGAGTGCTCTCGCTGTTCGGCGCGCTCGACCGGCTCGGCGGCTTCTTCGTGCTGACCGCGATCCGCTGGATCGGGCCGCTGGTCACCGCGGTCGTCGTCGCCGGCGTCGCCGGCACCGCGATCACCGCCGACCTCGGCGCCCGCAAGATCCGCGAGGAGCTCGACGCCCTGCAGGTGCTCGGCGTCGACCCGGTCAAGAACCTGGTCGTGCCGCGCTTCCTGGCCCTGCTCGTGATCACCGGCCTGCTCGACATCTTCGCGATCGTCTTCGGTCTCTCCGCCGGCATCGCCGCCGAGCTTCTCTACCACCAGTCTCTCGGCGGCTTCTTCGCCACCCTCTTCTCCAACGCCACGGTCACCGACATCTGGGCCTCGGTCCTGATGTGCACGATGTTCGGCGCGATCATCGCCGTCGTCTGCTCCTACAAGGGGATGTCGGCCTCAGGCGGCGCCGCGGGCGTCGGCCGCGCCGTCAACCAGGCGGTGGTGATCGCCCTGGTCGCGGTCTTCTTCTTCCAGTTCGTCGTCACCTCGATCCTGCTCGCGACCAACCCCGAACTGCAGAGCATCCGTTGATCGGCTGGCTCGACGTCCCGCGCAACTGGCTCGACTCCTTCGGCGAGATCGCCCGCTTCGGCTCTCGCGTCGCCGGCCTCGTACTCAGCGGCCGGGTTCTGCGCTTCTTTGGCGAGAGCTTGCGCCAGGGCGGCATCCTGATCCTCGGTTCGGCCCTGATCATCTGGGCCTTCGTCTTCATCCTCGGCCTGCAGTGTGGCCTCCAGGGCGCCTACTTCAACCGCTCGATCGGCGCCCCCTCGCTGGCCGGTCTCTTCTCCGCCTACTGCGATCTGCGCGAGGGCCTGCCCTACGCCTTCGGCTACATCCTCTCGGCCAAGGTCGGCACCGGTATCGTCGCCGAGCTGGGCGCGATGCGGATCTCCGACGAGATCGACGCGCTCGAGGTGATGGGGATCCCGCCGGTGACCTTTCTCGCCGCGACCCGCCTGCTCGGCGCCTGGATCGCGATCCCCTTCCTCTACCTGGTCGGGATCGGCGTCGCCTACTTCGCCAGCTACATAGCGGTGGTCCAGCAGGTAGGTGATGTGTCCTCTGGCGGCTACCTCTTGATCTTCTGGATGTTCCAGAGCCCGCCCGATCTGGTCTTCAGCCTGATCAAGGGGATGGTGATGACGACCGCGATCGTGCTGGTCGGCTGCTACTACGGCTACACGGCCTCTGGCGGCCCGGTCGGGGTGGGCACCGCGACGGCCCAGTCAATGGTCGTCAACATCATCTTGGTCCACATCATCGGCATGCTCGGCACCGTCGTATTCTGGGGCTCGAACCCTCGAGCGCCGATCGGCGGTTAGCTGGGTCGACGACCAGTGTGGGCATTCAGTGCGCTCGGCGGCACAGACTTGTAACTCTGGGGAGCCATGGGTGCGGAACACCCGGGCAGGATTTGGCTCTGCCGATGTTCCCAGCGTCTACAACGCCGCTTACAGATCTCGTTTCAGGAGCGGCTGGCGTAGTAGTTGTTCTAAGCGGCGTGTTTGCCGGAATCGCCAGGGCCTATGCAGTGCTGATCGGAGCATCTCCCAGTCGCATCGAGCGAGCGACTGCGGTTGGCTTTCTCATTGGGGCGACGCTGGCCGCTCTCCTTCTACTTGGCAATCTTTTGTCTGAGGTAAACTGGTGACGTGATCCGCGCTTGGTCCAAGCCTTTCGCCGTGATGGCAGTGACGATTTTGGCGCTCGACGCTGCTTTGAATCTTGTCGATGCCAACACAGCCGCATTCTTTGCGGCAATAACCGTTTTCGCGATTGTCGGTGGCTGCTATGTCGGACATCGAGTCGTGTCCGAAGGCGATTCCAGCGTTGAGAGCAGGCCAAGGCGGAGGATCCACAGGGCCTCATAGCGGGCCTGGTGGTTTCGCGGTTAGCAGCCGACGTCGCCGCGGAAGGGCAGGCGGACGAGGCGGCGCGAGGTGTTGTCGTTCTCGTTGGACTCGTAGAGCAGGCCGTTGGGGTCGACCGTCATCACGAAGGCGAAGCAGCCGCGCAGGCCGCCGGCGCGGATCCACTGCTTTGAGTAGTCGGCGGGATAGATGTCTGACCAGCCGACCGAGGTGCCGAGGGTGATGCTGTCCTGGTCGGGGTTCTGGTTGCAGCCCGGATAGTGGAAGTGGCTGGGAGAGCGGTGACCGGCGCGCGTCCGCTCGAGGTCTCGCAGGCAGTAGTTGAGCTTGGGCCCGCTGCGCACCCGGCGCAGGAGCCGGTGGTGGCCGTCGACCGACCAGAGCTCGAAGTGGGCGAGCTGGTGGACCTTCCAGTAGCTGCCGCCGAAGTAGGCGCCGACGTTGGTGAAGTGCAGGGTGGCCCCGCTCGGCACGTCGATGTGACCGCCTCCGGCGCGGTAGATCCGCTGGTGAGTGCGCATCGAGCGTGGGCCGTTGCGGTTGCCGCGCAGCTCCATCGGGCCACGGCCACGGCTGCGCACGTCGCTGGTCGCGCGCAGCAGCGCCCGCCCGCCGCTGCCCTGGACGTAGAGGTCGGTGGGCGGGCCGATGCGAAGGTTGGGACAGAGGAGGTGCGCGGCTTCCGTTCCCGCGCAGGGATTCTCGGCGACGTCCGCAGCCGCCGTGGTGGCGCTCAGGCTGAGGCAGAGCACCGCGATTGGGAGCAAAAGACGACTCTTCACGGGCCGCAGGCTATCCATGACCGTTGCTATCGTCGAACGTCGTGAGCGAGCTACCCGAGAACTTCCAAACCGCCCCGCTTTCCGAGGTCGATCCTGCGATCGCGGCGGTGCTCGACGGTGAGCTGCGGCGCCAGCAGGGGACCCTGGAGATGATCGCCTCGGAGAACTTCGTGCCCCAGGCCGTGCTCGACGCGGTCGGCTCGGTGCTGACCAACAAGTACGCCGAGGGCTACCCGGGACGCCGCTACTACGGCGGCTGCGAGGAGGTCGACGTCGCCGAGCAGCTGGCGATCGACCGCGCCAAGGACCTCTTCAGCGCCGAGCACGCCAACGTCCAGCCCCACTCAGGAGCGCAGGCCAACAATGCCGTCTACATGGCGCTCCTCGAACCAGGGGACACCTTCCTCGGCCTCGCCCTCGACCACGGCGGCCACCTCAGTCACGGGATGAAGATCAACGTCTCCGGCACGCTCTACAACCCGGTCCCGTACCACGTCGGCAAAGACGATCTGCTGGTCGACATGGACGAGGTCGCCGCGCTTGCCGAGGAGCACAAGCCAAAGCTGATCGTCGCCGGCTGGTCGGCCTACCCGCGCCAGCTCGACTTCGCCGCCTTCCGCCAGATCGCCGACTCTGTCGGGGCCAAGCTGATGGTCGACATGGCCCACTTCGCCGGCCTCGTCGCCGCCGGCGAGCACCCCAACCCGGTGCCGCACGCCGACGTGGTCACGACGACGATCCACAAGACCCTCTGCGGCCCGCGCAGCGGCATGATCCTCTGCAAAGAGGAGCACGCGAAGGCAATCGACAAGGCGACCTTCCCCGGCCAGCAGGGCGGGCCATTGATGCACACGATCGCGGCCAAGGCGGTGGCGCTGCATATTGCCGCCAGCGAGCAGTTCCGCGCCCGCCAGCGGCAGACGATCGCCAACGCCCAGGCCTTCGCCGCGGGGCTGGAAGACGGCGGCGTCCCGGTCCTCACGGGCGGCACCGACGTCCACCTTGTCCTCGTTGACCTGACCCCGACCGGCCTCGACGGCCAGACCGCCGAGGACCGGCTCGACGCGGTCGGCATCACGGTCAACCGCAACGCGATCCCCTTCGACCCGCGGCCGCCGATGAACCCGTCCGGGCTGCGCATCGGCACCCCGGCGTTGACCACGCGCGGGCTGGTCGAGGAGGACATGACCGAGATCGCGGGTGTCATCGCCACCGCTCTCTCCGGGGAGTTCGAGAGCCAGAAGGACGCGCTCGCGGAACGCACGCGTTCGCTGATGGATCGTTACCCGCTGTACCCACAGCTCTCGCCCGCGTCGGTCTGATCCCAGCCGCCGTTGAGAAGATGGGCGTGCCCAACGGGTACCGAATTCGGACCTCTGTTTGCTTTAACTGTTTACAACTACTAATGGCAGTGAGAGCATGCCGCCGTCTTGTCGCCATTAGCGCTCGTCAAGCCGCTGGTCGCTCCCCCGCTCGTCCTCGCCTTCCTCTGCGCGACGGCGTCCAACGCGGCGGCCGCGGATGTGAGCGCGGTCCACTGCAAAGGCGTGACCGTCTCCAGCGGCGCGCTGCGGATCGGTGGGGTCCTTTCCGATCCCGAAAGCTTCAAGGGCGCGTTGCGGGTGAAGGCGACGAGGAAAGGGCGAAAGCCGTATTTCCTGCCCAACGGAGAGCTTGTCTCGACCACCTCGAGCGAGCGCCGGATCCCGCCTGGCAAGGTGGAAATCGCCAACTCCGTGGAAAACGCGCTGCCGTTCGACCCGAAGAAGGGCAAAGGCCGCTGGCGCTCGATCCCGGTGACGATCCACGACGTGCGCTTCGAGGGGACATATAGAGGCGGACTCGAACTGGGAAGCGGTGGATGCAAGGTCGAACTCGTCGTCACCGCCCAGGGAGGAGCGGAAATCAGCCTGGTCGGGACCGGGACCGCCTCCGGGCCCAAGGCGGTGAAGCTGAAGCTCGTCAACTGCGGCCACGTCAGCTGTCTCTTCGGCGACTCGTTCGCCTGGCTGAACACCTCCTCGAGCCGTAAAGACACGGTGATGGTGCAGGTCGACAACACGTCTCAGAGCCCGGCCGTGATCACGGGGGTGCAGGTTGCGCTCAACAGCGAAGTCGGCGAGGAAATCGCCCCCGACGATGCCTTCGTCCCGGAGAGGCAGACCTTCATCCGCCCGGCGCAGACCGCGACGACGCTGCCGCCGATCGATATCGATCGCGGCAAGATCGACCCCGGCCATTACAGCGGGGCGATCTTCCTCACCGTCGCGGGGGCGGAGAAGCGGACGGTGCTGCCTTTCGAAGTAGACGTCAAGGATGGGCCCACCCTGGCGATCTTGGTGCTTTTCGCCGCCTATCTCGTACACGTCATCGGCGCTGCCGTGAAGTACGCGAAAGCGCGAAACAGCGCGCCGAGAAGGGTCAGCAGGACGCGCAAAAAAGCGAAAGCGGAGCTGGGGGCCGACGCGGTGCTCGTCGAGCCCCGCCTGGACCATGCCGAGGCGATGGCGCGGCGCGGACACCTGAGCGAGGCGGAACTGGAATGCGCGCGAGTCGCCGAGGACATCGAGCGGGTCGCGGCAGCTCAGGCAGCGGAAGAGGCGGCCATGTCGACCAAAGGCGAGCTGCCGCCGGACGTGGCGGAGAAGGCCGAGACGTTCCAGGCCGCGGTGAGGCAGGGCGGCGCCAGCGAGGAGCACCTGAAAGCGCTTAAAAGAGAGGCCGAGAGCAAGGCCGGGGCGAAGGACGAGGGGGAGATCGCGAAGAAGCGCACGCAGACGCCCAAGGGGAGGTCGGAGCTCGCCAACGTGATCGTCAAGCTCGGCGTCTACGTGCTTCCCTGGGTCCTCCGCGGGATCCTCGTCGTCGCCTTCCTGCTGGCCGGGCTCAAAGAACTCTATTTCGCGAACTCGACCTTCGGCGCGCAACCCGCCGCCGACTACGTCGCGCTCTTTCTCTGGGGCCTCTCGGGAGCCGCGCTCGACATCCTGGTCGGCAAATTCCTGCCGGGTGATGCTACGACCTAGGGTGCGGGCATCTGGGTAGGGTCGCCCGGATGCTTGTCTGGGTGGATTGCACGGCCGCCGCGCACCCGCTGGTGTTGCGCCCGGTCATCGAGCGGCTCGAAGGGCGGGGTCACGAGATCTTGATCACGGCCCGGGAGTACGGGCAGACGCTCGGGATCCTCGATCGCCTCGGCATGCCCTACGTCGCGGTCGGCAGTCACGGGGGCGCCTCGGCCCTCGGCAAGGGCAGGGCGCTGGCCGGGCGCTCGGCCCGGCTGGCGAAAATCGTCTGGGAGCGGCGGCCGCAGCTGGCGCTCGCGCACGGGTCCGTCGACCTCGCGGTCGTCTCATCGCTTTTTCGCATCCCCTCGGCGCAGATGCAGGACTACGAGTTCGCCGGCTGGCAGCGCCAGATCGCCTTCCGCGTGGCGCGCCGGGTGCTCGTCCCGGATTCGATCCCGCTCGGCAGGCTCAAAAAAGTCGGTGCGAAGGAGCGCAAGCTGGTCCGCTACCCGGGGTTGAAGGAGGAGTACTACCTGGCCGGCTTCGAGCCCGATCCCGCGGTGCTCGAGGAGCTCGGTCTCGATCGCGGGAAGGTGCTGGTTGTGGTTCGCCCACCGCCGGAGACCTCCGAGTACCACGCCCGCAACGATCTCTATGGCGAGGCGATCCGCCACCTTGCCGCCGCTGAGGGCGTGCAGACGGTTGTCATCCCACGCACCGAGCGACAGGGCGCCGAGGTGCGGGCGATGGACGCCGACAGCATGATCGTGCCAGCGCGGGCGATCGACGCGCAGAGCCTGATCGCCTTCGCCGATCTAGTCGTCAGCGCGGGGGGGACGATGAACCGCGAGGCGGTTGCCCTGGGGACTCCCGTCTTCACCACCTTCGCCGGCCGCATGGGTGGCGTTGACGAGGCGCTGATTGCGGACGGCCGCCTCCGGGTCCTCGCCGACCCCGCCGAGCTGCCGCTGCGCAAGCGCGAGTCGGCGCCGGGCGTGCTCAATCCTCGTGACCCCGAGCTGCTGGTCGAGGGCGCGCTGGGGGCTGTCGAGAGCGTCGAGTAGCCTGGGCGCGCCCGTTCTTCCCGCCGGGCCCCGCGAAATGGCAGCGACCACCGACGCCGTCCTCGCCTTTCTTCTAGCCGCCGCGATTGCCTGGCTGCTGGTTCCCTATGCCGAGCGGCTCGCTTTTCGCATCGGCGCGATCGACCAGCCGAAGGAGCGCGGCCTGCACGACAAGCCGATGCCGCGGCTCTCCGGCCTGGCGATCTTTGTCGGGATCGAGGTAGCGGGATGGATCTGGCTTCCCGGTGACGGCGAAAGTCACGCGATCCTGCTCGGCGCCGCGGCGATCGCCGCCGTCGGCGTCGTCGACGACGTCTGGGAAATCCCGGCGCTGCCGAAGCTGCTCGGCCAGGTCGGGGCGGCGCTGATTCCGGTCCTCGCCGGCGTCCGCGTCGACAACCTCACCCTGCCCTTCGTCGGCGGCTTCGAGCTCGGCTGGCTCGCCTATCCGCTGACCGTGATCGGGATCGTCGCCGTGGTCAACGTGATCAACTTCATCGACGGCGTCGACGGCCTCGCCGCCGGCGTCTGCACGATCGCCGCTATCGCTCTGGCCATCGTCGCCCTCTCGCTGGAGCGCAACGCGGCCGGCGTGCTGGCGGCGCTGACCGCCGGCGGCGCGCTCGGCTTTCTCCGCCACGGCTTCCCGCCCGCCTCCAGCTTCATGGGGGACACCGGTTCCAACTTGCTCGGCTACCTGCTCGCCGTCGCCTCGGTCCAGGGAGCGCTGAAGACCAACGCCGTCGTCGCCCTCGCCTTCCCGCTGGTGATCCTCGCCGTGCCGATCCTCGACACCAGCTTCGTCGTCGCCAAGCGACTCAAGTACCGCCAGCCGATCTACCAGGCCGACAGCTGGCACTTCCACCACCGCATGGCCAACATCGGCTTCTCGCAGCGGCGCACGCTGGCCTACCTCTACGGCTGGACCCTGGCGCTTGCCGGTCTGGCCCTGGCGCTGCGCTTCGTCCCCTACAGCGACGACCACGGCCACTTCAACGTGCTCTGGACCGCGGTGATCGTCGCCTTCGGCCTGATCGCGCTGGCCTCCAGCGTCTATCTGATCTACGTGCTGGAGATCCTCAAGTTGCGGCGCGGCAGGCTGAATCCCGAAACCGGCGAAATCGAAGCGATCGAACTCGATGAATAATCGCCCGCAAGCAGCGAAAAGAGTTAGTAACAGGTTGTAACAAGCCTCACGAACTGGCTCTAGAAAGCGGATCGTCGGCCCTTTCGGATATAGTCGCCAGTCCGCCCGCCTTTCCTGAGACGGGCGAATTTTATGTCTCCTCCCAAGTACGTCGACCTATTGGTCCTTGCCGCTGCACTCGCCGTTTTTCTGCTCGGCGGGCTGCCCATGCTCGGCTACGCGGTCGGAGCGGCTGCGTGGCTGGCCCAGCGCGGGATCCAGGCCATCGCCACCCGCCGTGCCAATGCCGAACTGGCCGCCGGCAACCGCCAGAAAGCGATGGGGATAGTCGCCGCGACCACGCTCGGCCGGGTATGGCTGATGGCCACCGTCGTGCTACTTGTCGGCCTTAGCGACCGAGAAGCCGGACTCGCTTCCGCGGTCCTCGTCCTCGTCCTCTTCACCGTCTCCTTTGCCGCCCAGGGCATCGCTCATCTCTTCAGCGAACCGGAGGCGGGCAAAGCATGAAGACCAAAAGCAAGGTGCTGATCGGGCTCGGCGTCTACTTCGGGATAGCGATCCTGATGCTGCTGATCTTCGGCAGCTGGGGCAACCTCGAATCCTTCCAGCCGTAGAACGAGTTCAAGCTCGAACCGTGGATCTCGAGCCACCTCGGCAGCCTCGACCTCAGCATCAACAAGGCGGTCCGCTACCTGGTCTTGGCCAGCGCCCTGACGATCGTCACGATGGTCTGGATCAGCCGCCGGATGACGCAGAAGCCGAACCGGGTGCAGACCGCGATCGAGGTCGCCTACGACCTGACCAAGAACAACATC
>Ga0157374_10004506_pt1 | contig 11707 bp, 13 predicted proteins | sample M25metaG_FD_115308 | JGI IMG/M metagenome (GOLD analysis project Ga0157374, IMG submission 115308) | Miscanthus rhizosphere microbial communities from Kellogg Biological Station, Michigan, USA - M2-5 metaG | ecosystem: Host-associated > Plants > Roots > Rhizosphere > Soil | place: USA: Michigan...
CCCTGGGCCGCGCCCGGTCTACCATTGAAAGCCATTAAATGGCTATTTATGCGCCGTAGTCCTTTGGTGATCCGGCCGCAATTCGATCCAGCCATGTGGTCGTGGATTTTTAGCCTTTTGCGCAATTGCACTGCAACCCGATACGAGCTGAATAAAGGCCGCATGCTGCGGCTCGCGGAATATAGCCGTGACTGCTTTCGCGATTTGAGAAACCAAATCGGCATTCAATACGACGAACGCACGCAAGGAACATTGCAACTCTTCCGCACGGAAGCCCAAGTAGCCGGCACCGCTACAGACGTAGCCGTTCTCGATCGTTTCGGCGTTCCCTATGAATTACTCGATCGAGAAGCCTGTATTCGTGCCGAACCGGCATTAGCGCTAGTCAAAGAAAAGATCGCCGGCGGGTTGCGGCTACCAGGCGACGAAACAGGCGATTGCTTTAAATTTACGCAATCTCTTGCGGTGCTCGCTCAGGGACTCGGCGTTAAATTTCTCTTCGAAACAAAAATCCGCCAATTGCAAACGTCAGCGGAGACCATCACCGGCGTGGTGACTAGCAAAGGAGAATTGAAAGCCGACGCTTTCGTCGTGGCCCTCGGGAGTTACTCGCCATTGTTGCTAAAACCCGCAGGCATCAATATTCCAGTCTATCCGGTCAAGGGCTATTCCATCACCGTACCCATCAGCGATCCGACAGGCGCACCCGAATCGACCGTCATGGATGAAACCTTCAAAGTTGCCGTCACCCGCTTAGGCGATCGCATTCGTGTCGGCGGCACGGCTGAGTTAACCGGTTATAACCTTCGATTACGAGCGGGACGACGTGAAACCCTAGAACACGTGGTGACCGATCTATTTCCCCGCGGCGGCGACGTCACTGCGGCGCAGTTCTGGACAGGCTTGCGTCCCATGACACCGGACGGCACGCCCATCGTAGGAAAAACCCGCTACGCCAATTTGTATCTTAATACCGGTCACGGCACACTAGGCTGGACCATGGCGGCAGGCTCCGGCCGTGTATTGGCTGATATCATCTCGGGACAATCCAGCGAAATCGACTTGTCGGGACTGACATTGGATCGTTATCGTTAAAAACCGCAAGTCTCTGGATTCTAGACTCGACTGAATAGCCGACAAGGCTTGATATAGAAAACTCGGAGATGACAAATGGAAGCCTTGCTCGATTCGGTTAGTCTCGGCCATTGGAAACATTGGACTCCCATCTTCAGAGCCGCGCTACACGTGGTGCTGATTCTGGTTTTGGCATGGGTGTTGTATCGGTTTAGTCATCGGCTGATAAGAAAATTCCGCGTTTACATGGCGTTGAAGGCCAGTGGCACCGAAGAGGTAAAACGCATCGAAACACTGGCCCGCGTATTCCGCTATGCGGCGTCGGTCGTCATCGTCATCGTCGCCGCGATGTTGGTTCTTTCCGAAGTCGGCGTTTCGATCGCACCGCTGCTCGGTGCCGCTGGCGTAGTTGGTGTTGCAGTGGGATTTGGTGCGCAAAGCCTGATTAAAGATTACTTTACCGGCTTGTTTCTCTTACTAGAAAACCAAATCCGCCAAGGCGATGTGGTGGAAATTGCTGGAAAAAGCGGCGAAGTCGAGGAAGTCACCCTTCGCTATATGCGGCTACGGGATTACGAAGGCAATGTGCATTACATTCCTAACGGCCTGATTACGACGGTTACCAATAAAAGCCTGGAGTTTTCCTATGCCGTCATCGAAATCGGCATTGCCTATAAAGAAAATATCGATGAGGCTTTGGATATCATGCGAGATATTGCCTTAGCGCTGCGCAATGATCCTAAGTATGGCCAGGAAATTCTCTCGGATCTCGATATTGCCGGCCTGGAAAAAATAGGCGACTCGTCCATGACATTGCGCGCACGCATCAAAGTAAGGGCTCTGCAGCAATGGGACGTAAAACGCGAGTTCATGAAACGCCTGAAAATAGCCTACGACAGCCAGGGCATCGAACTTCCATTCCCTCATATGACGCTTTACGCCGGCCATAAAAAAGATGGTTCGGCACCGCCGCTCAATGTCGTTTCGATTTCCCAGGCAGATTGAGTCGGCAAATTTGTTATCTAGCTAACTTTAGAACCTGCGCCCTGACCATAGAATGGTTTAGGCCTGATCCAAATGCACAGATGAGAAACGAATGGCTTAGATAAATTAAGGCGCGGCAAAGGACGAATATGAGACTCGATTTGCTTGAAGGTGCGGTTGTTACACATCCCCAAATGCCCTTGGCAAATGCTATGGAGTCCATTGCCGGCAAGCTAAGCCCCAATAGTGGCGAAAACAATGTAAGTCTCGGCAAAATCTTAGGAGAATATGGAGTCTCCACGGCAGGACAGCCGACAGACGTCCGCTCCCCTCCGTTTACCCTCGCCCTAGCAAGCGCCCATTGGGAAGATTCGCAACAAAAAACGCAAAAAAAATTCGAGACTTATATCTTGGCGTCCTCTGGTGGAAAAAACGAAAAAGAGCGCCTGGAAAAAGCAGCAAGCAGAATATTGGAGATACTGAAGGAAACACAGCCGGGCGCGAATATTCATGTACTTACTTCTGCGAATAACGCGCTAGCTTCTCCCCTTTCCGATCACTCGGAAGACATGCCCGGCGTCCACGATCCTATAAGACGTCATGATCCGGTACGTAAGATAGCTTCTTATGTTGACGCAGAATTGAAAAAACAAGGAGCTCCCCAACAAACGCAGGGGCAATTGATTCTAGGATTCACCACCCCGGCCAACGCATGGGCAGCAGAGGCGGTGAATGAATTCAACAGACAATGGCCAACGATTGATTTCAGTGCAACGCAAAGCAAAACACAAGCTCAAACCAGCGACAAGCTGGAAGACAAATACGAAAATAAATTGGACGATGCGGTTGAGAAGTATTGCTTAACACGCGGCGTTTCCAAATTGGTGCCTTTCGATAGAGAAGAACCGGGCAAAGACACTCCCCCGGGAGACTGGAACATTAGGCTAATCACTGATGACAAAGTCTTGCTGCAACGCGCCGATAAAAAAACATTCATGCTAATAGATACCACCGAACTAGAACAGGCGTTGAATAAAAAGCCTAATAAAGGCCAAAAGCTGTATCTTGAATTCGGCGAAGATGGAAAGCTAGCAAAAATCCAGAATAGAGCAATCGCCAAAACTGCCGGCAACGCCAATAAAGCCAAACTCTAAATTAAACAAAAAATAATTTAGATAACGGTGAAAAAATAAAATACTATATACCCTACCTCCATTCCTACGAATGAGTCGTCATGAATGAGTTTGCTCGCATCAACGCCATGTTGGTCGATGTCGGACAGCGCAATGGCATTCAAGGGCTATACCTCTCCCAAGACGGCATTTGCAAGCTTCAACTAAGGGACGGCAGCAGCCTCTGCTTTGAACTGATTACCCAAGCTGCGAAGCTATTCATTTATACTCCGCTTCTTGATCTTCCCACCGAACAGTCTGCGCGCCTTGCGATTTTCGAAGGAATTGCAGGATTGAATTGCATGTCGCCGCATCGAGGTACATTGGCAGCTCACCTTCCTGCCGCGTCGGTGTTGTATCAAATCGGTCTCGACATAAAACAAATCAATGCCGACCAAATCGATAATGCGCTAGACGCACTATTGGACGAACGCGCTTCTGTTCTACAAAGGCTCAAGGAAAATCTTCCAGCGGTTTCGAAAGAAACAACAACCGCACCAGTTGGCGCTTCGGTAAAAAGGTCGGTTGCAGCGTCCACATGGCTGGATGAGCTCAGAGCCTTGCAGAAAAAAGACATTCGCTTTCGCTATCAATCCTGTTCGGAAAAAGAGATTACTCTGTTGGAAGCCGAATTGAATGACCGCCTGCCTACTCAATATCGCCGTTTTTTATCTCATACGGGACGCGGTTCGGATTTGCTCTTCGTTGGCGAAGATATCTTCTTCCCCAATTTGCTTTCGTTCGGACAACGAGCAAAGGAGATGTTACAAGCGGACGGCGCGCGGTTTACCTTGCCTAAGGACGCATTCGTTTTTTGTATCCATCATGACGTGCAGTTTCTTTTTTTCCATCTCGGCGCGGGCGAAGATCCACCGGTTTATAGCTATAGCTATGAAGAAGGCGCAAAGGGATTCACAAAAACCTACCAGTCGTTCTCCGAATTCATGCATGTCTATATCTCTATGCATGCCAAGAGCAGCCAGACATTAGCGCGACTTAACCTTGCCCAGCAGTAGAGGATTGCCGGAAAACAATCCTCTTAGCAATCACTTAGTTTCGTATTCGAGTCGACACAGCTTCTGCGACACGAATCAACTCGTTGCGATCCACGGCGCCGGACACCGCGTAATCCAGCACACCATCTTGCCAATACGCTACTTGTATAGCGTCTTGGTGCGCTGTCTTTAACCCCTGCTTGTCCGTCTCTTTGCCGGTTCTGCGTGTCATATAAACCGTAATTCGTCGCCCTTGACTATCTTGATACATCATCTGACAAGCTGGCCCATGCTCACCAGGCAATAGGCGCCCGCCCATCAATGAGTATCCCAACTCTTCTAAACGCGGCACCGTCACCTTGACCTGCATGCGTTTGGTCATCCAATTCACCATCGCCTGCTCGTCTACTACTTCCACCGGTCGTTTTTCCTCAACCGAATACACTAAATGGGCAACTGCAGCCCATTGAGGAAAACCGTTAGCTGCCGCCAATTCCGGGTTTCGGCCTTGAATACTCCATCCGATCAATCCGCCGAGGACGAGCCATCCCACCATCGCTGCATAACGCATCCAATTCCAATTTGAATGCGCCACCGGTTTAGTCTTAAAACCGACAGGCATCGGCTCTTCTAAAACCGGATCGAATAACTCATGCAACAACTGGTTTTGCTGCTGATACGCGGCAACTTGCTCACCCAGCTCGCTACGCGATGCGATATATGCCTCCACTGCCGGCCGCCGATTTTCTTCCAGCAGCCCGTCGACATAAGCATGTAAATCCGCGTCGGTAATCGGCAGTTCTTTCATGGGACCACCCGCAACGGTGACGGCTTCACCGGTCCGCCGCTCAATAATGCTCGCAACTTCTCTCTTCCCCGCGACAAGCGAGACATCACAGTCCCCAAAGGAATCGATAAAACCTGCGCCACCTCTTCATAGGAAAGTTGCTCCAACCCCACCAGCAGCAGTACCTCTCGCTGCTCTTCCGACAATTGCCGCAACGCCTTGTCGAGATCCTTCACCATGAGTCCGTCCTCCTGCGTAGCCCGCACAGGAATCTCCATAGCTCCGTCTTCATCGTCGAGAGAGTCTGCCGCGCGAAGGCGTCCTGCGCGAACCTGATTCACATGAAGGTTGTGCATGATGGAGAAGAGCCAAGCTCGCAGATCCGTTCCCGATTCCCATAAGTGAAATCGTCCCCATGCCCGCTCCAGCGTGTCTTGAACTAAGTCATCCGCGCCTACGCGGTCGCCCATCAACGCCCGAGCGTAACGGCGTAAACGAGGAATATGTTCTTCAATAGTAGAAGTCGGCGGCATTCAGTGATGGGCATAGCAAAATGTGCCGTAGTATACGTCACGCGCTTTGCTTCAGTGCAAAGCGCGTGATAACTGCCATAGCATTGCTAGCGCTCATCTCGTAAATATCCGCGTAACCCGGTTATGAAATGAGCTCTAGTCAGCTGCTTAGTATCCGCTGCCGTATCCCGAGGGTGCCGGAGCGCTCTTTGCCGGCTCGCTCTTCGCTTTTGCTACTTTGCCGTCACGAATCACGTGCCAAACATTATTAACGCCATCGCCTGTGGCATCGCCTGCTTTTTGATCGGCCGCATAGGTATACAAAGGCTGACCTTTGAAGGCCGCTTGCTTGCTACCGTCGTCCCGGGTAATGGCGCTGATATCCCCTCCCGCAGCAACGGCATCCGCAGCAACTGGCGGCCATGCAGCAGCACAACCACCGTTGCAATTGCTCTTACCGGACGTATCTTTGTCGAACGTATAAACCGTCATGCCCGATTTATTAGTCATCACTTTTCCGTCTGCTGCAAGGACCGGCAAAGCGGCGGAAACAGCGGTGGAAATCAAAACAGCGGCAGCAGTGCGGGTCAAAGCGTTCATTTAAATCTCCTGTAAAAAGTAAATCGGATAGCACAAGCTCTATCAGCGGATTCGCTTTTGGGCTTGTTAAACGGTAAACAAGGCAACAGCCCAGTTTATTCCAGGCCGATCAAGAATTTTTTAAAGCGATAAAAGCGAAGACTTCGGCAACACAAAATTTGAAAAAATTACCGATTGTTGCGTAGAGACTGCTCATTATTCCATGATCGTGCAAATGCTTATAACAGGCCGGCTACAGTACGTCGAGCCGATTTACCGGAGCGTATTTATAAAGATCCGGTATATTCGGCCGTTCGAAAGAAGTTCATTACAACCGCGAGCGCGGCTCCTCCGCATAAGTGCGCTCGCGTTGACTTTGGCAAAGTGTGCACCGCTTAGCAGTCGGCAAAACTTGCAAACGCCGATATCCAATCTCTTCTCCGCAGTCGATACATTCGCCGTACGTACCTTCGACAATGCGGTCACGAGCTGCTTCGATTTCGCGCAATTCAGCAATTTGGTGGCCTACCACGGCATTGCCTAAATCAGTCAGCATATCGGCTACCGACTGATCTCCTTCATCGCCGACTGGACCGGCCATGTCTTCGAACTGCTCCTCCACCGAGCGCGCCGATCCTTCTTGAATCGACGTACGCAATTGATGTTCGCGTTCAGCAAGTAGGTGTTTGAGCGATTGAATTTGCGATTTAGTAACAGTAGTCATTTTCATCTCCAAGCACGTTAAATCGCCGATCAATAATCGACTCGGAATGCCGACGGGAGTTCGCTTAACAGAACGATATTGTCCGCAATTAACGAAATCTTTCGAAACCCGGGTTGTCTATTGAGTTAGCGAAATGAAAATGGAAAAGCTAAGCCAAAATCGTTCCAGATTTATTTTCACGGCAACAACGCTTTTTGTTGCATCCGAGGCTCTACCGACTTTCTCCGATGCAATGCTTGCCGGTTATGCCTTCGTACAAGACGACGGTTCGTTAAAAATCTCCGGCCAAACTGTTTATCTCTGCGGCATATATGTGCCGCCTACTGCGCTGACTTGCTATACCTTTATTCGCCCGCCGTCATGCGGAACTCGTGCGGCACTGGCCCTGGATTTCAAAATAGGCGTCGACTGTACATTGCACCGAAAAAGCCGCCCGGCAAGAGGGAGGCATAATTGGAAGCTGCTCAGTGAGAGATGAAGACTTGAGCGCATGGATGCTGCAAGGAGGATGGGCAATGGCGTTGCCGAATGCGCCCATTGAATACGCGGGAGAGCCCACCGTATAGGTATTTGGGGCACGCCAATCGACATGACGACTAAACCAAGCCCCTAAGATATGTAAGCAATGTCATTAAGCCGCTTCTACAGAATGATCGCAAAAATTACACGCGCACGTGAGAATTGCGGTCCTCTCCCGATGCCCTCTTTCTCTATCCGACAGAAAAACGACCGGTAAAGACAACAATTTAGGCAATTTAGTTAGCAGTGGCACAAATTATGCTGATCCATACTTATAGAATGCAGAAAAGCAACGCAATAAACGCAAATAGATATATGCACAATGCCGGCAATACGAAAAATGTCGTTCGATATAGAAACGACCATGGAGTTACCCGGGGGAGAACTGCGGGGGAATAATGCTCTACGAACTACATGAATTACGTTACCAGGCTTTATCGCCTTTCATGCAATGGACGCAAGCGTGCGCCGATGTTTTATCGAATCCTTATAATGCCCTTGGATATACACTTCTCGGGCGCAACTTAGCAGCAAGCTATGAATTGCTGCTGCGGTTAGGCAAGCGCTACGACAAACCGGAATTCGGTTTAACGAAAACTACCATCGACGGTAAACGAGTGGCCGTAACCGAAACGGTAGCCTTCAGCAAACCATTTTGCCGTCTGCTTCATTTTAAACGCGCCACAACCCGCAAAGACCCCGCTGTTTTAGTCGTTGCTCCATTGTCAGGTCACCACGCAACCTTATTGCGCGACACAGTGCGAGCGATGCTGCCGGATTTCGATGTTTACGTCACCGATTGGCTAGATGCGAAGACGGTCCCTCTTTCAAAGGGCGACTTTCATTTAGACAACTATGTCGATTACGTAAAAGAATTCCTTACCTTTATCGGGCCGCGCAGTCACGTCATTTCCGTCTGCCAACCAACTGTGCCGGTGTTAGCTGCCGTCTCACTGATGGCTGCAAAAAAAGATCCCTATATGCCGCTGAGCATGACGATGATAGGTGGACCTATAGACACCCGGAAGAGTCCCACTGCGGTTAACGCATTCGCCACACGCCATCCTCATCAATGGTTCGAAGACAAAGTCATTCAGCGCGTGCCGGATAAATACTCAGGCAAAGGACGACGGGTTTATCCCGGCTTTCTGCAATATCTAGGCTTCGTGGCAATGAATCCGGACCGTCACTTGAACTCACATTGGGACTATTACCTCGATTTGGTAAAAGGCGACGGTGAAAGCGCTGAGGCGCATCGGCGCTTCTACAACGAATACAATGCGGTTATCGATTTACCTGCCGACTATTATTTGGAAACCATCAAAACCGTCTTCCAGGAGCACCGGTTGCCTCGCGGTAAGATGAAAGTACATGGCGAACTTGTACAACCGGCCGCCATTGAAAGTACAGCGCTGTTAACGATCGAAGGCGAACTGGACGATATATCAGGCAGTGGGCAGACCCGTGCGGCACATGAATTGTGCTGCAATATTCCGGAAAACAAACACCGTCATCTCACCGCCAAAGGCGCGGGGCATTACGGCATCTTCAGCGGTCGACGCTACCGCGAAGAAGTCTATCCCACCATTCGCGATTTTATTCACGACTTTTCTTAGAGCATTTAGAACTCATTTCATAAATATCCTGGCTTGCGTTGCAGCGGATTGCTGTACTACTTGCACTGTCTGCGTCGCTACGCCTTGCCAGAAGTGCTTCGCTTCATTGCTATTAAAGCAGCCTGAACGAAACCCACCATTGTTGCACTTTATGATGCGTTCTTAGGCCGTTTGGCTTTTTTCAAGATCTCCGATAGCAGCGGCGTAAAAATAAGCTGCATGGCAAGTTCCATCTTGCCCCCCGGCACAACGACTGTGTTCGGGCGCGACATGAATGAGTCGTGCAACATCGATAACAGGTAGGGAAAGTCCACCATTTGTGGTTCGCGAAAACGAATAACCACCATGCTCTCGTCCGGTGCCGGAATAAAACGGGCAATGAATGGATTCGAAGTATCGACCGTCGGTACACGTTGGAAATTGATATGGGTCCGAGAAAATTGCGGCGTAATGTAATGCACATAGTCATGCATGCGACGCAAAATCACATCCATGACGGCTTCGGTTGAATAACCGCGCGTTTCCTTATCGCGATGAATCTTCTGTATCCATTCCAGATTAATAATGGGAGTAACACCCACTAGTAAATCCACATGGCGCGCCACGTCAACGTTCTTGGTTACGATTCCGCCATGCAAGCCTTCATAAAATAAAAGATGAGTGCCTGTCGGCAGATCTTCCCATTCCGTAAATGTACCGGGCTCTTGTTTATAGGGGCTGGCTTCGTCATCGTCATGCAAATACCAGCGCCGTTTTCCCTTGCCGGATTTTCCGTATTCGCGAAATAAGGTTTCCAGCTCGACGAATAAATTGGCTTCCTGACCGAAATGACTGAAATGATGGTTGCCTTGAACTTCCGCCTCGTCCATTTTTCGCGCCATTTCTTGGCGATCGAAACGATGAAAACTATCGCCTTCGATCAAGGCAGCATTGATTTTTTCACGGCGGAAAATCTGATGAAAAATTTTGGTAACCGACGACGTTCCGGCACCGGATGATCCGGTTACTGCAATGATCGGATGTTTTTCTGACATAGGACCGCTGGCGCCTTTATCGAATTAGAGCGGAGTTGACGCATCTCAATAGACTTCTTTCGAAACCGTAGCGAGCGGCCCGAGGTTGAGATAAGGAGCGGAGGTGTGCAATGAGTACATTGAGCACCGGAGTCTCAACCTCGGGTCGCGCAGTAGGTTTCGAAAGAAGTCTAATAATCAATTCTCGTTAGCAACCCGATTCAACCAGCGTTCCGCCGCCATTGCGTCGGACTCGCGAGCAGCAACCCAGCGCTCGCCTAGCGATGTAAGCTCTTTCTTCCAGAACGGCGCGCTGGTTTTAAGATAGTCCATGATGAATTCGCAGGCACTAAATGCATCGCCACGATGGCTACCGGCAACCATCACCATTACAATCTGGTCCATCGGCCGCAGCGTACCGTAACGATGAATGACCAATGCGTCGATAATATTCCACCGCGCTTTAGCTTGGTCGACAATATCTGCCAATGCCTTTTCCGTCATGCCGGGATAATGCTCCAAAGTCATTTCGACAATGTTATTGGCATCGTTTACATCGCGCACTAGGCCGATAAAATTAACCAATGCACCGATCGCTCCGTTGCCTTCGCGAAATGCGCGTATTTCTATCCCGGCATCGAAGTCTTCCATTTGCACTTTCACCGGCATATCAACCTCCCGTCACCGGTGGAAAGAAAGCGACTTCGTCGCCGTCTTGAACAACCGTATTCGGCAAAGCCATGGTTTGATTCACCGCCACTTTTACACTCGCGGCACCCAATGCTTCGGCCCATTTCTCTCCTCGGGCACATAATGCGATAGCCAACGCAGCGACCGTATTCGCATCCGGCGGCAATTGCATCGACTCTTTAGCGACGCCGATTTTTTCCCGTATGCCTGCAAAATAAAGAACCGTAATCATCGCATCAAGCCAGTAAGTGTGTTTGGACAACGTCGAATCCCAGATGCTTCATGATGAAATAAACGACTGCCTCCGGATGATCGATATCCAATTGCGGCAATTCAGTGTTCAAGGATTCGTCGGTGACTATCCCGACAACATGCGGATCATTAGGATATAACAGGGGGCAACCGGCAACGGCACGATGAACTTCAAGTTTGGGAATCGGTTCGTTCTTGAAACCTTCCACCAGCACGATGTCGCAAGGAGAAAAATGTGTCAACAGCTCGTTCAGGGTTAGCTCTGCTTCGCTACGCATTTCATGCATCAGCGCCCAGCGTCGACCGCTAGCCACCAACACTTCAGTAGCGCCAGCTTCACGATGACGATAGGAATCCTTTCCCGGTTTATCGATATCGAAATCGTGGTGCGCCCGCTTTACCACGCACACCTTCAGCCCCTCCGATACCAGCACAGGAATTATGCGTTCCATCAACGTCGTCTTTCCGCTGCCCGAATAACCTGCAATGCCGAATAGTTTCATTTCACTGGCAAATGTTTGCGCTCATGGAAGGGCAAAAGTCTATCATCGGCGGTCGGTGTACGGCTACATCGCCCCATTCGGCGACATAAAAATACAATCCAAAGCACGTCTATGGAGCAAACCATCATTTAGAGCGGATTTACTATGAATACACGGTATCGCTGTATTTCTTTGAGGTGCAGTGCTAGACGTGAGGAGAGACGCATTTGGAGACAACGATACTGTGTATTCATAGTAAATCCGCTCTAAACTTACGCAACGAGGCATTAATGATCTATCATTGGGCC
>Ga0157374_10004507_pt1 | contig 11707 bp, 15 predicted proteins | sample M25metaG_FD_115308 | JGI IMG/M metagenome (GOLD analysis project Ga0157374, IMG submission 115308) | Miscanthus rhizosphere microbial communities from Kellogg Biological Station, Michigan, USA - M2-5 metaG | ecosystem: Host-associated > Plants > Roots > Rhizosphere > Soil | place: USA: Michigan...
CACACATAGTCCTGATAAGAACCGTCCCATCCGTCCATTTTTGCGGCACTGACTGCGTGTTGCATCAAAAGGCGCTCACGAGGCCAGATTCGCCAGATCGCGACGACAGCCAACGTCACGACCACCAGTCCAACGCCTATCCGCCATATTCGTCGTGTCGTCTTCGTCCGCTCCATCGATTTTCTGTTCCTGTCCTCTCCTCTACCGTGGAAGTCGTTATCGCCCCCCTACAACAATCGCCCTCATCCTTTCGATTCAGCAGGTACGACATAGAGAGTGCTATGATAGATGAAACTGATGTGCTTTCCATCCGGCAGCCATCGAACGTTCTGAAGGCCATCGGTAGGTCTGCCATCCTCGTTGAGATGGGCAGGAACATAACCGATTTCGCGTAGCCCCCGCCCGTCTGAGCGGCTCACCCATAAGGCTTCCGTAATCGTTGGCTTCGGATTGAACTTCGGGATCATTCGATGCAACCAGACGAGCAGCGGAGATAACTGCGAAGTTACTCGGTCAAAGAAGATAGCCTGTTGCTGAGGCGACACTTCCCCATGCTGCAGTGTCGCCACTATCGGAAATTTGAGTTTCCAGGTGTGAATAGGTGTGGGCGCACCTTGTCCTTCATTCCCTTCGGCATGGACACTTTGAAGCCGATCCTGGATTCGATATACTTCAATATCGGTGGAAGACGGTGTTCCTCTCACATCGGAATCAGGTTCAGGCATTGTGATGAACACAGGGTGTTTGACAGCATAGCGCGCAAGGATGGCTTTTGCCTGTTCCGGCGTCGAATCTTCCCGGTCGTTTTTCGGGTTCTGCAGGTCACGCACAACCACAGAGAAGGCTCTGTCTCCTGTTTCCTGCACATAGTGTTGATCGTCCAGAAAGAATCCGCTTTCATCCTTGTCGCTTCCCCACTCTCGGTAATGGGTTCCATCGAGGTGTGCGGCAGCAGGAAATGGATACATATCACCGGTTCGGTGGTTGTTCCAAATTAACCAGGTGTGACCGGGAGACAGTTCCATGCTATTGGGCAGACCCAGTGGTGAGATGTCTGGGTGGTTAAACAGTCTTGTCAAGCCCGGAAGCGGGATGCGCTGATGGGTTCCGCAGTTGAACTGATCGACTTGACCTTTCCATGATGGAGAGCCGGTCCAGTGCCCCTCTTGCTCCGTGGTGATTACCAGGAGTTTGTCGCTCGTCAACCACGACCAGGATTCTTGTGGTTTTACCTGCCCTATTGCACGCGCCACTTCCGTCAAAAGGCGCTCGCGAGGCCACACCTTCCAAGTCGCGACGACAACAAGCGCCACAAGAGCAATTCCAACGCCCGGTCGCCATATTCGTCGCGTTCTACGATGCTGTTCTATCTGCTTTCTGTTCCGCTGGTCTACTATTGCCATCTCTATTTTCTCGACTTGTGGTAAGGGCCGTTTCTTCGGAACTGGCTGTACGTTAATCAGTGCGACCAAGTAGGTGGAGTTCAAAATGCGGACACAGTGTAGAGCATATTCTTGTAGACGAAACTCAAACGCTTCCCACCCGGCAGCCATTTGATCTCGACGTCCTGGTTGGCGTCTTGTGGTGTGGAAGTCGTCCCGATCTCTCGCATCTCTGTGCCATCAGCCCGACTCACGTATACCATCGTTTCCTCTGCGGGAGTGAGACGGATTGGCAGCCCCAAGCGATGCAGTTCCGTGAGCAGGGGAGACACATAATGCCGATGAAACACCCAGCCGACATTGTCGGCATGCGGTGCAACCAGAACTTTCTCAATGGTCCACTCCCTCGGCACCTCGACGGTCCAGTGTCGTGGTGGGACGTCTTTCTTCAAATCGGCCTCATAGAAATCGACAGAGTGCGCAGTGCTCTCCTCACCGGGTTCAACCGTCCATGTCTGCAAAACCAGATGAGCCTCGGAGAGCCATACCATTGCCTCCGAGTTTTCTCCCTCGAATAGAGAGCGACATGATTTGGGAATCGCAATAACCCCATCCTCTTTAGGAGTGTCAATGCTGCGAACCATCAGGCGCGTTGCCTCGCGACCGGAGGAGTCGGAGCCGGGTTGTATCCAGCGGCGACTATCAGGCAGCCAATGAATACCGGTCCACCCTAAATATTCCGCGAGAGTGGGCTTACGTGGCAACTGAGGGTCGTTCCATAATTTGCTACGCCAAGTAAGTCGCCGTGCCCCATCACGCGGAGTGGCGGATACCGATGCCATATAGAAGTTCGAATAGAGCATCCAATTCCCATCGGGGGACAACCAGTAGCCGTTGTATTTTCCCTGGCGCTCTTCCAAACGTTGCGCCAGCCCTATGAGCGGTTTCTCCATACCGGTTAAGGTGTTGTGAGATACCAAGCGGACCTGATCATCCGGGGTGATGGAGTAGAGAATGGCTTCGTGGTCGGATGCCCACATGTAATCCCGGTAAGCACGATCCCATCCATCCATGTTGGTAACCCTAACTGCATGTTCCAACAACAGCCGCTCGCGAGGCCAGAGACGCCAGATCGCGACGGTAGCCACGGTCAGAGCGACAATTCCAACGCTCACTCGGCTTATCGATCTGCGTCTATCCATTCGTTTCTCTTGACGACGCCTCCGTCCAATGTCGCCTGGTGCGCATCCGATCCACCACTCGACCGATGTATACAACCGCTCCGCCGAAAGCAGCGATCAGCAGCCAGCATGCTAGGATCGCAAGAGGGTTGGTGAAGGCGACGATTTGTCCGTACTCATAGATCACGCTTCCTCTGCCGACGATGCGCTCCAATCCTACAATGGGAACAACTACCCAGCCGAAGATAAAGGGAGTGCCGAGTATGATGCAGACGCCAAGTGCCTGCAACACTCGGCCAACGCTAAAATTTTGCTGCATTGTCATTCTCCTGTCGTGAGATGTCTTGTGTGACCTTAAAGACAGTTATAGGTGTCAGGCCGACTTTATGCATCTCTGCTCGTATCTCATCCAGTAGCGCCGGACCTCGCGCCATATAACCGTTCTGTTCGGCCAACCTATACAATTCCCGCAGATGTCCAGTCAAGGCACTCCAGGGAAGTGCGCCTAAATTGAAGTGTCGATAGAGAGCAGATAACAGGAACACCGCTTCTGGATTCCCTTGAGTAGACGCCCTGGTATACCATTTGATTTCTGCTCGCGCCCAGTCTGGCAACGGTTCCTCACGCTCCTGGAACCGCTGATCCAGTTCCGCATCGTCCACCAGAATGGATCGCTCGCTTTCGGACAGAGGCAATTCCAGTAAGCCGCAGGACATAAATCCGATGTCATAGAGAGCGAACGCATTGCCTTCTTCCGCTAACGGGAGAAACAAGGCTAGAGCCGCAAGAAAGTCTTGCTCCATCATCTTTGCCATACCCGCTTGAGCCGCCTCACCCTCATGCTCTTGAAGAAGCCTATAGTCTATCGGCTGCAACCTCTTTCTCCTTGCTGGCTTGTCGTTGCAGTTGCGCCAGAAAAGTATTTTCTGGCGCAACTGCTACACACCTCATCGCTTACCGCTCGCGCCCACCGGAACCCGCTCAACGTGGAAGGAGGAGATGATGGCCTCCATTTCACGGTTCATATCGTCGGACTGTGTGCTGCCATCCATGATCGAGAATATAATGGAACGATCCGGCACTGTGGCGGTCAGAAGTGTGTGTGTACGGGAACGAGACAATGCCAATCCAAAGGTCACAACCGTCGCTGGACAACCATCTATCCATAGGCGACGTTGCTTAAGAATGTGTTGCGTGCTTCCCAAGGTCATTTCGGGATACCCCGCTTGGAAGTGGAATGCAGAGTAATTTTCAGCCTCCTTCGTAGTGACAGTCGTCAGGCCGATCATTGGTTGTCGAGCGGCCTGACGATGCAGTAGGGTACGGTCAATCCATGCACGTATGGGACTCTGTGGTACAGGATTGAAAACGGCGTTGTCCAGCACTCCCGGCGAGGTGTCTATATCACTCGCGCTGACTCTCCAAGAGGGAGAGAGGGTGAAGCGGCACCGATACCCGGACCTTGAATCGACGTTCCCAACGAACTCCTTGCGTTCCTGCGCGTTCTTCATAAAAAGGCAGAACGCTATCATGCCCACGGCCACGAGTGCGGCGAGGACAACAAGAGGCTTCCATCTGGCGCGCTTAAACATCCTGACCGCTCTCTTGTCCGGCACGCAGAAGTTGATCGGCAGGCGTCTCCTGTTCCTGTGCTGCGGCGCGGAGGAGTTCAGCCTCTTGCTGAGACGGCGGCAGATCGGAGGCGCGTACCATGGTTTCCTCTGGAGGCAGGAGATGTGCGTTCTGGGGCGTAGTGAGTTCGACGGCTGCAATCTTATGCGACTTTCGATAAGTGACAGCGCCGCACATCAATAACATTCCAGTCCCAACAGCGAACGCAGTGCAGTCCAACAGCGTGAAGCGTGTCTCATGCGGATAGACAAGGGAGATCACGATCTCATTCATAACTGCGAAGCCTGCGATCAATCCTCCGCCAATCGCGCATCCCCCTACTGCGAATAGTGACATTTTCAAGCCCATCACCTGGATGTACCGCTTCTTGTTCACAAGCGTTCTCTGTGGTTGTTTGTTCATGGCCTGATTCTTTCCTGACGTCTCAGTGCTTGCCGCCCGTTGGCACTGGAACCTTCTCGACATGGAAAGACGAGATGATGGCCTGCATTTCGCGATTTACCGGGGCTGCGTCGGAAACAGATGCGCCGCCACCCACGATGTACATTAGAGACTCGTTTGGTACATAGACGAGTAACGTCGTCCCATAATAGGACTTACCTGAGTTCACATATGACCCAGTAAAAACGGTAGCGGGATTGCCGTCGATCCTGATATGACGGTGCGATAGGATTTGTCCTGGCCCCGCTGCTGGGAGTTCGGGATACCCGTCCACAATTTTCGCAGTGCCGTTGAAGGCATTGATCTTGCCATCAAGGAGGTCGATCTCTGGCGGGTCCGGGGCCAATCTGTGTAGAATATGGCTATTGATCCAACTCCGTATCGGGGTTGGCGGTAGGGTGAATAAGTTCAATTCTAACGGCACCCCCATGCCGAAATCTCTCTTTTTAGGCTTCCAGTCAGAGGACATAGTAAACCGGCACCTATATCCCGACTTTGAATCAACGTGGCTAACGACTTGCGTCCGAACCTCAGATTTACCCAGAATGAAACACAATCCCACCACGCCCGCGACCAACAGGATCGCGAGAGCAGCAACAGGCTTCCAACGGCCTCGCTTAAACATCCTTCCGACTCCGTGGTCCGGCGCGCAGCAGTTGTTCGGCGGGCGTCTCCTGACCGTACTGTGCCGCTCTCAACAGTTCGGCCTGTTGCTGGATAGGCGGTTGACTGGAGGCGCGTACAAGGGTTTCTTGCATAGGGAGAAGATGTCCGTTACGCCCAGTGAGAAGGCTGACAGGCGCAATGGCTTTGCCCCGTTTGCGCGTATACAAACTCAACTTCGTGAGCAAAAACAAGAGAACACAGTCCGCTCCGCCTTCGAGAAAATAGTTTCTATGGCTGACGACAAAATCAGGATGAACGGGTTCAGTACCGGTAACGTGACGGAATATACCCAGAGCGGTTCCGAACACCATTGCTAAAGCCAGTGCGGTCAGAACGGCACTCGTGGAATAGAGTGTCCATTTCTTGCCCGTGATCCGAATGTATTGGCTTTGGTTCACCAGCCTTTTCTGTGGTTTCTCGTTCATCATGTGGTCCGCCCTTGCATTTTCACCGTCTGTCGTCTGTGGGAACCGCTACCTTCTCTACATGGAAAGACGAGATGATTGCCTGCATTTCCCGATCCATGAAACCATGCTGGGTAGCATCTCCGCCCAAGAGGATGGCGAACACAATTGACTTGTCAGGTACATAGACAAGCAGAAATGTCTCTCGAATTGTATTCCCGAAAGAATCGGTCTGAGCCAAATCCAACAGGGTCGCGGGGTATCCATCTAACCGCAAACGGCGTTTCGTAAGGAGCCGTATTTGTGCCTTGATCGTTAGTTCTGGATACCCCGCGTCAATATAGAAAGGAGAGGGGAGGTATCCCAAATGGTGACTCCTCAGAGTGAGGCACTTGGAAGGCGGTATATAGTTCAGGTGACTGTTGAGCCATAGTGGTATCGGACTCGGTAGAATACCGAAAACAAAAGGTTCCGATTCGTCGGAGGGTAGCAGACCAGGTGCATCCGCTCTACGCATCCAATCAGCGGACAGAGTAAATCGGAACCGAACTGCTGACGATGTGGCCGCATCCGTGACAAACCCCCTTCGTTCCCGAGGTTTATCCAACCAGTGCCATAATATCACCAACACGGCAGCGATGGCGACAAAAGGCTTCCATCTGAATCGGCTAAACATCCTGCCCGCTTTATCTTGAACCAATATCATTCTGTCGCTCCGGGCGCGCCCTGCCCTATACTCAATAATGACGCATCTCGGCGGTCGGAGAATTCTGGTATGATCTCATCATACCAGACGACACGACAGCGCGCAATACATCTCTATCTTCAACAGCAGAGAAGCACGTCCATTCAGGTTCAGCGTGGGGACTGGGCCGCGCACGCCGGAAAGCATGAAGGTAGATCAGGATGACCACAGAAGCCCGAAAGCCGAAAAGAAGACGTTACGGAAGGTGGATCGCAGCACTTGCGCTGATCTTCTGCCTCACGCTGGCGGCTGCCTGGCACTCACGGCAGCGGAGCCTGCTGGAACAGTCTACGAAACGAGCCAACGTCCAAGACTGGTGGATCGGGTATTACTGGCTGTCGGACCACCAGGTGCTCTTTTCCAGGTGGCCGGATCGCCAGGGACTTTACACTTACGACATCCAGACGCAAAAAGAAACGTTCTTGCGATCACTAAGCCGAGCGGTGAATAAACCCGATTCGGTAGTTTGCTTTGATTCCCTGTACGTATCGCCTGACGGAACGCGTCTCCTCTGGTCAGAGTTCGGTGAAGAGGCAGAACATGGCGCATGGATGGACGGTTCCCACTATTTCACATGTGTGCCTCGTCGCTATCCAGGCAGCGCCTCATTCACCCAGGTGCGCTGGACGAGTGATAGCCGCCACTGGGTGGCTTTTGTCAGTGATCGACTTGGGAAGACGCAGGCCATGCTTTACGACGATGATTCTTCTCACCGCCCCAAAACAGTCCCAACAGTAGCGTCCAGCCAATTTGACCCTCTGGAATCAATGGGCCTCATCAGCACACAAAGTCTTGTACTGGGCGATCATATTCTGGCTTGCCAATGGTTCGGCAATCAATCTGTAACGCCCGCAGTAGACATCCTGGACATTGGAATAGGCTCTCGTACCACCGGCATGAAAACCTACCATGTCCAACTGCCGCCTAATGTCACCATTCAGGAGATGGTGATCTCGCCACAAGGAGATCAGGTGGCATGGCATTTGTCGATGCAGGCTATTCCGGTTTGGGCACAACTCTTGCAGCGCTGGGTTCCCCGAATTCATGTGCCAGGCCCGTTGACTGAAGGCGTGTGGGTGAGTCGCATAGATGGAACGCACTGGCGTGAGATCGGCAGCCGTGACTTGAAAGCGGACGAAAAATATGTGCCGCAACTAGATCGCCTGCGATGGGTACCGGGAAACAAAAGTTTGAGTTTCATGTATGGTTTGGGCCTGTACACGGTGCCAGTAGAATGAAGAAATCAGAGACTATGATGCAGCGGAAAAAGCGATGGGGGATCGTACTGACCCTCCTTGTCCTCCTTGGATCGGCGGCAGTGGTGTTCTATCCGCGTGAACCGTTGTTGCTGGAACATGCGACGCAGGTGTTGGACATGCGCGCCGCCGATCCCTCGGAAGGACTCAATTACGCCTGGCTCTCCGACCACGAACTGCTCTATTTTCGGCCCGACGGCAATCTCTGGCGGCGTGATCTCAACACGGGCGCAGAAACAGTCCTCCGGGCTATGACGCAGCAGGTGAAGAGTTCGATCTCCCTTCCGGCGACTCATTGGCTTATACCGTCGCCGGATGGAAAGTGGCTCATGTGGGGAGAAGTTGGTATCACGCCTCTGTTCGTCGGCTCGGTCGATGGCACCAAGCAGGCGGTATCGTCCACTAACGTAGGTAACAGCACACCGTTCTGGATGCCCGACAGTCAACATTGGACAGAGTGGAATCACGACGAAAGCGCGCTCTGGAGACAAGTGGAGATGCACACCGTTACTGCGCCTCATTGGTCCCAAGTTCTCGGCACACCACCGGCGAGGTTGAATGAGTCGGATATTCTTGCGATGCAGTCTGAGGATGTCATCATCGCAAGAACTAAGGTTGACGTTATCGCAGTGCCCGTGTCAGTCGGGCAGGGATATTATCGCCTTACGCTCCACGCCGCCTATAGGGACACGCAACAATTAAGTGTCTGGAGCCTGCACGCCCAAAAACCGCTACGACAGTTTACGATCCATTTGCCCGGACTCGTGCAGGACGTAAAGGTCAGCCCTCAAGGAGACCTGGTAGTCTGGCTTGTGCAGAAGCGAAAAACCTCGCCCGTTTTCAAACGGCTGCAGCGCTTTTTCCCAGCATTGGAGAAAGACGAACACGAATGTCTTGCGCTCTATGTCAGCCAGTTGGACGGGAGTCGGATGCGTGAGATCGGACAGGTAGACAGCAAACCGACTTCTGCGGGCAATCTCATAAATGAGATGCGCTGGCTTCCTGGTGGTAAGCGCCTGAGTTTTATTGCCAACGACACCCTGTGGACGGTGCCGGTGGAGTGACCATTCTGTAGATTGATCCGTTGCCGACATTGCATTCTGCTCCAGATCGGAAGAAGGATATGCTTCGTCAAAAACGTACGCGCATTCTCATCGTGGTGATAGTGATGATAGCCGCCGTATCGTGGAGAGGCTGGGATGCCCACCATCAAGCCACTCTCGACCGTGCCCTCGTCGCCGCAGTCAGAGAAGATGATGCCGCCACCACTGCCGCCCTACTCGCAGAAGGGGCGGACTCAAACGCGAAGGATTGGCACGAGAGGGAGGCTCATGGATGGCTGGAAAGAGTCCAGCATCTCTTCACCGGACACTTTTATGAGCCCAATCCCGCGCCTGTTTTAGCGATAGCGATGGGGAGACACAATACAGCGATTAACCAAATACTACGGCAGCATCATGCTGACGTCGATGCGGCGAGATACTTCTGGCTTACTGTATTTCTGACCAGCGAGGAGAAGGCTAAGAAGAACGGCGTTCGTTTGCTGCACATCATGGAATATCCAGCCCCCTCCGACCCCTTACAGCAGGCACAGAGTTGGATAGGAAAGCGTGTGGCTTTTGAATGCGAGAATAGCATTCCCCCGCACGTCAAGGTAGGTGAAGGCGTCCACATAGAGGTTGAGTTTGTACCCACGCAAACAAACCAATCTCAACCTATCGTGCTGGAGTCGTGTATTGTAGGAACGGTGGTATCTGTCGATCTAAAGCGTAAGATCATTCGTATCCGTTCGCAGTATCAGGATTGGCACATAGGCGCAATCGGATAGGCCGCAACAGCGAACGCAACATTGGAGCAGGCCGCCGTTTGAGCGATAATCACTACACTATCCGTTACACGGATGTAGGCTTTGCCTACTGTGGTGATTACCGCTATCAAACAATATCCACCAGCGTGAAGAGGAACTGCCCGTCCTAGTCGAACAGAGGTGTGATTAGAGAAGGCTCTCTGGATTATGAGCATTGGACAGCATTCCTGCGATACAGCAGGAGACGTGGATATGTGGCCATTCTGAATCGAGAAGGCTCGTTGCAGAAACAGATAGAAGCAGCCCGTTGTAACGAAAGTTCCTCCTCGCCTGTCAAAGCGATTGTCCCCTATCCGCCGGGGAAATTGTAGTGAACGCAGCATCACAGAAGCGCGCAATGAAATGCCTGTGGATCGTCAGGAGAAGAAATCAGTGGCGAAGAAAGACCCGGTGATACGCGACCTGCTCCGGGCGGGGCACAAGTTCGCCGCGACCAACCTTTACCGACAGCGTTATGGAGGCGGACAGGAGGAGACCCTGGCCGCCCTTGAGAAGATGGAATCAGAGGACAGAATCGAGAGGGAAGCCGTAGACCTTGATCGCTGGGACCAAATCACCGACGTTGACTTCCGAGACGCTATGGAGGGGCTGCTCCGAGAAGGGAGATTGGTCAGTGCGATCCAGTTGTATCGCGCAAAGTATCCTGCGCCACTGAGATTCGCGAAGCGGGGAGTGCTTGCCTGGGGTGAGGAATTGGGGTTCGATGGTCTCCTCAGCATGGATGAGGAGACCGTGGAAACCTTCGACATTCGGTGGCGGGTAACACTCCATCCGCAAAAGCAGTTTCTCGTCTGGAAGCAGGCAGAGGCATTCTTCGAACTTCGTTTTGACCTTCAGGTTGCGGATCAGATTTTCGAAGACGACTTTGCCTTGTCCTGGTGGGAACTGGCTGCGTCCGAGGCAAGTGACGGGGAGTATGGAATCTTCACTTGTGGCTGCGGGGATATGGGCTGTGGCGGCTTCTCTGCTGTGGAGGTGGTGCATCTGGATGGTCGTGTCCTCTGGTACGATACGAACAACTGGACGCAGTGGCATGTTTTCGAGGAGGACACCTATCTGGCAGCGATCAGCCGATTTGATGTGGCTCTTTTGGAATTGACTCAGAGCCATCCCACGGCACTTGTCAGGTTCTACCTCGATTTCAACAACACCAGGTAGCCAGGTTGACGGAATCGATAGAGCAGAACTTCTATGTAGTGCCGAATGTCGAGGCTGAAAATATCTTTCAGCCTCGACATTCCCACACATACAGGAGTTCTCTGACGCTATCTCCTTCATAATACCTTTGCCTTCCAATAAAACTCGACTTTGGATTTCACGCGGGCGGGCGTCCTTCTCATCCCCCAACTGCGTATAGCCAAATATACAGACTTTACTGGCATCCTGTTGCACGAGAAGAGATCACTGTCATGTCCCACGAAACGAAACAATCTCTTATTAGCCGACTTCCCTTATCCCAGATTTCATGCCGCGCCGCCATTACGTTGGTCGTACTGGTGTTGAGCACTCTCACCCTCTCGTGCGGACACCATCGGAGAACGGGATCGGTGTACGATGCGGCTTTCCAAGGCGACTTGAGTACCGTAACAGAACAGGTCAACGCCAATCCAGATTTGGTCTTCCAGAAGAACAAAGACGGCAATACGCTTTTACACCTAGCGGCCCAAGCGAACCGCGTGGATGTGGCGGCTTTCCTTCTGACCAGTAAGGCCGATGTCAATTCCAGGGACAAAATAGGGAATACGCCTTTGCTCCATGCGGCGGAGAGCGGTTCCAAAGAGGTGGCGGCGCTCCTAATCCAAAATAAGGCCGAGATCGATGCCAGAAACACCGCTGGCGAAACACCGTTGGATCGAGCAGCGTACGCTGGTAATAAAAACGTGGCGGAATTGCTTCTCGCGAGCAAGGCGGACGTTAACTCCAAAGATCACGATGGGTGGACGCCATTATGTTATGCGTCCCAAGGGGGCCACAAAAACGTAGCCTCCCTTCTGATCGCCAGCAAAGGTAAGGTGAATAACAGGGATAAAATCTCAGCCACGCCTTTACATTGTGCAGCGACGAAGGGCCACAGAGACCTCGTGGAACTGCTGCTTGCAAACAAGGCCGAGGTGAATGCGAAGGACAAGGACG
>Ga0157374_10004511_pt1 | contig 11701 bp, 9 predicted proteins | sample M25metaG_FD_115308 | JGI IMG/M metagenome (GOLD analysis project Ga0157374, IMG submission 115308) | Miscanthus rhizosphere microbial communities from Kellogg Biological Station, Michigan, USA - M2-5 metaG | ecosystem: Host-associated > Plants > Roots > Rhizosphere > Soil | place: USA: Michigan...
ACTTCCGGACCGAGCGCCTGAAAGACGCCACACATCTGCATTCACGAAAAGGGTAGCACAGCGGAAACGCGGTACAATCAGGGGTTTTGAGTCATAACGGCCAATAGCCATGAGTAATCTGATTGTGCTCGGCGCGCAGTGGGGCGATGAAGGAAAAGGCAAAATCGTCGACCTGTTCTCCGAGAAATTTGACGCGGTCGCGCGGTATCAAGGCGGCCATAATGCCGGCCATACGGTTTTCATCGGAAGCCGGAAATTTGTGCTGAAGCTGATCCCAAGCGGCATCCTGCGCCCGGGTGTGAGCGCCATTATCGGCAATGGCGTGGTGGTCGATCCGGCCGCCCTGCTGGAAGAGATCCACGCACTGGAAGCGGCCGGTGTCGATGTAAGGTCCCAACTGAAAATCAGCAATCGCGCTCACGTCATCTTTCCGTTCCACCGCACCATCGAGAAAATATCCGAAGGACGTGAGAACCGCATTCCCATCGGAACCACATCGCGCGGCATTGGCCCCTGCTACGAGGACAAAATCGCGCGCCGCGGTATTCGTATCGCCGACCTGGTCGATAACGAGTTTCCGAGGCTCTATTGCGTGCTCGCCGAGGACAAGCAATTGATCGCCAACGCCTTCGATATCGCGGAGCCCGGCGATTTCAAGGAAATACTCGAGCAGTACCGGCGCTTTGCGGAAGCGATTCGTCCGCTGGCGTGCGATACGGCGAGTTTGCTGAACAGCATGATTCGCGAAGGCAAAAGTATCTTATTCGAAGGGGCGCAGGGAACGATGCTCGATATCGATTTCGGTACCTATCCCTTCGTCACCAGCTCGAGCGCCGCTGCCGGCGGCGCCTGCACAGGGACCGGAGTGCCGCCTACAAAGATCGATGGCATTGTCGGCGTATCGAAGGCATACATTACCCGCGTAGGCGCCGGCGCTTTCCCGTCCGAGGACACAACGGAGATAGGAGAACAGATCCGGCGCGCCGGAAACGAGTTCGGCTCCGTAACCGGACGGCCGCGCCGCTGCGGCTGGTTCGATGTGCCGCTACTGCGCTATACCGCCGAAGTGAATGGCTTCGACAGCCTGATTATTACCAAGCTGGACGTGCTCGACGAGCTCGCGGAAATTCCGGTCTGCGTCGCTTACGAAGTAGACGGAAAGGTCGTTACACAGATGCCCGCGAGCGCGCGTCGCATGGAAGCCATTCGGCCTGTGTTCGAACGGCTGCCGGGTTGGAAAACCAAAACGCAAGGCATCGCCCAAATTTCCAAGCTTCCTCCGGCTGCGCAAAATTACCTGAAGTTCCTAGAGGAACAAACCGGAGTAGAAATCGGATCGGTTTCAAACGGTCCGGAGCGCAACGAAACCATGATCGTTCCCGGCTCGAAGCTCGAGAAGCTATTGCAATGAACGGCCGCCGGTGAATCCCACTTCGCTCACAATTACCGCGCCGGAGGGAGTACGGTTGAACTCCAGGCGTACCGCTTTTAACTTCGCGATATCGAGTTTCTTATTTTGCGCTGCAAATGCGCTCAACGGAAGCCGGATGCTCTGAAATACCGGCTCGGACGGGCTTTTGTAGAATTTCCGATCCAATAGCTCGAGTTTCATAAAACGCACTTCGATCGGTGGCAGCAGAATGCCGAAACGATGCAAGGGTACTCTTGCCGTCGCGCCATCTTCGGTTTCAAGCGCCACAGTTAAATCCGTGGCTGTAGGCTCTTCTTTCGTTTCCGATTCATCGCTGGCTGCCATCGATAGCGTTAGAAACGATTGCGAAGCTAAGCCCCAATCGCTGATAAGTCCGTGCGGCAGAGCGATTGTGTAGCTGCCTGTTCCGTGATCGTGATCCCAGCCCAAAAAGACGCCATTGCATTCCCGATCGCCATCGCGAAAAGGGATGCGGCCCTCACGCCAGATGCTCAGATTCTTCGCCGCCAGCCGTCCGCCCGGAACCGTAGTAGTCGTGACGTCAGTGTCTTCATTGAAATTCGCGACCGTTTTATTCGAGCTGTCTGCGTAATGATTGACATAGAGCGTATCCGGTAGCCATTGTTTTCCTCGCCGGTAATCTTCAAACAAACCTATGTACTCGCGGCGATTGTGTAGCGTCGCTTCAAGAAACGCCGAAATATACACCTTGGCTATGCGGCGCTGCTCTTCACCTGGGAGCAGCGGCCGCAAATTCAGAAACCAGTTCCGAGGCGCGGCGGTATCTGTCCGGCCCCAAACCGTATTGAATTGCCCATGGTTGGCACGATACACGTACAACTCGGATTTGAAGTAATTGCGCCGACCCGTATACCGCACGTGATCCCATTGCCGACTGCCTGTAAAGGAAAACACGTCCGCATCATTTGACCCTTGCATCGTGAAATAGTTGACGTCGTCTAATACGCGCGATTGGCCAGCCGGCCTGTATTGCCCATCCGCGGGAGCCACGGCAATTACCGATTTGATCGGAAATCCATAATGAAACCGGATGGTCGCATCGTCCGGATAAAACGAAAGCTTATTAAACAGAGCCGCTGTCGCTGCCGCTTCGCCGCCGCGCGAATGTCCGATAAGAGCGACATTCTCTAAATCCACCTTGCCAAAAAAAGGATTGCCGGCAGTCGCGTTCCATTCGTGCCAAAGCCGTAAATGCTCGAGCAGCAGCCACCCTCTCGCCGCTTGCTGCTTCGGAACATCATGAAAGTATCCGATATTGAAGAAGTTTTCATCAATCGACGCGGCAATGAACCCACGGCTGGCCAGCAGTTCGCCTAGATAGCCATAGCCCGGATCGGAAAACTCCGTCATTTGGTGATTTCCATGAACAATGAGCACCAGCGGAAAAGGTCCTGTGCCAACCGGGTACCAAACCCTGCCGTTCAGCGGCAGCTTGTCCATGCCGAAGCCCCAATAGCGCCGCCGCAGAAACGGTTTCCATCCCGTAAATTCTTTGAAAAAGGCAGACGCATTGCATGCGTTTGTTCGTATCGCCACTGACGGCCCATACTCGGCGCGCCGCAGATCGTTGCCGCTGCCATAGAACAGCGTCTTTACTCCGAAAGATCCCGGTGCACCGGGATTAGGCACGATAAGAGCCGGCGGCATCTCGCCTGCTGCCTTCTCTATACGCAACAGGTCTTTGTCGACACCATCGCTCTGCAGAAGTTGAATCAGCCAAATATTCGCTGCAACGGCCAGCACACCGGCCGCAATCGTTACGACTCGCTTGCTGCGCGCCACTTTGCGCCAGCCGGCGCTCAAAACCGTCGCCACGGCAGCACCCAGGGTGCACTCGATAGCTAGTACCACTCCTGCCGTCCAAAAACCGAGTGAATCGAACCAAAATAATGCCGCCAGGAACAAAAAGGCTCCGGCTAGCCATCCGGTTAAGCGACTTGGCAGTTTGCGAAGGATCTTGAGCAGCAGCGCTACTACAAGCGCCACGAGTGGAATTCCCAAAGCCGCAACCGCACAGGCAAAAAACAAGTTCACCCAGGCGCCATAGCCAAGCTTCAGATTCCAAGCGCCGACTCCGATCGCGCAGATCACTGTTGCGAGCGCCGCTAAAAGTGCGCCACGCCGCGCCTCCATCCCGGGCCGGATCCCGTTCCAAATGCGCCGCCACCAGGGGCCTATTGTGCGCGGGTTAAGGATGCCAGTCATGTATCGTGGAGACAAGTGGACGTTGAGAGAACAGTTCTGCGTAAGGTCGGCGAAGCCATCGCGCGCTTCCGCATGATTCGTCCCGGTGACCGTGTAGCCGTAGGGGTTTCAGGTGGCAAGGATTCCTTGACCCTGCTCGAAGCCCTCTCCCGTTTGCAAAAACGTGCGCCGATCGATTTCACGATTTGTGCGTTCACCATTGAACAAGGCAAGTTTCTCCAGCCTATCGAAGCGGTCGGGAGCTATCTACTCGATCGCGGGTTCGATTGGAACTACATTGAAGACAAGCCTTCTTTGAACCTTTTGACGGAACAGCCCGGCCACGGTTGCGACGTATGCAGCCGTTTTCGCCGGCGCGCCGTCTATGAAGTCGCGCGAAATCTGGGGGCCAATGTTGTTGCGCTTGGCCATACCGCCGACGATTTTTGCGAATCGTTCCTGCGGAACGCCATGTTCACTGGGCGGACCAGCGGACTTCCTCCCATCACTTGGTCGCGCAAACGTGAGTTCCGCTTAGTCCGTCCTCTGGTGTACGTCACCGAAAATCTCACGCGTGATTTTGCCGGGCTCCTGGGCGCGCCGGTCATTCCCTGCGGCTGTTCTCAAAAGACGGGGACTGTGCGCCGGACTTTGCGCGATATGCTCGCCGAAATGGAAAAGGATCATCCCTTTTTGAAGGAGACCTTGCTATCGGCCATGGGCAATATCGAGCACAGCCGCCTCCTCGATACGCGTTTCCTCAACTTGGACGAAAACAGCGAGAACGCGGAGTCAGCTAGCGAGGAGTTCGTTGTTCTGGAATCAGCCTGAGATCCTTTTCCGCTACACTATGTCAAATCTGCTATGAGCGCGGAACTTATCGTTGTCAATGGTCCGCTCGCTGGAACTCATTTGCCCCTGGATCAGGGCGAAATCCTGATCGGCCGTGCTCCCGGGTCGAAACTCGTACTGACCGATGCTGAGATCGGCTGGCGTCACTGTCAAATACGCCGGCAGGGGACGCGTTATCTGGTTACCGACCTGCGTTCCTCACTTGGCACTTATGTGAACGGAACGCGTTCGGCCGAACGATGGCTCGAAGATCGTGACCAACTCGGCATCGGCAAAACCATCCTTCTGTTCCGTTCCGGCGAAGCGCAGCCCGATGCGCAGCCGGCCGCGCCCAGCCGTGATGCCAAACCCACTCTGTTGGCGGCGTGTTCCCTGGTATTCCTGTCGCGCGCCTTGGCCGCCGGCATGGAGGATGAGCAAAACACGCTTCTGCAAAACCAAATACTGCGTTTGATCGGAGATTTGATTCCGATTGACGACAGCATCCTGCTGCTTGGCACGAGCCCGGCGGCGTTGCAAGCCCGCTGGACCGAGTGCGCCGCAAAACACGCCATCGATTTTGCACCGGCTGTCGCGCGCGTGTGTGAAGAAGGCGCATTTGTCAACGCGGAGTCCCGCATTGCCGGCGTGCCGCTTTATCTGGCGGGGGCATTGGGTGGAGCGCTTCTCGTCCGGATCGCCGATCGCGAAGCGGCGCATTTATCCGCGCACCTGGAAACACTCACCGCGGCCGCTTCTCTCAGCTCCATTGGCTTCGAGGCAAATCGCGAGGTGGAGACTCTCAAGGCGGAAAAAGCTTTATTGGAGGAACAGATTGCCGTCCAAACCGGGATCGTGGGCAGCAGTCCGGTTATTCGCCGGCTGCTCGATCTGATCGAGCGCGTTGCGCCGCGCGATACCACCGTCCTGATCGCAGGCGAAAGCGGAACCGGCAAAGAGTTAGTTGCCCGCGCGCTACATCAGAAGAGTCCCCGCTCCGAGCGCCCATTTGTTGCCGTAAATTGCGCCGCCTTAAGCGAGACTTTGTTTGAAAGCGAATTGTTCGGCCACGAGAAGGGCGCCTTCACCGGCGCCATCGCTCTCAAGCGCGGCCGTTTCGAGCTGGCGCAGGGAGGAACGATTTTTCTCGACGAAGTAGGAGAACTTGCCGCCGGTCTCCAAGCCAAACTGCTGCGCGTTCTGCAGCAGCGCGAATTCGAGCGTGTCGGCGGCACGCAGGCCTATCCTCTCGATATTCGGATCATCGTGGCCACCAACCGCGATCTTGCCGCCGACGTTGTCGAAGGGCGCTTCCGCGAAGACCTATATCATCGCCTCAATGTAGTTACACTTCATTCGCCCCCGCTGCGCGATCGCAAGGACGATATCCCGCGTCTTGCTGAATTTTTTCTGCGCCGCTCCGCCGAACGCTGTAAGCGCCACGTCGAGGGCTTGTCGCCCGAGGCTCTGCGTATGATCTCTGAATACTCCTGGCCGGGCAATGTTCGCGAACTCGAAAACGCAATGGAGCGCGCAGTCGTATTAGGCGTTTCGGAGTGGGTACTGCCGGAAGATCTGCCGGAAAGCCTGCTCGAGACGGCGCCCCGCGACACCGAAGCTAAGTATCATCACTCAGTCGGGCAAGCCAAGCGCGATGCCATCCTGGATGCCTATGTGCAGGGTAACGGGGATTACAAGCAGGCAGCCAAGCTCTTGGGTCTGCATCCCAATTACCTGCTGCGTTTGGTCCGTAACCTCGAGCTTAGAGAGGAAATCAACCGTTCTTTAGCCGGAGGGAGCCGCGGTCTTGCGTCCGGTGTGCAGCGCGGCAATTCCGCCAGTTAGCATTTCAAAATCCGTTTGCACGAAGCCGCGGCTTTCGAGCATCGCCCGCAAATCTACGGCTTGGGGAAACATTCGGATAGATTCCGGTAAATAGCCATATGCCTCCCGCGAACCGGATACCAGGGCGCCTATAGTTGGTAGCACAAAGCGCGAATAGAAGCCGTAAGACGACTTCATGAGCCAGCCGCGCGGATGCGAGAATTCGAGAATGGCCAGCACGCCTCCCGGCTTGAGCACGCGGTGAAATTCGCTAAGTCCAGCGCGGTAATTCGCCAGATTGCGAAAACCGAACGCAATGGAAATGGCATCGAGCGAATTATCCGCAAGCGGCAGTTCCAGCGCGTCGGCTTCTACGAGCTGCGCCGCACGGCCGCGTGCGGCGGCCTTTTTGTTTGCCGAAATCAGCATGGGATGGCAAAAATCTGCGCCTATGATCTGCGCTGCGCCGCGGTCCGTCAGGTGAAACAACACGTCTCCGGTTCCACAGCAGAGATCGAGTATGCGGGCGTCCTTGCGTTCGAGCACTGCCCCCAGGCAATCCCCCAACGCCTTGCGCCAGCCGCGGTCAATGTGAAACGACAGCAGATGGTTCAGCAAGTCGTAACGCGGCGTAATCTCGGTGAACATGCGCCGTACCCATCCGGCCGCTTCCCGTTCGTTTGAGGTCCCGGGCGGAGTTGTTCCTGCCGCGGTTTTCACAAACTCCGCTCGAGTGTTTCGGCGATCGCCTTTCGTATTACCGCTTCCTCCACGCCGGAGACGATTTTGACTTCGCCGATGTTTGTGGGCAGCACAAAATGCACTCTTCCGGCAAGAGTCTTCTTATCACTCGCCAATCGCCCGAGTAAGCGATCCGGTTGCAGATCGCGCACGGAAGGCAACGGACCGTAGTGGCAAATGGTTCGCCGGATGCGCTCGGCTTCGACGCTCGCCAGCATGCCCAGCAGTTCCGCCAGACGCGTTGCGGCGAGCATTCCCCAGGCCACCGCTTCGCCATGCAGCAGGCGGATATATTCCGTCTCGGCTTCAATCGCATGCCCCACCGTATGGCCGAAATTCAAAATACGCCGCAAATCGCCTTCGCGCTCATCGGCGGTGACGACTTCGGCTTTGATTTTTACCGCCCCAGCGATCAAAGCATCCACCGCCGTCGTCTCCCGCTCGAGTACTCGATCCGGCTCACGTTCGAGCAACTCGAACAGCGCTGGGTCACGGATAATCCCGCATTTCACCACTTCGAACAATCCGGCGCGATATTCGTTCAACGGCAGAGTGGCCAACACTTCAGGATCGATTAGCACCGCTACCGGTTGATGAAAACTCCCCAGCAGATTTTTTCCATTGCGCAGATTGACGCCTGTCTTACCGCCGGTAGCTGCGTCCACCTGCGCGAGCAAGGTCGTGGGGATCTGCAGCACCGGCACGCCGCGCATGAAAGTTGCGGCCAAAAAGCCGCTTACATCCGTAACGATGCCGCCCCCGAAGCCGATGACAATACTGCCGCGGTCCGCGCCACGCTCGAGCATCTGCTCGGCCAATATTTCGACTTGCGCGAAGCGCTTATTCGCCTCTCCGCCTGGAAAGAAAAGAACATTGAGCGCATCGGGGAATTGCGTCCGGAGCCTATCTCCGTGCAGCCGCCAGACGTCTTCCGTGGTCACGGCGAAACACTTACCGGAGCGCGCTCCAACGAATTCTCGGGCGCGGCGAATGGCGCCTCGTTCCACGATGTTTTCGTACGCCCGCTGCGCAGTCTGGACGGCAAAACTCGGCATGTGATCCCGTTGTACCATCAGTGCTCTCTTGGCGTCGCCTGCTATAACATTGTGTATCGACGCCTCCAAGCCACACGTACAAACCGATTTCATTGTCGTTGGCGCGGGCGTCGCGGGCCTTCGCGCGGCCATCGAACTTGCTTCGGCCGGACGCGTTTTGGTCATCGCCAAAGACAGTCTGCATGAATCGTCGTCCGAATACGCTCAGGGGGGCATTGCAGTCGCACTCAATGACGATGACGAAGTGGAACTGCACGAGCAGGACACTCTTGTGGCCGGCGATGACCTCTGCGACGCTGAAGCGGTACGCACCCTTGTCGAAGAAGCACCGGCCGCTATAGAACAGCTCATCGAATGGGGAACCGCGTTTGACCGCGAAGGAACGCGCCTCCTGTTCGCCCGCGAAGGCGCGCACAGCCGCAACCGCATTCTGCACGCGCACGGCGATTCTACGGGCCGCGAGATTGCCCGCACGCTTCGCCGCAAAGCCGCTTCTCTTGAAAACGTAGCCTTTCAGAGTTTTTCCGCTGTAACCGACTTGCTGCTTCACGACGGCGAAGTCGTAGGCGTTGTGGCGCTCGATGGCACAACGCAATCGACGGTTTCCATCCAAGCTCGCGCCGTTCTTCTTGCTACCGGCGGTCTGGGGCGGGTATTCGAAAATACCACCAATCCGGACGTCGCTACCGGCGATGGCGTCGCCTGCGCTTTCCGCGCCGGAGCCACCGTGGAGGATATCGAATTTGTACAGTTCCATCCCACCGCCCTATTTGTCCCAAACGCCCCGCGCTTTCTGTTGAGTGAAGCGCTGCGCGGTGAAGGCGCGTATCTTCGCAATGCCAGCGGTGAGCGTTTCATGGAGCGCTATCACCCCTTGAAAGAACTTGCTCCGCGCGACGTCGTTTCGCGTTCCATTGTGCTGGAACTGCGCGCCAGCGGCGACGCAAGCGCTCTTCTCGATTTGACGCATTTACCGGCGGGTTTCGTTCGCAAGCGCTTCCCGCGAATCTTTGAGACCTGCTTGACCTATGGTGTCGATCTGGAGAAATCGCTTGCCCCGGTCCGTCCCGCCGCGCATTATGCGATGGGCGGCGTCCAGACAGATCTCGACGGCCAGACCACGCTATCACGCTTGTTTGCCGCCGGTGAAGCGGCCTGCACCGGCGTACACGGCGCCAATCGTCTGGCTAGTAATTCGCTTCTCGAAGGCGTTGTGTTTGGGGCGCGCGCTGGCCGAGCTATGACCGCTGCTTCTGCATTGCCATCGGTAACGGCGGTTCCACCAGCCTCTCTCTTTCCGGCCATTACGGAGCGCGATCTGCGCGCCATCGCCTGGAACTCCTGTGGCGTGCTGCGTAGCGGTCCTGAGCTTGCGGCCGCTTCAAAACGTCTTGCCGCGCGCAGTTTCGACCTCTTATCGTCGCCGGACCGCGCTGCCTTCGAGCTAAGGAATATGCACCAGGTAGCCTCGTTAATTGCCGTGGCCGCGCTTGCCCGTGAAGAAAGCCGTGGTGGTCACTACCGCACGGATTTCCCCGCCAAGTCGCCATTGTTCGAGAAGCACTCGCGCATGACAGCGCGTCTACACACAGATGCCACGGTCCTATTCAGCTAGATGTTTTTCCGGCTTCGCGCTGCTGCTGGTCGCCACGTCGCTGTCGGAAAGTAGTCCATGGGCCGCTCTTTGGACGGCGCCCTGCATTCTTGCCGCGTCTTTGCTGATTGCCTGGGGCGCCGAGTCCGCGCAATTTTTTGTTGCCCAAGGATTCGCACTCGCCATTCTTGCCTGGATGCAAACGCTTCCGGAATTCGCCGTGGAGGCCGTTCTCGCCTGGAAACAGCAAACCGATCTGTTGCTCGCCAATCTCACCGGCGCGTTACGTTTGCTGACGGGCTTGGCGTGGCCGATGATTTATCTCACTGCCGCAACCGTCCATCGCCGCCGCAGACGCGCGCCGCTTCGCAAGATTTACCTCGATCCCGAGCACAGCATCGAAGTGATCGGTCTTGTTCCTCCGCTTATCTATGCTCTCTTCATCTGGTGGAAAGGGAATCTCCATCTCTACGACGCAGTCGTCCTGGTCGCCTTCTATGTTGCTTATTTGGTGCTGCTGACCCGCCTGCCTCCGCAGAGTCACGAAGGCTTCGAGGACTTGGAAGCCATCCCACGCTCGATTGTTCGCGCGCCGCGTACGACCCGTATTCTGGCCATTGTCGCTTGCTTTGCGGCAGGCGGTACGCTGATCTACTTCACTGCCGAGCCTTTTCTCGGCAGCCTGGTCGCGGTCGCCGCGGCTGTGGGCCTCCCCAGCTTCATCGTGATCCAATGGCTTGCGCCTGTGATTTCCGAGTTTCCGGAATTGGCGTCCACTTTCTATTTCGCTCGTCAGGAACGCAAAGCCAGAATTGCGCTCATGAACATCACTTCGAGCAATATCAACCAATGGACTCTACTTGTGGCGATGCTGCCCGTGGTATTTTCCATGAGCAATGGCGCTCCCACCCCGATCGTCTTCGATGCCGCCCAGGAGACAGAGCTTCTGCTGACCATCGGTCAGAGCGCAGTGGCCGTGATTTTCTTGCTCAACATGGAATTTGCCTGGTGGGAAGCGCTTGCCATGTTTGTTCTGTTCGCGGTCCAGTTTATATTGCCCGCATTTTTCGGCGAGGGGATTCGTGCTTGGATTACGGCCGTCTTTTTCATTTGGACCGCCGCCAGCATTCTTGCGTTTGCTGTATGCCCTCCCGCCAAAAACGCGTTCGCCAGTTTCATGGCGACATGGCGGGCGCACATTGGAAAACGACCGGCGGCGGCGGGATCGTAGCTAGTGCTTTACGGCGATTGCCGAGATTTCAATCTTAGCTCCGCCGATTAATCCTGCTACTTGCACTGTCGCGCGCGCCGGTTTCGGATCTGGCATGAGCTTTTTGTAAACTTCGTTCATTTTCGGTACATCGTTCAAATCCGCGATGTATACCGTCACCGAAACGATGTCCGTCATCTGAAAGCCTGCCTGTTCCACAATCTTCTTGATTGCAGCAATTGTATTCGTCGTCTGCACCGTAATGTCAGTGCCGGTCACTTTGCCGTGCGCGTCGGGCCCTTGTTGTCCCGCTACGTAGAGTGTGTTGCCCGCCACAACGCCCTCGCTGAAAGGCATTCCTTGCTTGAATCCGATCGCGCGATCTTGCGCGACAGCGCTCCCCAAAGCGACGGATAACGCCAGTGCAGCGAGCAGGATCGGCCGCGTGGCTAAACGTGGATATAGATTCTTCATCGTAAGTTCCTCTGCCAATTGTCCAACACGCGTAGCTACTTATGTCTCAATTACAGCCGCTGCGTTCCCGAAACCTTGGCAAGATTCCTGTCGAATGTGCCAAGGGGAAGATGGCCATCGCGTCGCGCCAGCTCGAGCAATAGACAATCGGAGAACCCAAGGGCAGGCGTCGCACGGTAAAGATTCAAAGCGGCAGCCACAGTATCTGGATACTGCAGCGCCAGGTCCTGATGGTTGAGGAGCATCTCAATTGCTTGTGCGAGCTCCTTATGGCTGATATCGTATACGCTCGTCAGCACCCAAGTTGTCTCGGCAAGCGCAAGTACCGACACCCA
>Ga0157374_10004512_pt1 | contig 11698 bp, 11 predicted proteins | sample M25metaG_FD_115308 | JGI IMG/M metagenome (GOLD analysis project Ga0157374, IMG submission 115308) | Miscanthus rhizosphere microbial communities from Kellogg Biological Station, Michigan, USA - M2-5 metaG | ecosystem: Host-associated > Plants > Roots > Rhizosphere > Soil | place: USA: Michigan...
ATGGGCATAATACAGAACCTGCTCGAAAAGGGATTCTCAGCATTTTACAAAAAAATATCGTTTCTGCCTCAATCCTTTTCTACAAAAGAGTTTTCAGCTTATGAACCGGACGCTAGTGGGTTTTACCATGTCCGTCTTCATCGCCATGCTCGCGTTCCATGCGGATGAGCAGTTAATTGACGCCAAGCTGGGCATCCTGCTAGGGTCTGGGCTTTCCGCTTTGGTCGGTCTTGGGTTGATGAAACTTTCGTTCAAACAATCAGCGAAAGAGACGGACACGGCTGAGTAAGAGGGCTAAAATCAGTGGTTGAGTAAGGCTACTTGCGCAGCAAAACCCGATCTTGGCCGTCGACCTCTTTAAGTTGCACAAAGACTCGTTCGTGCTTGGAAGTGGGTATGTTTTTACCCACAAAGTCCGGTCGAATTGGCAGCTCCCGATGCCCTCTATCCAAAAGCACCATGAGCTGAACGGAGGCCGGACGACCATAGCCATTCAGCGCATCCAGAGCGGCCCGTACACTGCGCCCGCTGAAAATCACGTCATCAATCAGGATCACTTTTTTGCCGGTTAATTCGACGGGAACGTAACTTTCACTGGCGGGTTTAAAGGTCTGTCCGGTATCGTCCCGATAAAGGGTGATATCCAGATAACCGAGCGGGATATCCTGCTCAGCGCTTTCCATTTGTTGAAGCAAACGTCCCACACGCTCGGCCAGGCTTTTGCCGCGTGTGACGATCCCCAGTAAAACCACATCCTTTAGCCCGTGGTTGAATTCAATCAACTCGTGGGAAAGACGTTTGAGCGTGCGTTCAATGTCTTCGGCCTCAAATATGACGACATCCGTTTTTTCTCCGGTTTGTCCTGTGGTCATCGTGGGGTGGGCTCCTTGGTTTGCGAGGCTAACGATTCTTGTGAGCGGCTCAATTGGCCGAGTTCTATGGCATATAGTTCGTTCAGGCTGGCGGTGGCTTTACGGAGACACTCCCGGGCCTCATAGGCGCCGATGGAATCATGCACGATGCCGCCGCCGATTTGCACAGCGGTATTATACATCAGGGGATGATCCGTGGGCCGGAGGAACAGGCTGCGAATGATGATATTTAAATCCAGCGCCTGGCTAGCCGCATCCAAAAAGCCGATACTGCCGGTATAAAATCCTCGCGGGACAGGTTCCACTTCCGATAAAATCTCCACGCAGCGGATTTTAGGGCAGCCGGTAATTGTCCCCCCCGGAAATAAGGATTTAATCAGATCCCAGCCGTTAGCGTTCTCTTGCAGTTGACCGGTAACGTTGCTGACCAGATGCGTGACATGAGAGTAACGTTCCAATGTCAGAAGGGCATCCACCTGGACTGAGCCCGCCTGGCAAACCCGGCCCAGATCGTTGCGGGCTAAATCGACCAGCATGAGATGCTCCGCCAGCTCCTTTTCGTTGGACAGCAAAGTTTTCCCGATCTGTTCGTCTTCCGCAGGGGTTTTGCCTCGCCCACGGGTGCCTGCGATGGGTCGGGTGTCGGCGCGTCCGTTTTCATCCAGTCGAACCAGTCGTTCCGGTGAGTTGCACACCACCATTCCGTCCGGCCATTTAAAAAAGCCGGAGAACGGAGAAGGGTTTTTGCCGCATAAACGTTCAAATAAAGCGTAGGGATCCAGTTGTAACGTCTTCTGCAAGCGAATCGACAAGTTGGCCTGGTAGATTTCCCCGTTGAAAATATCCTGCTTCAAACGTTCCACAGCCTGCTCAAACGCGGTAGGCGATAGGGATACGTCAAAAGTGTGCAAATACTCCGCTAAAATGCCTGCATCGCCCAGCGATTGAGGGAGAGAGAGAGTCGTCTCTTCAGGTTGCGTTTCCGCCAGTTCTTGCCATAGGGTTTGGTAACTATGCTTGCGGGTCTCACTCGGGGATAAAATGACCCAATTTTCCTGTTCCAGGTTGAAGAATAGCCAGTCTTCAAATTCGCAAAGAACTAGATCGGGCCATTCAGCGGGCTCCTGTGGGTTGGGCTGTTCTTGCCAGCCGGGATCGCACCAGTGATAAAAGCCATAGCCGAAGCATCCCATTAACCCTCCGGCAAAGGGTAGATGATGGGCTGTTTTTTCTTCCGGCCAGCTTTGGGCTTGTTGTCGCATTTGCTCCAGGCGATTAAACAAGGTCTGCGTTCCGGCTTCGCCCGCCAAAGCATGTTCCGCTCCGTTGAAAGAGAAAATGTTCCCTTGCAGGCTGGCCGATTGTTTCGCCCTAAGGCCAATGATAGCCCATTGGTTGAGCGAGGTGGGCTCAATGGCGCCACCCAGCATACAGGCATAGGGCTCATGTTCAGTGAGCCGCCGGAAAAATCCATGCAGGCGGCGAAGTGTCAGAGCAGTCATGCCGGTTACCCTTGTTCCAGCTGGCTCAGCAAAGCTTCATCCATATCGAAGTTGGCATAGACATTCTGAACGTCGTCGTGGGACTCGATGGCGTCCAGAAGCTTCAGGAGTGGTTTGGCAACGGTTTCACTATCTACTTTGACGCTATTCTGTGGCAGGCGAGTCACTTCTGCCGACTGAATGGTGATTTTTGCGTCACTCAGCGCCTGACAAACCGTATTTAAGTCTTCAGGCGCCGTGAAAATATCATAAACGCCTTCGTCTTCGGAAACTTGAAAATCTGAAGCTCCAGCTTCAATGGCTTTTTCAAAAACCAGCTCTTCGGAAAAACCTGCTTGCGGGACTTTAATCAAGCCTTTGGCTTCAAAAATCCAGGCAACGCAACCATCAGAACCCAGATTGCCCTGATATTTGTTGAAGTAGCTGCGGATATCCCCCGCAGTCCGGTTACGGTTATCCGTCATGGTTTCGATATAAATCGCGACCCCACCCGGTCCGTAACCCTCGTAGGACAAGTCTTCCATATTGTCCGCGCCGCCGGCGCCAGTTCCTTTTTCGATGGCCCGCTTGATGTTATCGTTGGGCACACCGGCTGCTTTCGCTCGGACAATGGCTGTACGGAGACGGAAATTGCCTTCCGGGTCGCCACCGCCTATTTTAGCGGCTATAATGATCTCTCGGGAGCACTGGGCGAAGTTTGCACCCTTTTTGGCGTCTTTAACGGCCTTGGATCGTTTGATTTGAGCCCATTTAGAATGTCCAGCCATAGTCATTATTCTAGCACGAGGATTTAAACTGCCAACCAGCCCCATACAGAGATCGGAGGGGACTATAAATCAGCTCGTCCACAAATCGAAAATACTGGTATCCTATTGCTTAGGAAAGTGAATGTGAGTGTCCAATGACTTATAAATCTCAGACGGTTTCGGCGATTGTTATCACCGAAAATAATGCGGATACATTGGAACGAGCCTTGTCCTCCCTGCGTTGGGTGGATGAAATTGTGGTGGTGGACCGGGGTAGTAAGGATCAGACCTTGGCCATTGCCCGCGGATTCACGGATAAAGTGCATTTCCATCCCAGTAGAAATTTCAATATTGTTCGCCGGGATGCTTTAAGCCTGGGTCACTCCGATTGGATGCTGGTATTGGAGCCTGACGAGTGGGTAGAAGAGATGTTGAGGCATGAAATTGACGGCATCATGCTGAACACGCCCGCGAATCTCAACGGCTATACCATCCCTCGCCAGCTGAAGTTCCAAAACCGCATGATTAAAACCTTGATCGGTGAAGATCAGTCGCGTTGTCTGAGGTTAGTGCGGAAGGGCCATTGGGAAGTCGGGAATGACTGGGCTGCTACCTTAAAGGCAAGCGGCGATGTGGGTAAACTGGACCGTCCGATTGGCTATGCTCCCTACATTACGGTGGAAGAGTTGTTTGCGGACATCAACCGGCACTCTACGATGGCAGCGTATCGGTTTTTAGAGCTAAATGGCCCGATCGGTAAAGATATTTCCGCTTTTAAGCTGCTCTGGGAAACCAAGATGGCGGCGTATCAGCAATTATTGCTGAAAGGCGGAATTTTTAAAGGGGTCATTGGTGTGACCATTGCCATAGCCAACACCATGAACGTGTTTTTGAAGCTGGTGAAAGTGCGCAGCTTAACCCAAAAACAAATTTAAGTGGGTCAGTGGTAGTCGGGAGAGCATTAATGCCAACCTATCAATATCGTTGTTCGCATTGTCAAGGGCTGCAATCCATAGCGCATGGCATGTTGGAGGAAATCTATCCGGTATGCGGACAGTGTGGGGGCTTTATGAAAAAAGTGGTTGTCGAAGCTCCTCAGATAGTGCATTCCCAAGTTGAACCAGTGGCTGCGGAAGTGGATATTCATCAATGTGGCAGTGGTTGCGTATTGCACAGGCGGAATCGGCCATCAGAAAGTCCGCAATACAGGTCGTAAGGCTACTCAAAAATACGATTCAAATAGTTTATTCAGGCCAACTTTTCGAAAAAATGAGAATTAACAGGCAATTTTGTTGCATCCTGTGTTTTTGTTTATATGTGAGTCTGTAAAGTGGAAGTCATAAAGTGGTGGAGAATTGAAGGGATAGTTTCACGCGTATGCGTTTATATGGTGAGACTGTTACTGGTTTCAATTTGATTTTCTGAGTAGATCAAAATCAAGTGAATGAAATAACCGGTATTATTACTGTGCAAAACGGTGTGAAGTGGAAAACGATGTACTGAGCTTGCTGTAGCTAAAATGCCCATGTTGTATTCAGCGAATTAGAAGGGTATTAGCTGCCAATCCGTAGGGATGAAGGTTTTCTGCAAACTCGCTAAAGGTAGATGAAAAACTTTGGAAGGAGTTGCAAATGTATCCACTCATGAACAATGCATCGTCATTGAATAATTATTTTTTGCCCGGCATGCCTTTGAACAATAATTTGTCTGCTGGCACTGCGATGCCTGCAACCGGGAATCCACTGCAAATGCTGCAACAGGATGCCATTATCATTTCCAATTTAATTAGCGGATTGGAGTCGCTGGAAAGTCAAATAATGGGCTATATTAGCAATCAGATGCCCCAAACAAATTATATGCCGCCAGTTGGCCTTCCTGGTACATATCAATATCCTCAGTCCATGCCAACTGGTGATCCTACTGGAATATCCCCATACCCTCAGTCCATGCCAACTGGCGATACTTCTGGAATATCCTCATATCCTCAGTCCATGCCAACTGGCGATCCTACTGGAATATCCCCATACCCTCAGTCCATGCCAACTGGTGATCCTACTGGAATATCCTCATATCCTCAGTCCATGCCAACTGGCGATCCTGCTGGAGGAGTCCCGTACCCTCAATCTATGCCGTATGGATGTCCCCCTTTTGGCTCTGATCCGAATAATCCTGTTGCGGATCCTAATAATCCGAATATGTCAGGATTCGGTTGTATTCCGGCGCCACCCAGCCTGCCAACCAGTCCACCAAGTGGTGGGGTTCCTAATCCTCAGGATGGAGTGGATGCTTTAGTACAAGCCTTAAACAATCAGGATACGCAGACGGTAACCCAACTCATTCAGCAAGGCGTTGATGTTACCGCGACGGATCCTCAATCCGGTAAAACGCTGCTAAGCATAGCTGCTGCCAGCGGCAATGCCGACGATGTAAAAGCATTAGTTAACGCCGTACCCAAAGAGCAACAAAAAGATTATGTAAATCAACAGGATGCTCAATCGGGCCAGACCGCCCTGTTTGATGCCGGTAAATCAAACAATAAAGATGTGGTGGATGCATTAATCGACGCTGGTGCTGATACCAATATTAAGGATAATAGCGGAACGAATGTTTATGATTATGTAAAAAGCAATGTTTCGGATGTTAATGCGGATCTGTTAAAGGATCTCTCGCCCACTGTAACCGTCGATGGCGCAAACGGGGTTAAAATTGCGACTGCGGATATGTCGGACGATGAAATTAATACGGTGAAAGATTACGTTAAATTCATGAGTCAGGATGCTGATGGCGCTAAGTTATTGCAAGCGGCTTCGCAAGACGGAGATGTCACTATTTCGTATGAGCCTTCTTTTAAGGATGGTATGGGTGGCGATACGGCTGGCCATCACATCAGGCTTTCCAAAAAGGTGATTGATAACGAAGCCAAAGCGAAAAATGATCCGACGGATATTATGGGATTAGGGGCTATGGCGCATGAGTTTGTCCATGCGGCAACGGAAAGTGATGGTGATTCCAAGCAGGAAGAATCACTGGCGACGACAATTGGCACAAGGATTGCGGGGCGCTATTACAACCAACCGGTTGATGAACAAAAAATTTATGATGATTGGATCAATGGGCAAACCAACAACGATGCCTATAAAGATATGCAGGTGGATAATGGCATCTTTACCGATGTATCGAATTTAGGGGTGGATGTGAGTAATATCCATGAACATGATCCGGTGAAGTCCTGATCATCATAGGGTCTGAGTTAGGGAATGGTGGAGCATACCGGGGCATCTTGTTGCCGCAGGCCGCCATGTTGGTAATGTAATCCGTTCACAATGACATCGGTCAGCAGATTGCTGCCCATGCGATAGAGCAATTCGTTGTAGCCCGCCACGTCAAAAATGGCGATATCAGCGCGTTTACCGATAGTTAAACTGCCTCGGTCATGCTGGAGATCCAGGGCCATGGCGGCATGCAAAGTCACGGCCTTAATCACTTCCACCGGCGGCATATTCATTTGCAGACAGGCCAGGGCCATAATCCACTGAAGGTTATCGATGACGCAGCTACCAGGGTTGAAATCCGTGGCCAACGCGACGGGAACGCCAGCGGCAATCAATTTCAACGCGGGGGCGTACTCTTTAATCCGCAGATAAAATGCGGTGCCGGGCAATAGGGTCGCCACTGTGCCGCCCGCTTTGAGTGCGGAAATTCCCTCATCGGAGATATGCAGCAAATGATCCGCTGAGGTGGCTTTCAGCTCTCCGGCCAGCTTTGCGCCCCCCAGATCACAAAATTCCTCGGCATGGATTTTCAGTTTCAATCCATGTCGTCGCGCTGTTTCCAAAATTTTGCGGGACTGATTGACGTCAAAATATCCCTTCTCGCAGAAAACATCGCAAAAAACCGCTAACTTTTGTTCGGCGACTGCTGGTATTTGTTCCTGGCAAAGTGCGTCTACATAGGTATCGGTGCGACCTTGGTATTCCGGTGGGATGTCGTGTCCGCCCATGTAAGTGGGAATAATATCGACCGGGCTTTGGGCTTGCAGTGATTTCAATACGTTCAGGCATTTCAGTTCACTGGCGAAATCCAGCCCGTAGCCACTTTTGACTTCCACGGTGGTCACGCCCAGTTTCAGCATGCGGTTGAGGCGTTGAAGCGTTAATTCACTCAAGAGTTCCGGGCTGGCGCTGCGGGTCGCTTGAACGGTTTTCAGGATGCCGCCGCCTGCCTGAGCGATTTCCAAATAGGTTTTGCCTTGCAGGCGCATTTCAAACTCATTGGCGCGATCCCCGGCAAAAATGGTATGCGTATGAGAGTCGATCAAACCCGGCATGACCAGTTTGCCTTGGGCATCCAGCCAAGTGTGGGAAGGATAATCTGCAGGTTTCAGTTCGTCACTGGCGCCAACCCAAGTAATTTTTCCGTTTTCAAAAACGATTGCGGCATTTTCCATGATCCCCAGGGGGTTGTCTGCCGTTATGCGCGCTGGGTCAACCGTGACCAACTGTCCGGCATTATGGATGATCATGGTTGAATGGCGCATTCGTGCCTCCTGATAGGGCTCTCTTTTTATAATAGTGATAATTTTCAGGGGAACCGTTTTAGCGGCTCAGCACAAAGGTGCCAAGCCGCTTTTCAAACTCGGGAAATTAATCCAGAAACGGGATTTTAACGCCTTTGGTGCGGGCTGCGGTTTTGGCTTCCTCATAACCGGCATCCACATGGCGTACCACACCCATGCCGGGATCGGAGGTTAACACGCGTTGCAGACGCGCTGCGGCTTCCGGCGTTCCATCCGCCACGATGACCATACCGGCATGCAGTGAATAACCAATCCCCACGCCGCCGCCATGATGGTAGGACACCCAGGTTGCGCCATTGACGGAGTTAATCAACGCGTTCAAAATGGGCCAGTCAGCAATGGCGTCCGAGCCATCTTTCATTGCCTCGGTTTCCCGGTTGGGCGAGGCAACACTGCCACAGTCCAGGTGATCCCGGCCAATGACGATTGGAGCTTTTACCTTGCCGGAGGCAACCAAATCGTTGAAGATCTGCCCGGCCTTGGCGCGCTCGCCGTAGTTTAACCAGCAGATGCGGGCGGGCAAGCCTTGGAAATGCACATGCTCCTTGGCCAGCTTCAGCCAGTGCTGCAAGGCTGCATTATTCGGAAAGGCTTCCAGTAATGCCTGATCCGTAACCGCGATGTCTTCAGGGTCGCCGGAAAGCGCCACCCAGCGGAATGGGCCGGATCCTTCACAGAACAGGGGGCGGATGTACTCCGGGATAAAGCCCGGAATGTCGAACGCATTCTCCACGCCTACGCTCTTGGCCTGCTGACGGATGTTGTTGCCATAATCGAAGACGATGGCCCCCCGTTCCTGGAAGGTGAGCATCGCTTTCACCTGACGTGCCATACTGCCTTTCGCCCGGCTCACGTATTCTTCCGGCGCGCGCTCACGGAGTTCGGCGGCCTGACTAAGATTCATCCCTTCTGGTATGTATCCTACCAGGGCATCATGGGCGGAAGTTTGATCGGTGACCATGTCCGGTGTAATGTTGGCTTCCATTAAACGTTGATAGATGCTGGCCGCGTTGCCGAGGAGGCCGATTGAAACGGCTTTCTTCTCATCAACGGCCTTATTGACCAATGAAAGGGCCTCATCAAAGTTTTCGGCTACTACATCTAAATAGCCGGTATCCAGCCGTTTCTGGATGCGTTCCGGATCGATCTCGACGCCCAAAAAGACGCCGCCGTTCATTTTGACCGCTAGCGGTTGAGCGCCGCCCATGCCGCCCAAACCGGCGGACAGGACGAACTTGCCCTTGAGATCGGCGTTATAGTGCTTGCGGGCCGCCTCAAAAAAGGTGAGGTAAGTGCCTTGAAGGATGCCTTGGCTGCCGATGTAAATCCAGCTACCGGCGGTCATCTGCCCGTACATGGTCAATCCTTGCCGTTCCAGTTCCCGGAAGGTGTCCCAGTTGGCCCAAGCGGGCACCAGGTTGGAGTTGGCGATCAGCACACGGGGCGCATCCGGATGAGACTTCATGACGGCGACGGGTTTGCCGGACTGAACCAGCAACGTTTCATCGTTTTCCAGCGTTTTTAGCGTTTCCAGGATTTTCTCCAGGCATTCACGATTACGGGCCGCTTTCCCCGTGCCGCCATAAACCACCAAGGTGTCTGGGTTCTCAGCCACTTCGGGATCCAGATTGTTGAGCAGCATTCGGTATGCTGCCTCGGTTAGCCAGGATTTACAGACTTTTTTCGTCCCTTTGGGGGCACCCACGAGTTCCACCGGATTACTTTGATTCATTTTTCCTGTCTCCGCCTCAATGATCGCCATGAGTCCCTCCTTCAGTTTTTCACTCCATCAATGATAAAGCAGGCCTGCACCGGTTCCAGTAACGAACCTTCCTTGAGCAGTTCCGCTAATTTTTCCACATCCCCGGCCAGGGAGCGGTCCGCTGTGAGCGGCGCCACCACTTGCCGAATTTTTTGATAGACTTGCCACACCCCATCGCCGGGTTTCAGACCATTTCGATATTCCAAGCCTTCTGCGGCTGCTAACAGTTCCGCCGCAAGCACCCAACGCACGTGCTCCAAGATTTTGGCCGCCTTGCAGGCCGCTGTGGCGCCCATGCTCACATGGTCTTCCTTGTCGTTGGAGGTTGGGATCGTATCCACCACAGCTGGGTGGGCCAATATTTTATTTTCGGAAACCAGGGATGCCACGGCATAGTGGACAATCATCAGGCCAGAGTTCAATCCTTCCTGATGTTTCCCCGCCAAAAATGCGGGAAGACAACTGAAAACCGGATTCATCAGCTTATCCATCCGGCGCTCACTGATGCTGCCCAGTTCACACAAGGCCAGGGCCAGCATCTCCATGGCCATGGCGACGGGTTCGCCGTGGAAGTTGCCTTGAGAAATCACATCGCCATTAGGGAAGATCAGAGGATTGTCGGTGGCGGCGTTAATTTCGACCGACAGTACCCGTCGTACGGAAGTTAGCAGATCTCGAGCCGCGCCATGCACTTGCGGTATGCAGCGGAGCGAATAGGCATCCTGCACTTTATCGCAGTGCTGATGAGAGTCCATAATTTCACTGTTTTCCAGCAACTTCCGCACAACCGCAGCCGATTGCCGGTGCCCAGGGTGGGGGCGAGCTGCGGCTACCCGATCATCAAAGGGCTTTTTGCTGCCTTGCACCGCTTCAATGGTCATGGCTCCCGCCACTTCGGCTGCGTTCATCAGGTTTTCGGCTTGCAGCAATGCTAGCGTCCCGATGGCGGTCATCATTTGGGTGCCGTTCAGCAAGGCCAAACCTTCTTTGGCTTTCAAGGTCAGGGGCGTAATGCCCGCCTTTTTCAACGCCTCTCCACCGGGGAGCCAAGCTCCCTGGTAATACGCTTCGCCTTCACCGATGAGCACCAGCGTCATGTGCGCCAGAGGCGCCAAATCGCCGCTTGCGCCCAAGGAGCCCCGAGAGGGTATCTTGGGATAGACGCCCTGATTTAATAGCGCCAATAAGGTATCCACGACAACAGGGCGTACCCCGGATAAGCCTTTGGCCAGGGTGTTGGCTCGCAGGAGCATCATGGCTCTGACCGTGGCGAAATCCAACCGTTCTCCGGTCCCGGCGGAGTGGCTGCGAACCAGATTGGCCTGCAATTGATCCACCTGCTCGTTGGAAATAGTAACGCTGCTCAGCGCGCCAAAGCCCGTATTAATTCCATACACGATTTTGCCGGACGCCAACACGTCTTCCACAATTTGGCGGGAAGCTTGTACCTTTTGCCGGGAATTATCCGACAGGGTAACGGTAATCGACTCATTCAGGGCAGCGTTCTGGACCGCTTCCAAGGTTAGGCTTTCGCCGTCAATAATCAGGGTTTTGGAGGAAAAATCCGGGTGCATGGGGATCATGTTCTCACTAGCTTTACCACTTCCCACGATTGTAATGGGCGGGTAGCGCACATGCAAACACTGCGATTCATGCCAAAAAGGAAGCCAAAGGCTTCCTTTTTGATTTCCGCAATAATGGAAGAGTTTTGGGAGCGTGTTTAATTTTCTAAGGTTTAAATTTTAAGCAATCTAATTGTTCTGATGTTGGGGCAACAGTAGGCTTATGCTGGTTACGCTGGCGGCCAACCCTGCCAAAAAAGGACATACCGCGACGGCGCCAGCCATCGTTGCGCCCAGTGCCAGCATGGCAGGGGAGTGATTTTTCGCTATTTGTTTGAAATCGTTTAAAGCCTGTTGAGAGCCGTTTGCAATGGCCTGCTGCATCTGTTGCATGGTTCGGCCATGCTTGAGACCCATTTGGATGCCCTGCTTCATGATTTCCTGATGATTAGCGATGCCCCGACGATGCAATTTATCTTTTGACCACGTTTGTATCATGGCGACTTTGGCCGCATGGAATTTGTCCGGATTCTTTAACATCGTGTTGTATATCATTGCACTAGCGTCCGGTTAAAAACCCAATAGAGACAACTGTTTAGCGGGTTCGTGATTTGAGTAAATGTAATTTACTTCTGGAAACACTTGCTGGATGGGTATTTGCTCGAATAGAATTCCCGA
>Ga0157374_10004513_pt1 | contig 11698 bp, 14 predicted proteins | sample M25metaG_FD_115308 | JGI IMG/M metagenome (GOLD analysis project Ga0157374, IMG submission 115308) | Miscanthus rhizosphere microbial communities from Kellogg Biological Station, Michigan, USA - M2-5 metaG | ecosystem: Host-associated > Plants > Roots > Rhizosphere > Soil | place: USA: Michigan...
CAGATCCTCGTCGAGCGGACCGTGCACGGTGACCACCACGGGTATCCCGAGGGCGCGGTAGGCGGGTGTGTTGAGCGGGCCGGCGAACGTATGGTCGTGGACGATGTCGACACCGTCGGTTGTCGCGATCCGCTCGATGACGCGACGCACCTTCAGCGCGTGCATGATCTCCGGATACGGCTCGCCGAGCCGGTCTGCAAGTGTGCGCTCCCACACCGGGATTAACCGTGCCGACGTGCGCGGTTCACCGGCCCCTAGCACGGTGACGTGGTGCCCGCACTTCACGAGTGCGTCGGCCAGGTCGGCGACCACGACCTCGACGCCCCCGTAGCCCTTGGGTGGAATGTCGAAATAGGGTGGCGCGACGAGCACGATCCGCAGCGGATCGGCGGCGGCGGCCTTGGTTGTTGCCCCTGGCACGACACCTCCACCGGGCAAGATGTCGGGGGTCTTTGCTGGATCAGGATCCGGGGGCGGTGCGGTCATGGCCGGTAAGGGCCCTCTCGTTGGGCGACAAGTCATTACCGCGAATACCCCATCGCGCTGTTTCTGACACGTTTGTTCTGCGGTTCGCCAGCCGTCAGCGCCTGTGGGCAGCCCGACAAACGAGGAGCTTGCCACCGCGGGGCGTGCGTGCAGGTGCTCGAGGGTTGAGGCCTTAGCGATCAGTCGCCGTACCCCAGATCACAGTGCCCACCGGCCTGAGTGTTTTTCCTAGGGACATCAGTCTGCGGCGGCTCAACCATGGAGCCGGCATCAAACCCAGTGATGGATGAGACCACTCAGGCCGAGGAACCCATGATGGGCCGCCAACGGTCGTGTCCGGCGGATGGCCGGTGTGGCGTCGGCTGGTAACCGCCGGGGTTGCGTCGGGCCACCGCCTGCAGCCTCCTTGACCGCACTCGATCCCCGTGGGGTCAGGACCGACCGTGGGCGACGCGTGACCCCTGCCTCCGGATATGCAGGTCAGCGGTGCAGACATCTCTACCTCTGTCGGGACGGTTCAAGCTCCGTTGCGTTTTCAGTTCCTTCGGGGGCGGATTTCAGTGTTTTTCAGGGTGGGGCGTAGAGACGCGTACGCGTCCATCACGTTCAGAGGAAGAACGTCTCGGTCGGGGGAGCGGCGAAGACCGATTGGAGGGGTGACTGTGGAATCAATCAGGCACAAACGCGTCAAGATGCTGGCAGCGGCAGCGATAGCGGGCGCCTTCGTCGCCATCGGCGCAGCAGCGGCCGTGGCGGTGAGTCAACAGCAGACAGGGACCCTCATCGGAGGCCCGATGACAGTCGGACAAACCGCCACGACGACGACGACGCCGCCGGCAGAGCCGGCGGTGACAAAGGCAGCCCCGCCTGTGACAGCGACTAAGCCCAAAAGCTTCTGACGCCGGGCGCCGCGGCGCGGAGCCCGGCCGCCAGGGGTGGTTCGGCCCGCCATCCGTGGGGACTTGGTCGTCGCGGCTGGTCGAGATCCGCACTGCCGCAGGCCCTTCCAGCGCCGTGCAGTGTGTGTTTAGTGGTGGCCCGTACACACGGCATCGCAGGTGCGGCAGTGCCAGCTCGTGTGTCCGCCTCCGCCGTGGCCGAGGCAGGCGACATGCCCGACGAGGACTTGATTCGGGCCGAGAGGGTGGCCGTTCGGGCAGCGACTCGGTGGCCTGGTAATCCACTTGCCATCCGTGGTCTGCGCAAGGTCACCGAGCACGACAGTCAGCCTAGGACCTAGGCGCAAGACGGCCCCGGCCACCGTGGATGGCTGGCAGTGGCCGGGACCGCGGGGGAAAGTCGCGGGTCGCCGCTACGTGCGACCCTCGTAGGGCGGGACGGCTGCGCTCGTGTCTTTTGGCGGAAGGGTTCCAGTGCCCCCGTACTGGGTGTTGTCCTCGGGGTCGCTCAGTGGGGGATTAGCGTCTTCGTCTACCGTCCCTGCGGGTCGATTCGCGGGTCCGCCGCCAGGCTCATCTGAGCCGGTGTCGCGTTTTTCTGGGCTCGTCATTTCGTGCAGCTTCCTACTCCCCGCCGCGATGTTGCGACTGTCGTTGGGGGGTACCCCGTGCCAATGCACGTCAACCGGCGGTCGATAACCCAACCCGCCGCGCGAGAAAGTTACTGCTGGAGGCGAACCGCGGACCGCCGTCCCTCGTGGATGTAAGTAGGGGCCGTCACCGCGGGCCAGGGCGGCGACGCGGTGACAAGCGGGCCGGCGTGCGCCTCAGTGTCCTGCGCCGCAGTACTGTATACGCCGCAGTTGCTGCACCCGGCCCGTGCCCCGGTGGGTCGCAGTGGTGTGACCCGGGTTAACGACAGCAGTCGGGCCGCCACCCGTGGCGATTACGGATGAGGGCCGAACGCATCCGCGACCGTGACCCTTCGGCCGACGATCGCTCAATACCTGGGGTGCAACGCGATGAGGCGATCCAGAACTGCTTCGGCCATACGGTCGAGTGTGACTATCTCAGCTTCCTTCGCGCGCGCCAGGCGCAGGTGACATGCCCGTGTCTGCTCCCCGGCGTTAACCATCCGCGCAAGGTCCACATACAGCTTGGCGCGTGATGCCTCCGCGTCGAACCGTAGATAGCCGAGCCGCTCGAGAAAATACGCGGCCTGCATCCGGTCCGCCTCCCATTTATGGGAAGTCGACCCGTCGCGAATGAGAAGCGCGCCCACCGTCTGTGACGGTAGCCCGCAGGGTGAGGCGGCGAATTGGAATGCGACAGCGAGGCGGGAATCGGCGCGCGCCCAGCCACGAGCCGGAGACGGAACGGATTAGGCGTTACTTGCGGCCACGCGGTCGTGGGCCGTCAGGAACAGCCCGTCGAACGTGGCGCGTGATAGGGGAGTGCCCTTGTCGTGCTTGAGGGTGCGGACATCGGCCAGCACTTGCTCGGCGAGCGCACGCAGCTTGACGTTGCCGTCCTGGGATCGCCACTTGAGCAAGTCGAACGCGGCGTCGGGGCCGATGCCGTAGATGTACATCAGCACGCCTTTAGCCTGTTCGATGCTGGCTCGGGCGTCAGCGATCTCGGCAAGGGCTTGGCTGATGCTGGCCTGCCGCTCTTCATTGGTGGGGGTGACATCGAGGTAGAAGCCCTGTGTTCCGATCACCTCGCCGGTGTCGTCGTCGCGCAACCGTTCACCAATGATGACGATGTCGTGGATTTCGCCTTGCACGGTGATGATGCGGTGGCGAGTGCTCAAGGGTTTGTGAGTGCGGCGGATGTCCTCGAGCGTGGCGGCGATGTACTGGTAATCGTCGGGATGTTTGTGCGACAGCACCAATTGCGTGGTGGGGGTGACGGTGCCGGGTAGGTAGCCGCGGATTTGTTCGACCTCCGCTGACCACTCCACCGTTGGTCGGCGAAGTAGAAGCGGTACCAGCCCACTGCTTGAAGTGCGCCGCCAGTCAATGCCTGCTCGACTGGGGAATCTTCATGAGGCGCTGTCATCGATCTGACCATCTGTTCACCCGCGGGCCGACGTTGTTAGCCGGGACACCCGCTGTCCCCGTTTATCTTAATAGCATCGGGGTCCCGGTGGCGATGCGTGCCTAACGGCGAGCCCGAGGCTGGGCTGCCTGCTCAACGACAGGGCTGCCCTCGGGATCACCTCACGGGCGCCGCAAACACAACCTGCCTTCGGCGCCCGCTATCAGATGTATTCCCGAAACGACAGCAACAAACCACGGACAGAACGACGAATCGGCCCGCCACCCCAGCGGATGACGGGCCGAATACGTTGTCGTTCAGATGGTTTTGTCGCGGCTAGCCATCTCGTCGATCTTCGCGGCCGCTGCGATGAGCGCTTCGCCGAGTTGCCACACGTGGTGCGCGCTGCTGAGCGTGATGCTCTGGTAGCCGCCCTCAGTGACATCGACGTGCCGATAAACCTGACCTTCCGGCGTCTGAGTGCCCCAGACCTCGACTTCGATGTCGCCGGTACGGGTCGTCGGCGCGATCAATGACGCGCTTGGTGCCGCGGAAGTACCGGCGCGTGGTGGGGTCGGCCGGGTTATCCCAGTCAGCGACGTAAGTCGGTGACCAGCACCGAGGAGACGCGCACTGCCTCTTGGGGAGTTTGCGGAAGAACTTCTTGGCGGCCAACGCGTTTCGACGTGACCGCACCAGGACGTCGAGCACAATGCCGTGCTGGTCGACCGCGCGCCACAGGTCGTGAATCGTGCCGTTGATCCGGATGAAAACTTCATCGAGATGCCACTTGTCGCCAGGCCAGGCCGGGCCCGGCGCCGGCGCAGCCGGTTGGCGTAGACCTGCCCGAACTTCGCGCACCACTGCCGGATGGTTTCGTAGCTGACCACGACGCCGCGTTGCAACATCAACTCCTCGACCTCACGAAAGCTCAGCGGAAACTGTTGATACAGCCACACGCAGCAGGCGATGATCTCCGGCGGGTACAGGTGTCCCTTGTCCGACGACGGTGCGGCGGTCGCGACCACCGATCTTGGCAGCGACCAAACAACTCACCAACTTGACAGTGCCCCCATCGCGACGCCTTCGGTATACGAACGTGACCTCTTCACGGGCAACGGCGGGCACAATCGACGTGGCACCTTAACCCTTGGCCGGCGAGTGTCGGTTTCGGACGGCACGCAGGTCGATCTCGATGACTGATGGACGGAGGGGATCGGTTGTCCCGCAAGCGAGTTCCAGTCCTCTTTAATCGGGCTGGACTCTTGGTGTTCATCTCGCGAATGGCTGGAAACATCAAGGGTCAAGAATCGCCGCATGTCTCGAATACACGACATACGAGCGTCTTGAAAATCCATGTCAGAGTCGCAGGTATGGATTCCGCTAGAGTCCTTGGCCGCCGCCTCATTAGCCATGCACTGCGCACCACACCGAACCGTGTCAATACACCTACCTGTACAGCCGCAGCTCTTATGCAACTTCGGTGACAGACTTCGAATCGAACGGTTTCGCCGGCTCGGGAACGGGACAAGAACCGGCGAAACCTTGACGCGGAGCGTTGGCCGACCAACGCAGAGGCCCGCTGCAACGGTTGCCCAGCGCCCTCCACAGCTAAACGCGCGGTGTCGATGTAGTACGGCTTTGGCTCTTACGCGTTGATGGGTGGTGAGAGTAGTAGCCGGTCCGTGTTTGGCCCGGGGGGATGCGGGGAATCAGTCGCGAGTGACGTTGCCATCGACAACCGTCGAACCTGCATTGCCCCAGGCTGTGGGTCCGCTGTCGGCGACGATTCTGGACATGCTACACCGCGGTCGTCCGGTGTTGCAGCTCCGGCCGACCGATGTTCCGGTATGCGAAGCGGATCCGTACGCGCTTGACCTGCAGCTCGCCCTCTACGCCTGCTATGAGCTGCACTATCGCGGATTCGCCGGGGTCAACCCGCGTTGGGAGTGGAATCCTGCCCTGCTGCAGGTACGGGCGCGGCTCGAAGAGGCGTTCCTGAGCGCGGTGCGTCATGACGTCGGCGACATCGGGCCGGACGCCACGGCCGCGATGGAGATGGACGCGCTGTCGGTCGAGCCGATCGACGGCGAGGGTCCGTCGTACTACCTGCGGGACACGGGCACCTGGGAGCAGATGCGCGAGTACTTCGCGCATCGCTCGCTGTATCACCTCAAGGAGGGCGATCCGCACGCGTGGGCGATTCCCCGCCTGACGGGACAGGCCAAGGCGTCCTTTGTCGCCGTCGAGTTCGACGAGTACGGCGGCGGCCGCGGCGAGCGCGTGCATCAGCACCTGTTCGCCGAGCTGATGGACGCCGCTGGGCTGGATTCGACATACCTGGGCTACCTCGACGATGTTTCGGCCGACGCGCTGGCGTCGGTCAACCTGATGTCGCTGTTTGGGCTGCACCGGGAATTGCGAGGCGCCGCGGTCGGCCATTTCGCGTCGACGGAGATCACCTCCTCACCGGGTTCGCGACGGCTGATGGAGGCGCTTGAGCGGATGGGCGCGCCCGAACCGTGCGTGGCGTTCTACCGAGAGCATGTGGTGGCCGACGCCGTTCACGAGCAGGTGGTGCGCACCGATGTGGTCGGCGACCTGGTCGCACGGGAACCGCAGCTGGATCGCGACGTCGTGTTCGGCATCAGGGCACGCGACGTGGTCGAAGACCGGCTCGCCGCCCACCTCATGGAATGCTGGACGCAGGACCGCTCGTCGTTACGCCGAGCTTTGCCCTGACGATTCGCTGCGCCGCCTGCACCGATGACTGGTGTCGCACAAGGGATATGCCTTGCTGCGCCGACACGTGCAGATCGCCACCATGAATCGGTCGGAGTCCACCACGCTGCCGTCGGGCATCTCTATGCGGACCGGCCCCTGCACCATCACCGGCCCCGAGGGGACGACCCGCACGATGCGGGCCTGGTTGTCGGTCATGGTTTGTCCGCCCTGATCACCAAGAGCTCCTCTTCACGCCGGCCGGGTTCGACGCGGCCGGTCTCCTCCAGCCACTCCGCTCGCGACGTCAGCACGGGCCCGAACGGGATCCATTGGTAGGCAACAACTTCAGCGTCCAGCCCGGCGCTGGCCAGCGCCGCGAGCGTCTCCCGCGGTCCGGCGAACTCGGATTGCACGAGCAGCAGCGTGCCGCCACTCGCAAGGAGCTGCGGCGCCGTCGCGCACAGCGGGTCAAGGACAAGACGCCCGTCGTATCCGGCATCCCACGCCCGTGCGGGTCCGATGCAGGGCGGCAATTGCGCGGCGTCGACGCTGGGGTCATGGGGCACGTAGGGCGGATTGCAGATCACCAGGTCGTACGGGCCGAACTCGACCGCTCGCGCCCACGAGCCGAGATGCACCGAAACATCGAGGCCGGCAGCCGCGGCGTCGGTCCGTGCACAGTGCACCGCACGCGGGCAGATGTCGAAGGCGGTGACCTGCGAGGCGCCCTGCTCGCGTGCTGCGATAGCCAGGATGCCGGTGCCGGTGCACAGGTCGGCCACCCGGCTGCCCCGGGCGAGCCCGGTCTTCTCCATGACGTCGATCAGAAGCTGCGAGTCTTCCCGCGGGACGTAGACGTCCGAGGGAACAACTGCGGGATCCAGGTCGGTATAGGCGCTTGTCATATCGGCCCTTCAACGATGGTGGTGAGATTGGTGTGCTGATTAATGCCCTGTCTGAGGGGCGTTAAAACCCCAGCGTTTGCTCGGCCACCCAACCAGGGCCTGCCGCCGCGTCGTGTGACGTGATCGGCAGGTATCCAAGGGCATCGGCCTTCGAGGCGCATTACCCGACATCGCCGGCTTGGCGTGGCGCATGCCACCTCAGCAGGATCTGCGTAGTTGCACGCCCAGGGACATGCTGCTCGGCCGGCCGAGCTGTCGGCGGCGGCCGCCACTACTACTGACCGCCACCCGTTCCCTACGTTTCAGCAGCGAATTTAAGGAATGAAATGCCTATCTGGGGATGGTTTTTTTTCGGAGCGATCGTCGTGGTCGCCGTCGCGGGGCTCATCGTCGCAATCTCGGCGGGCCTGTCAACGGTGGCACGTCACAGCTCTACCAACAGCTGATCTTCCGGCCCGCGCCGGGCTTCGGTCGGGCCGAAACATCCGCCGAGACGTCTATCTCGGCAGTGCCAGTGCCACGCCCGGCGGTGGAGTCCACGGCGTGTGCGGCCGCAACGCCGCGAGAGCCGCGCTCGCCGGCGACGGGGCCCGCGGTTGGCCGCGCAGGCGGCTGGACCGCGCGGTGATCTCTTTGGCCACCCGGTGAACGACCTGCAGAAGACCGTCGCCAGGTCTTCGGTCGGCTGACGTTGCCACGAGCAACTCAAACCCGATGACCCTGCCGTCACCGGACGGGATGTGCTGGCGGTCATGCCCACCGGCGAGGGGAGGTTGCCCACATATCAAGTGACCGCCCCGTCGTTGACCGCGCCCTTGCTGGTGATCTCGTCAGATCGCCCCCTCCAGGACGATCAGATCACCCAGTTGCGGCAGTAAGAGTTGATCCTGGCCGGAATCCAGCGCGACGAAGAGTCCGTAACCGATGATTTCTGGTGCAGCCTAATGTGATTTGCGTCGTGGACGCTGTCAGGACTTCTCATTGGTTTGATCGTGGCGCGATGCGGCACACGTCCTCGGCGTTGTCGAGGTGGCCGTGGGTGTCGTCGCCGGGGTGCCGCCCCAGTGGAAGGCGACCTGTTTGGTCCACTGGTACGGGATGTCCATCGCGCGTGCCCACTCGGCCGGGTTATAAATGTAGGCCTCCGGTCCGCCGAACTTGTCGACCGCTCCATCAAGTAATCGACGGTCTCAGCCGGGGCTATTGGCGGCGATGTTGAACGCGCCGGTGATGACGACCTTTCGTCGCGTGGACGTCGCGGACGGTAGCTCACTCATGAATCGTCACCACGATGGGCTGGTACCCGCTGGGTGGGTGCGGAGACTGCTCAGCCGGTTCAGCACGGGCGGGGTCGTCAGGTGGTTCCGGGTCCTTCGGCTTCGCGATGCTATGGATCAGCGCAAGCAGGGCGACTCCGTGTTCGTCGATAACCGACGTCAGAGGGTGCTGCTGGTCGGACGCAACTGCGGCCACTGCGCATACCGGGCACCACACCTGCGTGCACTTGCCTGGTGCGCCAGCGTCGGCCGCGGCCGATGCGACGGCCGCCCCGGCCTGGACGAGGGGATCGAGCATCGCCAAGATCGTCTGTGCGAGCCGTTGCAGTTCGGGGCCGTTGTCTGGCTGCTTGCCTATCAAGTCGTCCTACGCCTCCGGATCGGTTCTCGTTCAATGGTGGTAGCGCGGGTGCGCTCGGTCAGGGAGCCTGCGAGACAAGATCATCCCCTCGGGTACGTCACGACCAGCACGCGTCGCTGTAAAAGCGGTCTCTCAGAGTGGGCTTAATGCGCCATCGACAAGATCTGCCACCACGCCCTAGCTGGGGGATTCGTTGGCGGCGTTTTCAGCTGCCTGTTTAGAACCGGTCGGGTGGTCGGTGTCGCGGGGGTCGCCGCTGTCTGGTTGGGCGGTGTCGGCGACACCGGCCCCGTGGTCGTCGCGGTCGTTTGAAGGCATTTCGATTCTCTTTCTTGATAATTCGGATCGACGGCGGCGGGTGGGTGGCGTCATCGGTGCCGACACACCCGGTCTGCGTTTACTTGGTTACTGCGCCGTTGGTCGCGATCTCGACCTCTGCGGTGGCCTGAATAAGCGCCAACAGCTCCTTGTCCAAACCAGGCGAGAACTCTTCGCGCCGTTCCGGCGCGATGGTCATCGGGAACCCTTCAGGCATCACCGCGGTGCTCAGCTCGGTGCCGTCGTTCGACGGGGATGCACCTCGGTAGAGCTTGTCCGCCTGACTCTCGTCGTCGGCGCTGAAGGTGTACTGGATGCTTTGCAGGCCCATGTCCAGGAGCTTCTTGACCTCGGGGAACTGTTCCGCATTGGTCTTGGGGATCGGCAGCGCCGCCCCCCAATTCACTCCCAGGCTTTCCAACGCCTTGGCGAACGCGTTCTCGTGAGCCTGATCGCGAACGATCAGATAGGCGATCGTGGAACGAGCGGTCTTGTTGTCGGTCATCTCATAGATCCGGCACTTCTGCAGCCGTCCGGTGGACTCCAACATCAGGTTGTACAACAAGTCGAGCACCAGGTTCCCACTGTTGTACACATAGGACCCGCTCCATGGGTTTCCGGCGGCGTCCACCGGCAGCGCCCCTTGGGCCCCCACTAAGTAGTGGTGAATGTTGCTGGTGTCCAACGCAATCTTGAGCGGTGTCGCACCTTTGGCGCCTGGCTGATCCACCGGGTCGGTCTTCTTTCCGTTGTACTCCGGCGATCCGTCCAGAAGGCGTGAGATCGTCGTTCCGATCAATTCCACATGGCTGATCTCTTCGGTACCCACGCCCTGCAGCAGATCCTTGAAGGGCTTGGATGTCGCGTCGCCTCGAAAGTTCATGCTCTGGAACAGGTACTGCATCATCGTCCGCATTTCACCGAACTGGCCCCCGAGGCCTTCCTGCAGCGCGTTGGCAGCGGCGGGATCTGGTTCGTCGACGACGATCTCGTTGATGAGCTGTTGGGTGTGTAAGTACATGTTTCTCCTTAAATGGGTTGGCCGACAGTCGGGATGCTGTCGTTATCGACAGTTAGAGGGCCGGGCCGCGGGGCGTTGCGCTCTGCCCGGTCACCGATGCCCACGGGCCGGCCGCTGTCACCGCGGGTGCGGCGCAATGCGGCGCCGAGGGCGATCATCGCGACCGCGGCTCCGAGGTGCAGCCTTGGCGGCGCCGTTGACCGGAACGAAATTGGCCGAACTGTCGTGGTCCACGACTAGGCCGGCGATGAAGAGCACCAGATACACCACGCCTCACCGGTGAGGTACGAGCGGGCGCTGTTGAACGTGCGGGCCAGGACGATCCCGGCGACGCCGAATAACAGGTGCACCAGGTTGTGCAACACCGACACGTTGAAAATTCCGAGAAGTGCGGCAACGAAGTGATGGCCGGCGAAGGTGAGCTGGTCATCGTTCGTGGTGCTGCCCGGAACGGAACCGAGCAGGCCCACGGCCAGGAAGACTGCGTCGACTGCGAGGGCAGCTTTTGGACGGGCGTGCTGAATTTGGACGTGGATGCAGACGTGCGGGCAGGATGAGATGCGGACATGAAGTGGCCTACAGTAGTGGTCACCGACGGTGCTCCACGGTGCTGGAAGCGAACGGCTCGTAAGTGATACCCGAGCTGTCACCAGGCAAACCTCGGTACACGACGCCGGTGTTGCATTGACGAACCTGCCCACAAAGCGGTTGCCGGGTTTGAAATCATCCGATTCTGTGTATCGATGCTTGGTGAGCGCCGTGCGCCCACCGAAGTCGCGCCTCATGCGGCGCTTCGAATCTGTACCGGGATAGCCGCTCGGCGCTCTCGACGCATTGCGTTTTCCACAAAGGACTCAGATGTCATCACGAAACACAGTTGTCCGGTCTCTTCACGACCTCGGCGCGGCCGCCTGGTTCGGCGGCTCGCTGATGGGTGCAGTCGGTGTGAACGGCGCCGCCGGGGCCGTTCGCGATCCGCAGGACCGTGCCCGCGTCGCATCAGTGGGGTGGGCGAAGTGGGCTCCAGTCAATGCCGCTGCGATCGGCGCCCACCTCATCGGGGGCGGCATGCTCCTTTACGCCAACCGAGATCGCGCCAAGCACCAGTCGGGTGTCACCGCAAATACTGTCACTAAGATTCTGCTCACCGGTGCTGCCCTTGGCGCCACCGTCTATAGCGGCGTTCTCGGCGCTAAAACCGCCCAGGGCGATCGACACTCCGTGGATGGGGCCACCGAGCCATCTTCGTCCACACCAAATGATGTCGCTGCTGCCCAGCAGCAGCTGCGTTACCTGCAGTGGGCGCTGCCAGTGCTCACTGGCGCAATTGTCGTTCTCGGCGCACAACAAGGCGAGCAGCAACGTCCTGGACAGGTTCTTTCCGGAGTCGGGGCCACTCTTGCACGCCGCGCACGCATCTAAGAACAGTCGCGCCCACGCCCGGCGGGTAACGGACCAGCATGTGAGCCACCCGAACAACGAGAAGACGACCGACAAAGCCACCGCGGACGCCAGATGCCTGCCGACGCAACGGGGAGCGGTGGCGCACGCCGGGTGAACGGGCGAGTGAGAAGCGCGCCGTCGCACTGCGGCTGTCCGAGTACGGCAAGACGATCATCGACCAGCGCGTGCTGCGGCCTCGCACCCGAATCGAATACGAATCGAAG
>Ga0157374_10004515_pt1 | contig 11696 bp, 10 predicted proteins | sample M25metaG_FD_115308 | JGI IMG/M metagenome (GOLD analysis project Ga0157374, IMG submission 115308) | Miscanthus rhizosphere microbial communities from Kellogg Biological Station, Michigan, USA - M2-5 metaG | ecosystem: Host-associated > Plants > Roots > Rhizosphere > Soil | place: USA: Michigan...
AGCTATCGCGATAAGGACGGTAAGGTCGTTACCACGGCGGCCCCCAACCAGATTGAAGTCCTACAGGCGCAAAAGCAGGAAGAGCTGCAGGTAAACAAGACGGTACGCGAAATGGATACCGGGCCGCTCTATAAGCGTGTGGCAAGAGGACATAACCTCTCGCGGCACGATTACGTGGAAGCTTCCGTCGAACTGCATCAGCGTTTTGCGCTACCGCTCGCCTGCGTGCTGCTGGCCCTGGTTGGTATTCCGCTCGGCATCTCTTCGCGCAAAGGCGGCAAATCGGCTGCTTTCGTGCTTACGGTTCTGTTGGCATTTCTCTATTATTTGGGTTACACCACACTGCTTGGCTTGGCAACCAAGGGAACGCTTTCCGCGCCGATTGCCGTGTGGACTCCAAATACCGTGTTCGCGGTTGCCGGCGTGCTGTTGCTCTGGCGCCTCGAGACCCCCGGCGACCGGGATTTCGTCGCTTGGCTCAAAGCACGTGGAGAGCGGATTGTTGCAAAGCTCCGGCAATTGGCGAACCGACCCGCTACGGCGCCGAAGAGGGGCTTCGCCTTCAAGCCGATGCTCATCGACGGGTACGTCCTGAATGGGTTCCTGTTTTATTTTTCTGTTCTAGTGATCTCGCTCGTTCTGCTGATCGAAGTCTTTACCTTCTTCGAGCTGCTCGGCGACATGATCAAGAACGATATCGGCATGTCGACCATGTTCAACTATCTCTGGCACCTGGCGCCCAGTCTGATCTATCAGTTGACGCCCATTGGCACCCTGGTGGCTTCCCTGATCTGTTTCGGCGTGCTTACCAAATACAACGAAGTAACGGCCTTTAAGGCCGGTGGCGTGAGCGTACACCGGCTCGCCGCTCCGGTTCTTCTAATGAGCCTGGTCATCAGCCTGCTGCTGTTCGGATTCGATCACTATTACATTCCCGACGCCAATAGGCGTCAGGAAAGACTGCGCGCCGAGATCAAGAAGAAGCCGGTAGCTACCTATCTTCGCGCCGATCGCCAATGGGTCTATGGCCAGAACTCGCGCGTTTACAACTTCCGCTATTTGGATCCGAAGCAAGCCACCATGACGAAAGTGAACGTTTTCGAACTCGATCCCAAGACGTTCCATATCCTCCGCGAGATTTCGGCGGAGAAGGCCCACTGGGACGCTGGCGCGCACGCCTGGGTTTTTCAAGACGGCATGGATCAGGAAGTCGGAGAAGGGCATGACAATTACCGCCAATTCCACGGAACGTCGGCTACCTTTCCGGAACTCACGGAGACTCCTTCCTGGTTCGTCAAGGAAGAAAAAGAATATAAGGAGATGAACTTTGAGGAGTTAGGGCAGTACATTACGGAACTGCGCGCGATCGGGCTGGACACGACCCCGCTGCGAGTTCAGTACTACAAAAAGTTCTCCGTTCCCTTATTCGCCGTGATTATGGCGATACTCAGCATTCCTTTCGCGTTTGTGGCCGGCAACCGCGGTGCGATGACCGGCGTCGGCATCAGCTTCGGTATCGCCATCGCCTATTGGACTGTGGGAACGCTGTTTGAACAGATTGGCGAGATGAACCAATTACCGGCCATCATGGCGGCATGGTCCCCGGATGTGATTTTTTCTTTTGCAGGATTGTATTTCATGGCGCGGATGAAGACTTGAGCATCGGCAAACAAGATCCCAACGAATCCGCGACCCCAAACGTCCAAAGAATCAACTAGAATCGCTTTGGGGGAGTTTTCATGACCCTTCGGTGGTCTCTGCTTGTGATCTGCAGTGCAATTCCGCCGGCGCTCCTGGCGGGGGGTAACTCAATAGAGCTATCTCCATTCCCGCAAGCGGGCAAAAGTCTGCAACAACTTACGCGTGAATCGGTCGACCGGCAAATAGCCGCTTCCGTCGCCGGAAATAGACTTCAGGACTTACCGGCTCCTCTCACTTTCGCCAACTTGCCCAGAGCCAAGCAACGGAAGTCAGAACGTTCCGAAACGTGCGCTATTCCGCTGCTCGAAAGCAAGATTCAGCATCCGGAACGCTTCAGCATGAGGCGTCTGGCGGTTCCTGCAACACACGCCGATAGCATGGCTGTGCCCGCGCCCGCTCCGGCCTGTCAAACTTTGAATTAATCTAAGTTCGTGGCAAGTGAAATTAAGAAGTCCGAGAGCGCGCGATTTCCGGCGCTTCCTCGCTTGGCCGCTGCAGAGCGCTTTCGGGCTCCAGATAGTAACGCGTCAGGCCATCCTTCAAAATAGCCAGGCCGTCTTGCGGCGTATCGGCAAAACGAAACAGATTCATATCGGATTCGGCGATTGTTCCGTACTTCACCAATGCATCGAAATTTACAATTTCGCGCCAATAACTCGATCCATACAACACAATCAGGATCTTATTCTCGAGCTTCTGGGTCTGCGCGAGCGTCAGTATTTCCATCAACTCATCCAGCGTGCCGAAGCCGCCGGGGAAAACCACCAGCGCTTTTGCCAAGTACGCAAACCAGAACTTGCGCATGAAAAAGTAATGAAACTCGAAGCACAGTTCCGGTGTGATGTATGGATTGGGCCGCTGCTCGAATGGCAGGCCGATGTTCAGGCCGATGGTCTTGCCGCCAGCCTCGCTTGCGCCTCGATTGGCGGCTTCCATAATTCCAGGACCGCCTCCGGAGCAGACCACAAAGCGCCGCCGCGGCTCGGAGTTTCCGTCCGGCGGCGGCGTGATTGACGCGGACCACGCCGTTAAGAGCCGGGCAAGCTCCCGCGCCTCCTGGTAATACCGGCCCAGCAGGCCATTCTCCTCAATTCGCGCCGAGCCAAAGAACACGATCGTGTCCTGGATCTTTTCGTCCTGAAAATGCGTCAGGGGCCAGAGATATTCCGACAAAATGCGCAGCGGACGCGATTCCGCGCTTTGTAGAAACGCTTCTTCGCGATAGGCGAGCGGCCGGCGCAGGGACTCCTCGCCGGCGGAGTTCGTCAGGGGTTCTTCTTCGCGCGGCAAACCCCGATTGTCGCATTGCACACTTATTCCAAAAGCGGGTTGTTAAAATTCGGCCATGCCGGCTCGTACCGTGTTTACCGCGCTCGAGGACACCGCGCGGCAGTATGGCGACGCCGTAGCGCTCTATCAGCCGAGCGGCGGAAAGGCGGGTCGCGCCTACCGTACCTACTCCTGGAACGAATGGTTTCGCATCGCAACCGAGATCGGGCTGGGCTTACGAGCCCGCGGCATTCGCAAGGGTGAGATTGCTTGCATTCTCTCCGAGACTCGCGCCGAATTCTATCTAACGGATATCGGCATCATGGCGGCGGGCGGCGTGGCGGCCGCTCTCTACACTGCCTATCCGATGCCCGATTTGCTTGGCAATATTCAATCGATCGCGCCGCGGTTCCTGTTTATCGAAAACGCCAAATCGCTAGCGGAACTGGTCAGCCTAGCCCGGGCCGAGGGCGCAACCCTGCCGGAACATATCGTGCTGATGACAGGAGAGCAAACCGGCCGCACTACGCTCGAGCAACTCCAGCAGACGGGCCGCCAATTCCAGGACCGCGATCCTTCCGCGCTCTCGCGAATGAAGGAGGAACTGTCCTCCGACGACGCGGCTATTCTTTACCTAACCTCCGGCGCCACAGGCGAGCCGAAGATGGGCCTGACCAGCCATGCTGCCATCCTGGCCAATGTCGACATGGCGCCTATTGCTTTGCCGGTGGGGCCGCAGGATTGCACCATCGTGTTTCTGCCTTCTGCCCACATCGCCCAGCGCATCGTCCTCGAAATGGTGCCGCTGCGCACGGGCATGCCGGTGTGGTTTTCCGAAAGCCTCACTCGCCTGCCGTCCGAGTTGAAGTCGATTCGGCCGACCGTGTTTCTGGCGCCTCCGCGTGTTTGGGAACGCATGTACGCCAGTATTTTGAGTGAGCTAAAAAAACGCCCTTTGCCGCTGCGCAAGGTGTTTCATGGAGCGCTCGGGCTGGGGCTCGAGGCGGCCCGCTATCAACAAGAAGGCAAGGCGATTCCAAAATGGATGACGCGCGCCCGCAAGGCCGCGAACAAACTCGTATTTTCGAAAATCCGCGAACGGTTGGGCGGCCGGCTGCGCATTGCCGCTTCCGGAGCCGCGCCTCTCGGAAAGGATTTGGCAGAGTTCTTCTCGGCGATCGGAATGCCGCTGATTGAAGGCTATGGACTGACCGAAGCCGGCATTCTTTCCTTTAATCCGCTGGAACGTCCGAAGGCCGGCAGTATCGGAAAAGCGCTTCCGAGCGTCGAGATGCGCATCGCCGAAGATGGCGAATTGCAAGTCCGTTCCCCTTGTATGTTCATGGGCTATTACCGGGACGAAGCCGCGACGCGTTCGGTGCTCAGCGAAGACGGTTGGTTCTCTACCGGGGACATCGGAGAAGTGGATGAAGATGGCTATTGGTTTATCACCGGCCGCAAAAAGGAACTGATCGTCTCTTCGAGCGGCAAAAAAATCTATCCCGCGCGTATTGAGAGTCTCTTCAAAATGGAGCCTGTCGTGAGCCAGGTCGTGTTGATCGGCGACAAACGCCCTTACATGACAGCCATCCTGACTCTCAACGCCGCAAACATGGGAAATCATCGCGACGGCGAAAAGGAAAAAGCCGTGAAGGACGTGGTCGCGCGAATCAACAAACAGCTCGCCGACTTCGAGCGGATCCGCCGCTTCCGGGTTCTCGATCGCGAATTTACTATTGAGCGGGGTGAGCTCACGCCAACCATGAAAATTCGCCGTGCTCAGGTGCTCGAGAACCACAAGGACCTGGTAAGCGAACTCTATTTAGGACGAGAGGAGAGCGAGTAGGCCGCTTTCACGCCGCAATCATGCAACTTCCCCCGAAACAGCCTTTTCAACTTCTTCCTTTGTTCCGTGAACGCGTGTGGGGGCGCGAGAGCCTGGCGCCTTATTTTCCGGAGGTCCGGGAAGCAAACCGCATCGGCGAAGCCTGGTTTAGTTTCGAAGAAAACCAAACTTCATTAGGCGGAACTTTGGGCGAGCTGATCGCCGATCATCCCGCAATATTGGGGACTTCCTCGAACCATGAACATCCCACCATTTGCCCGCTTCTAGTAAAGCTGCTCTTCACGACCGAGCGTCTTTCCGTTCAGGTGCATCCGGGCGACGAGTACGCGCGGCATCACCACAATTGCCTGGGAAAAACCGAAGCCTGGTACGTGATCGATGCCGAACCCGATGGCGAGATTGCCATAGGATTTCGCAAGTCTCTCACGCCCAGCCAACTGCGGGCAAGTGCTTTGAACGGTGAAATAGAAAGTCTGCTCGATTGGCGCAAGGTAAGCGCCGGCGATGTGATTCTCACGCCGGCCGGAACGGTCCATGCCATTGGAGCCGGCGTGACGATTTGCGAAATCCAGCAAAACTCGGACATTACCTATCGTTTATACGACTACGGCCGGCCACGCGAGCTGCATCTCGATCATGGCGTCCAGGTTTCACACCTGGGCCCCTACAATCACTATCAGGAAAAAGTGATCCTCTCCGAGGGACGCGAGCAGCTCGCCGCCTGCGAGTATTTTCGGATTGAACGTTTGCGCCCTTCCGGCGGGATAACAATCGGAGCCGGCTTGGCGCATTATTTGCTGCTGGTGTCCATCAAAGGTTCCGGAAGCATAGCAGGTTCTGGCTACGCTCCTGGACAGACCTGGATGGTGCCCGCGGAAGCAGCGGAATTCACGATCGCGGGCGCCGATTCGGAATGGCTCCTGACCTACGCCGCAAGCGAGCCACTAGATGCGGCAACGGTTCGCCTAACGTAAGAGCGCCAGCAGAAGAAGCGCCATCTTTGTGCGCTTGGGAACCTGGATACGCCGCGTCAGCACCGAGTAATGGGATTTCTCAATACTGGATAACAGCCGCAGGTAAATCTCGCGAAGGGCCCATAACGAACGCTGGCTCTTCTTTTCAATCAGGTCCATCAACTCGGCTGACTCTTCATAGCATGCTCGCGCACGGGCGGCCTCGAACTCCATTAGACTCCGAAAGCGATCGCTCTCTGCGCCGGCGCGCAATTGCTCGGCCGACACACCAAAACGGCGCAGATCTTCGAGCGGCAAATAGACCCTGCCAGCTTCCGCATCCTCGCGCACATCACGCAGAATGTTCGTAAGCTGAAATGCCACGCCGCATTTTTCCGCCAGTAGCAGGGCCCGCACGGACTCGAAGCCGAAAATGTGAATGATAGTAAGTCCTACAACGGAAGCCACGTGGTAGCAATATCGATATAATTCTTCGTACGTCTCCATCTGCCGCGGCTCGAGATCCGACATAACGCCATCGATCATTTCGTGGAAGAAACGATGCGGAATGGAATAACGCTGCACCGTATCGACGAAAGCCGGCCAGATTGGATTTTCCCCGAGCTGCTCGTGCAGCGCCCGATCGAGTTCTACGCGCCACAACGCGATGCTCTGCTGCGATTGCCCGGATTCTCGTATCGCGGGATCGTCGCTCAAATCGTCGCAGTGGCGCATGAACGCATAGACGGCGCACATTGCCTTCCGCTTCGGCTTGTCGAGTAGCAGAAACGAATAGTAGAAATTCTTAGCGCGTTCCTTTGCAATCCGCTCGCAGTAGCGATACGATTCGCCGACCGCCGAAGACATCAAAACGGAAGAAGCCGGGGTAGGCATCGAAGAAGGATCCCGGCGCGCTCCGTTTTCGAAATATGCGGACGCTGCCGTAACACATTGTAATCCTGCATCTTGATCTTTTGTAAGATCTTCATTCCCCCACGACTGAATAATTCGAGGTCAATCGCCAGCCGCCGGTGCACCTTGCCGATTAGGGGCAGGCCCTTTTCAAACAGATCTTCGGCCACCTCGACCGCTTCGGCAAGCGTCGCCCGGGAACGCGCGTTTTCCTCGAGCCGCAGCAATTCTTCGACAGTGTATCCATGTTTCTCAAGCAGGCCGAGCGGCAGATAAACGCGGCCTTTCTCCAGGTCCACGCCGACGTCCTGCCAGAAATTAGCAAGCTGCAGCGCCGTGCAGGTGTAATCGGAAAGCTGCTGCCGTTCCGCATCGCGATAGCCGCACAAATATAAGACCAAATGGCCTACCGGATTGGCTGAGTTGACGCAATAGCCGAATACTTCGTCGAACGTGCGATAGCGCGTCGTGGTCTGATCCTGCTCGAATGCGCGGATGAGCCGGTCGAAAGGCTCAATCGGAATATCGTATCTTCGTACCGTCTCCTTCAGCGCGACGTATACCGGATGCGAAGCCTCGCCTCGATACATGGACTCGAGCTCACGCCGCCACCAGGCGAGCAGACGCAGGCTTTCTTGTGGATCGCCGATTTCGTCGCTCAAATCGTCCGCCCAGCGGCAGAAACTGTAAACGTTATAAAAATCCTGATGCAACTTTCGCGGTAGCAGGAAACTCACCACATGAAAGTTTTCGTAATGATGGGTGGCGAGCCAGCGCGTGTATTCCCGCGCCTCAGTTTCCGAATAGGCGGTGGTGTCCTCGGGCCGGCTGTGAACGTATTCTTTTGGTTGTAAGCGGGCGACTGCCACTTTCTTTTATTGTCAGGGAATGATGGCGGTCTTGATCTGGCCGTTCCGTCGATAAGCCAAATCGTGCAGGACTTGCGGCAATTGGCTGAGGGGTTCTTCGTGATTCACCAGAAAGCTGGCGTTGACTTTGCCCTGGGCAAGAAATTCAAGCGAGCGGCGAATGTGGGCAGGCGTGTGATGAAAACTGGCCCGGCAAGTGATCTCGGAATAGTGCAGCAGGCCGGTATCCAGTCCCACTTTCGTGCCGGACGGACAACCACCAAAGAAATTGATGGTGCCTCCCCTGCGCACCAGTTGCGTTGCCAATTCCCAGGCTTCGGGGTGCCCGATAGCTTCAATTACTACGTCGGCACCACGGCCACCGGTGAGCGCCTTCAACTCGCTGGCAAGCGTAGCATGATCTCTCATTAAAAGACCCTCATCCGCACCGAGCAGCATGGCCCGGTCAACCTGCTCCTGGCGGCGTGCGATGGCAATCACATGCGCGCCATAGGCGTATTTGGCCAACTGCACGAACATCAGGCCGATGGGCCCCAATCCAATGATCGCCAGCGTATCGCCGGCATGCACGTTGCTCTCATCCAAGCCGCGCACCGAGCACGCCAACGGCTCCACCAACGCGGCGTCCTTGTATCCGAGGCTGGATGGAATCACGTACGTGTTCTTCTGAACGATACGCGCCGGGAGCCGAATAAATTCGGCATACGCTCCGTTGTTGAACAGCAAATCCTGGCAAAGGTTCTGCTGCCCGTGCTGACAAAAGAAGCAGCGATCGCACGGCGCCGAATTTGCTGCCACAATCCGCTGGCCCGGCCGGAAGTGCGCGATGCCTTCCCCGACCGCCACCACATCGCCCGCCATCTCGTGTCCAAACAAAGCCGGCGGCCGGATCATTTTAGCGTGATAGCCCCGGCGGAAGACTTTCACGTCTGTGCCGCAAGTGAGCGCCGTGCGAACGCGCACCAGCAACTCGCCCGGCCCGATCTCCGGAATCGGGACCGACTCGAGCCGTACGTCTTCCTTGCCATACAGGATCGCCGCCTGCATATTCTCGGCCTCGGCTACTGCCATGCGCTTTGCTCCTGCGGACGAACCACAACCTTCAGCGACTCAGGGCTAGGACGGCGACACAATTCGATTCCTTGCTCTATTTCGGCAAGTGACACGCGATGCGAAATCAGTTGCTCGAGGGGCAAATCGCCGCTAAACACCAGACGCGCGGACTCTTGCTGCAGATCAATATCGGCACTATAGGAGCCGAGCAGCACCCGCTCGCCGACACAAATTCCCGCGCCCGGGATTTCAATGCGCTCGGAAGACGAGGTCTGCGCAAAAAGAAGAATCTTCGCGCCGGGCCGCGAAATCCGCAGCGCCTGCTCGACCAGACCGGGTGCGCTCACCGCAAGAATTACCGCATCGGCGCCACGCCCTTCCGTGCGCGCCTTTACCGCCGCTTCAAAAGTTCGGCCGGCTGCCGTCTCGAACGGATCGTAGGCATGCGCTCCAAAGCGCTCGGCCAACTCTCGCCGGCCCCGAATGCCGTCCGTCGCGAGCACCGACGCGCCCATGCGCTTGGCGAGCATGGTAAAGATCAGCCCAATCGAGCCTTGCCCCAGGACCGCTACTACGTCGCCCGGCTCAAATGCCAGCATATGCACGGCTTTCAGACACGTATTTGCCGGTTCCACCCAACATGCCTGATCGAATGAAACCCTTTCGGGAATCGGCTCGACACCCTCGTTCACGATCCAATCCATGACACGAACATATTGCGAAAAGCCACCTCCCGCCGGTTCAAAGCCCGCCGTTACCCCCACTCTCTTATACAACGAACATTGCGCATATAAGCGGCGGTGACAAAAAAAACAATCGCGGCATGGAATATGATGGAAGACCACCACCCGATCGCCGGGGGCATACCGCGTAACGCCCGAGCCGACCAACGCCACCACGCCCGCTGTTTCATGGCCATACACACGCGGCGGAGCAAGAAGATCGTATTCAATCTTCTTAAGATCGGTATGACAGATACCGCAGCTTTCCACGCGCACCAGCATCTCGCCGCGTCCAATGGCGGGCGTATCGATCGACTGAACCGCAATACGGCCCTGCCCCAGATACACCGCCGCCCGCATCGAGCGCGGCACATCTTCACTCGCCGTGAGCGCTGTTAGCGTTTGGACTGATTCGGCTGCTGACAAGAAACTCTCCCAATACCCGCGCGGCTTCTTCCGAGCGACGCTTCAGGCGAAATAGCTCAAGAAGCAAATTTGGACGGCGAAGGGCATGAACCATAATTTTCCCACGTGCGATTCTTCCTTCCCGATCTCGCATCCGGTTCCAATCGATCGCAAACGATTCTTCGGCCCGGTCGAGCACAACTTTGATGCAGCAAAACGGCAATCCGGCGCGTTTAACGCGCGCCGCGACACCCGCCGCTTCCATTTCCACCGCCACACCGCCCGCATCGTTCCGTAAGCTCCGCTTTTCCTCTCGATCCGCCGCAATCCGGTCTTGCGAGACCATCAAACCAGAGATCGCCCCCGCGCCCCCGGTTACCTCGACGCAATCGTAGCGCTCTTTGTTCGCCCAGTCCAGAACCTCTTTTGCGACGATCATTTGTCCCTCGCGCAGAGCCGGGTCAAGAGCACCGCAAAAACCCGTGCTTACCACAGCCTCGAGCGCTGACGAGGAAAGTTCCGCCGAAGTGATAGCGCGAATGGCCACCTCCACGGCGCGCATGGCCAGTTTCGGACCTGCCCCGTTGGCGGCCAGCAAAAGCCGCCGGCCTTCCCAAACACCTTCATAGGCATAGGCCAGCGGCCACTTCAACTTTCGAACGCCGTTAAGCAACTTAGCCATGGGCTCGAGTTCGACCGCTTCCGATGCTACGTAAAGAATTGCCATCTAGTTCGGTCCGTATCCATTCGCGCGGAACCAGTCGATTGCGCGCTGCAGAGCTTCCTCCACCGGCCTTGGCGCAAACCCGAGTTCCCGCGCCGCCTTGGCATGTGTGACGAACATTTTCTTGCGAGCCATTCTCACTCCCTCGAGCGGGGCGAGAGGCGGCTTGCCTGTCATGTGAGCCAGCGCGGTGGTAATGGCCCCGGCTGCGTAGGCAACCGCAAAAGGAACTTTCCTCGTCGGAGCCGGCTTGCCTGACAAGACGGACAGACGGCCTAAAATCTGTTCCAGGGTGATATTCTCGCAGCCCAGTATGTAGCGCTCGCCGGGCCGGCCTTTTTCTGCTGCCAACAAATGACCGATGGCGGTATCGCGCGCATCCACCAGATTCAAACCTGTATCGACGAACGCCGGAAGGCGGTCGCGCAAAAAATCCACGATCACTTTTCCGGTTGGCGTAGGCTTCCAATCGTGGTCCCCGACCGGCGCCGTCGGATTTACGATCACGACCGGGAGCCCGACAGCAGCCTTTTCGAGAGCCACCTGTTCGGCAAGCCACTTGGATCGTTTGTAGTGGCCCACCATTGCCTCGATCGATACCGGTGTTTTCTCGTCGCCACTGCCTTCTTCTGCCGGCAATCCGATGCAGCCAACTGTACTCGTATACACAATTCGCTCGACCCCGGCTTGCGCCGCCGCGGCCAGCAGATTGCGCGTACCTTCCACGTTAGAGGAATACAGATCGCCAGGATTCTTCGCCCAAAGCCGGTAATCCGCCGCGACATGAAAGACCAATTCGCAACCTTCGACAGCCCGCCGCAGAGAATCGGCATCGCGCAGGTCTCCGGTAACCCGCTCCACTTCCAATTCGCGAATCTGGCTGGCCGGACGGCAGAGCGCCCGCACACGGTGGCCGCGTTCGGTGAGAAGGCGAGCTACATGCCAGCCGAGAAATCCGCTAGCGCCGGTTACGAGCGTGAGGGCCAAATTCGTACGCGCGGCTTACGCCACCGACTCTTCCCGCACCGCTGTGGCTTTCCTGTACGTCGAGAGAGCAAGCAACGGAAATGTATTCCGGTAATCGGTATATGCCAGATAGAATACGCGCGGGAAGCCGGTTCCGGTAGAGTAGTTTTCCTCCCAAGTTCCATCCGGCCGTTGCGTGCGCACCAAATAATCGATTCCGTTAAAGAGACTTTCGCTGCGCAGGTCGCCTCCTGCGAGCAGCGCCAGAAGCGCCCA
>Ga0157374_10004518_pt1 | contig 11686 bp, 10 predicted proteins | sample M25metaG_FD_115308 | JGI IMG/M metagenome (GOLD analysis project Ga0157374, IMG submission 115308) | Miscanthus rhizosphere microbial communities from Kellogg Biological Station, Michigan, USA - M2-5 metaG | ecosystem: Host-associated > Plants > Roots > Rhizosphere > Soil | place: USA: Michigan...
CCGAGCGGGTCGAGGTCAGTCCGGCGCCGACCGAGGCGGCGCTGAAGGCGCTGCGGTCACTGCGGACGGCGGAGGAGTCGTGAGCCGGGCGGTGATCCTGTCGGCGGTGCGGACGCCGATCGGGCGCTACGGCGGCGCGCTTGCGGGCGTGCGGCCCGACGACCTGGCAGCGATCGCGGTGCGGGCGGCGGTCGACCGGGCCGGCGTCGATCCGGCGCAGGTCGAGGACGTCTACCAGGGCTGCGCCAACCAGGCCGGCGAGGACAACCGCGACGTGGCGCGCATGGCGGTGCTGCTGGCGGGGCTGCCGCAGTCGGTGGCGGGGGTGACCATGAACCGGCTGTGCGCGTCGGGGCTGGCCGCGGTGGTGTCGGCCTGCCACGCGGTGGTGGCCGGCGACGGCGACCTGTTCGTGGCGGGCGGGGTGGAGTCGATGAGCCGGGCGCCGCTGGTCACCGGCAAGCCCGACAAGGCCTTCCCGCGCGGCGACCGCACGATGTACGACACCACGCTTGGCTGGCGCTTCCCGAACCCGCGCATGGAGGCGATGTTTCCGCTGGAGAGCATGGGCGAGACCGGCGAGAACGTGGCCGAGCAGTGCGGCGTGTCGCGCGAGGCCCAGGACGCGTTCGCGCTGCGCTCGCAGCGGCGCTGGGCCGAGGCGCAGGCGGCCGGGCGGTTCGCGGACGAGCTGGTGGCGGTGGGCGACGTGGAGGCAGACGAGCACCCGCGGCCGGACACCAGCGCGGAACGGCTGGCCGACCTGAAGCCGATCTTTCGCCAGGGCGGGTCGGTCACGGCCGGCAACTCGAGCGGCATCAACGACGGCGCGGCGGCGCTGGTGATCGCGAGCGAGGAGCGGGCGGCGGCGCTGGGGGCGGAGCCGCTGGGCCGGTTCCGCGCGAGCGCGGTGGCGGGGGTGGATCCGCGGGTGATGGGGATCGGGCCGATCCCGGCCGTGCGCAAGCTGCTGGGGCGGGCCGGGGTGGGGGTGGAGGAGATCGACCTGGTCGAGCTGAACGAGGCGTTCGCGTCGCAGAGCGTGGCGGTGGTGCGGGAGCTGGGGCTCGACCCGGAGCGGGTGAACGTGAACGGCGGCGCGATCGCACTCGGCCACCCGCTGGGGATGAGCGGCACGCGGCTGGTGGTGTCGCTGCTGCACGAGCTGCGGCGGCGGCAGGGGCGCTACGGGATCGCGACGCTGTGCGTGGGCGTGGGACAGGGCCAGGCGGCGTTGTTCGAGCGCGTCGGCTGAGCGGGCCTAGCGACGGGAGCCCGTCACGGCGCCCTCACAGCACGGTGGCGCAACACGTGCGTCTGGCACCGGCGTTGCACGAATTCCGATAGCAAATGGGGGTTGCGGCTACGAAATTCGTAGAAACGGGGCCGTTTTCTACGAAATTCGTAGAATCGGGCGCAACACCGGTGCCAGGCGCCGGTGTTGCATTTGGCCGGCGCCGTGCGGTTAGCCGGGCCGCCGGTGGGGGTACCGGCCAATCGTGATACGGGGACCGTTGTAACCGTGCCGGCTGCGCCGACAGTTGATGAGCTGCGGGCCGACGCCCGCGGCTGCAGGGCCTGTGACCTCTGGCGCTCGGCCACCCAGACGGTGTTCGGCGACGGCCCCGCGCCGGCACCGATGATGCTGGTGGGCGAACAACCGGGTGATCAGGAGGATCGGGCCGGACGCCCGTTCGTGGGGCCGGCGGGCCGGGTGTTGGACGAGGCACTGATCGGAGCCGGCATCGACCGCTCGAGCGTCTACCTGACGAACGCGGTCAAACACTTCCGCTGGACGCCGCGTGGGAAGCGGCGGATCCACCAGCCGCCGAACCGGACGCAGGTCGCGGCCTGCCAGCCCTGGTTCGCAGCGGAGCTGCGCGCGGTGACGCCGTCCGTGCTCGTGTTGCTGGGTGCCGTGGCCTCCCAGTCGGTGTTCGGATCAGGCTTTCGGGTGACGTCGCAGCGCGGCCGCGTCCTGCAGGCGCCGGACGGCACCACGACGATCGCGACACTGCATCCCTCGTCGATCCTGCGCGGCTCGCCAGACAGCCGGCAATCGCGGATGCGCGACCTGGTCGACGACCTGACGCTGGCCGAAGAGACCCTGGAACGCATGAGGCACCAGTGACCGACACGCTGCTGCTGGTGGATGTGCTCTCCGACTTCTCGCATGGCGATGGGCCGCGGCTGCGAGCGTCGTTCTGCGAGCACGCCGCGGAGTTGGAGGCACTGATCGAGGCGACTCGTCAGGCCGCCGTGCCGGTGATCTATGCAAACGACCACTTCGGCGACTGGTCGGCGGATCGGTCGGACGTCCTGCGTCGCGCGCGTGCCGGCGGCGCCATCCAGGGCGCGGAGGGGATTCTGCCGCGAGCAGATGAGCCGCTGATCCTGAAGCCGCGCTACTCCGCGTTCGATCAGACGCCGCTGCAGATGCTGCTCTCCGAGCTGGGGACGACCCGCATCCTGCTCGCCGGCGCCGCCCTGGAGATGTGCGTCGCCCAGACGGCGATCGCGGCCCGCGAACACGGCTATCAGGTATCGGTCATGGTCGATGCCTGCGCCGAGGTCGACCCGACCAACGCACGAATCGCGCGTGCCTACCTGGAACGAGTCGTCGGTGCACGCCTGACCGCCGGCCGGTACCCGGCGCGTGCCACGTCCGCCCATCTCGCATGACCCAAGCAAGCCGGCTTTGAGAAATTTCACAAAGGCCTGCAATTCGCGCTATTCTGGGGGTCGTCCTGAAGAGCCTTACCCCCTCGTCAGGACACGCTAAGTAGAGGCGTGCAGGTCTGCACGTTCGCCCCGGTGAGCGATCCGCGCACCGGGGCGCGGCGTTTCTGGGGGCAAGTCCGCGAGCGCCGCCGTGCCCGGCGCGGTTCGCAGCGCCTCGTAGTCGCGCTGGTTCTGGTCGGCATAGGCTTCCGCGAAGTCCGCCAGCGCCCGCGGCAGCGCGTCGCCCGAGCCGATGTACCCGGCGATCGCGGCCGCATCGCCGGCGCGCGCGTGGGCCCGCGCCAGCGCCTGCCCGCAGAGGTCGGCGTGGCGCCGCATCGCCCCCGGCGCCATAGCCTCCACATCGATCGAGCCCAGCTGCTCCCAGAGCTGGCGGATGACGACGTCGCGGGTGACGCCGTCCGGCGCGGTGATCCGGTCCCAGCCCAGCAGCGGATCGCCGGCCGCCTGCATCCGCCGCTGGCCCTCGACCACGCGCTGGCCGTGGCTCGGGTAGTGGCTCGTCCCCAGGAACGGCTCCAGCACCGACGCGGCGGCCGGCTTCAGCTGCAGGAGGACAGGGTCGTCGTCGTCGCGGCCGAGCATCAGCACGTTCCACGCGTCCGCGCCGGCGCTGGCGGCCTGCACGTAGCGCAGTCGATCCAGCAGGTGCCGGCGGTGGGAGGGCAGCGTCGACCCGTAGCGGCGGATGGAGCCGCTCAGCATCTGGGCGACGGCTCCGGCATCATCCGCTTCCGGCAGCCGCTCGATCGGGGTCGCGCCGATTGGCGCCACGTCGTCCACGTCCACCCGCGAGTACCAGGCGTCGATCACGCCCATCCGCGCCAGCCGCCACATCGCGTCGCGATAGCCGCGGACCGCGGCCTTGCTCACCCGGCGCCGCTGGGAGCCGCTGAAGCCGCGGTCGCGGCCGGCCACCGCCAGGCTCGCCACCAGGCGCTTCAGGTCCCACTCGAACGGGCCCGGCAGCGTCTCGTCGAAGTCCGCGAGGTCGAACACCCGCCGCCGGCCGGGCGCGGCGAACGCGCCGAAGTTGGCGAGGTGAGCGTCGCCGCAGAGCTGCGTCCAGAGGCTCGTGCGCGGGCTGGCGGCCAGGTCGGCGGCCATCGCGTAGGCGCCGCCGCGGAAGAAGCCGAGGGCCGACGCCGCCGGCCGCTCCGGCATCCCCGCCGGATCGCGCCGCGCCGCCGGCGGCCGCCACTCGCCGTGCACCGAGCGCGGCACCTGTGCGCGCACCGCCTTGCCCTTGGCAAGGCGATCCGGCAGCGAGAGGTACGTGGAACCTCCTGACACATGCGCCCGGCAGGATTCGAACCTGCGACACGTGGCTTCGAAGGCCACTGCTCTATCCCCTGAGCTACGGGCGCGGCCCGCTGATCGTACTTGCCCGCGGGGCGGTCGCGGCCGCTGGGAGGGGTGGCCCGTCGGTGGAGGCTCCACGCCACCGACGGGCCCTCTCAGAGAGGGGTCGCTTTCCGTGCCGGCCGCAGCCGGCAGGACGACTCCGCCGGGCGATACTACGCCGCGGATGTTAGGAGAATGTGCGTGCGCCGTGAACTGGGATGCCCCCGGAAGGCGGCACGGCGCACGCCACCGATCGCCCTCGGGGGGAGCCCCGACCGGTGACGCCGCGGCGAACCGGGTGGAGCCAGGACCGCGGCGTGGTTTCAGCATCCGTGCCTTCGCGCCGCTGGTCAAGGGGTGCTCGTGTGAAGGCCCGCCGACTGCTCCCGTGGCACTCGGCGGGCCTTGATTCTTGGACAGGCTGCCCGATGCGCGCGCGGACAGTGCTTGTGTCCACCCCCAGCCTACGCCTATCGATCGGACGCTGCGGTTAAGATTGGTTTCGATGAGCCCCGTGATCGACGTCGAAGAGCTGCGCACCAGTGCCACCACGCATGTGATGGAGGGCCACGCCTACGGCGCCGGCGTCTCATTCTTCCTGATCGAGTACCCGCCCGGCCGCGGCAACAGCCTGCACCGCCACCCCTACGCCGAGGTGTTCATCGTGCAGGAGGGCGAGGCGCTGTTCACCGTCGGCGACAGCGAGGTGTCCGGTCCCGCCGGCAGCGTGGTGGTGGTGCCGGCCGGCGACGCGCACCGGTTCCAGGCGGCGGGCGATGGCACGCTTCGGATGACCTGCATCCACGCCGCCGGCGAGATGCAGACCGAATGGCTGTAGCCGGCTAGTACTGCTCTTCGGCCAGCGCGTCGAGCGTGGACGCGAGCAGCTTCGTCAGCTCGTCCAGGGTCTTCTCGAGGTGCTTCTTCCAGAACCGGCGCTCGCGGCGCTTGGCGGCCGAGCTGGACTCGATGCCACAGATGCGGGCGGCGTCGGCCATCGCCATGATCTTCATCACGCTGGGCGCGGTGCGGTTGCTGGTCAGCACCACGTGCAGCTCCTCCCGCAGGTTCCGGAACTCGAGCGGGCTGATCTCGGCGCGCTCGCCCAGGGTGTCGAGCACCCCGTCGATTACGGCCAGGTTCTCGGCCTCGTACCGATACGCGTCGGACGCCGCGTAGGCAAGTTCGAGTGCTGGATCCTTCATCACGACAGATATCGGCCGGCAAGCGTGGGTGCTTGAGACCGCTCAGGCGGCGTGCGTCATGCGGCAGAAGCAGGAGCTGTGCACCGGCACCGTCGCCCGGGCCAGCGCCAGCTGCAGCCGCGGCCGTACGATGTCGGCCTCGGCCTGCTTGCCGAGCCGCGTCAGGCACTCGTGGAACCCGTGCAGGCTCCACACGTTATCGGGGTGCTGGCAGGGCCGGCTGAGCGTCGAGTCCAGGCCCAGGTCGGCCCGGTAGACGGCCTCCGCCTGCTCGACGTGGCCCTGCTCGAGCAGCAGCGCGCCCAGCGCGTGCCGGGTCGGCTGCATCCAGGCCCACGGCTCGTCGTAGAGCAGGTTGTCGTCGATCTCGACCGAGCGGCGCAGGTGCGCGAAGGCGGCGTCGTAGCGGCCGTGGCGGTACTCGATCTCGCCGTCCAGCATCTCGGCGGCCACGGCCAGCGCGTCCAGGCAGGTGTTGTTGAACAGGTAGCGGGTGTCGGGCACGCGCGCGTAGGCCTCGCGGAACAGGCGGCGCTGCTCGTCGGCCGCGGCCAGGTCGCCGGTGGCCGCGTGCGCGACGCCCTTGGCGTAGTGCAGCATGGCGGTGGTCACGCAGTACAGCTGGGCGTCGTCGGGGAGCGGCTCGGCCAGGATCTCGTCCCACATGCCGAAGCGCACCAGCACGTGCAGCCGCATCGGCACGAATCCCTCCAGCCAGTCGGCCATCACCGGCACCTCGATCCGCAGCAGCTCCTCGGTCAGCGTCGCCCGCAGCTCGGCGGCGGCCTCCAGTGCCGCCTCCGGCTGGCCCAGGAACATCGCGCCGTAGACGGTGAAGTGGTAGTCGTGGCAGCGGTAGAGCGTGTAGAAGTTGAGCGCACCCTCACGCTCCAGGAACTTGCGGTCGGCCACGATCGCGCGCCGGTTGCCGGTGACGACGTCGCGGTAGTTGCCGCAGAGCACGTCGATGTGGGTGGGCATGTGCACGAGGTGGCCGGCGTCCGGAACCAGGTCGCGCAGCTGGTCGGCGGCCCGCAGCGCACGCTCGGGGAAGGGCGACATCTCCATCGTGTGCACGTACATGTGCAGCAGGCCGGGGTGGGGGCGGGCGCCGTTCGGGTTCGCCATCCCGCGCTCCAGTACCGCCATCGCCTCGGCCGTGTCGGCGCCGTCGGCCGGCTCGCCGGTCTGGAGGTCCCAGAGCAGCCAGGGCGTGCGGCCGATCAGCGCCTCGGCGAACAGCGAGGCCACGTCCTGGTCGTCGCCGAAGTCGGCGTAGACGGTGCGCATGGCGGCCGCGTACTCGTCGTTCCAGGGGGCGCAGTCCTCGGCAGGCGTGTGCTCGGGGAAGCGGGCCCTCAGCGCTCCGATCAGCGCCCGCTCGACCGGCGTGCCGGCGCTCGCCAGCTCGGAGGCGCTGGTGACGGCGGCGTGCGCGGTGGCCACGGCGTCGGTCAGCTCCTGCTCCTCGAACGCGTCCCAGTTCTTGTTGTAGTTGGGGCCGATCGCGTAGGCGAGGCCCCAGTGCGCCATCGCGCAGGCCGGGTCGGCCTCGATCGCGTGCTGGAAGCAGCGGACGGCCTCCTCGTGGTTGAAGGCATAGCACCAGGTGAGGCCGCGGTCGAACCAGGTCTGGGCGTCGTCCGACGTGGTGGTGACGGGCCGGCCGAAGCCGCCGAGGTCGTAGTACTCGTCGTCGCGGAGCATGGTGAACTGCCGATCATACGCCGCGCGGGTCATCGTCGATGAGGGGTGACCGGTGGGACTCGAACCCACGACCTCCTGGACCACAACCAGGGGCTACCACCAGCTGAGCTACGGCCACCGCGTGCCTTCAGGATACCGGTATCGGCAAACGGCCGCCCTGTTCGCCCGATTCACGGCCGGCGCGGAGGCAACGAGCGGCCCCTGATAGAGAGGTGCCGGGCACCGTTCCATCACCCGTGACAGGTGTGTCGCGGCCGTCACGCCAGGGTCACGCCTGTTACGACGTAGCCCGGCACCGTCGTAACACCCGTGACCGGCGCGTGACGCTGCCGTGACGCCGACCCGTCAGGCGGCGAAGCTGTCCGACTGCTGGTTCTCGCCCTCGGTGTAGTCGGCGCTGGTTGCCTGCTGGAGCAGCTCGTGGTCGAGCACGAAGCGGCGCATCAGCTGCTTCTCCTGCTCGGTGCGGTCCGGGTGCTCGGCCAGGTCCTTGACCCGGTCGACGATCGCGCCCGGCTCCAGGAACGGCCGCAGCCGCCGGTGATCCAGCCGGTTCTCGACCCGTGGCCCGCGCGCGCTCGCGCTTGGCTGCCCGGCGCTGCGCATGAACGGCTGCAGGAACGCCACCAGCCCCTCGTCCGTCTGGATCGACCGTGACACCCACGCCCGGCACTCGCCGCGGTTCCAGCTCGCCCAGCAGGCCAGCGCGTCGCCCATCTTGGGAGCGCCCAGCAGGTTGCCGCCCTCGGCCTCGTCGCGCACCGCCGTCAGCGCCAGGTTCTCGACCTGCGCCAGCTGCGACAGCGTCACCAGCGTCTCCGCGCCCTCCGTCCACTCCCCGCCGTACTTGCCGTGCTGCTGGCCGAGCATGATCACGATGTCGGTCGTGGTCGCGATCGAGCCGCCGCTGCCGATCGCCTCCTCCAGCAGCGATACCCGCTCGTCCTGCTCCACCTGCAGCAGCAGCCGCCGCACGATCCGGCGCAGGTGCTGCGAGACATCGATGTCCAGCCGCCCGCTCTCCTCGCGCCGCAGCAGCTCGTTCGCCGCCTGGAACAGCGCCCGCATCGCCGCCTCCAGCTCCTCGCGGTCGCCGTTCTCGCCGATGTGGTTCTCGAGCCGGCTGAGGAACGCCTCCAGCCGCTGTGGCGCGTCCGGCCCGGGGTCGCGGGCGAGCTCGATCAGCGTGGCCGCGAACTGGTTGGTGTCGCCGAAGTGCTCCAGCTTCGAGGCCAGGTCGGCGTTCGAGATGCCGCCGCTCGGGATCGCCAGCTGGAAGTAGACCGGGAACGTCTCCTCGCTGGCCACCAGCAGCAGCGTCCGCCACGTGTCCTCCGGCATCGTCGCCAGCACCCGCGCGCCGAGGATGTCGCCCAGCCGCGGGAACAGCCGCATCAGCAGGTTCGTGGCGCGCGTGCGGTCTGCCTCGGACAGCTGCTCGCCCCAGGCCTCGTGGTAGCGCTTGGTCTCGCCCAGCGATCCGTCCTCGTCGCGCCGCGCGGTGACCGGCAGCAGGAACGCCGACGGCCGCCGCCGCACCGCGTCGTAGGCGACGGGGCAGAACAGCCGCAGCGTCTCGAGCGCCGTGAAGTCGATCGGGTTTACCTCGCCCCTGACCGCCGCGTACGTGGCCGTGGTCGCGTTCACCAGGCGGACAACGTCGCGTGGGGTGCGCAGAAACGGATCGATCGCGTGCGTGCAGATGTCGACCCAGTAGTCCGGATGCACCAGCCCGCCCTCGCGGGCTTCGGTCAGCAACGGCTCAATCCGGTCGACGAACATCTGCTGCAGCAGCGCACGGTCGGCCAGCGGCAGGTCGATCTCGAGCTGCAGCGTCTTGTCGATCCCATCGCCGTTGACCAGGTCGCGGCTGAGCGCGATCACAAATACGAGGTTGGCGATCGGGGCGGCCGACGCCAGCAGCCGCAGCAGCTCCGCCAGGCGATCCGGCACCAGCCGGTCGGCGTCGTCGATCAGCACCACCACGCGCTTGTCGCTCGAGCCGAGCGTCGAGGCCACCTTCGCCAGCTGCGCCGAGATCTGCGTGGGGTCGGGCAGCTGGTCGGAGCTCGACCCGAGCGCCGCCGACGCCAGCAGCTGCACGAACCGCTGCTCCAGATCGGCGCCGCCGGACAGCAGCCACGGGTTCCAGTCGACCACCGTCCACTTGGCGGCGGCCGGGTGCGCGCGCAGCGCCGATCGCGTCAGGTTGAGCGCGGTCGTACGCCCGCCGCCGGGATCGCCGTAGAGGCCGACCGTGAAGCCGTCCTTGGGGGATAGCGTGGCGATCACCGAGGCCAGGTGCGCCGCAAATACGGCATGGCCAAGCGCATCGGCCGACGCGTCGCTCAGCGGCCGATCGGGTGACAGCTCCGAAGCGTGTGTGGGCGTTTCGATGTGCGGCCTCGCGATCCAGTTTTCCAACCTTCCTCATCGGCGCGATGCTGCCGGGTCTTGATCGAAATCGCCGGGGGATCGAATAACCTCTTCCAGACACGCGCGGGCGTGGCGGAATTGGTAGACGCGCCGGCCTTAGGAGCCGGTGGCTTCAGGCCGTGGAGGTTCGAGTCCTCTCGCCCGCATCGGCGCCGAGTTTGGCCGCCCCCTGTGCGGGGCACTGACAGTAGGGTGAGCACCAACCCCCGAGCCGAAGACGGTAGCGCGACGGTGTCTTCGACCATCGGCCTTGCTTCCGGCAAGATCGCCGTGGGCGAGACGCCGCGCCACGTCGTGCTGGACATACCGCTGCGGGTGATCGCGAAGGTGCTGGTCTCGGTATTCGTGTTCACGATCGCCGTGTCGCTGCTCGCGAGCGTCCGCACCGTCCTGATCTGGGTCGGTCTGGCGGTCTTTATCGCCATCGCGCTGAACCCGGCAGTCGTCCAGGTCGAGCGCGTGATGCGCCGCACCTGGGCGGTGGTGACCGTGTTTCTGGCCTTCGTGGTCGGCCTGATGGCGGTGCTGGCGCTGCTGGTCGCCCCGTTCATCGGCCAGATCGACCGCATACCGGAGAGCGCCCCACAGGCCGCGGACCGGCTGGCGAGAAACCCGCTGATCCATCGCCTCGACCAGCACTACCAGGTGATCGACAAGGTCAAGGCGCACGCATCCGAACTGCCCGACATCGTGTTCGGCGCCGCCGGCACGGTTGTGAACGGCGTGGCTGCGACGGTAACCGTGCTGTTCCTGGCCGCTTTCGTGCTGTTCGAGCTGCCGCAGATCAATCAGCTGATCCTGTCCCAGCTGCGGCCCGGCGGCGCCGACCGCGCCCGTGAGATCGGCGGGCACATCAACCGTACCGTCGGCGGCTACGTGGCCGGCAACCTGCTGATCTCCGTGATCGCCGGCGTCGTCGCCGCGCTCACTTTATGGATCCTCCACGTCCCCTACGCACTGACGCTGGGAGTGGTGGTGGCGATCGGCGACCTGGTGCCGCTGGTGGGCGCCACCCTCGCGTCGATTCTGGTGATCGCGGTCGCGTACTTCGCGGGTGGCACCACCGACGGAATCATCGTGTTCGTCGTGATCATGCTCTACCAGCAGATCGAGAATCACCTGATCCAGCCGGCCGTCTACCGCCGCACGGTGCAGATGCCGGCGCTGGTGGTGCTGATCGCCGTGGTCACCGGCGCGGCGCTGCTGGGCATCCTCGGCGCGTTGATCGCGATCCCGATCGCGGGCACCATCCAGGTGGTGGTGAAAGACCTGCTCCGCGAGCGGGCCGAGCGCATCAGCGCTCAGGAGTCGGGCGCGACGTAGCACTGACCGCACCGTTGGGGGCGGCGACCTGCTCAACCGGTGCTGGCGCCGGTGTCTTGAACCCTGACGCCATGGCACCCATCGCCTGCGTCAGCTCGCTGGGGATCATCCACATCGTGCTGCCCTCCCCGGCCGCGATCTGCGGCAGCATCTGGAGGTACTGGTAGGCCAGCAGCTTGGGGTCGGGATCGTTGTCGTGGATCGCCTTGAAGACGGTCTCGATCGCCTTGGCCTGGCCCTCGGCCCGCAGCATCTGCGACTCCCGCTCACCCTGGGCGCGCAGAATCGTGCTCTGCCGCTCGCCTTCGGCGGTCAGGATCTGAGACTGCTTCACACCCTCTGCGGTCAGGATCGCCGCTCGCTTGTCGCGGTCGGCGCGCATCTGCTTCTCCATCGCCTCCTGGATCGTGCGGGGCGGATCGATCGCCTTCAGCTCGACGCGGTTGACCCTGATGCCCCACTTGCCCGTGGCCTCGTCCAGAACCACCCGCAGCTCGTCATTGATCCCGTCCCGCGAGGTCAGCGTCTGCTCGAGCGACATGCCGCCGATCAGGTTTCGCAGGGTTGTCACGGTCAGCTGCTCGATCGCCTGGATGTAGTCGGCGATCTCGTAGGTGGCCGACCGGGCGTCCGTCACCTGGTAGTAGATGACCGTGTCGATGCTGAGCACGAGGTTGTCCTCGGTGATCACCGGCTGCGGCGCGAACGACACGACCTGCTCGCGCAGGTCGATCATCTGACGCACGCGGTCGACCACCGGCACCAGGATCACGAGCCCGGGGGTGAGCGTTCGCGAATAGCGGCCCAACCGCTCAACGACGCCGGCTCGTGCCTGCGGGACGATACGCACCGTCCGAGCGACCACGATCAACAGCGTAAGAACGCCTATGGCGGCGACAATTGCCTCAATCATTTCGTCCTCCTTACCG
>Ga0157374_10004519_pt1 | contig 11685 bp, 6 predicted proteins | sample M25metaG_FD_115308 | JGI IMG/M metagenome (GOLD analysis project Ga0157374, IMG submission 115308) | Miscanthus rhizosphere microbial communities from Kellogg Biological Station, Michigan, USA - M2-5 metaG | ecosystem: Host-associated > Plants > Roots > Rhizosphere > Soil | place: USA: Michigan...
GCTCCTCTCCATGGGCCGAACGAATTGTTCCGAGGCGGATACCTGGTGTTTGAAAAAACGAGCAGCGGCTTGGCGCTTTCGGAGATCTGGATGGCAGGTGCGGATGGCGCCTTGGTGCATGCAATCCCCAGTGGACACCAGCACGTCGTTGTCGCTTCAGGGGCGACGCTTGACGCAAACCGGGCCTATAGCGGCAAGTCGGCTTACAGCATGACTTGCGCAAAGTGCCATGGGGAAGACGGTAAAGGCGACTCAGCTGCAGACAAATTCTTCGACAGCAAAATTCCGCATCTCGTTTCAGCTGAAGTGCAGACGAAATCCGATGATGAATTAAGGAAGCAGATCACGCAGGGAAGCGGAAAAATGCCCCCAGTCGAAGTTGATGAAGCCGGATTCCGGCATGGTCTGCCGCCGCAATATGTAGATGCGGTGATTGCTTACGTGCGCATTCTAAACCAATAACTCTAAATTGGGAGAAAGGGGCTAAACGCAAAGTGAAGAATCAACGGGGCTACACATGAAGCGTGCGGCCCCGTTGATTGGCGTTTCGAGTCCTTAACGGTCTACGCGGCGCAGGATCACAGGAATGCTTGCAGGCATCGGGCGCGATGGTCCCCGCGACGGATCGGAGCCGTCCGGCGCAGGACCGATAACAGGACCCGAAGCAGATGGTGTCGGCTGGTTGCTCTGTGGTGGAGGCATTTTGCGTTCAAGCTCAATGCGATCGCCTTTTAGCGTTCCATCAAAACTGCTGTTGCCAATTTTAAACGAAACGCTGTTGCCGTCGATCTTGCCTGCTTCGACTGGCGTTGCTCCATCCGCTGCGCCGAAGAAGCTTCCGCTCGCCGACTCCATGGTTCCGGTGATTTGATTACCGCTTTGGTGAAGTGTGTAGATGGTGTTGGCGTCGGGTGCGAGTCGGGCGAGTGATTCATCTGAGGTAGGCACTGGACGCCACAGTCCTGTGACTCCCAGGCCAGAAGGAACTTCGCGCTCCCAGACTGCAACTTGGGTGCGAAGCGCAACCTGCTTTGCAGAGATACTTGCCTTTGCTGAATCGAGTCCGGGAGATGTGGCTTCGACGGTGATATCTCCTGAATTCTTTGCAGACTGCACCAGCGCCATGCAATATCCGCTGAAAGCCTTGCGCGATGAGCCTTTGTCTGGCTGCTGGTTAGTGGGATCGCCATTGCCGGTGCCGATGAGTTTTCCCGCGCCAGTAACTTTGAAAGTGACATCGTTCTCGGTAATGGGGACAACGCGATCTTGAGCATCGCGCACTTCAACAGCAAACATGGCAACTTCTTCGCCGTCGGCTGATATCGTCGAACGGTCGGAAGTCATCACTAGCTTTGCCGGCTTGCCCGTGGTTTCGCGCTTGGTTGTCGCCACGAGCTTCCCATCTTTGTATCCGCGCGCTTCAATAGCGCCGGGAGCGTATTTCACATTCCACGCCAGGTGTCCGTCTTTCTTCATTTCCTTTGCGCCGAGGCTCTGGCCGTTGAGGAAAAGCTCAACCTTGTCGAGATTGGAGTGTACCCAGACTGCGATCTCTTTACCTTCATAACCGGGCCAGTTCCAGTGCGGAAACAGATGCAGCACTTGCTTGCCGGTCCACCATGACTGGTAGTAGTAGAAGGTGTCTTTCGGGAACCCGCACATGTCAATGAAACCGTATTGCGAAGAAATGTTCGGCCAGCCATTCGGCGAGGGTTCGCCGCGATAGTCAAAGCCGGTCCACACAAAGCCGCCGGCGAGCCACGGGCGCGAGTTGCAGAAGCTCCACCAGCCTTCAGCGGATGCACGACCGGTCGTGGTGTAGGGATCGTAGGAACTGACGTAACCCTTTTCGAAATCGGTGATGTAGATGCCGCGCGTGCAAACGGCGCTCACGGTCTCGGTTCCGATCACCGGCTTGTCGGGATGTTCCTTGTGATACGCTTCGGCACCAGGATCCATGTAGTTGTAACCCATGACATCGCACTCCACCAGGCCGCCAACGCCGATAGCGCGAATGGGTGCAATGGAAACAGGGCGCGTGCCGTCATACTTCATCGCGGTGGCTTTCATGGCGGTAAGAATGTGCAGGCCAACCGGCGTGTTCGCGGTGGCTTCCTCATTGCCCATTGACCACATGAACACGCTGGGATGATTGCGGTCGCGCCTGATGAGATTTTCAAACTGGCTGATACCTTCAGGATTTGAAGACATCATGCGCGTCTCATCGAACACCAACATGCCGAGCTCGTCACAGGCATTCAGCAACTCAGGCGTGGGTGGATTGTGTGATGTGCGCAGGCTGTTGCAGCCGCATTCCTGCAGTTTGCGAATGCGGTAGTACTGCACGGAATCGGGAACCGCAGCGCCGACACCGGCGTGGTCCTGGTGATTGCAGGTACCCTTCACTTTTACAGGCTTGTCGTTGAGGAAAAGGCCATTTGCCGCGTCAAAGCGAATGGTGCGGATGCCGAACGGAGTTTCATAGCGGTCAACGATGTCATTGCCAGCGCGGACTTCAGTGATGAGCCGGTACAGATTGCGTTCTTCGAGTGACCAGATCTGAGGCTGCTTTATCACGAGTTGCTGACTGTAGGTCTGGTCTGCTTCTCCGGCGATGGCTGCGAGCGGAGAAACAGCTTTGCCGACTTCCTTGCCAGCTGGATCGAGCACTGTCGAAATAACGCGCGCATTTGCTGGAGCAGTACTGTCGTTTGTGAGTTCGGTCTTGATGGACAATGTTGCCTGGGCCGGCTTCACTTCCGACGAGACGAATGTGCCCCACTGCTTTACGTGCACGGGATTTGTCTTAACAAGCCAGACATGGCGATAGATTCCCGCGCCCTCATAGAACCAGCCGTCGCTTGATGTGGCATCCACGCGAACCAGCAAAACATTGTGTCCCCCGGGGTTCGCAAAATCGGTTACATCGACCGTGAATGGATCGTATCCGCCGCTGTGCCATGTGATGTAGTAGCCGTTGAAGACGACCATGGTCTCGCGGTACGAACCGTCGAACTCGATGGTGATGCGCTTGTTCGCGTCGTCCTTCGAGAGTTCGAATATGCGGCGATACCAGCCGACGCTGGTGGCTGGGTAGTTGCGCCCGAGCGGGTAGTAGCCTTTGCTGTTGAGCGTGGGATCGTTCTGGAAAGGCAGCTCAATGGCCCAGTCGTGAGGCAGGTCTATGGTCTTCCAGTCGCTGTCGTCGAAAGCGAGATTGCCTGCGGGAAGGAAGTTGCCGGTCTTCTGGAAAGTGCCGGTGCGGCCTGAGCCGTAGGAAAAATCTTTAGTCGGATCGTTGGCGTGACCCAAATGGAAGCGCCAGCCGAAGTCGAGCAGTTGCCGCTCGCGACCGGCTCCGGACAGAAGTGCCGAGCGCGCGGCACTTGCCGGTTGCGGAGGAAGCTCTTCAGCGGCGGCTTCAATGCTCGTGCCGATGGGACCGAGCCCATTTGCCGCGACCGCTGCTGGGGCCAGCAGACTGGTCTTTAACATGTCACGACGTGAAAAGGTTTTCATTTCATCCCCCGTTAGTGCCTTTTGAACGGGATAATACTATCAGTTCCCCTGGTTTTGCTGACCAGTGGCTGGCCTGCGCGCGACCTCGACATTGGCGAGCTTTTCGTAGTAACGCACGATGGATGAGTGGTCTAGATCGAGCATGCCGTCGGATTTGAGCGCCTGCAAAATTTCCATAACGATTGCAGTCAGAGGTAGCGACACGCCCAGCTCGTGGCTGGTTTCGAGCACGTTGCCGATGTCCTTGATATTGATGCGCAGAGACCCGCCGGGTTTGAAATTGCGGTCAAGCATCATGGGTACCTTTGCATCCATGACGGTACTGCCCGCGAGTCCACTGCGAATGGCCTTATAGACAAGTTCAGGATCCACTCCGGCCTTGCTGGCAAGGACCAGTGCTTCAGAAACGGCTGCTATGTTCAGCTGGACGATGATCTGGTTTGCAAGCTTGGTCACGCTTCCTGCACCGCTTCTCCCGGTGAGCACGGCAGAGGAACCCATCGCGTTGAAAATGGGCAGCATCTCGTCAAAGTCGGCCTGGGAGCCGCCACACATCATTGAGAGCGTTCCATCGATGGCTTTCGGTTCTCCGCCGCTGACTGGCGCGTCCATCATGCGGATTCCTTTTTGCGCGAGGGCTGCGGCAACTTCCCGGCTGGCCTGCGGCGACACTGAGCTCATTTCGATGACGATGGCCCCACTCTGCGCGCCTTCAATCACGCCGTCTTTACCGAGGATCACAGCTTTTACGATCGGCGTATTGGGCAGCATGGTGATGATGATTTTGCTCTTTGCGGCGACGTCTTTGGGAGAGGCGCCTGGCTCTGCACCGGACTTCTGCAACTCGTCAATTGCAGCGTGATTGATATCAAAGACGACCAGCTGATGGCCAGCCTTAAGCAGGTTTCTGCTCATTGGCTTGCCCATGATTCCCAACCCGATGAACCCAATTTTGCTCATGTGCAACAGAACCTCTCACTCCCTGCAAGATCGATAATGCATTCGCCGGCGGCGGACTGTACTCTTATGACAGTTTCAAATGGTAACTGACAACACCCTTGACGATGGTATGACCACCTAGTCTACTCTTCTGTCTACAGATTTTGAGGGCAGACTTGCAGGCGCAACGAAAGGCAAGCGTTTCTCCTATGAAAAAGCCACATCGATCTCCCGTCGAATCAAAGATCAAGCGGGTTACCAAGATATCTATCAGCGATGAAATTGCCAAGCAGATCATGGATCTGATCTCAAGGGGCGAACTGAAGCCCGGCGACCATCTGCCTTCGGAACGCGAGTTGTGCAAGGATTTCGGAGCGAGCCGTTCGTCGCTGCGCGAGGCCCTTCGCTGCCTTTCAATTGTGGGCGTGCTCAATGCGCGTGTGGGAGAAGGCACATCGGTTGCTGACGACGGCGAGAAGTTCTTGCGCAAGATCATCGAGTGGCGCTTGATTACCGAGCGGCACGATATTGAGAACCTGCTTGAAGTCCGCATGGCGCTGGAAGGTGTGTCAGCCGCGAATACGGCGCGGCATGCAACTACTGAGCAGGTGGAAGAACTTCGCAAACTGATAGCTAAAATGAAAGCTTCGTTGAAGGACGAAAAAACTTTCGCGGCGCTTGACCTCGAATTTCATGTGGCAATGGCCGAGGCGTCGGGGAACGAACTTGTCTCTGACCTGATAGCGCTGGTCCGTGGTCAGCTACTGAAAGCACTTCATAAAGTTCTCGTGGTACCGCACGCATTACCGCTGGCTCTCAAGGAACATTCCGCGATTTTTGATGCAATTGAGCGCCGCGATACGGATGGCGCCCGCGAAGCAATGCAGAAGCACTTGCTGGCACACTTGATGCGCTATAACGCGGCGAACCGAAACGGCAACCAAGCTGACGCAAAGGGAAACGGAAAGAAGTCTATTAGAGTGGTTGAGAGCGATGCGGCCAGGCTGAATGTAGCGAAGACCGAGAAGCCGCGCGTGCAAAAGCTACCGCCGCTTGGCACAGCGGTTGCGGTAGGCCAGTCAAACTCGATTGCTGCGAAATAGATCGAGTGCGCCGAATACCTATTGCATAGACTCGCGCCCCCTCTTCGACTCGGGCTGGTTCCTGTCGTTCCTTGTTCCCGGAGTTCAAGTCGTGCCGTTATCAGTTACAGTGGAAGCGATGCTTGGAAACAGATTCCGCGCGATAGCTTTGCAAGCCCTACTTGCAATCATCATGGCAACGACTACGATTCGTGCGTCCGCGCAGGTAGAGTACGTCGATCCTACCATCGGCAATGTCGGAATCCTGCTAGTGCCGACGCGTCCAACCGTGTACATGCCCAACAGCGTGATCAGGGTGTATCCCATTCGCTCCGATGCGATGGATAATCGGATTCAGTCCTTTCCTCTCACCATCAACTCCCATCGTATTCAAGAGCTTTTCAGCCTGATACCCGGTGAAAGCGGAGCACCCGCTGCATGGGACCAGGAAACTACGACCCCATATTATTATTCCGTTTACCTGGGCGATTCGCGCATCAGAACGGAACTTTCGACAACTGAGCGCTGCGGCTATTTCCGCATGAGTTTCCCGTCGAGTAAAGCATCTGTGGTGCTTGCGAATAGACTCCCTGGCGAGTTGCGCGTTCTGAAGGGGGGCGCAGTTGTTGGTGAGGAACGCTTCAACGGCATGACTGCGTTTGTCTATGGTGAGTTCAATGCATCAGTTCAATTCAACGTTGAAGCGAATGGTGAAAAATCACGGCTGACGGTGACGAGCCCGGATACGAAAGTGCTGGAGTTTCGTTACGGGATCTCGTTCATCAGTTCTGAACAGGCCAGGAAGAATCTCAAGCGAGAGATTCCGGATTGGGGCTTCGATCGAATCAAGGATGCGGGGCGGGTTCGATGGAACCAGACGCTCGGTCAGATTGCAATTGAAGGCGGGACTGAGGCACAACGCAAGGTGTTCTACACCGCGCTATATCGGTGCTTCGAGCGCATGATCAATATCAGTGAAGAGGGCCGCTACTACAGCGCATTCGATCACAAGGTCCATCAAGACGCGCGCCCGTTCTATGTGGACAACTGGCTATGGGACACCTTCCGCGCGCTGGAGCCGCTTCAGACGTTACTGAATCCGGACATGGAAGCAGACAAAATTCAGTCTTATGTGCGGATGTACCAGCAATCGGGCACCATGCCGACGTTCGCAATTCTAACGGGCAACTACGCATGCATGAACGGCAATCACTCTGCTCCGTGGTTTGCAGATGCATGGTTCAAAGGCGTGCGCAATTTCGATTTGCCTGTCGCCTACGAGGGCGTGCGCAAGCGATCTCTCGATATGACGCTGCTGCCGTGGCGTCTAGGACCCAAAACGCCACTCGATGATTTTTACAATGAGCACGGGTTTATGCCGGCGCTTCGGCCCGGCGAGAAAGAGACGTACTCGCAAGTTCATCCGATCGAAAAGCGCCAGCCCGTTGCTGTCACGCTGGAGAATAGTTTCGATGATTGGAACATTGCGCAGCTTGCTCGTGAGCTGAAGAAGAGTGACGATGAGCAACTCTTTCTGCGGCGAGCTGCGAATTTCAAAAATCTATTTCGCGCAGATAAAGGAATGATGTGGCCGAAGGACGCGGAGGGGAAGTGGATCGAGCCTCTCGACCCGAAGTTCGATGGAGGAATGGGCGGCCGCGACTATTACGACGAAAACAATGGGTACACGTACACGTGGGATGTGCCTCAGGATCTTGATGGGCTGACCGCTCTAATGGGCGGCACCAAAAGAGCCGAGGAAAACCTTGACCAGTTGTTTAGAGAGCCGCTGGGCCGATCGAAATATGAGTTCCAGGCGAAGTTTCCCGACTCGACCTCTATGGTGGGGCAGTTCTCGATGGGCAATGAACCCAGCTTGATTATTCCCTACATTTACAACCGCCTAGGCGCTCCGTGGAAGACGCAGAAGCAGATCCGCATGTTGCTGGAATCGTTCTTCACCGACGAATTGCAGGGCATTCCCGGGGACGAAGATGGTGGCGGCATGAGCGCATTTGCGGTATTTTCCATGCTTGGCTTTTATCCCGTCACTCCTGGAATTCCAGTTTACGACATCGGCAGTCCCGTATTCGACAAGGCAACGATTCATCTCAAGAATGGTAAAGATTTCGTGATTCTCGCCCGCAACAATTCCCGAGACAACAAGTATGTGCAGAGTATTCGGTTGAATGGACAACAAATGGATCAGGTCTGGTTCAGACATTCTCAGATTGCCAACGGAGGGACGTTGGAACTCGTCATGGGCGACGCGCCGAACACTCTGCTCGGATCGAAAGTGAGCGAGTTCCCCCCAGCCTCCGCATCGGTAAACCCAGAGCATTACATTCATTAGCTGACGAATTCCCTGGATGTTCGGGGAGATCAAGACCAGCCGACGGACACGGCTTACTGCAAGCAGGGCCAATGTGCGATTACAAATAGAGAAACGGACCTTGCGGCCCGCTCTAAATGCCTGATTCAGTTAACTTGGTGCCGAAGAAGGGATTCTCAATCCTTCGAAACTATGCGGAGGAGGAAATGAAGATCGATCCGTCCAGCACATTGCCGTATTCGGATTCCTCCGGTGGGCGGGCGTGAATACCATGGCGCTAGTCGAGCGAGCACCAAAATCCACCAAGAAAGCAGTTGGAGTTTTCGAGTCAGGTGAATTAAAGAAGTTCTTCGATTCGCTGGAGATGCCTAATCACCTCATAGTCTTTGAGGTCCTTCTCAAAACTGGTCAGCGCATGCAAGAGGCGATGTTCCTTGATTGGCACAACTTAGTCTCGAGCGGGGCACGTTGACTGTCCATGAGCGTAATCCGGATGGATTCGAGATCAAGCACCGAGCGGCGCGGACACTTCCAATTCCTGCCGATCAACCCTCCTGCCATCGTCGACGCGCACGTAAGGATCACCGACCTTGAAGTTGGTCATGTAATCGTCGCTTGGCGGCCATGAAGGCATGGTGTTGGGAATCTCGTTGGCTTGTGGCTCGAATCCTTCACGCTGAATGAAGCGGCGCAGAGGTTCTGAATAGCCGAAGTGCTCTTGAAGAGATGTAGATGGTCCGAGGCCTGCACCGAGTTCGCGCTCGTAGTAGCGGTGAAATACGTTGGTCATCTGCCTTGAGCTTTTGGTTCTGCACTTACCTGAGCACATACTCATCAGGTAGTCCAATTGTGTAGCGGTTCTTGGCATCAAGAGCCGAAACGATCATAAGTATATGAGCGCCATGGGCAAGATGTTCGCATCTCTTCCGCCCACCTACGTTCCCGAAATGCGCCGCAAGAGCATGGGCCGATTGTTCGGCTTCTGTACCCAGCAGGCTCGTGAGAACGTGGGCTTGTCTGTCGACGATGCTGCTCGGTTATCCGGTATGGAATTGAGTCAGTGGATGTCGATCGAAGAGGGCAACGTTCCGCAGGATATCAATCAACTGCGGGCCATGGCTGAACGATGCAAATCAACTTCGATCAGATCGCATCGATGGTGTTGGTGTGCCGCGAGGTAGTGTTTCACTGACCGGGCGATCCTGTCTGAGGCCCACACCAGCACGACATCGAAGCGGCCGGGGCGGGCATTGGCCATCATCTGATCAAGACCAGGGCGGCGCGCTTTACTTGCGCCGTTCTCTTTGTTTAGGTGAGTATTTCGCTACGTAATTCTCGATGAATTTCAGCAGTTCATCGGCCATGTTTTGGCCCCGAACGGCCGTCGCCGCTTTGAAGCTGTTATGAAGTTCGACGGGGACATTCAGATTTATTCGTTTCACCTTTTGTCGTGCAACTGTGATGAGATCGCCTTGCCAGCGCCTGCGCGAGAGTTATTGGTTGGTACAGGATGAAGGGACCTGGTTGTACTCCCTTGGATAGGGCGCAAGATCGGACAGAATGCGCAGCTTATGAATGTTCGGATAGTCCTCCGGGTTCAAGTCCTTTAGTTCAGGATGCAGTGCTTCGTATCCAGCTCCGCTCACGAGCGAAACCATACATCTTCGTAAGCTGTCTATTCTTCGAATTTGCAGTGTCTCCGATCGGATGCGTCAAGCTCGCACAGTGATGCGAACAGCACGAGGCAATCTCGGCTTCACAATTTTTAGTAGCCAAGGCTGCCAATTCCGATGTACTGTAGCAGGCACGTAAAGTCGTGGCATTGTTTGAGAGCGAGTCCCCCGCCCGTCTCAAAGCGCAATGAGTGCTGTGGCTTCCCCATCTTTATCGGACTAGTGTTATCGCGTTCTTGACGTTTTCTGTTGTTTCGGGGTCAATTTCCTCAATTCAGTGGTGAAGGATGGCATGCCGCTCATTTTCTGCGGAATGCCGTCCGTTCTCGTTTCGATCTGCGTGTGTGCTACAGGGTCCTGCCATCCCCATGGCAAAGCCGGTACGACGTCGAATTCGCCTGTATGAGTGCGATGAAACAAGTGACGCTCCTGTACACGTCCGCAACCATCTGGAGCGCCGGAACAAAGGGGGGCGGAACTCGACAGACTTCCCCCTTCTAGCTGCAAGCCATCGGAAACCGCGTGCGGGAGGAAAAATGCGTCATTCAATACTGAAAGAATTCGTTTGGATAGCCGGCTTGGCAATCGTGTTCGGAGCTAGTTCGCAAGCTGCTGCTGCGCAAAGCACCTGGACAAAGGTGAAGCTGCAAGTCCTGCAGCAAGCGTGCAAGGGCGGCGACCAGAACTCCTGTCAGCAACTCGCCAAGTTGAACCAGAAGCTTTCGCAACAGGGGCAATCGCCCAACGCACAGCAAGAGCAGCGGCAATCGCCGCAACAACCGCAGCCGGGCGAGCAGTCGGGGATGAAACCGAGTCTCGAGACGACGACCGGCGGCGGGCAGGCTGCGGCCGCCTGGGAACCGCCGGCGGATGACGCCGCGGCAGCTCCGGGGAAGCTTGACCCGGCGAAGATGCCGGACGTGGTGGGCATCCGCCTGGGCATGCCAGCAGCGGAAGCGTTGGCTGCGATGCACAGGCAATATCCCGCGGACCTGTACGAGAGGCTGCCGGTGACTTGGTGGCCCAGCGCTCAGAAGCCAGACTACGGTTATACCGTGCTGAGCTCCGCGAATCAGTTCGAAACCGACGGGCAGATATCGTTCACGGCGCCTCCGGGTCCACAGGTGGTATGGCATTTCACGCGCTCTGCCTTCCACATGAACATCAACCATGGGACGCTGCTGGCGGCGCTGCGCGCGAAGTATGGCAAGGAGACAGTGGCGATGACCAATAGCAATTATGAGGTTACAACCGAGGACAGCCGGATTGCCGAGATCTACTGGCTTTATAACGAACTGGGAGAACGAGCCGCTATGCCTCCAACCACCGCTTTTCCGGGGAGAGGGACGATCGACGGGTGCGGGACTGCGGCGGGCAATGGCGGGCCGGTGATGCCGGTCGACGATGTGGACGACGGTCCCCTCCCGAGTATCAAGGGATGGTGCCGCACCATGGTCAGTCTGCATGTCTCGATTACGGACCAGACGATTGTTCAGAACACGATTACCGAGATGGTTGACATGCCGCTGGCCTTCCGCACGGCGCACGCGGCCAAGGTCTGGCAAGCGAATCTCGCAGCCGAGCAGCGGAAGAAAGCAATCGACAAGTCGAAGACGGTTACGCCCACTTTGTAATGGAGGCTGATATGTCGAAGTCGCGGATGCTCTGCGCCAGGTTTGTGCTCGCCGCGCCGCTGCTACTCTCGTTGCAACTCCCAGCTCAGACCGGCGCCACTCCAGGCACACCAGGGCCGCCCGAAATTGCCGGCATCCACACAGGAATGACTGCCCAGCAGGCGTACGAGGCGTTAAAGGCACGTGCGCACGGGGCGAAGGTCGTGGTCGCACGGCTCAGCATAAATGGCCTATCTGAAACCCCGGTCCCCGTTGGAATGGCGGTGACGGTCCCGGATGCTCTTCCTTCGGAGGTGATTTCAGTCTGGCTGACAACGCCGCCAAGCCCGCAGGTGGTGTGGGCGGTCGGGGAGACGTTGAAATATCCGGATGCGAACCAGATCCTGACAGGCACTGCGCTCGGCGCGCTACGCAAAAAGTTCGGGGCAGAACAGACCGCGAACGGAGGCCCTACGCTCTATTGGACATTCGATCGGCAGGGCGGTAGGCGGCCTGAGATTAACGCC
>Ga0157374_10004521_pt1 | contig 11678 bp, 11 predicted proteins | sample M25metaG_FD_115308 | JGI IMG/M metagenome (GOLD analysis project Ga0157374, IMG submission 115308) | Miscanthus rhizosphere microbial communities from Kellogg Biological Station, Michigan, USA - M2-5 metaG | ecosystem: Host-associated > Plants > Roots > Rhizosphere > Soil | place: USA: Michigan...
CGCGCCAAGCTGGTGTCGGGGCGGGGGAGGGTGTGATGGCTGACGTGAAGGACATGGACCCCGTTGTCGTGCGGCGGGTGCTGACATCGCTGCAATTGGCCCTGGAAGCCCTGGACGACGTAGGCGACCCGCTGAACGGGCGCACGGGCGGAGGGGAGCGCCTGGCGATCTACGCCGGCACCACGCGGGCGCGGATCGCGCATCTGGCGGAGTTGGTCCGCAAGCACGGTCCGCAGCCGGGCGGCGCGCAGCGGGAGCTCGGCCTGTGAGCGCCCGCAAGCAGGCCACCCATAACAAGGTGATGGTGGGCAAGGTCGAGCGGAAGCCGGGCGTGTGGCAGATACGCACCACCGTCTCGACCTTCGACCTGGCGGACAGGCTGGTCGCTCGGCTGCAATCATACCAGACGTTCCACGGCGACGAGGTGGAGGCCGAGGCCGAGCGGATCAGGGTGCTGTGGCGGGCGCGCGGGATGCCGAACATGGACAGCAAACTGGACCTCGGGTCCGGCATATTGCTGCGGGACTGGGCGTATGCGTGGCTGAAGGAAAAGGAGCGCGAGCAGGACGGGCGGGTGTCGCGCGAGACGCTGCGGGTGCGGCGATCCAGGGTGGAAAACTATGTCCTCCCGGCCTGGGGCGATTATGTGCTCGGGGATTTCGACTGGCAGGATGTCGCCGCCGGGTGGCAATGGCTGGCGCAGCAGAAATTCGCCACCAGCACCATCATGCACGCGACCTCGCTTTTGACGGCGATCGTGACTGACGCCGCCGAGCATGGGCTGGCATACTTGCCGGGCTGTCAGTTGCTATCCCGCCGGGCGGAGATGAACGGCGCCTGACGGATAGGAAGAGACGGGAGACGCGGGCGGCGTGGTGAGCGCCGCCCGCAACCCGGGAGCGAACCGGGGCCGAGGCCGCGCAGGGAGTGCTCCGCGCGGACATGTCTACATATAGAGGGAGTGCTGCGTGTCCATACCAGTGAACAGGACGTGACGGCGGCGTCAGTGCCGGCGAGGCCACATGTGGCAGGCTGGCAACAGGGGACGGGGCTGACCGGAGGCGGACCACTGGGTCCGCTGCTGGTGCAGCCCCGCTGGTGCGTCTGGGCTTGGGTGCTGCCCAAGGGTGGCAAGCAGTGGACGAAGCGACCCTTCTGTGCAGTGCCGGCAGGCACGCAGCCATGGGCCGCGTCCACCAAGCACGGGGTGGAGCAGGGGCGCGTGTATGCCGAGGCGCGGGACATGGTGCTGCGCGGCGACGCGGACGGCGTCGGGTGGTTCGTGGTGGACGAGCCGGATGTGGTCTGGCTCGACCTCGACCGCTGCCGTGATCCGGAGAGTGGCGACCTGGCGCCGTGGGCGATCGCGGTGCTGGACATGTGCGACGGCGCCTATGTCGAGGTGACGCCCTCCGGCGCCGGGTTGCGGGTGGTCGGCACCGGGTTGGATTTAGGGGTGCAGTGCGCCCTGCGGATGCGCGAATTCCTGGCGGGGCTCGACGCGGCGGACCTGGCCAGGTGGGGCGGGTCACGCGAGGCCGAGGCGCGCGCGCAGGTCGAGGTGTTCTATTCCTGCGTGCGCTACATGACCGTCACCGGGTGCGAACTGGAGTGGCGCAGGGGCGGCAGTGTGGCGGCCGATATCGGGGCGTGCGCGCTGCGGATCGTGGCTGCGGCTGGGTCGCAGCCCGGGCGTGCGAAGGCGGGCGATAGGGGTGCCGGCGGGAGTGGCGGCCAGGCGAAACCGCCTGAGGAGTTGAGGGGTCCCATCGAGGACGTGGTGGCGGCGCTGGAGGTGATCCCGAACGGGGCGCCAGGCGAGGGCGAGCCGGTGGGCTGGGACCGCTGGAACGATGCAGGCATGGCCGTGTGGGGTGCCTCGGGCGGCGACGTGGCGGGGCTGGAGGCGTGGGCATACTGGTCGGCGAAGGCCGAGGACCTGCACGACCCCGACGCGTGCGAGGCCAGGTGGGAACACTGGGGCTCGTCATCGCCGCCGGACCGGATCGGCATTGGCTGGTTGATGCTGGAGGCCGCGGCCGCGGCGAAGGCGAAGGGACTGGAAGGGTGGAAGCGCCCGACGCGGGCGCCGGAGCGGGAGTTCGGCGATGCGGTCAAGGAAGGACTGGTGGACGGTGGTGGCGGAGTACGTGGTGCCGGGGGCGCTGATCCTGCTGGCGGCAGCGGCGGCGGCGTGGGTGCTGGCGAGGTAGAGGGGCCGAGCGCCTTTGAGCGCCTGGCCAGGCGTCTGATCTACGTCAAGAGCGATGACGGGTTCTATGACACGACCGATGGCATGGTACTGAACCGGTCGCAGGTCGCGGCGCTGGGGGCCAGGCTGAAGGTAGGCATCTCCGCCGGCACAACGGGAAAGAAGAGCACCGCAGCGCAGCTATTGGATCACCCGAACATAGGGCTGCGGCACGCGGAGGCGCTCACGATGCTGCCAGGCGAGGACCTGTTGGTGGAGGTGAACGGGCAGTGGCTGGTCAACCAGTGGCGGCCCTCGCGCCTGGTGCCAAGTGATGGGGACGCCAGTGTGTGGCTGGATCACATGCGGTTCCTGATACCTGTGGCGGCGGATATGGAGCGGGTGCTGGACCGGTTTGCGTTCGGGTTGCAGCGGCTGGGCGTGAAGATCAACAGCGCCCTGGTGCTGCTCGGTGATCACGGGACCGGCAAGGACATGGCGCTGGACCCGTTCTGGGCGGCGATCGGGAAGCATAACCGCGGCATCGTGCCAGGTGCGGAGGCCGGCGACCGGTTCAACGATCATATGTTGAGCCCGTGGGTCCTCATGACGGAGATGCCGTCCTACCGGAAGCGGTCGGTCTACGAAGAGATCAAGGCGATGCTGGCGTCGCCGCCGGACGAGATCAGGATCAACACAAAGAACGTGAAGGCATACCTGATCCCCAACGTGGTGAACGTGGTGGTGACCACAAACCACGCGGACGCCATCGCCCTGCCGGAGGCCGATCGACGCTTCGACGTGGTGGCGACGGTGAACGCCGCGGACGCGGCCGGCGCGGAGCGGGACGCGTATTACACGCGGCTGCGGGCGTGGCTCGATGATGGCGGCCAAGCGGCGGTAATGGGCTGGCTGTTGCGGCGCGACGTGGCGGGCTTCAAGGCCAAGGGAACGCCGCCCATGACGGCAGCCAAGGCTGCAATGGTGACGGAGGCCGAGCCGGCGCCGGTCGCCTGGGCGCGCATGGTGTGGGGCGAGGGCGGCCCGCTGATGGGGCGCGAGATCGTCACCATGGCGGAGCTCATGGGCATGGTGGAGGACCGCGTGTGGTCGCCCGGGACGGGCGAAGCGTGGCGTGGGCGGCAGTTGATGGCGTACATCGAGCGCGCTTTCAGGGCTGACGGGTGGGTGAATGTGTCGGTTCAGGTGCGCGAGGGCGCGGCACGATCGCGGCCGTGGGTGCGAGGAGCACAGGTTGGGCTGGTCGCACAGATGTCAGGCACGGCATTGCGGGAAAGGTTAGAGGCGGACAGAAAACGCTGCTCGGTCAATGAGTTCTGAAAGGTGTTGTGCGTTCTGTGCATATGGGTTGTCACACCGCGATGTGACACGATGTGACAGCGATTTCGATTTATTTGCCAATAGGTTAATGGTGTTTGTCACATGTCACATCAGAGAATAGGTTTCACGTATACAGGGGTGTGGGCACAGGTGTGCTTGTGCAGGTGTGTGTGCGAGGGGTGTGTGGGGAGGGGAGACGACATAGGCGATGTGACGTGACGGTGTGACAGATCGCGGGGGCGGAGGTCAGATGGCTGAGGAAATCATGCGGAGGTTGCACAGGGCGTCAAAGGCCGTGCTGGAGGCAGACGCCGAGCGCGCGGCTGCGAGCAGGGAGGCGGAGCGCGAGCGCGCCAGGCTGGAGCGGCTGGCCAGGCGGCAGCAGCGCGAGGCGGCGAGGGATCAGAGCGGCTACACGATCCTGGGCATTGATCCGGGGGAGCGTGGAGCGGTGGCACTGCTGCGTGCCTGGCGCGGCCGCGATGACCCTCAGCTGGACGCGTTGGGCGAGGCATGTGATGCGCGCCGGGTGCGGCAACTGGTGCCGGAGGCGGACCTGATCGTGATGGAAGGGCAGAATGCCAGCCCTCAGATGGGGGTGGTGAGTGCGTTTGCGCTCGGGGAGGCCACAGGAAGGCTACAGGAGGCCGTACAGGCCGGGCTGAGGGGACAGGTGGTGGTTACCTACCCTGCGCGGTGGAAGGCGTCCTACGGGCTCCTATCGGGCGGGAAGGGGGATAGCCTGGCGCTCGCGAGCCGCCTGCTGGGCACGGAGGGCGCGCTGACGAGGCACGACGAGGCCGAGGCGGTGCTGCTCGCCTGGTGGGGATGGCGGAACGTATTGCTTGCGAGCATCGGCACAGCCGAGGCAAGCTAGTGTTTCATGGTATGAAACTGGGGAGCGAATAGCGGATGTCGGCGTTGCGTAGTGTCAGGCGGGAGCAGTTCTGTCTGCTGGTGGCACAGGGCAACACGGCTACGGTTGCGGCCAAGAAGGCGGGCTATTCGCAGCCCGACAAGCAAGCCTATCAGATCATGAAGCAGCCCGCGGTCAAGGCTAGGATTGCGGAGATGGGCGAGCGCGTAGACCTTGAAAAGGCTAAAGATATTGTGCGCGTCGCGGCGCCTACACGCGAGTGGGTGCTGCGTGAGTTGATGGGCAATGTCGAGACGGCAAAGCTGGCGGCTGACAGGGGTGCGGTGAACAAGGGGCTGGAGCTCGTAGGGCGTGAGATCGGGATGTTTGTCCAGAGGTCGATGCAGATAGAAAGTCCTTTACAGCGTCTTTCGGCTGACAAGCTTCTTTCTCTTCTCGCAATAGTTGAGGAAGCGGTAGGAACCGGGGAAGCAACGGTTGCGCCCTCGGTGACGGCGCCGATCGCGCCGCTGACGATCGAGCACCAGGCGGGCGAGAAGGACGAGGAGCCGGTGCCGTGGTGATGTGGCGGATCACCCGTCCGCCACACTCAGGGTTCAACCCATTGATATCGCTGGATGTGTGGATGCGTGGATGGGGTGCGTGCCCCCATGCGTGCCCCCATCGAGACAGGGTTGGGCGATGACGTTGCGTTGTTGCATACACGCACAGGTTGCACACGCTATGGTTGTGCAACCTTGGGTTGTGCAACCTATGGTTGCATTCGGAGGGGGAACGATCCGGCCTCGGTCGGCTCGGCTGGCGCGGCCCCCCGGGCGGGGGGTGCCGGGGGGCGAGGTGCTGGTGCAGGTCCCATCCACCCAAACTCGATCATTCTGTGAGCGAAAAACAGAAAGTCAAAATTTTGTGGTCCCATTTTGGACCTATTCCGGAATCGTAAGAAAATGTTATGTCCGGAATAGTTGACAAACTTCGATCCGATCCAGACGCGCTCAAGGCTTTACGCCAGGAAACCAAGCGTCTGCTCTCCGAGCGCACGATCGAGCTCTATCGACCCTACCCAAAGCAGGAAGCTTTCCACGCCCACGGAGCCAATACCCGTGAGCGGCTCTTGATGGCTGCCAATCAGGTCGGAAAAACGTATTGTGCGGGGGCGGAATGTTCATACCACCTGACGGGGGACTATCCCGTATGGTGGCAAGGGCGGCGCTTCGCCGATCCGGTGTCCGGCTGGGCGATCGGCGTCTCCAGTGAGCTCACGCGCGATAGCTGTCAGCGCATATTGTTCGGCCGCGCCAGCGCCCCCGGGACCGGCCTGGTGCCGCGGCGCGCCATCAAGGGCACGACCTCCGCCCGCGGCGTCTCGGAGGCGCTCGACACCGTCTCTGTCGCCCATATCAGCGGCGGCACCAGCACGATCGGCTTCAAATCCTATCAGCAGGATCGGGAAAAACTCCAGGCTGAGACTCTGCATTTTGTATGGATGGACGAAGAGCCACCCTACGACATCTACAGCGAAGCGGTAACGCGCACGAATGCAACGAACGGGATCATTCTGCTGACGTTTACCCCGCTTGAAGGCATGTCCGACGTGGTCCGGCTCTTTTATCCCAAGCCGACCACCGCCGATCGGGCGCTCATCCAGATGACCCTGGAAGACGCCGCGCATTTCTCGGAAGAGCAACGAAATCGCGTCAAGGCGTTCTACAAACCGCATGAGCGTGAAGCCCGCACCAGAGGAATTCCCCAGCTAGGATCAGGCAAGGTCTTTGCCGTCCCCGAGAGTGCTTATACCATTGATGCGTTTGCGATACCACGACATTGGCCGAAAATCATCGGCATCGACCTCGGCTATGACCACCCGTTCGGCGCCGCCCTGCTCGCGCACGACCGGGAAACCGACACCGTCTATATCACCCAAGCCCTTTCCATCGCCCAGAACACCGTGGCCCAGCATTGCCAGATACTCCGCGGCTGGGGCAGCGGCATCCCCGTCGCCTGGCCGCACGACGCGGCCTCCCACGACCGCACTAGTGGCGACCCGATGGCCGAGATTTACCGCCGGAACGGGTTGCAGATGCTTTTCGAGCACGCAACATTCTCGGCGGGCGGGTATGGGCTAGAAGCGTCCATTGCCGACATGGTCGATCGCCTCGAAAGCGGCCGCCTGAAGATATTCAATCACCTGACCGAGTGCCTTGACGAGATCAGGAACTATCACAGAAAAGAAGGTAGACCAGTCAAGCAGCATGATGATATCGTTAGTGCCATTAGATACGCCTTGATGATGCTCCGCTTCGCCCGGCTGCCGCCCACCTCTAAATCCGGCCCGCTCCGTCGCAACCTCAGGGTAGTGTGACCCGATGCCTGAAATCAGCCACGCGCGCTTCAACGAGATCGACGCAGCCTCCCCCGAGGTGTGGCGATACTTCAAGCAGTTCACCTTTGAACTGATCGAGCGCAGGTTTCTGCATCACAGCGCGGACGCCGTCCTTCACCGCGTCAGGTGGCAGACCGCCCAGCCGCAGCACGATCCGTCCAACCTGCAACCATACAAGATTTGCAACAACTGGTCGGCCTTCTACGCGCGCAAATTCCACAAGCACTTCCCCGAGCATGCCGGGTTCTTCCGCACCCGCCCGTCAATCGCCGACACGCCCGCGGATATCCTGCTCCGCGAGCGCCTGCGCCACCCCAAGGGACCCCACGCCGTGATCGCCGAGGAACGCCTGTGGTGACCCCTCAGCCCGTGTCCTTCTCCGGCCAGCCTTTCCAGCCCTTTTGACGCCACATAATCTCCAGCCCGTCTATTGCGTCCGACGTAGTCCAGCCGCCCAGCGCCGCCGGCAGGGGCGGACCTGAACTGAGCGCCGCCTCTAGTTCCGCGCGGGTTTCGCAGGCATCTACGATCCCCTGTACTTTCTCCGCCCAGCTAGCCCGTTTTTTCTTCACCTTTGCCATCACACGCCATCCTCCGGTTCCGCCTCCGCCGCCGGTGCCGGCGTCACCACCGGCCCCCTCACGTCTTTCCATGACGTACGCGCCACGTCCTCGCGGGCTGGGACCCGCATGATCGGCACGTCGCGCCAACCCTCCGCGGTCCATACCTGGATTGCCTGGACCATCTGCTGGCGGCCATTCTCCCGCTCTACGACCCATTCCACGATCCGCATCCCCATCTCCCGCGCGGCGGCAATCTTCTCGCGGTCCAGATATGCCCGCGTCACTGCCGCCCGTGCGTCGGCCTCGCGCCGCTCCAGCTGGTGCTCGATCACCTCCGCGTCCCTCAATACCCGGTCGCACTCGGTCCACACGTCATCGACCAGCTTTTGGGTCCGCTCCAGCGCCCGCTCCAGGGCATTCGCCATCTGTCCCGATGCGCGCTCCGCCTCCCACACCGCGTGTTCCATCGCCTGCGCCACCGGGTCCGGTTCGGGCTCTTTCGGCTCGGCGAGCCCCTTGGCCCTCACCCACTGTTCGCGCTCCGCCTTGGCGACCAGCGCCTTGGCTTTCCACGTTTCCAGATGTCTCCGCAGCAGCGTTGCACCACCCGCCATCCAACCCACTCCCGATCCCCGCGCTGCACCACACAGCGCGCACCACCGCCACCATCGCCTAAAAACCCAACGCGAACAAACCGCTTCCCACCACAACCGCCGATCGCCTATGGTCCGGCCCGCGCAACTTGTCTCAGGACCCTCTACAACCATGGCGCGATCTCTGCGACGCCGGCCGAAAGCCCTGGATGACGAGGAAATCCTCGCGGTCCTGCGCGCCTACCGCGACGACGCCAGCCAATACATCGACAACACCCTCGGACCTGATCGCGAGCGGGCATACACCTACTACGAGGGCCAGGTCCTCAACGACGATGGCACCGCCGAGCATCTGGAACCGGGCCGCTCCAGCACCGTCGTGCGCGAGGTCGCCGACATTATCCACACAATGCTGCCAGGTATCATCCGAGTATTCGCTGGCGGCGACCAGGTTGTTGATTATGAGCCAAATCGCGCCGAAGACGAGGAAGCCGCGAAACAAGCAACAGACTACATCTCCTACCTGGTCAATGCTGACGGCAACAACTGGTTTTCTACCCTTTATGACAGCGTCCACGACGCTCTTCTCAAAAAGATCGGCGTAATTAAATGGTCATTTGACGAAAGCCACAAGGTTGAGGAGTTTGACTATACGGGTTTGAGCCTTCTACAGTTCATGCAGCTATCCTCCGACCCCGAAATTGAGGTCCTGGAACAATCCACCCAAGAGGACGACACGGCGACGCTCGCGCCGCCTGCGTCCCCCGCCCTGCCAGGCGCTGCCCCTGCGGCGCCGCCTGGCGGCGAGCCCCCTGCGTCGCCCCTTCCTCCCGCCGGTATCAACTCACCCGCTATTGGTGGCTCGATGGGACAGCCGGGGCCGGGTGCTGCGGGACCACAAGGCGCAGGGGGAATGCCCCCACCGGAGGGTCAGGCGCCGCCGCCAGACGGCCCTGACGAGGCACTGGGTGTGGCGCCACCACCGCCGCCCGGGATGCCTCCAGGCGCCCCTGGCGCGCCGCCACCACCCCCCGCTCCCATGGGGCCGGGCGGCGCTCCAGGGCAGCCTCCGGCCCCCGGCCTGTTCGCGCCTGGCGCGCCGATGCCGATCATCGACTGCCGGGTCCGGCGCACCCGCACCCGGCGCATCCTGCGGGTGATGGCGGTCCCGCCAGAGGAATTCCTCATCGCCCGCGAGGCGCGCGACGTGCAGACCGCCCGCTACGTGGCGCACCGCACCACGCCAACCGTGTCCGACCTGCTGGAACGCGGCTATGACCGCGAGACGGTCGAAGAGCACGCATCCCCCGACGCAGAGGCGCGCACTTCGATCGGCGGCGGCGAAGCCCAGAGCCGCAACCCGGGGCTGCGTGACGGTGATCCTGACGGCGGGCCGGACATTTCCACCTGGCGCGTGCCCCATATCGAGCAATGGGTCCGCATCGACGCTGACGGCGACGGCATCGCCGAATTGCACCGCATCTGCACGATCGGCGAGAACGACTCCGAAATTGTCGCCGACGAGATCGACGCCGAAGCGCCTTTCGCCCTCTTGAATGCCGTGCGGCTGCCACACGCCGCGATCGGCTACTCGATCGCCGACCAGACCATCGACCTTCAGGACATCAAAACGAGTGTCCTCCGCAGCATCCTCGATAGCATGGCGCAATCCATATTTCCCCGCACCGCGGTGGTCGAAAATGCCGTTACGATGGACGATGTGCTTAATAACGAGGTCGGAGCGATTATCCGGATGCAGGCACCAGGCATGGTGCAACCGCTTGCGGAACCATTTATCGGCCAGCAGGCTCTTATGGTGCTGCAATACCTCGATGAGATGCGCGCCCAGCGCACCGGCATCTCCCGTCAAAGCCAAGGGCTGGACGCAAACGTCCTTCAATCCACCACCAAAACAGCCGTTTCCGCCTCGGTCGAAGCCCAGCAGGATCGTGTCGAGCTCATCGCGCGAACCTTCGCCGAATTAGGCATCAAGGACGTTTTTCGCGGCCTCTTACGCTACGTGATCCGCCATCAGGACAAGGCGCGCGTGGTCCGCCTCCGCAATCAGTGGGTGTCTGTCGATCCGCGGTTTTGGGACAGCGAAATGGACGTTTCGGTGAACGTCGGCCTCGGCCGCGGGACCGACGAGACGCGCATGGCGTTCCTCGGCATGATCGGACAGAAGCAAGAGCAGACCTTGCAGATGCTCGGGCCGGACAACGCCCTCGTCAGCATCGGCCAGCTTCGCGAAACCTATGCCGAGATGCTCCGGATCGCCGGGTTTAAAAACGTCGACCGGTTCTTTAAAGTTGTGACTCCGGAACAAGAGGGCATGCTCGCCCAGCAGATGAAGCAGAACAAGCCGCCCGATCCGAACCAAATGCTGGCCGACGTGGAAAAGCAAAAGACCCAGGCCAAGCTTCAGACCGACACCTCTCAACTTCAGTTCGATGCCGTTAAGGCCAAATCGGACGACGACTTCCGCAGGGATCAGCTGGACGCGGATATCTTCCTGCGCGCGGCCGAAATACAGGCCAAATATGGCACCCAGGTTGACCTGGCCGCGCTTCAGGCGGCGATCGACAAGGACCGCGAGATACTGAAGCAGCAGCACGCCGAGCGCCTGCAATCCATCCAGCAGGCCGCGCAGACGCAGAAGACCGCGCAGGACGGCACCATCCAGGCGGCGATGAAGAACGCCGACCTGGCCTCCGCCCAAGGCATCGCCCAGCAGCGCGCCCACACCCAGGTCGCGACCGGCTTGATGCGCGACGCCATGCGAACGGGTCCGATGGCGCTGCCTGGCGCCGGACCCAAGCCGAACGGCGCCGCCGGTCCACCCGCGCCAGGCGCCGCACCCCCCGCCCGCGGCGGCGCGGGGCTGCCACCGATGGGGATGCCAGAATGAGCGGCTCCGCTTCTCTCGACCCGCGCCTGATGGCGATCCTTCAGCAATACGCGCCGCAATATGCCTCGCAGATGCCGGGGGCTGGCGCCGCACTCGGGTCGCCGGGTCCGTCGCCCTATGACATCCCGCCCTCTACTGCGGCAAATTTTGACGCCTCTACCGCCCCCGGCGCAGGCTTCCGTGGCGCATCCCGCAATGCGCCGATCGCGCCCGTGGCGCCTGGCACACCCTATGGCGGCCCGGCACCGCCGGTCGCCGGAGCCTACAACACGCTTTCGCCCAACAACTACGCGGCCTACCAGGCATCCCAGCAGCCGCAGGACCCCAACTGGCAGCCACCGCCGCAGCAACAGCTTCCCGGCCTGCTGGACGACAACGCGGCCCAGATCGCCCAGGCCAAGAAATTGTTTGATAACCCTAACGGCTACTGGAGCGGTGGCGAGGGGTCGGGCGGCAATGGGGGAGGCCAGCGATGAGTTGGCTGTTTCCCGAGGAGGACGAGCAGCTTCCTTTCCGCTACGCCGACAACCCGATCGGCACAGAGAGCAACGCCCAGCTATCGGCGCAGCCTGGCAGGCAGCTTCCTCCCCCGCCGGCCCCGCGGGGCTGGGGTGACGCCTGGCAGCAATTCAAGGGCGATGTCGGCACGGGTGCGTCCGCCGTGGGCGGTCTGCTCACGGCTGATATCCAGACGCCGATCGCCCAAGGCATGGCGTTTCCCAACCTCGTCATCCCCGAGGGGGCGACGATCGAAAACTGGGACGATGGGCCAAAATTCCGCCTTCCTGACGGCAGCCTGAAAGACCCCAAGGACCTGCCGCAGCG
>Ga0157374_10004522_pt1 | contig 11678 bp, 7 predicted proteins | sample M25metaG_FD_115308 | JGI IMG/M metagenome (GOLD analysis project Ga0157374, IMG submission 115308) | Miscanthus rhizosphere microbial communities from Kellogg Biological Station, Michigan, USA - M2-5 metaG | ecosystem: Host-associated > Plants > Roots > Rhizosphere > Soil | place: USA: Michigan...
CTACCGTTGTTATTGCCTTGACCCATCATACCAGATCCCATAGTATTAGAATTATACATCATCATTTTCATATCTTTGCCAGTGCTACTAACTAGTCCAAATATCGGTGTATTTCCAAAATGATTGTTTGTTTTAGATGGATCCATTGAAATAGTTAATATATTTCCATTTATTATGGTCCATGTTGTTGGAACATTATTTACTGGTCCATCTTTCAAAGTGATAGAGGAAGTTCCTGTTATAATAGTGACATTTCCTTGTTGAGTTATGTTGGTTGCAGTTGCATTATATATCTCATGAGTATGGGGTGCGGTTCCATCTGCCTTTACCATGCGAAATATGCTATAGAATCCTGAATCTGAAAGGTTTGTTTGATTGTAAAATCCTGACCAATGCCCTGAGAGAATCCAATCTTGGTTTATGCTTGCGATGGTTCCAAATCCAAAGTTGGGTAATGTCATTATCTTTTTCATCCCAAAATTGGCAAATCCAATTTTATGTATTGCAAAGGCGTTTGATTCAATCAATGAAATCAGTAAAGCAGCAAATAAAATTGTGCTTAAAGTTAAAAGAGCTTTTTTATTTGTCATTGAACTCTTTTAAAATCTTTAGAATATAAGTATTTTATATAACAAATTACTATAACTATATATTCTAATTGGAAATTAATAATTTGGTGTGAATAAATCACTATAAAAATAACTCATTTCTTGATGTTAAAAATAGTACATTTAATAAATTAAACATATTTTTTAATATAATTATTATTATTATTTAATATATTTGTAAAGAAAACAGATTATGTTAAAATATTAATCGTCTTTATAATTAAAATGACATAAATTAATATAACTTTATGGCTTACATTGATATTTATCGAATAATAGAATTTTATTACTTTATTTGATAAATTATTACCATAAAAAAATTATAATAAAAGATGTATTACATTAAAAAAAATATAAAATATCTTGAACTAAAATTCATATATTTTAGAAAAACAATAAGTTTATTAGAATATATTGTATATACTTATTTGTCAAAGAAATTCTTTTGTTTCATTTGAAAAAAAGGCCTGAAGAAAAGTATTTGGCTATTTCCTTCTATCCATATAGTATCCATCCAAAAGAGCGAAGGAAAGAAAAAAGGACCTTGTGTGATATGCTGTAACCATATAGATACATCAGATCATAACTCCGCAAGATCCTTTCTTTTATCAATTTTTGAATATGTTCTAAAATATTATTTTTTTATAAAAAAGCCCTAAAATATTGATTTTAACTCTAACCTATGAAACTAGAAATTATATTATTATTTATTATATTATATTTGTAATATAAGAGGACAAAGATTGTCAGATGGAAAGCGCATAGTAATTCTTGGTGCAGGGTTTGGAGGATTGGCTTCTGCTAACTTTTTGCGGAAAAATCTTTCCAATGAACATCAAATTATTGTTATCGATAAGAAAGACTATTTTCTAATGGGTTTTGTAAACTTGTGGATTTTAAATGGAAATAGAAAGTTAGGAGAATCCAAAATTTCATTAAGTAATTTAAAAAATAAAAAAATATCATTTTTGCAACATGAGGTAATTAGAATAAATCCTGATAAGAAAACTATTACTACTGCTTCGTTATCCTCATCAACAACAACAACCTCCACCACAACCAAACAAAACCATGAACTTGAATATGATTATCTGATAATAGCATTAGGTGTTGAATATTCTACCAACCAAATTAATGGATTTATGGAAAATAGAGGATTCAACCTTTATGATGCAGAAGAAATTCCAAAATTAAGAAAAAAAATCCTCTCATTGAAAGAAGGAAAAATAGCAATCTGTATAACAAGCTTGCCTTATAAATGTCCGCCAGCACCATTTGAAGCATCTTTAATTGTTAATGATATTCTAATAAAAAATAAAACAAGTGAGCATGTGGATATTGGTGTATATACACCATCGCCTATTGCATTACCTGTTGCAGGACCAAAGGTAAGCCAGGATATTGTTAACTTGCTTAATAAAAATAACATTCATTTTAATCCTCATTACTCTCTCCAATCATTATCCGATACCGAATTAAATTTTAAAGATGATAAAGGCAGTAGTAAAGAAATTGTAAATTACAATATTTTGATAGCTGTACCCTCTCATACATTGCCGTCTGTAATTAAAAATTCTCAATTTATAGATGAGAATAATCAGAAATGGATTGAAGTTGACAAATTTACTTTAAAAACTCGATATGAAAATGTTTATGCAATAGGTGATGTAACTGAAATAAAAGTTAATCAGAAAGTATCAATACCAAAAGCAGGTATATTTGCTGAAGGACAAGCAAATGTAGTTTGCCAGCAAATAATCGATGATATTAAAAAGCAATCCAGTAATCCTAAATTTAATGGAAAAGGTTTTTGCTTTATGGAAATTGGAGATAATAAGGCAGGGTATATAGATACAGATTTTTACAATGAAAAAGGCCCTATTACAAGACTTGATCCTCCAAATGTAGAATCATATAAAAAGAAAGTTGATTTTGAGAAAAACAGAATAAATGAATGGTTGTTATAATAATGGAATTAATATATTAAAATATATTATTTAATGATCATCCATAATAACTGAGCATTATTATTGCACTAGGAGTTTGTTTATATGATTTGAGGCCACATCTTTTTCTTTTGATGTTTAGTATTTATATGGTGATTATTATTTATTGGCTAGAGTTTTCCATTTAAGAATGAATATATGTTCTTTAATTTTTTATATTGTAAATAAAACAAAAAATAATACTTGGTTTATAATTTATAAATTAGATAATATTTATTGCTTTAATCGGGATTGGATACATTTAATTCAATAAATAAAGCTAATTTTTTCAAAAAACATATAGTTTTATGTGATACATGCTTTGAAAGAATAAAAAGTGAAGGTCAAGCACTATATAATATTAATAGAACTGGTCATTGTACATTTTTTACAAAAAACATTCTTAGATTATCAAATAATGAAAATAATTAAATGTACCTAAGTTGTAATTACCCAATAGAAATATAATTGTTAATTAATTTGATATTATATGGCCTTGCTGATTAACTATCAGATACTTCGACAAAAACGTTCCCTTGATTATCTTTATCTGTTTTATATAACTCTAGATCTGCAGATTCTTTCCATCCTACACTTTGATTTTTCCACATGTCAGGAATATGTTCTAATTTTCCCGTAGAAAGATTGTATTCAAAATAATGCATATAACAAACTATTCTATTTTCATTTGGTTTTAATTTGCTTTTAGATAGCAATGCTCCTCTATGTGGACAGTAATTGTTACATGCAAATATGTTATCGTTTATTTTCCCAACAAGAATCTCTGTATTTGAATTAATTTTAAAAGGTTTGATTGTATTGTTTGCTATATCTTTTGTGTTACAAAACATCCTTGACATTTGACATATCTTTATCTTTAATTATTTATTAATGGTTTCTACAAATATATTTTTATTAAAAAAGTGAAAAGGGTTTGATAGAATATACAATATCTAAATATTTTATATAAAATATGTTGAATTTATTTCCGTCTCAATTAATAATTTTACTATGGTTATAGGTATTTGATCGTTGAAATCAAACATATGAATAACATTTATTATTTTTATTTTATTTAATTAGTATATCGGACTTGATATCTTTTTAATTTACTTTATTTCTTCAGTTGCTTTGATGTGCTAGAAGTTATAAAGGGTTCAATTAATTTTCATCTTTCTAATAAATTTTTATTGGTATTATAAATCTACAGTTGCATTTAATTGTATTATTATTAATATTTCAAATTCTATAACTTTAGCACAATATATAAGTAACATATATCTTTATTACTTTTATTTTGCAGGATAGAATATATGAAAAGAAAAAGCAAATAGTTGCAAAATTTGTCAGAAAACATGGAAAAGTTGATAATTCAATTATTTTAAATGAAGTTAACATTGATTATGATACCTTAATGAAGATAATTTCAGAATTACGCCAAGAGGGTATTTTAAAGTAAGATAATACAATTGATATGGCAAAACAATGTTTAAATCTTTATATTTTGCTTTTATTATCTACAAAGCAATTGGTTTTAATACTGTTACACCTTCTAATCATCCTGTCTGTTGCAATATCTGCATAATCCAGTATAGCAATATTTGCCTTAAAGGCAATGTATTAATGTAGCAATTAGTCTGTTTCTTTCATTATCTATACATTACTGTTGCTATCATTGTATTTACAATCTTTTGAATAATCAAAATATACTATAAAGATAAAAGATAGATCATTTCTATAGAGCAGATCAAAAGTATAATCATATATAAAATATCCACAATTATACATTATGATCTTATTTTTTATAAATCTCTATTCCTTAGGGAATATGATTACTAGATCATAGTAAATACCAGCATCTAAAACAATTATTTTATGCGCAAATTTGATATATGTAGAAGAAAGGTTTTCTCTATAATGTGGTCCTACATAAGAAGAGACAACCACAATATTTGAATTTTTCTTGACACTTTTATACAAAATTGAAGTCTGTCAAGATATTTTTCTTCTTTAGACAATAATATTATTGGAATATGATTTTACTCCCTACAGTTTCCTTTGTTGTCTTCTTAACTAAAGATTATATCAAAATATGCTTTTTTGCCAACTTACTTGCAAGATTTTTATAAACAGATTTTCTTTATTGTAGTAAGTTTATGGTTCCTTTGATCATAAATGATTATTTTATAAAAGCCTTTTTTCTAAGGATTTAAATATTCTTTTGTTTTGAGTTTATACTTAATATGTGATACATAATTAGATGCTTCAAAAAGCAAAAGATATAGATGTTAAAAAATAATGATCTTATAATGCGAATTTCAACAGAAATGACAAAAGCAATCAATGATCAAATATCTTATGAAGCATCATCTGCAAATGCATATATTGCAATTGGATCATGGTGTGAGAGAACTGGATATGATGGAAGTGCCACCTTCTTCTTTGAACAAGCTGCCGAAGAAAATGGTCATATGCTAAAGTTTATCCATTATCTCAATAGTGTTGGAGCAGAGGCAATAATTCCCGCAATTGAAAAACCTCCTGGTAATTTCGAATCCTTAGAATCTACTTTCCAATTTGGACTAAAGAGTGAGCAAACTGTAACTAAGTCCATTTATGATCTAGTTGATATGACTGAAAAAGAAAAAGATCGTTCTACCTATTCATTCTTGCAGTGGTTTATAAGCGAACAAATAGAAGAGGAAACATTATTTCAAACAATTCTCCAAAAGTTTGATTTACTTGGACGAGACAAGATAGCCGTATATCAAATTGACCAGTCTCTTGATTCCGTTAGATCACAGGTTATAAGCAAGCAGCAGATAAATCAGAAATAATATAGATGCCAAAAACGCGAAAAATTTTTATCTATATTGTGATGGAATTCTATATATGAAAAATGCTCTATACTTTGATTTCGGCCATTTTCCATCCCGATATATTGATCTTTTATAATTAATACTAGTCTTGGAGACCTAATAATTGATAAGTCTATCAAATATGGTATACTTTATGTCTTCTTATTTTCTGAATTATCTTTTCCAATTTTTTGCCATTCGGCTGCTTTAACAAATGATTCTCATTCTATTATGTATAAATTAATAATTACATTTTCCATTGTCCTTTTAACAACTAATAAATGATTAATAAATTAGAGTTAAAATATATAGAGAAATCCTATATTTATTAAAATTTGATTTTTTTATAATCCTTTTTCGATAACCTTGAATTCTATATTTCCATTGAACTATTCATTATTATTTTTCTTAAATAGTATAGTAAAATAGTTGAAAAGAAATTGAGTCATAGTGTTTCTTATCGATATTTAGATAGTTTTTGAGATATATCTTTCTTTTCTAGTGATACCTAAATGACAACCCTTTAAGTATTATTTTATTGAAATTAAAATTTTGAATTTTATCGTTTTCAAAATATATCTAGTTTAATATATGAGAATATATTACTATGTTTTAAAAATAATCTTAATTGGTTAATTATTATAGAAAATACTGGAAGATAAAGTAAAATACATCATTAATAATTGTGATGAGATTACTGTTTTTGACATTGACAAAGGAATAGATTGTTTAAAATTATATGTTTTGTTTAATTGTAATTTATCTTTTTTAATTTTTTATATTATTTTGTATTCTAATGATTATTTAAAATATTAATAATATTTATCAATATTAGGTCATTATTGAAAATAACTATACTCTTTAATTTTTTATGAAAGGGATATGGAAAAAATTTATCATAAATATTTGATTATGCATTGCCTTGACTATATAAAATCAAAATTATTTATATTATATTTACATTTACAACATCAATAGAAAATGTTTGATTTATCATGACCATAAAACACTTAATGATTCTAATGTTCTTAACTTAAATAGCGTTGTCTTTATAAGTAAAACGACTTAAAATATGTGTGGATATTCAACTTTTTCGTCACATCAAAGATATAAGAATATTATACTCTATCTGGTTCATCTTCATTTGTTGCTGAGGCATACAATGATTATACTATAGTTAACGTTATTGGATGCAATTTACTTTATGATATTGACAATATCACAGAAATAGAAAAACGAGTAAAAACCTTGAACATATGGTTGAAAAGTATCTGAAGTTCCTGATTTTTAACTGATGTTTATAGCCGTTCTGAAGACCTATATTATACAAGAATAACAGAGCCCTAAAAAGAATTCTTTAATATTATAATTAATGGAGATTTTATAAAGAAAAATAAAAGAAATAGATACATAAAAGCAAAACTTCCAAAACTTATTTTCTGATAATAGTTTTGACTGGGTGCTCAATTCAAAATTCCTTTTTAAGACCATAATATGTTTATTTTAATTTTCATCTTAAATCTATTATAGTATATTATCAGATGCTTTTAAAGAAGTAAGAGTTTATCCAATTCAAAAACCTAATGCTATCTTCCCAATATATTTGGATGAATTTTTAGATGGTATGATAGTGAGGACAAAAAAGAAATTTCATTTGGAATTGAAAAAGTAAAAAAAATGAATTTCGACATGGATTTAATCAGATGTTGTGGTATTAAAATGATGATAAAAAATTTTCATTTTTTTTTGAATTTAAAAGGATTTCAACTCTTTAAATTACATTGATTAATTTTATCTCTATTAAAATAATTATTATTTGATTATAGTTATTGAATATATGTATGATATGATAGATATTCTATTGATAGATAATTGACCAATTTCATTTTAATCTTTATGTGACCAAATTGGTGTCATTAAAAACTATGTTTTGGTTTTAATAATCCTGTACAAATATACAACTTTTTTTATAGATTATTATATAATTTTGTCAGTTTTGTTTTCAATTTTTTTATTTTATTTTTTTAATATTTTTCTTTATATATTTGTATATGTTATATTCTAAAACATTAAAAACGGTTATGCAAAATTTCAACAATAAGTTTTGTAGTATAATAAATGAACAGAAAAAATATTATATATATTATGAATGATCCAAAACTTGAGAAAAGCTTAACTAGATCTCCTATTGTAGGAAATATGTGATAAAAATAGTTATTAATCACCAAAATCTAGAAAACAACTGGAGTATATCAAACTAATGGCAATGATTTACTTCACTGCGATAGCAATTATTAGTATAATTAGCGCCATTATACCTATAGGTACCATGTTTGCCTATGGAGCAAATAACCCTCAGAATCAAGCTTGCTATAATTCAGGTTTTACTGATGGACAAAAAAACAATGCATACAATCAAGGCCAATTCTCTCAATGTGGTGTCAATGGTAAAGCTTACCATGAAGGATTTATTAATGGATGTATATCTGGACAAGGAAAAAGTTTCTTTTCATGTCAACAATTGACTAATTCTTCTCTTGGTGGAGGTAGTGGTAGTGGAGGTAGTAGCTTTACTGGCTAACAACTAATGCTGTTCCATAATTTTTTTGATATTTTTTTGGATCTTTCTAAGCATCTAATTATTTGATCGTATTAACGTAATATTGCAAATTGGATGGACAAACCCTTTGTTATCTCTGATTTCATTACTCCAGGCTACATTATTTGTTAATGACTAATAATGTAATGTAATATGTCCAAAATTAAAGATTTTACTCTCTTTATACAAGTATGTTTCATTGATGATTGGATCTTTTCTGGTCTTTATACCTAAGAAGTATTGCATTAAGTGGACTACTAACACTAGAATTTTAGAGTATCTTTATCTATATCGAAATCTTCATTTACACGTACTTACAGAAAAGTGAACGTCGGTAGTAACAAAGACTATATTTTTGATATTTTTTACATATAATTATTTTAGAAATTCGTATTTTTTATAAGTACATGTTTTTTTGTTGTATCATCTATAGCCAAGTTATAATAACCTCTTTTGTACTATTAAAACAATTAAGAATGTTAAGGATATATTTGTAGATATTATTTACCATGTGGTATTTGAATTTAAAAGATTCTGTTCTAGCTACTGTAATTGTTCTTTACCTTGGAGCGTTTATGATCACTGTTTTTATCTACAAGATTGTTAAGAATTCTATCCAAGCGATCATCTAGTAAAAATAAATCAAGGTCTTTACCCAAATTAAAATGCCTATAAATTTGAATTAAATTTAAATTATTATCTGAAATATGGTGCCATTTATTTTTATGTGGGAATATTTATAAATTTATATATCTTATTAAATTAAAATTGAATAAAAAAGGCAATCTCTATTAATAAAGGAATTAGATATTTGATATAATGTTACCATAAAAATACTATTAGCTAAAATATAACTTTATTTAAAGCCTTTTTTATTGATATTTTTATTATATTTTATGCTTAAAGACATTATTATAGAAATACATGGAAAATTAGAAAATGAAAGGATTTAAGTATTGAAAGGGGAATACTGTAGATAGAAATTAATATTTCTCAATCTGGGAAAACTCGTGGCGTGATGTATTTTGATGCTAATTACCTATTGGAGCAATACCTGACATAGATGATTCTAATTAAACTGACATCAAAGGAGTTTTGATGGCTAAAGATGGAAATACATATCCTTTAACTTTGACAGGACAAAATATTACAAGAATTACAGGACAAATCCGAAAAGATGTAGGCAGTAAATAACATATACATAAATTATTTTATTTAATACAAAATAAAAAATCCAAAAGAAATGATTGAATTATAAATTAAATAATATAATAAATGATCTCTATGATGGTCTTTCTATGGAGAATAGATAAAAATACAGTTTTTATAATATCTATAGACAAATGATAAAAGAAATAATAGACTACAATTCCTCTGAATTCAAACAAAGTATTGAAATTTATAAAAACTCTTTTCCATATAATGAAACAAGATCTTCTGAAGATATAGAATACATGCTAAAGAATGATAAAAATTACCACTTGATTGTATCTTTAAATAACAATATAGTAATTGGAATTTCATTGTTTTATGTATTCAGATCTTTAAACATTGGTTTACTTGATTATCTGGTGATTACTCCTTCTTTTAGAGGTCATGGAATAGGTAAAGAGTTATTTAACTTTACTTTTGAAAAAGTTGTATCTATCATTTCTAATGGAATCGGGTTATTAATAGAGATTCAACAAGAAAACATATTTGATCAGCAGGAAAAAAATATAAGAAAAAATAGAATTCAATTTTATAGTACTTTAGGAGTAAAATTGCTAGATAAAGTTAATTATTTATTACCTGCAATACATTCTGGTACTAAAGAAGAAGAGATGTATCTTATGATAAAGCCTATCAAAAAAATAGATTATTTATCCAAAGAACAAATTTCCATCTATATTCGCAAAATATATCACATAGTTTATCAATACTTTGATAATGATCTTATAGATAGGACGATATCTAAAATGCCTGAAAAAATAATGCTCATTTCTTTGCAAAATAATGATCTTTATCCATAATGGATTTCATTACTGCACTGCTTTTCCTAACAGTAATAATATCAACAATCATTATTTGGAGAAAAATCATCATTAATATTGCCAATCTATTTAGAAAAAAGTTCATTTATGAGATAGTTTGTAAAGGAATATCTGGTGAAAATAATTTTGTATTTGTTTTATCTAATTACATATTTTTATTAATTATTAAGAAAATTGCTTGATACAATTTATTATTGTTAACTTTTCTACAATATCCTTAAAAATATTGAAATTGTAAAATCTACTGTTTCGTCTTTTGTAGGCCTTAGAAGATTTTACAATAATGGTAGTACCTTGATATTAAATAAAAAAGGATTGAATCTATAAAGGAGAATGTAATAGTTTTAAAGAAGTTTATGATTGTTATTTAGGATCAAGTGAACATAAATTATTGACTTGGTAAAAAAATAGGGATATTGTAGGCACCATAAAAGTAGCATCTTCTTCAAGTTATCATATATGTAAATTGTTATGTTAATTTATGACCCTGTATATAGGTAAGGATCATTTTTATAGATACAGAATTTTTGTTAAAAATATATAATAAAATTCACAATCTTCCAAAAGATATTTTCTAGAACATATATGCTAATAATGAATTTAATAAATTTCAAATATTTGTCTAATTATATAAAGGTGAAGTTTGTTTGATCAGAATAATATTAATATAATCAATATATGCAAAAATATATAATAATCCAAATACATAATCTATTTTTCAAACAACCTTTTGTTTTAATTTAAATATTTTATATCAAGATGATGATTCCAACATCTATTTCAATTTAATGTATACATTTAAAATATAATATAGATAGCCTTTTATTATATCTATTAAATCTTGCTGCTTTTTGATATCTACTATAAATTAATATCAATCTTTCACTATTTATCAAGTGGAAGGCTAAAGATAAATGTTGCACCTTTTTCATTTTCATTATTTTTAGCCCATATCTTTCCACCATGGGCTTTAATAATGTTTTTGCATATGTAAAGTCCTAAACCTGTTCCTTGGAAAGATTTTGAAGCAAATTTTGTAAATAACCTCGGAAAAATTTCTAAATCTATTCCTGTACCGTTATCTTTGATACTAATAGTTATCCAATCTACAATAGAAATATTGTTAATTTTATACTCTTCGTTTATTTTGGCATTTTCTACACTTATCGTAATTATTCCTTTATTAATGTCATTATTACCATTTACTTTTGGAATAAATTTTATAGAATTGTTAATTAAATTTGTAATTACTTGAGAAATTCTGTTTCTATCCGCAATAACATTGACTGAATTTAAATCAAGGTTGTTAAAATTCAATTCAAATTGAATTTTATTATTGTCTTCTAGACTATGTTGAAATTCTTTAATTATACAATGCACTAATTCCCAAATACAAACAGGTTCTTTATTCAATGATAATTTGTGACTCTCTATTCTTGTTACATCTAAAATATCTTCAGTTAATCTCTTTAATCTATTAGTATTTTTAATTATAATGTCAAGTAAATCTCTTTGATCTTTATCTTTGATATTATCTTTAACAATTTTAGATAAACCAAGTATAGGTTGTAGGGGATTTCTAAGCTCATGTGCAG
>Ga0157374_10004524_pt1 | contig 11676 bp, 8 predicted proteins | sample M25metaG_FD_115308 | JGI IMG/M metagenome (GOLD analysis project Ga0157374, IMG submission 115308) | Miscanthus rhizosphere microbial communities from Kellogg Biological Station, Michigan, USA - M2-5 metaG | ecosystem: Host-associated > Plants > Roots > Rhizosphere > Soil | place: USA: Michigan...
ATCGGTCCCGGTCGGCCGGTTCCGCTGCACGCTCGATATAAGGCGGCAGCGGCATTTCGCCAAACCGCTCGATCAAGTCCTCGATCGGTGCATTGCCAGTCAAACGAACCCGGCGCTCGCCGAATTCGCCCTCCTGCAAAACCTCCGCCGAAAATTCTTCACCGAGGAGAATCCGGTCTCCCCTCCGCACCCGTTTTGCGGGTTTGGTAAGGCATTTCCAAATATCTCCGTCTTCCCGCCGCAGCAGCAAAACTTCAACTTCTGCGCCTGCAGCGTGATTGCGCCGCCCGTGCAGCCTCGCCGGAAACACGCGCGTGTCGTTCAAGATCAGGCAGTCGCCCGGACGAACGCATTGACTGAAATTCCGAAACCAATCGTCGTGAAACGATTGCTTCTCTCGCGAGACGACCAGCATCCTCGACGCGCCGCGTTCTCCCGGAGGTTCCTGTGCGATCAGCTCGCGCGGCAGATCATAATAGAAATCGGAAACTTGCAAACCCTTATTTTAGGGATCGAGAGTTCGTGCGACGAAACCGCCGCCGCCGTTGTTGAAGACAGCCGCCGCATTCGATCGAGCGTCGTCTCTTCCCAGTTCGATGTCCATTCCAAATACGGCGGAGTCGTTCCCGAGCTCGCCTCGCGCGAACACCTGCGCGCCATTGTGCCCGTCGTCAACCAGGCGCTCGAGCAGGCCAGTATTTCGCTCGCCGGTCTTAACGCGATCGCCGTGACTTCCGGTCCCGGCTTGGTCGGCTCGCTGCTCGTGGGAGTTACCTACGCCAAAGCGCTATGCCTTGCCAGCGGGCTCCCGCTCATTGCGGTCCACCACGTCGAAGGACACATCCACTCCGTCCTGCTCGAACATCCTGAAATTTCCTTTCCCGCTGTCGCTCTTGTCGCGAGCGGCGGCCACACGCATCTTTTTGAAGTGCTCTCTATCGGCGAATACCGTCTCCTCGGCAAAACCCGCGACGATGCTGCCGGTGAAGCCTACGACAAGGTTGCCAAGCTCCTCGGCTTCGGTTATCCCGGCGGCCCCATCATCGATAAGCTGGCTCCCTTCGGTAATCCGCGCGCCGTCCGGTTCACCATCGCGAAGATGAAAGGAAACGATCTCGACTTCAGCTTTAGCGGCCACAAAACCGCCGTCTTGCGTTGGACCCGGCAGCGCAACATGCAAGCCGAAATCGACGCGCGCCGCAAGCTCGTGCATCCGTCTCTCGAAGAGCTGCGCGCCGCCACGCCGCAGGCCACGCTCGATCTCCTCGCGAGCTTTCAATTCACAGTTGTTGAGGAGCTGTTGCGCCGCGCCACTGCGGCCGCCGCCCAAATCGGCGCGCAATCCATCCTGGTGGCGGGCGGCGTCGCTGGCAATACCGATCTGCGCCGGCGGGCCGCCGAATCCCGTGACTTCGATTTCTACTTCCCCGATCGCTCTCTCACCACCGACAATGCCGCTATGATCGCCGCCGCCGCTTTCCCAAAATATGCCCGCCGCGAATTTGCCGGTTTCGATTTGAAAGCACAAGCCAGTCTGGTGCTAGCTTGAGGTTATGGGTCCACAACCTCGCGGCGAGCAGCCGAAATTGCCGATTCCCGGCGTTCAGAACATCATCGCCGTGGGTTCCGGCAAAGGCGGTGTAGGTAAAAGTACGGTCGCCGTCAATCTCGCCATCACGCTCGCAAAACTCGGCCATCGCACTGGCCTTCTCGATGCCGATGTCTACGGTCCCAACGTCCCGCTCATGATGGGCGTCCGGCAGACACCCCACGCTGTCGGCCAGCGCATTCAGCCGCTCGAAGCTCATGGCGTGCGCTTAATGTCGATGGCGCTTTTGAATCCCGGCGACAAGCCGCTTGTCTGGCGCGGCCCCATGTTGAATTCGGTAATTCAGCAGTTTTTGCGCAACGTCGATTGGGGCGAGCTCGACTATCTCATCATCGATCTGCCGCCCGGCACCGGAGACGTGCAGCTCACGCTAATTCAAACCACACCGCTCACCGGCGCTGTGGTCGTGACGACGCCTTCTGATGTCGCCCTCGAAGATGCTCGCAAAGCCGTAAACATGTTCGAGCAAGTCCGCGAAGACGTTCTAGGCATCGTCGAAAACATGAGCTATCTCGAACACAACGGCGAAAAGCTTTACGTGTTCGGCCAAGGCGGCGGCGCCCGAACCGCCGAAATAATGCACGTCCCGCTGCTAGCTGAAATTCCGCTCGATCCCGAAACCCGCTCCGGCGGTGACTCAGGTCAGCCGATCGCTACAAAGTCCAGTCCGCAAACCGCAATTTTCGAGAAGCTGGCCCTTACGATCATCGAGCGCGCCGAAGCCACCAAACAACAGAAACAGCGGCCCACCATCACTGTCTCCGACTAACTGCCGGAGATCGGGTCGTTTTGTAATTTGGATCCGGTGCTCCACTCGGTAAACGGAGTGATCGGTGTGACAGCTTGATCCCGCGAACGCCAGCTTCCGCCGAGATAGTCGCGGTTCATCACCGCGATCACTTCGAGCGGAATCTCCTTCGGGCAAGCGCCCGTGCATTCGCCAATGTTGGTGCATCCGCCAAAGCCTTCGGCATTCATCTGCGCCACCATGCGCACCGCTCGCCGATCGCGTTCTGGTTTACCCTGCGGCAGTATACCGAGATGCGCGATCTTCGCGCCGGTGAACAGCGCCGCCGAAGCGTTGGGACAAGCTGCTACGCATGCTCCGCAGCCGATGCACGCCGCCGCATCCATTGCCCGGTCTGCAATCGCCTTCGCTACCGGAATCGCGTTGCCGTCCGGAGCGCTGCCGGTCGAAACAGAGATGTACCCGCCCGACGCGATGATGCGATCAAACGAACGCCGGTCGACCACCAGGTCTTTGATCGACGGAAACGCTCGCGCGCGCCATGGCTCAAGCACCAGTTCGTCGCCGTCTTTGAAGTGCCGCATCGTCAACTGGCACACCGTCGTCGCCCGTAGCGGCCCATGCGCCACGCCATTGATCATGAATCCGCACGAACCGCAAATACCCTCGCGGCAATCGTGCTCAAAGGCCACCGGTTCCTCGCCTTTCTCTACCAGCGCTTCATTCAAAACATCCAGGCACTCCAGCACCGACATGTCCGGATTCACGTTGTCTACTGGATAACTGAGGAATTTGCCTTTATCGTTTTTGCTGCTCTGACGCCAGATCTTCAGCCTGATCCGCATCTACTTGTAGCTCCTCTGGCTCGGATGCACATATTCAAATTCGAGCGGCTCTTTCGAAAGCTCCGGATAATTGCCGTAGCCGCGGTATCCCCATGCCGCCACGTACGAAAGGTTTTCGTCATCCCGCTGCGCTTCGCCTTCCGCTGTCTGATACTCTTCGCGAAAATGGCCGCCGCAGGATTCGTTGCGCTCCCGCGCGTCAATGCACATCAGTTCGGCCAATTCAAAAAAATCCGCCACACGCCACGCTTTCTCGAGGCTCTGATTCAAATCGGCGGCGCTGCCCGGCACATTGACGTTTTCCCAATACTCGTCCCGCAGTGTGCGGACCTGCTCGATCGCCGTATTTAAGCCCGCCGCGGTTCTCGACATCCCGCAGTATTCCCAGACGATCTTGCCCAGCTCGCGATGATACGAATCCACCGTGCGCTTGCCTTTGATCGCAAGCAGCTTCTGAATCGTCTGCTGCGCGCATGCGACGGCGTTCCTGACTTCCGGATGCGATTCGCTCACGCTTGCAACCTTATTGTTTGCCAGATAATCGCCGACCGTGTAGGGAACGATGAAATATCCGTCGCTCAGTCCTTGCATCAGCGCGCTCGCTCCCAAACGGTTTGCGCCATGATCGGAAAAATTCGCTTCGCCGATTACAAACAATCCCGGGATCGTACTCATCAGGTGATAATCCACCCACAAGCCGCCCATCGTGTAATGAATCGCCGGATAGATCCGCATCGGCACCTGATACGGATCTTCGTCGGTGATCCGCTGGTACATATCGAACAGGTTGCCGTAGCGCTCCTCCACAACGTTGCGCCCTAATCGCTTAATCGAATCGGAGAAGTCGAGATAGACACCCAAACCTGTTTCGCCGACGCCGCGCCCTTCGTCGCACACCGCCTTGGCGTTCCGCGACGCCACGTCGCGCGGCACCAGGTTTCCGAAACTCGGATAGCGCCGTTCCAGATAATAATCCCGCTCGTTTTCCGGAATCTGATCCGGCCGCCGTTTATCGCCTTTCTGTTTCGGCACCCAAATCCGCCCGTCGTTGCGCAGCGATTCGCTCATCAGCGTCAGCTTTGATTGATAATCGCCGGAAACCGGAATACAAGTCGGGTGAATCTGCGTATAGCATGGATTGGCGAATAACGCGCCGCGTTTGTGAGCCCGCCAGCATGCGGTTACGTTCGAGCCCTTGGCATTCGTAGAAAGGAAGAAAACGTTGCCGTAGCCGCCCGTTCCTAAAATCACCGCATCCGCCAGATGCGTTTGGATCTCGCCGGTAACCAGGTTGCGCGTCACGATGCCGCGCGCCCGTCCATCGATCACGATGAGATCCAGCATTTCTGTGCGTGGATACATCTTCACGCTGCCGGCCTGCACCTGCCGTTCTAGCGCTTGGTACGCGCCTAACAGAAGCTGTTGCCCAGTCTGCCCGCGCGCGTAAAACGTACGTGAAACCTGCGCTCCGCCAAATGACCGGTTCGCCAGTACGCCGCCGTATTCGCGCGCAAACGGTACGCCTTGCGCCACGCACTGGTCGATGATGTTAACGCTGATCTGCGCCAGCCGATAAACGTTCGCTTCGCGCGCCCGGAAATCGCCGCCCTTTACCGTGTCGTAAAACAGCCGGTAAACGCTATCGCCGTCGTTCTGGTAGTTCTTCGCGGCGTTGATGCCGCCCTGCGCCGCAATCGAATGCGCGCGCCGTGGCGAATCCTGAAAGCAAAAGCAGCTAACCTTGTACCCCAGCTCGCCGAGTGTGGCCGCCGCCGAACCGCCCGCTAAACCAGAACCCACCACAATGATCGAATGCTTGCGCTTGTTGGCCGGATTAACCAGCTTCATTTCAAAGCGCGCTTTGTCCCACTTCTTCTCAATCGGACCGGAAGGAATACGTGCATCGAGTTCCATTTATCGAAGCAACCCCAGCATGACCGCGACTGGAATGGAAATGTAGCCGGCCGTGACGACGATCGCCAGTGTCATCGCCGTCTTTTTCAGTACCGGCGTGTGGCGCGGATGGTTCATTCCCAACGATTGGAATGCACTCCAGGCCCCGTGCCGGATGTGCAGTCCCAGCAGAATCATCGAAAAGATGTACCAGGCGGATACGTACCAAACCTGAAATCCGGCCACGACATTCTCATACGGATGGCCTTCTTGAAAATTAGGATGAACCGTTCCCGCCGTCATGTGCAGCAAGTGGTAAATCACGAAAGCCAGCAGAATCGGCCCGCTCCAATACATCGTCCTCGACGAATAGTCGGAGGCGATATTCTTGCGTTTTTCGTAGCCAACCGGCCGTGCTTTCTTCTTCTGAATGGCAAGCAAGATCGACGCCCAAATATGCGCAATTACCGAGACTAAAAGAATGATCCGGACCGCCCACAAAGCCTCCGGAAAACGCCGCAGCGCGACACCGTAGAAATTCATTTGGTCTGCGCCTTCAAACACTTGCAGGTTTCCGAGCATATGAAATACGACAAAGAGAAAGAGAATGAATCCGGTGACCGCCATCACGGCTTTTTTGCCGTTTGTCGAAGCCCAAAAACGCGCGCCGCGGATCCCGCGCGCGTCCAACACCGTTGTTGACATTTACGTTTTCAGGTTAGCGCAGTGATTTGTTTCAGTCCTCCAGATGCAGACTACGCCAGCGCGCTACCAGGTTTTGGCAGGCGCCCCGCCAGTTCGGAAAATGAAACTCGAAATTTGCATCGCGCAGCCGTCCGGGGACCACGCGCCGGCTCTTCAGAACAAGTTCAGTTTCCGTCCGCAGAAAAATCGCGCCAATCGCGAGCATCCACTCCGCCGCCGGTATTCCGATGTAGCTGGTACACCAGGCCCGCCGCAAACAGCACATGAATTCGCGGTTCGGCAAAGGGCAGGGAGAGGCGATATTTACCGCGCCTTCGAAATCTTCCCGCTCGATCAGGAATTCTACGGCGCGAATGAAATCGACATCATGAATCCACGACACATATTGCCGCCCCGATCCGGACTGGCCGCCGAAGCCCCATCGCACCAGGCGCAGTAGGGTATCGAAAGCGCCTCCGGCATCCGGGCTCATGATGATCGCGCTTCGCAGAGCGATTTTGCGCGTTTGCGGAGCATGCGCGGCGAAAAAAGCGCGTTCCCAGTCTTTCACGACGTCGATACTGAACCTCCAGGTAGACGGAACGTTCGGCTCGTTTCCGCCGAGTTCACCCGTCTCGTCCATGCCCCGGTCGAGGCTATGCCGATAGATGGTCGCGCTGCTCGCGTTCATCCAGAGGCGCGGCGGTTTCGCCGCGCGAGCAATTGCCTGGCCTACCAAGGCAGTCGTAAAAATACGGGAATGCCGGATGAGCCGCTGGTTCGCCGCATTATAGCGGCAATTCACGTTGCGCCCGGCCAGGTTGATGACCACATCGGCCCCATCGAGCGTCTCGGCCCATGGCCCCATTTCCAGGCCGTCCCAATGGACCATCTGCCATTCGCACGCTTTAGGAAACCGCGCGATGACAGTTACCATGTGGCCTTGTTCGTGGAAATGGCGGGCGAGAAGCGTGCCGATGTGCCCGGTTCCGCCGGGAATGACGATGTGGAGCGGTCGCTGCAACGCCATACCGGGCTAGCCTCATCGGCATTGTCCCATGGCGCGATAAAAAAAAGCCCCGGAGATTTCCCCGGGGCGCAATTACAGAGCGAAGGTGTTTAGCGTTCGCCGAAAGTCCAGCCGACCGAGGCACCGTATTCCGGCACCCAATTGCTGCCGAACTGGAAGAAATTGTCTACGTAATGCGCGTCCACCTGCGGCCTAACGAACAGATGGTCCGTCACGTAAAGACGCACGCCCGCCGCCATATGCACCTGGAAGTGATTCGAACTATCGACGAAGTTGCTCTGCGAACTGCAACCCGTAAAGGCATTGCAGAACGACTGGGTTTCGTAGAACTTCACATTTACCGCGCCCAGACCTGCTTGGAATTCAGGCACGACTCTCTTCAGCCGATGCGCCGTGGGCATCCAGATGCCATTGAAGTCATAAAACAAAGGCCGATAGTTCAAGCCCGCGTATGCACCCTGCGAAAATCGAAAATCGGTTTCCGCTCCTATTCCGAAGTGCGGCGTGAGCATGAAGTCGCCGCCGAATTTCCCGAAAGCGCCAGTCATTCGCGGCGTGTTGAAAAGTGTGCCATCGCCAAACGTATCGATCGATTGCCCGTTCGATTCCAGGACCGTTGTCCCCACGCCGGCGAAAACGGATGCACCCGCCTGCGCCGAGGCGGGCAGAACCGAGATCAATGAAAGCATGACCACTGGAACGGCCACACGTATGAATTTGTACAAAATACTCCTCCCGTTTTTGCGAAACGCAGCTCGTTTTTATGTTTTTGAATTAAGCCCTGCTGCAGTGGCTTATGTCTCAACTGACGTAGCCGCGCGAGAATGCGGTTTCAACGAAGGAGTAGTGAAAAATTGCTAGCGACGCGCCGGATCCATGCTATTCGTGTCGATGCCGAAATCGACGAGCGCTTTTTGCGCGCGTTCCGGATTGAAGCGGCCCCAGGCGGCGAGGCGCGAAAGGGCGGCGGCGGCGATGCTCGCCGCATCCACTTCGAAAAAGCGCCTCAGATGCTCGCGATTGTCGCTGCGGCCGAAACCATCCGTGCCGAGAGCCGTCAAGCGGCCCGGCAGCCAAGGCGAAATCTGATCGGCCACGATCTTCATGTAATCGGTCGCGGCAACGATCGGCATATCGCGGTCTCCCATTGCTTCGAGCAAATAAGGCTTGCGCTGTGGCTCGGTCGGATGCAAACGGTTCCAGCGATCGGTAGACAGCGCGTCGCGGCGCAGTTCGGTGTAGCTGGTGACGCTCCAGACATCGGCGCCGACGTTATATTTTTCCGCAAGGATTTGCTGCGCTTTGAGCGCTTCGTTGAGAATCGAGCCGCTGCCGAACAGCGTGACTTGCGCGACCCCGGCTTGCGACGGACGATACGGATACAGACCGCGCAGAATGCCTTCTTTGATGTGGTCGCCTTCGGGCATTGGCGGCTGCACATAATTTTCGTTGCAGACGGTCAGGTAGTAAAAGTGGTCTTCGTTGTTCTCGTACATGCGGCGGATGCCGTCCTGGACGATTACTGCGATTTCATACGCGAAGGCGGGGTCGTAGCTCTTGCAGGTGGGAACGACGCTCGAAAGAACGTGGCTGTGGCCATCGTCGTGTTGCAGACCTTCGCCCAGCAGCGTTGTGCGTCCCGCCGTTCCGCCCAGCAGAAATCCCTTCCCGCGCGAGTCCGCAAATGCCCAGATCAGATCGCCGATACGCTGGAATCCGAACATCGAATAGTAAATGAAGAATGGGATGGTCGGTACACCGACGTTCGCGTAAGCGGTTCCCGCGGCTGTGAGGGAAGCCATCGAGCCGGCTTCGGTGATGCCTTCTTCGAGAATCTGGCCGTTCTGTGCTTCCTTGTAATACATCAGTACATCGCTATCGACCGGCTTATAGAGCTGGCCGCCGCTCGCGTAGATGCCACGCTCACGGAACATCGATTCCATGCCGAAGGTGCGCGCTTCGTCGGGGATGATCGGCACCACGTATTTGCCGATCTCCGGCTGCTTCAGCAGCGCCTTCAGAACTGCCACGAACGCAGCCGTTGTGGACGCTTCGCGCCCGCGCGAGCCCGCCAGCGAATCGCTGAATGTCTCGAGAGGAGGCGCTTTGAATTCGATTTTCTTGGGAGCCCGCACCGGCAAATAGCCGCCGAGCGCCTGGCGCCGCTCTTTCAGATATCGCATTTCCGGACTGTTTTCATCCGGCTTGATGAAAGCGATGTCGTGAATTTGTTCTTTGGTGAGTTCCAGATTGAAGCGGTTGGCGAGGTAGAACAACTCTTCTTCGTTCAGTTTCTTTTGCTGATGGGTGATGTTTTTGCCTTCGCCCGCTTCGCCGAGACCATAGCCTTTGATGGTCTTGGTGAGAATGACCGTGGGTTGGCCCTTGTGCTCAGTGGCGCGCTTCAGCGCGTTATACACCTTCACCGGGTCGTGACCGCCGCGACGCAGCCGGCCGAGGTCGTCGTCGCTTTTGTCCTTTACCAGCTCGAGCAGCTCCGGATATTTGCCAAAGAATTCTTTGCGGACATAAGCGCCGCCACGCGCCTTGAAATTCTGGTACTCGCCATCTACGCACTCTTCCATGCGCTTCAGCAGCAGGCCGCTCGTATCGCGGGCGAACAACTCGTCCCAATCGCTACCCCAGAGGACCTTAATGACGTTCCAGCCGGAGCCGCGGAATATGCCTTCGAGCTCCTGGATCACGCTGCCGTTGCCGCGTACCGGCCCATCGAGCCGCTGTAGATTGCAGTTGATGATGAAACAGAGATTGTCGAGTTTTTCGCGCGCCGCCACATGCAGCGCTCCCGTCGATTCGGGCTCGTCCATCTCGCCGTCGCCCAAAAACGCGTAGACGCGCCGGCCGGTCGGAGCCAGCAGGCCGCGATTTTCCAAATACCGCAAAAAACGCGCGTTGTAGATGGAATTAATCGGCCCGATACCCATCGAAACTGTGGGAAATTGCCAGAAGTCCGGCATCAGCCAGGGATGCGGATAGGATGAAAGTCCGGGCTTATCGCGCAGCTCGTGGCGGAAATTCAGCAGGTGATCTTCCGTCAACCGCCCTTCGACAAAGGCGCGCGCGTACACCCCCGGCGAGGCGTGGCCCTGAAAATAGACCAGATCGCCAGACTGCCCGTCGCCATAACTGCCGCGGAAAAAATGGTTGAACGCGACTTCCGTAATGGCCGCCAATGAAGCGTAAGTCGAAATGTGGCCGCCGATATTGGGGTCGTGCTTATTGGCGCGTACCACCATGGCCGCCGCATTCCAGCGGATGATGCTCTTGATGCGGCGCTCGATTTCCCGGTCCCCCGGATAAGGCGCTTCCTCGTGCGACGGGATGGTGTTCAGGTACGGCGTGTTGATTTTCGACGGCACGCGTACGCCAAATCCCGAGGCGCGATCGAATAATTTCTCAAGTAGATAGCTGGCCCGGTCGGGTCCCGCTTCGTCTACTATCTGATCTAAAGCTTCCAGCCACTCGGAGGTTTCCTGTGGATTCAGGTCGCTGAGTCGTTCTTCTTTGGTTTGAAGCATTTTTCCTGGTCGTGCTTGTTTTAGAACGGAGGCAAACGCAACGATACAACACCCAGCCCGCGCGAACGCAGCGGGGCCAATCGGATCGGCATTTCCAAATTTAATTATCGCCTATCACTTGCTTTTCCGCTTTCCCTGAGGCAATCTAAAAGGTTTTCGGAGAGCAAACGGAATAGATGAGAGTGCGAGTCCTGTATCACGACCACTGTTTCGACGGGGCGGGATCCGCTGCCTTCATCACGCGGTTTCTCAAGGCCAAGTGCTATCCGGAGGCCGAATTCGTCTATACCGGGCTCGCTCACCGTGCCGATCAGCTCTTCGAAGACGGCCTGTTTGACGGCGATGCTAACGTGATCGTCGACTTCAAATACGCCACCCATCCGAACGTAACCTGGTGGTTCGATCATCATCAAAGCGCGTTTTTGAGCCCGGAAGACGCCGAGCACTTCCGGCGCGATACGTCGGGCCGCAAACTCCTCGATCCCAGCTTCCGGTCCTGCACCAAATTTATTGCCACAGTCGTAAAAGACCGGTTCGGCTTCGAGGCTGCCGACCTGGAGGAACTGGTCACCTGGGCTGACATTGTCGACGGCGCCTTATATGAGAGCGCCAAGGCGGCCGTCGAAATGAACGCGCCGGCCATGAAGCTGACATTGGTAATCGAAGGCACTTCCGGGTCCGAGATGGTGCAAAAGATCATCCGGCTGATGCAGCAGCGAAAATTGGAGGAAATTATTGCGGATCCGGAAATCGAGGCCGAATACGAGCGGCTGCATAAAATACATTTACGCAACATCGACATCATTCACCGGGCGGGTTCCTGCGATCACGGCGTAATTTATTTCGATCTCGCCGACTATGGAATTGAAGGCTACAACAAATTTATTCCGTATTATCTGTTTCCCGATTCCGCTTACACGGTTTCGGTGTCTACTTCGAGCTTCCGCACGAAAGTTTCGGTGGGTTCCAATCCGTGGGTCCGGGAACCGCTGCGCCACAACCTGGCGACCATTTGCGAACGGTATGGGGGCGGCGGACATCCGAAAGTCGGAGCCATTAGCTTTCCGACCGGGGCAGTGGGCGAGGCGCGCCGGGCGGCCGCCGAGATCCGCGAAGAATTAAAGAGTTAGCGCTCCAGGGTGAAATAATTAGGAACTTTACTAATTTTATCCTCATCGAACGAAGGTGCTTGAGGATCGCCGCGAAGCGTTTTATCACGAATGTGTGCGCCGCGCCGGACCGCGCTATTCCGGCTTCGACCAACAATCGGTCGAAATTGTTCTGAACTTCCTCTATACCTACGATCAGCTTCACCAGACCGTTTCCCG
>Ga0157374_10004525_pt1 | contig 11676 bp, 16 predicted proteins | sample M25metaG_FD_115308 | JGI IMG/M metagenome (GOLD analysis project Ga0157374, IMG submission 115308) | Miscanthus rhizosphere microbial communities from Kellogg Biological Station, Michigan, USA - M2-5 metaG | ecosystem: Host-associated > Plants > Roots > Rhizosphere > Soil | place: USA: Michigan...
AGCCATGTCGGCACCACAACAACATTCGTGCGCTGGGTGCTTCACGTGCCGACGGTCCTGTATCCCACACGGCAGTCCAGAATCACTGTTCCACTCGTCAGCTTGCACATTCCCAGTTCTGCAATCTTCTGCTCGCCATCTGCGGCATGCATTGGCACGCATAGCGCGTACGCAAGCGCCACACGGAGGCACAGTATCCGCCCAGCACCTGTCATTCTCCGAGAATACACGCCGGAAAAATCGTGTCGACTCAGACGGCTTCGCGCTGTAGTAGTTAAACTGAGCTTATGAAGTTCCTGCGGCTCTCGCTTGTCCTCAGCGTCGTCTTTGTTGTCGCACAACTCGCAGTTGCACAAGGCAACAGGCAGCACGTCCCAGCTTCGTCTATACCCGCGGCCGACCTAATCCAGCCTGCCGATTTCGCTGCTGCGCTGCAGTCGGGCACGGCGAAGCCACTCATGCTGCAGGTTGGCTCACGTGTACTGTTCGCTCAGGCTCACATTACCGGCTCAGAATTCGCCGGTCCTGCAAACCAGCCTGCTGGGATCGATGCGCTCAAGGCCCGTGTCGCCGCGTTGCCCAAGGACAGCGCGATAGTGCTCTACTGCGGCTGTTGCCCATGGGAGCGCTGTCCAAACATCGCCGCTGCGTACAACCTGCTCAAAGCCGAAGGCTTCACCAATGTGAAGGCTCTCTACATCGCCGATAACTTTGGCAATGACTGGGTCAACAAGGGATTCCCCACCGAGAAGGGTCACTAATGAAGACCTCAATTTCGCGCACTATTCTGCTCGCCTCTGCGCTGCTTCTTGCTGCCGCACCGGAGCTTCGCGCCCAATCTGCCTCGAAAGCCGTTGCCAAGCCCGCCGCCGGCCGCATCGCGCCGGATTTCACCCGCCAGACTCTCGATGGGAAACCCATCCGCCTCGCGAGCTACAAAGGCAAGGTTGTCTTGCTGAACTTCTGGGCTACCTGGTGCGGCCCTTGCCTTACTGAGATCCCACGTTTCAACACATGGCAGACCAAGTACGCGCCGCAGGGTCTGCAGATCCTCGGCGTCTCTATGGACGACGACTCCGCACCCGTACAGAAGGCCGCCCGCAAGCTCGAGTTCACCTACCCCGTCGTCATGGGCGACGAGAAACTCGGTGAGCGGTACGGCGGAGTTCTTGGCCTTCCCATCAGTTACCTCATCGGTCCCGACGGCAAGATCATTGACCGGCTACAGGGCGAAACCAACCTCGACTCACTCGAAAAGCACATCACCACACTGCTTGCGTCACAGAAGCACTAACGCTCACTTTGTAGGATCGATCAACTTCGTCGTCCGGCACCTTTTCGAGCCCCGTCTCATGCGCAGTGACAAACACCTCTACTGTCGGGTTCACATGCGCTTCCCACATGTGTCCTCCGACGGTCGAGCCATCCCTGCGTCCCAGCACCAGGTGCGCATGCACCACGGGATTGCCGTTGAACGTAGCAATGTCTCCGGTCATCGCCAGTACCTCCACCTGCTCGTTTACGTGGATTGGGTGATAGTTCTTCTGCGAAAGATCGAGCCACCCACTGTAGCCGCACTCACTGCGCCGATACCCGTGAGGTGCGCATTTATAACGTGGTACTGCTTCGCAAAGTCCGTAAGCCCACTCAGCATCTCATCGCCCTTGCGAAACACCACGGCGTAGACTTTCTCGCCACCTGTGCTCTCCACCAACTTCACCCGCATCTCGGGAGCCTGCCCCGAAAGAATCGGTCGCGTCGGCTGAATCACCTCTTGACCAACCTGTGCTACCGCTACGGCCGACAAGCCGGCAAATAAACACACCGCAACGATGCGCAACATTTTCACCTCCCGCTCTATGGATTCTTACTTTCCGTGCGCCTGCGCAATCGCGCCCTCAACCGCCGGCAGAATCTGCGCCGGGTCCATAAAGTCCTTAACCCCGCACACGACCTGATACCTGTCCTTGGTCACCACGACCACCGTCGGCGTGTACTGCACGTTTAGCTTTATACCGAGGTCATAGTCGGACTGTACTTTCTTCGCCAGCGAGCCATTCGGATCAACAACAAACGGCATCTGCTTTCCGTGGCGCGTCATCCATGTCTGCGTAAAATGTTCCAAGTCATCTTTGTTCGCGATCATCCGCTGCGATGCAAACACATCAGTGCGGTACTGCCCCGCCAACTCTGGGCTTATCTTGTCCTGGATATAACGCGCGTAAACCGCGCCCTGGAATGTCCAGACATGCGCAGCGAGCGGAAAGTCGTAGCGGACCAGCGGAACACCCATCTGCTGAGTTGCTTTTAGCTCATACGGGTGTGCGTTCGCACACCCCGGACAACCCAGATCCTCAAACACAATTACCGCTACCTTGTGACCCGCCGGTGGTTTCAACATCGACGTGTCTTTGAACCCTGCATTAGGGCCCTGCCCATGAAACTGTCCACTCGCCGGCAAAGCAAGAACACTGAGCACAAGGGCAGCAGTGGCTGTGATTCGCAAAGTCATTCACGTCTCCTGGTTGTTTTTATTGAGAATACGTGACGTTAGACTGGCGGAAAACAGCAAGGTACTCTAGCTAACTTCCAGCAACGCGCTTGCGTTCGTTCGCGACAGAAGAGACATCTCTCGGCATCACTACCCGAGCCGAGCCTCCGCCATCTTCGTCGCCTCATAGATCTGCTCGAAGGACTCCACCGCATACAGCACAGGCTGCATCGCTCCTGTGTCGAACACCTGGTTCATCACCTGATCCACATCAAAGTTACGAATCTCCGCGCCACCCTCGATCACTCGTGTGCACTCTCCATGAGAGCTGATAAGGCCACTGCCGTACACCTTCAGCTTGCCGTTTTGCCGGATCACCCCAAACTCCACCGTGAACCAGAAGACCCGGCCCATCTTCTCCAGCGCGACCGGGTCGTGCATCAGGCCCGCGCATATCTTCCCGTAATGCTGCAGGAAGTTCCCGAAGACAGGATGCGCATGCATCGGCACGTGTCCAAAGACGTCGTGGAAGATGTCCGGCTCTGGCGTGTATTCGAGTGAGTCTCTTCCGCGCAGCCACGTCGTCGTCGGAAACATCCGCGCAGCGAGCATCTCGAAGAAGGCATCCGGCGGAAGGAACCCGCTCACCGGCGTGGACTGCCAACCCGTCCGTGGTTGCAAGCGCGCGCTCACCGCCTTCAGGTCAGGAAGCTGATCCTCCTTCAACCCAATGATGTCGAAGCCTTCCAGATATTCAGAGCACGCATGCTCGCGAAGCTGAGGCATTCTTCGGCTCACCAATTCGGCCCAGATAGCATGCTGTTCCGGTGTGTACGACTTCCAGTCCTGCTCGATCAAGTACGGAGCCGCAACGTGCAATCTTCCCTGCGTGAGATTCAGCCCAGCAACCCCCATACAACCCACATCCCATCTGACCTGCAATTGCGGCCAGCAAAAGCATACAACGTCAACGTGACAGGAGTTGTCGGATTGCTGTCAACACTGCAGCGCACAATCTGTGGGATGCCAATGCTGGATCGTGGCCTATGGAAGGCTTTTCTCCTCGGAAGGCACATCTACGTTGGACTTATGCCAGTCTTCACCGCGAGCTTCCCGCCCGAAGCCAGTAACAAGAGCGATTGCAATCGCACCGACAACGACGGTGTATGACATCACCGTGTTCAACGCTCCGCCCGAAAACCGCTGGGCCAGCGCGGCTTGGAATACTCCATTCCGCGATGAGCAGAGGTTGCCCAACTGATAAGCGAAGCCGGGAAACACTGCGCGAACCGGTCCCGGTGAAAGCTCGTTTAAATGCGCCGGAATGACACCGAACGCTCCCTGAACCGCGAACTGCATTAGGAAGCCACCCAGCGCGAGCATGGGAGCCGTGTGCGACCACGCCCACAGCGGGATCACCGGAATCGCTGACAGCGCCGCAATGATGATCATTTTTCTGCGGCCAATTCGCTCCGACATTGCGCCGCAGAAAATACCACCTATCAAAGCGCCTACGTTGGCGATCACGATCAACATACCCGTCGTGCTCGGAGTGAGGCCATGGTCCTTTTCGAGAAGCGTTGGATACAGGTCTTGGGTTCCGTGACTGAAGGAGTTGAAGCAGGTCATCAGCAGTACAAGGAAGAAAAACGTTGGAAGAAATTTGAGGAAATGGCTGAAATCGACGCGGCCCTTCCCTGTACCTTCCGCGCGCCTGCGCTGCTCCGCCTCGAGCCAGATCGGAGATTCCTCTACCTTGAACTGCATATAGAACGCGAGCAGCGCGGGAAGCGCGCCGATCATGAACATCACGCGCCATCCGGTCAGCATGCCGGTTCCGTGCAGGTGCGGAAACAGAAGCCAGTAGAGCGCTCCGGCGAGCAGGTTGCCGACGACGTAACCCTCCTGCAGAATTCCCGAAAAGAAGCCCCGTCCGCTGGCCGGCAGCGACTCCAGAGCAAGCGCCGCGCCGACGCCCCATTCACCGCCCATCGCGATACCGAAGAGTGCGCGGCAGATGAGAAAGGTCGTCAGCGTAGGAGCGAAGGCCGAAGCAAGCTCAAAGATCGAGAAGCAGATGATGTTCAGGATCAGCGTCGGCCGCCGACCAATCCTCTCGGCCAGAACGCCGAAGATCAGAGCGCCCAGAGGCCGCATTACCAGCGTCCAGAAGATCGCCTCGGCAATCTGCTTGATTCCGACATGAAAGTCCGCCGCAATCGCCTTCAGGCAGACCGTTAACAGGAAGAAATCGAAGGCATCGAGGGTCCAGCCAAGAAAACAGGCGGCAAATGTACTCCTCTGTACTGGGTTCAGGCGCCTTAGTTCGCCAAAGAAAGCCATATCGCCGAATCCTAGCATCCGGGTGCCGGAATCGGTTGCAGTTCCATCGTTGGTGATGGCAAAATCAGCCTATTGAACACTTTCTTGCAAAAGTCTAATTTCAGTAGCCTAAGGGGCAGGTCCCAGATAGATAGACGACGACAGTATACTTTTACGACAATTGTTGCATCTAAAAATTGGCACGGTGCATCTGAAGTAAGTCGCAAACGCTTTATTACCTAGAAAGGAAATTTCATGCGTAATCGATTTCTGATGGCCGTCGCCTTGGCTACTGCCTCGCTTGCAGGGTCAAGCGCCCTCGCGCAAACCTCCAGTTGGACCATCGATCCGAATCACTCCAGCATCAACTTTGAGATCCGCCACCTCGGCGTCTCCAATGTCCACGGCTCCATCGGTGGAATCAAGGGCACGGTGGCTTATGACGAGAAGGACATCACCAAATCCAGCGTCGAGGCAACTGCGGACACTAACACGGTCTCGACCGGAGTTGAGGCACGCGACAAGCACCTGAAGTCGCCCGACTTCTTTGAGGTGGAGAAGTTTCCGACCCTGTCTTTCAAGTCCACGTCGCTCTCCAACTCGGGTGGCAAGCTGACCCTAACTGGCGATCTGACCCTGCACGGCGTGACCAAGAGCGTTACCCTCGACGTCGACGGCCCTGCTCCCCCGCAGACTGACAAGAACGGCAAGGTGCGCAGCGGTTTTTCCGCGACGGGCAAGCTGAAGCGCACCGACTTCAACTTCGGTTCGAAGTTTGCAAGCGCGATGATTGGCGATGACGTGAAGTTCTCGATCGACGTCGAGATCGACAAGCAGTAAATTACAGCTTATTTGCAAAAGAAAAGGAGCCCTCGATGGGGCTCTTTTCTTTTTGCTTCGAAGGGTTCGTTACATCTTGGCGCGAAGCGGCTGTGAGGGTTCTGTCTGGTGCAATAGGGCAGCCTCGGGCTCCTGCATATATTTCTTCAATAACTCATGATGCAGGCAGTACAGTGCAAGCTCCAGGCGGTCGGATACGCCGAGCTTGTCGTAGACCTTGCGCAGGTAGTTCTTGATCACCTGCTCGGTCGTTCCGATCTGGTAGGCGATTTCTTTGTTGCGCATGCCGCGAGTAATGCAGCTGATGATGGCAAGCTCCTTCTTCGAGAGCTTGGGCTGCACCTTTGGATCGGTCAGAGTTGTCGCCTGAGCGCGGTAGGCCTCGATGACCCAGTTAATGGACTGATTGTCGATCCAGGTCTCGCCCTCAGCGATCTTGCGAACACACTTGACCAGCAGATCCGGTGAAATGGAGCGTGGTACTACACCACGAACGCCGCGACGATACAGTTCTACAGTGTTGGATTCGTCTGTCTCAGTGACCTGAACAATCAGCTTTGCATCCGGAGCCTGACGCACAAGCTCGGGGATTGCGTCTATGGTCCCAGAGACCAGCTGCCCCTCAAGAACAACGACATCTGTTGGATAACGCTCGAGCGCTGCATAGAGATTACTGAGTGTTTCAACCTGAGCGACGACACGAATGTCGTCCTCCAAGGCGAAGACCTTTCGCATCCCTACGCGATAGATAGCCTGTGAATCAGCAAGAATGACGCGGATCCCCGAGGAAGATTCGAGGTCTTCCGGGCTATCGTCAGCATTCCGGGAGTGGTCAAAGTGAACAACCGTCATAAGTCATGCCTTTAGAAAATATTCATCGATTACTGCGGCCGCTTTCTTCTTACCGTCCACAAAATAATGGCGAACAACACGGCCAATACAGTGGATCGTTACGTCTGTTGCCGATCCCATCACTGCAGAGGGCATGGCGATCGTGAACTCGATTCTGCTGTCAACATCGGGAAGCCGATCACTTACGAAGAGGAGGCCGTTTGCCGAGATATTTTCAGTTATAGCCTGCAGTTCGCCATGCTCAGTCTGGACCTGTAAAGGCAACTTCATGGGGAACCGCACAGCAGTTCGAACAGGATTATGTTCTATTGGCTTCTGCCACTGACCCACGAGTTCTCCTTTCTCTGCCTTGAAATGTATGGCAACTGATTGCTGACCAACACACAGGAGTCTACAGCACAAACGTAACCACGACCCCAGATTTTTCTCAACGAAATTGCTAGCGTGCAGCCCCTGATTGCCAGTGGGCAGCCCCCTGCGAACTGGCCGCCGCAACTGAGGATTACAGCATATTTGTGGGCGGAGGCATTGCGCAAAGCCGCAAATTCAGCGATACTTAGGTGTTGGGTTCATTTGTCTTTAGCCACATGGGCAACAAGACCTGATGGCATTCCGCCACCCAAAATAAAAGTATCGAGAGGCTTTTCCCGTGTTGATGATCCGTTTGGCGCGCGTTGGAGCGCGCAAGCAGCCCCACTACCGTATTGTCGTCATCGAGAAGGATCGCGCGCGCAATGGCCGTTCCGTCGAGGTAGTCGGCACTTACAACCCTCGCACCAATCCCGCCAGCGTTGATCTGAAGCGTGAACGCATCGACCATTGGACCAGCAAAGGCGCCCAACTCTCTGACCGCGTCGAGAAGTTGCTTGCCAGCGCGCCTGTTACGGCCGCGGCCTCTGCAGCCTAAGTTACCTTTTGTGCAATCTTTGGGAACGGGCCCAGGTTCCCAAAGATTTGCTTACATCGCAGATTCCCTTCTCGCATCCTGCGAATACCTCACGTAGACTGCTGGTATTGCGATTCCGATAGATTCGGCTACCGCAAAGTGAACGTGCTTTGGGTACGCCCGGGCATATCGATTAACCGCGGCTACGCTCGTTTTGGCACTTCCCTGAAAGATCTCGCAATAGACGAGGCGAAAAGGTTGAGCAAAGGCCCGCATTGTGATCCCAGGAGGTGTGTGTGATGGGCCAGCCTTTGCAAACGGCGGATGAAGAAGACTATGCAAAGAACATGGTGGGACTTGTGACCGAGATCGCGCGGGCACTCGTCGACTCTCCGGATAGCGTCTCGGTGGAGGCGATCCATGAGGGTGATGGAACTGTGCTTCGGCTTCGCGTGGCGGCAAGTGATATCGGCAAAGTCATCGGCAAGCAAGGGCGTACAGCCCGCTCGCTGCGGACCATTCTGGCGGCGGCCAGTATGAAGGTACGACATCGCTTCTCGCTCGATATCGTTGAGGAAGAGAGTTCGCGCGGGCCGCAATAGTTCTGCGTCACTCGTACAGTTATCCTGCCTCCATGAGCACCGGCACATCATCGTGGATCGTCCTGGCGCATCTCCTCCGTCCACAAGGGCGGAAGGGAGAATTGCTCGCGGAGTTGTTCACGGATTTTCCGGACCGCTTCGTGGGCCGCGAGGATCTTTTCCTCGCGAAACCGGGCTTCGAGGGCTTACCAGCGGAGGCGCGCCGCGTAGACGTAACCTCTTCCTGGCTCCCTGTCGGCAAAAATCAGGGACGAGTTGTATTGCAATTCTCCGGCATCGACACCATCTCAGATGCGGAGACGATTGCTGGGTTCGACGTGCTGATACCTAGTGAACGGCGAACACAATTGGACGCGGATTCGATCTACATCAACGATCTTGTGAATTGCGTCGTTTTCGACGGCATGACCGAGGTTGGCAGAGTAGCTGACGTGCAATTCTCGAGCACATCCGATGGAAACCGCCTTGCGGAAGCCGCACCCCTGCTTGTGATTCAGTCCAACGATGGAAATGAGATTCTCATTCCCTTTGTAAAGGCGTTCTTGGCGTCTATCGACCTGCCAGCGAAACGGATCGTCATGAAACTGCCCGCCGGCTTGGCAGACGTCAATCGCTAAAAGCGATACGTTGCGCCCATCGAAACAATGGGATAGATGGGAAAGTTATCCAGGCGATTATTTAGCTTCTTTATCTCGGCCTTCAGGCTGTCCTGCGCCTCGGCGTTTTGAGCGAAGGTGAAACATCCATCTAAGGTGCAGGCGGTTCCGTTCAGGGTTACGTCGATCTTCGCGGCGCCTGAATAAGCTGCTCCGAACTCGACCGGGAATGAGAGGCGTCCACTACCCTCATCCTTGCGAAAGAGCAGATTGCGAAAGCCGAAGGTAATCATCGGTGCGACGCGACGCGGAAAGACGACCCCGGCGGTACCATTCAGCGGGTCATCCACGCTATTGATGAATCCCTGCTCGCCCAGTTCGAAGTACTTTCCCGGCGGGACACCAGAGATAGCTGAGAGATTGTTCTTGAGATAAAGCACACCGGGGCTGATACGAAGGCCGCCGTGCCTGGGAAACCAGTCGAGGCTGACGCCTCCCGAACGAAAGTTGAACTGCGAATCGTAGGTCACTCCATCGATGCTGAAGGGGAACGCGAAGTCGACCAGATTCACAGATCCGCGAAGAGCAAAATGCCCCCCCAGGGCTCTTGAGATATCGACGCCGCCTCCAAGAGTGCTTGCCTTCAAAGTCATGCTCCATCTCGAGTAGGAGTTTGTCCTTTTCGGATTGGGGGGCAAGGTGACATAGCCCGAAGTTGACTCCGTGGAATCGGGAGCTGAAGAGAGAGAAGAAGCAGATGCGAAGGCCGAAGTCTGTCCCCGTGCGAGGCGGGGAACTCCGGCGAGCATAGCCGTCAGCATCGCCGCGAAGACGAGTTTTCCGCGCGTCATCGATTCAACCTCTACGATTCGCTTCAATCTGGCCGGGGGAGGGTCTTCTCTAACCTAAAGCATTGCTGGGCTTACAGGATGTGTAGGGCCGTGCCACTATTGTTCTTCGTCATGCCCCAAAAGCATTACCCTGAGATGGACCTCCTTTAACTCATGCGCTTCGACATCATCACCATCTTTCCCGGCTTCTTTACGAGCATCTTCGAGTACGGGATTCTTAATCGCGCCCACACTACAGGTCTCGTCGAGATAGCCGCGCATGATCTACGCAGTTTCACCCACGATCGTCATCGAACGGTGGACGACAGGCCCTTTGGCGGCGGCGAGGGAATGGTGCTCAAGGCGAAGCCAATCTTCGATGCCGTGGCGTCGTTGAATATTGCTCCGAAAGAACAGCGCGACTCGCGGCGCGAGACGGTGATTCTTCTTTCAGCCCAGGGGCGGCCATTTACTCAGGCGCTGGCGCAGGAGTTGGCTGGCGTCGAGCGCGTTGTGCTGATCTGCGGACGATATGAGGGCGTCGACGAGCGCGTGAGCCAGCTGCTGTGCGATCGCGAGGTCTCGATCGGCGACTATGTGCTCTCGGGAGGAGAGCTGGGGGCGGCCGTGATTGTTGACGCTGTTGTGCGGCTGCTGCCGGGAGCCCTGGGGCATCCCGACTCGGCGCGGTTCGAGAGTTTTGGAGCACATGACGTTTCGCTGGTTGAGGAGGCGGATTGTACGGGCGGACCGCCACGCACTACTCATGGAGCGGGAGGGATTCTCGACTATCCACACTACACGCGCCCTGCTGAATTTGAAGGGGTTACCGTCCCCGAGGTTTTGCAGGGCGGTAATCATGACTCGATCCGGCTTTGGCGTAGAAAGATGGCTCTGCGCAAGACGCTGGAAAACAGGCCCGATCTGCTGGAGACGTCAGAGCTGACGGAGCAGGATCGCCGATTACTCAGGGAGATCGAAGTCGACCGAAGGCGCGAACCCACTGGCGGAGACTGAGTTCCGGTGTCGTTTCCCTGCCCTAATTGCTTGAATTCGTGTACACTAAAGACTCGAGTTCATACGTTAGGAAGTAGTCATGTCTATTCATCCCATCATGCAAAAACTGGCCGCGAAACTTGAGCGGACCGATCTTCCCGAGTTCGCTCCCGGCGACACTGTTCGCGTTCAGGTTAGGATTCGCGAAGGTGAAAAGGAACGTCTGCAGGCGTTCGAAGGAATGGTTATCGCCTGCCGCAAGGGACCCCAGGGAACCTTTACCGTTCGTAAGATGAGCTTCGGCCAGGGCGTCGAGCGCATCTTCCCTTACAACTCCAAGGTTGTCGACAAGGTCGAGAAGGTTCGTTCGTACGAGGTTCGTCGCTCGAAGCTGTTCTACCTGCGCGGTCTGCGCGGCAAGGCCGCCCGTCTGCGCGAGGTCGAGCGCGCCAGCTAGTCTTCACCCGTATTTCCACAGAGAACCACGGCTTATCCGCCGTGGTTTTCTTCTGTGCGGAAGGTTATAAACTTCTGGCATACGGCAATGGCCTCTCCTGCAAGGATCCGCATTCGCAAGACAGTCACTAAGGCGACAGCCAAGCAGCAGATGCTGCGGCAGCTTGTGTGCAGCGATGCGCCAGAGCAGGCGCTGCGTTACTGCGGCTACCGGGTGATCGCCGGTGTCGATGAGGTCGGTCGCGGCGCGCTCTTTGGCCCGGTTGTGGCTGCAGCGGTGATTCTGCCGGATCGTTCGACATCGCTGGCGAAGGCTGGACTCAAAGACTCCAAGCAGATGCTGCGCAAAGACCGCGAAAAGCTAGACCGCAGAATCCGCAAAATCGCTCTTGCGGTCAGCGTGGCGGAAGTCGATGCAGAGACGATCGACCGCGTGAACATCTACCAGGCGACACGAATCGCGATGCTGGCCGCGGTTCAGGGGCTCTCCATCGAGCCGGATCATCTGTTGATCGACGCGATGCGGATCGACCATCCCTGCAGGCAGACAAAGCTGATCTACGGTGACTCCCTGAGTCTTTCGATTGCAGCGGCCTCCGTCGTCGCGAAGGTGCATCGCGATGCCTTGATGCGCGAGCTTGACGCTGCTCATCCGGGTTACGGGCTGGCCTCGCATAAGGGCTATGGAACTCCGGAGCATCGTCAGGCGCTCAAGGAGCAGGGGCCTTGTGCGCTGCATCGCCGGACGTTTGCGCCAGTAAGAGCCGTCGATCCGGACGCGGCGATCGAGGAACTGGTCTCGGGC
>Ga0157374_10004526_pt1 | contig 11676 bp, 10 predicted proteins | sample M25metaG_FD_115308 | JGI IMG/M metagenome (GOLD analysis project Ga0157374, IMG submission 115308) | Miscanthus rhizosphere microbial communities from Kellogg Biological Station, Michigan, USA - M2-5 metaG | ecosystem: Host-associated > Plants > Roots > Rhizosphere > Soil | place: USA: Michigan...
CAGAATGAGTCCGTCACCATCATGGTAGACACGAGCACTTACCTGCCATTGCAGCGCTCTTTTGAATGGCGCGACCCAGTATACAAAGACAAGAATATCGATGCCGAAGAATACGACAACTACCACACGGTCGATGGTCTGCCTACCCCGCTGTCAATCACGCGCTACAAAAACGGCGAGATGGTCCGCCAGTACTACCTGAACCGAGTACAGTTCAACCAGCAGCTGCCTGCGGATTTTTGGGACGTCTCAACAGCGAATAAACACATCAAAAAGTAAGCAGTTCGCGGCTACCTCGCTCGCGGTCGTGCAAAATAGTACCGAGCAGAAATTACGCTCCACCGTGCAAGGAATCCACACCTCCCTGCCCGACTCAACAGTCGCTTCGCTGCGTTATCAATCGCTTACATTTGGCACGAAAACTGCATTCCCCAATGGGAAGGGTGTGGCCTGCGGTAACCAGCATGCCAAACCAGGTGACTGGCATGCATTTCGAATTCTCGGATTTTATCGGCAGAATGAAGCGGCCTGAGATTTGGTTCGAGGCGGGAACGCCCGATGCCACCGGCATTTTTCCAGCCGAAACAGCAAAAACACGCCAGTCGGATAAAAAGCCCGTCCAGCCGGCGCGAGTCCAGGACATGCCTGGCTCGAGTCTCGGAGACGAGATGCAGCAACTGATGCTGTGGTACGGGCAGCGATTCGACTTCCAAACCAAGTTGATGAATCAGCGAGCATTCCAGGCCGCGCTGGCAGATTTGTTGCGCAACCGGCCCGCTGACAGGGAAATCGCGCTCGTTTGGATCGATGTTTTGAATTTGCGCCGCGAGTTTGCGCGCTGGGGTTCGAAAGGCGTAGATGCCTTGGTGGCCCACATCGCCGATTCTCTGCGTTCGGCCGTGGATTCCGATGCGCTTCTGGGCCGGTTCGGGGCACGCTGCTTCCTTGTTGCCATGCCCGCGTCAAAAACCAGTGAGGCAGACAACACCCGGATTCAGATGACCGTAGATGCCCTTGAGCCAATGCGTGTGCTAGGCACAGAAATCAGGCCGGAGATCGCTGCCGGCGTAGCTTATTACCCCTCGGATTCCGTTTCCGCCGAAGATCTGATCCGGTTCGCCAGCCTTGCTGCCTCCCGTGCAGGCGGAACGAAATGCGCCAGTGTGATGAATTTTGACTCCGCTATGAATAGCCTCGTCATGCGCGACCACCAACTCGAGGTGGAGATTCGTAAGGGGCTGGACCAGGATCAGTTCCGGGTTCACTATCAGCCGAAGATCGATCTGCAAACCGGAGAAATAACGGGCGCGGAAGCACTAATGCGCTGGGAGCACCCCGAGTGGGGCCCGGTCCCGCAGAGCGAGTTCATTCCCATCGCCGAGCGCTCTGACCTGATCGACCGCATCTTTGACTTCGCGCTGCGAACGGCAATGTGGGATGCGCAGAAGTGGCGCGACCGCGGCGTGCCCTTGCCCAGCATCGCTGTGAATGTATCGCCAGCCAATCTACGCCGCGACGACTTTATCCAGACTGTCGATTCGATCCAAAAGCAATTCCCCATGGCCCCTACCCGGCTCGAACTTGAAGTTACCGAGTCCATGCTGCTGGAAGACGAGGAACTGTTCGGAAGCCGCCTGCACGAAATGCGCGCCGCTGGAATTCGCGTAGCCATCGATGACTTTGGCACGCGCTATACCGGTTTCAATATGCTGCACCGGCTGCCGCTTACCACAATGAAGATCGACCACTGCTTTGTGCAGGGCGTTGACCGTTCGCATGAAATGCGGGCACTGTGCAGGACCATCGCTGCGATGGCACGCCAACTAAAGCTGCGCACCGTTGCTGAAGGCATTGAAACGCCGGGGGAATTCAGAGTGATGCGCGAGATCGGCTGTGAAGCCGGTCAGGGCTATTTCTTCCAGCGCCCCATCGCAGCAGATGAGTTTGCCGCGTTTATGGCAGATTGGCCCGAGCGTAAACGCGATTTCGGCTTTGCGGATACTCACCAAATCGCATCCGGCTTCTAAGCTTCGGAGCAGAGTCCTCCAGTCTTCAACTGGAGAACTCTGTTCTTGTTCCCTGGTCCCCTGATCCCTAGTCCCTGCCTCACCTCAGCGCCCTTATTTATAATCCAGACGAGCGCAAAGCATACTCAGCCACCCGCTCTCTGGAGCTCGAGAATGAAGTTTGATATCCAGGAGATCATGGGTCTTCTGCCCCACCGCTACCCATTCCTCCTGATCGACAGGGTCGTAGAGTTTGAGCCGCAAAAGCGCCTGGTGGCAATCAAGAATGTAACGATCAACGAGTCCTTCTTCCAAGGGCACTTCCCCGGCTATCCCATCATGCCCGGCGTACTCGTCGTTGAAGCCATGGCGCAGGCCGGCGGTATCATCATGACCGCTGAAATGCCTGACCGCGAAAAGAAGCTGGTGGTCTTTTCCGGCATCGAGCGCGCTAAGTTCCGGCGCCCGATAACCCCGGGTGACCAGCTTCGCATTGAAGTCGAAGTGTTGGCGTTCCGTTCGCGCGCGGGCCGCATTGAAGGCAAAGCTTACGTGGATGGCAAGCTGGCCTGCGAAGCGACACTGACCTGCCAAGTGGTTCCCCGCCAACGCGAAAAGAGCACGCAGGAAGCCGTTGCCGAAACACAGGACAAGCCGGGGTCAGAAGCGGAGCAGCAGTGAACGTTCATCCCAGCTCGATTATTGCTCCGGGAGCAGTCGTTCCCGCTTCCTGCACGATAGGCCCTTTCTGCACCATCGGACCTGAAGTGGAATTGGGCGAGAACTGCAAGCTTATTTCGCACGTGGTGGTAGACGGACGAACACGCATTGGAGCGCGCAACACCATCTATCCCTTCGCTTCGGTCGGCGTGCCGCCGCAGGACCTGAAATATAAAGGCGAGCCAACCGAAACTATCCTCGGCGACGACAACACGATTCGCGAGAATGTAACTATCAGCCGCGGGACAGTTGGAGGTGGCGGCATCACGCGGCTGGGCTCGCATTGCCTGCTGATGACCTGTGCGCACATCGGCCACGACAGCATGGTTGGCGATCATGTGATCATGGCCAACGCGGCCACGCTGGCCGGGCACGTGATCATCGAAGACTACGTAACACTCGGCGCGTTCTGCCCTGTGCACCAGCACTGCATCGTGGGCAAGTACGCATTCATCGGCGGCGGAACCATCGTCACGCAGGATGTGCTGCCGTTCTCTCTCACCTCATCGAGACGCGAGAACAGGGCATTCGGCATTAACAAGGTTGGCCTGCAACGACGCGGTTTTTCGCCCGAGCGCCTGCAGACGCTGCAAAAAGCTTTCCGACTATTGCTGGCAGCAAAATTGAATACTTCGCAGGCACTCGAAAAGCTGAGAGAACTCGAAGGTGAAGACGTCTACCTGTTGGTGAACTTCCTCGAACGCAGCGAACGCGGAGTTATCAAGTAGCCATGAAGCTAGGCCTGATTGCTGGTAACGGGCGCTTCCCCTTCTTGCTGCTTGATGCGGCACGAGCTGAAGGTCTCTCTGTCGTCGTCGCCGCGATCAAGGAAGAGACCGACGCGGAGATCGATCAGCGCGCGGCCGCCGATCCCAACATTACTGTCTTCTGGCTATCGCTGGGCGAACTGTCGCGGCTCATCGAGATCTTTCAAAAAGAAGGCGTGCAGAAGGCCGTGATGGCCGGACAGGTGAAACACAAGCAGATCTTCTCAAGCATCCGGCCTGATTGGCGATTGGCCAAGCTGCTGATGAACCTGCGAACACGCAATACGGATATGCTGCTGGGCGCAGTCGCAAAGGTTCTGGGTGATGAAGGCATCGAGTTAATCAGCTCCACGTCATTTCTGGAGCCGCTTCTTGTACAGGAGGGAGTGCTCACCAGCCGGCCTCCTGATGAAGACGAACTCAAGAACGTCGAGTACGGGCTCTCTGTTGCAAACGCCGTAGCCGGGTTCGACATTGGACAGACCGTTGTAGTCGCCGCGCAGGCCTGTGTTGCAGTCGAGGCTATGGAGGGCACCGACGCAACCATCGAGCGCGCCGGTCGCCTGATGGATTCGCTTGGGGGCGACGCCTCGACACTCGAGCGACGCCTGACCGTCGTTAAAGTCGCTAAGCCCAATCAGGACATGCGGTTTGATGTGCCCGTGATCGGTCTCGCAACCCTCGAAACGATGATCTCCGCCGGCGCAAGTTGCCTGTCGGTCGAGGCGGGGCGTACGCTCTTATTCGATCGCGAGTCAGTGCTGGAGCGGGCCAACCAGGCAGCGATTACTGTCGTCGCAACACCGCGTGTAACTAATAGCCGGTGAGCAGCGTCCTTTTAATAGCGCCTGTTCCCCGTCGCAGGTTTTTCCCTTTCAGCAATTAACCAGGAGGTTGTAGTGAAAATGACACGTTTCTTTTCTGTGGCCGCCGGACTTCTACTGGCGACTTCACTTGTAACTGCAAATGCTGCCGACAATGCTGCCCCCACCATGCCGGAAGTTGGAAAGCCGGCGCCGAAGTTCACTCTTCCCTCACAGGACGGCACTCCCGTCTCCCTCAAGAGTTTTCATGGCAAATGGGTGGTTCTGTACTTCTACCCGAAGGACATGACCACTGGCTGCACCATTGAAGCTCACAAATTCCAGGACAGCCTGCCGCAGTTTGAAGCCAAGCATGCCGTCATTCTGGGCGTGAGCGTTGACACGAAGGAAAGCCATCAACAGTTCTGCGCGAAAGACAGCCTGACGTTCCGCCTGCTGTCTGACACGGACCACAAGGTAGTCAGTGACTATGGTTCACTGTCCGACTACCACGGCAACGCGATGGCCGCCCGCAACACTTTCCTCATCGATCCGAAAGGCAAGATCGTAAAGGTATGGACGAAAGTCAATCCGTCCACGGCAGCTTCCGACGTGCTGGCCGCGCTTCCTTAACGCTGTTCGAAACCATGGTCGCCAGACAAGGCCTTCCGCAATTCGGTTTGCATCTAAAAGGCAAACCGCGTAGCGTGAAGGCCTTTTCTTTGTCCTCTACACTGGTGCGGGGAGAATTCCATGAAGTCAGAAATTGCGCAAACGTTCGGCCGTCAATTGAGCGACATCCATTCCGTGTTGTTCGCTGTTTCTCCCACACTGGCCAACACACCATGGCGACCTGGCGGATGGACGCGCAAACAGATTGTCGGACACCTGCTGGATTCAGCCACCAACAACCGGCAGCGCTTTGTGAGGGCCGCGATCGATGGCTCGTACGTCGGCTCAGGTTATGCGCAGGACGCATGGGTAATAGCGCACGGGTACGCGGAACAGCATTGGGATGACCTCCTTCTCTGGTGGTCGGCGGAGCACCAGATGCTTATGGCCGTTGTAGACCGCATCCCTGAGGAGCGCTTCGAAGCAATGTGCCGCGTGGGCGATGATGAGCCCGTCCAGATCATCAGCGGTACTCAGTAGAGGACCCATACTGCAGACGCAGAAAAGCCCGGCCTGAGCCGGGCTCTTTTGCTTGCCTTGTAGTACGGTTCCCTGATTACTTCTTTTTAGCGACCTTCTTGGCTGCCTTCTTTGCAGGAGCCTTCTTGACCGCTTTTTTCGCTGCCTTTTTAACAGCTTTCTTTGCAGGAGCCTTCTTCGCTACTGCCTTCTTGGTTGCCTTTTTTGCTGCCTTTTTAACTGCCAATTTATTACCTCTTCTGATTGTTTTTCCGGTGCGCTTGGCCACGGTTTTCTTGGCCGCAACCTTTCCGCCCTTGGCTCCGGATTTGCTCTTCTTTGCGGCGGACTTCTTTGCAGCCTTTTTGGCTACTTTCTTCGCGGCCTTCTTGGTCGCTTTCTTTGCTGCCTTCTTCGCGGGCGCTTTTTTTGCAGGCGCCTTTTTCGCGGTTGCTTTCTTGGCAGACTTTTTCGTGGGAGTCTTCTTCGCGGCCGGCTTCTTTGACGCAGGCTCGAAGATAGGTGCCGCTTCAACCACGATTACAGTTTCCTCACCTTCGACGTCATCGTCTGAAGAGGTGTGTACGCCCGCGGTCTCGAGCTCTTCCTCGTCTTCATCTCCAAAATCTTCCATACGATCGGGGTCCAGCTCTGTCGGCTCTCCATTGGGATCGCCGTCACTCATCGCATGCATCTTGACTAGATCTTCCATCCCATTGCCTCCAGCGGCTCACCGCTGTCCACGAACTTGTCACTTCTCGCAAGGAACAGCAAAGTTCAGCCTGCGGAAATCATTGTACGTATAGCTTGCACGTAAACCCCTTCAAAACACAAGCACGTATTCATGAACTTCGAAAGCTTTTTCAATTGCGAGCGAGTGTCTTGTGCTTCGATGTGCCCTTTTTGGTTGTGCTTTTGGACTTGCTGGATGCCTTTGCTGAGCTGTTCTTGGCCGGAGCAGATGCAGTGCTCGAACTCTTGTGCCTATGCTTGGACGTTGGTGCTTGAACAACAACGGGCTCGGCCACGCGCAAGCGGCGGCCCGGTTCCACTTTCACACCGGTCAGTTTATTCCAGCGCCTCAGTTCCGCAAGAGAAACACCTAAGCGATCGGCGATGGTGACCAGCGTATCGCCGCGGCGGACCGTGTACAGACGCGCATGGGTTGAGGGCGCGATCGATAGTGGAACAGGTACCACCAACGCCTGCACGCTCGCGAGGCTATCGTCCGTATGCAGTTGATTGGCCGCTGCAAGCGCAGAAGCCTCAATGTGATATTCGCGCGCTACTGAAGCGAGTGTGTCGCCCGATGCGACAGCATGATAGCGCCACGAGTTTCGCTTGCCCCCAGGCACCAGCGCAATGCGCTCATTGAACAGTGTTGCGGCTCCGGCCGGAAGATGAAGATCGAATGGCGATTCAGCAGGTGTGACCATCCGCAGCAGACTGGGATTGAGTGCGAGCAACTCGTCAACTGGCGCTCCGACTAAATCCGAAACCAGTCGGATGTCCACAGAATAATTGACCGTCACTGTATCGGTAAGGATCGGCGGATCGAGCGTGACATCTTCAAACCCATACTGCTTGGGATTGTTCGCAATAATGATGGCGGCGAGGATTTGAGGCACATAATTAGCCGTCTCGCGTGGCAGTTCATTGCGTTTGTACAACTCCCAGAAATCGCCATAGCCGGTCTTCTGGACGGCGCGCTGCACGTTGCCTGCGCCCCAATCGTACGCAGCCATCGCAAGATACCAGTCGCCCAACTGACCATAGAGAAACTTCATGTAGCGGGCGTACGCGCGCGTGGATTTTTCCGGATCGAATCTCTCGTCAACGTATGAGGTGCGCGCCAGTCCATAGCTGCCGTACGGCATGAACTGCCACATGCCGCCTGCGTGTGACTTGCGGTTCATCGCGCGGGGTTGAAATCCCGACTCGGCAACTGCGAGATAAATAAGATCCTGTGGAACGCCTTCTTCAGCCATCACCCGCTGAATCATTGCGCGGTAGTGGCCTGAGCGCTGGAAAGAATGCAGCAGCGTGTTGTGTCCCTTTTGCGTGTTGGCGAAGAAATTGATGAAAGCCGCCACATAGTCATTCACCATCAGCGGAAGATCGGATTTTGTCGTAGCCAAATCAGCTTTAGCCTTGGCCACAATGTTCGGGTCTACCTGGAACGTGACGTCGCTGGCTACATCGGAAGGAGAAGGCTCAACCTGCGGCACAAAGCCGTTGCCCTGCTTCAGAGCCTCGGTCTCAAGTGCATTCACGCGGTCAACTATGTGATCGAAATCTTCCTGCAGTTGCGGATTGGCCTTGATATCGAGTCCGCTGGAGAGCAGCAGGTCAACCGCTCGATCGAACTCCAGCTTCGCTTCCGGGAGCAGACCCTTGCGGTAATCGGATTCACCGCGGGCATATGCCGCCTCAGCCTGCTGTATTACTCCGCGGACTCGCTGCTGATCAGCGGTAGGCTGCGGCAGCACTGGAGCTGGCGGTTCGGGCTTTGCCACCACTGGCGGCGCCGAAGCCTGCGGGGTCACAGCTGCCTGTACGGGCTTCTTGTCTGAAGGAGAGCAACCGGCCAACAAAAGTATCGGTACGAAGCAGAATCCAAATCGCAGCCATTTGCGAATCGCTTTCGAACTATTTTGCGATGAAGGGATACACGGTCTTTCGCTGCAACCCGGATGAACCAGCCTGCCTCGTTGATCATTGGATTCGCTGGTCGTACTCAGAGGTCCGGTTAACAGCACTATTTACTCCTGAATCGAATCAAGCGGCTACGTTCAATGCCCGCGGAGGTTGGGAAAGAGGCCCTTACGCGATGATAAGCTATGCCATGGAGGCATTGCGCGCTGCATTGCGCCTGAGCCCCCTTCAGCCAGCCATACATGGATGCCCGCTTTCTTCGAAACTTCGCAATCATCGCCCACATCGACCATGGAAAGTCGACGTTAAGCGACCGTCTCCTCGAATACACCGGCTCAGTTACGGGCCGTGAAATGCAGGCCCAGATCCTTGATGATATGGATCTGGAACGCGAGCGGGGCATCACGATTAAAGCTCACGCCGTGCGCATGATGTACAAGGCTCAGGACGGCAACACCTATCAACTCAACCTCATCGATACTCCAGGTCACGTGGATTTCAGCTACGAAGTTTCGCGCTCGCTTGCCTCATGCGAAGGTGCGTTGCTGGTGGTTGATGCCAGCCAAGGTGTTGAAGCCCAAACTCTGGCCAACGCCTATCTTGCAATCAATCACGGCCTCGAAATTATTCCGGTGATCAATAAAATAGATCTGCCATCCGCAGACATTCTGCGTACCCAGGAAGCCATTGAGAAGGCTGTAGGGTTGGACGCGACGGATGCTATCCCCGTAAGCGCAAAGACAGGCCAGGGTGTGGATCAGGTGCTCGAAGCGATTGTGCATAGGCTGCCTCCCCCTACAGGCGATCCGGATGCGCCGCTTCAAGCGCTCATCTTCGATTCATGGTTCGACGCCTACCGCGGCGTCATCGTGCTGGTTCGCGTTATGCAGGGCACAATGCGCAAGGGCCAGCGTATCCGGTTGATGTCGAATGGCAAATCGTTCGAAGTGGACTCAATGGGCGTGCTTATGCCCAAGCCTGTTGAAATCGGTGAGCTTATCGCCGGCGAAGTGGGCTTCTTCGCAGCCACAATCAAAACCGTCAGCGATACGAAAATCGGCGACACCGTAACTGACGACGAACGGCCTGCCACAGGCCAGTTGCCTGGCTTTGAAGACATCAAGCCGATGGTCTTTTCCGGTCTCTACACAGTGGACTCGCACGAACACACGCTGCTGCGCGACGCACTTGAGAAGCTGCGCTTGAACGACTCTTCGTTCTTCTTTGAGCCGGAAAGCTCGGTTGCGCTGGGGTTCGGCTTTCGCTGCGGCTTCCTAGGCCTGCTTCACATGGAGATCATCCAGGAACGGCTGGAACGCGAGTACGAGCTGGACCTGATCACGACCGCGCCGGGCGTTCGTTACCACATCACGATGACGGATGGCAGCGTGCTCGAGGTCGATAACCCTTCGCGCTGGCCCGAGCCGCAAAGCATCGCCGCGATCCGCGAACCGGTGATCACCGCAAAGATCCTGACAAACGAAGAATACGTTGGCGGAATTTTCAAGCTGGTTGAAGAGAAGCGCGGGCGGCAGATCAATTTCGAGTACGTGACCCCGACGCGCGTGATGTTGACCTACGAGCTGCCGCTGAATGAGATCGTTCTCGACTTTTACGACCGCCTCAAAAGCATTTCGCGAGGCTACGCTTCGCTCGATTATCAGCTGGCAGGCGAGTGGGAATCGCCCATGGTCAAACTCGATGTGCTGGTCTCAGGCGAGCCCGTTGATGCGCTATCGATCATCGTGCATAAGGATCATGCTTACGAACGCGGCCGGGCCCTGGTTTCGAAGATGCGTGAGCTGATTCCCCGGCAGCAGTTTGAAGTAGCCATTCAAGCTGCGATCGGCGCCAAAGTTGTGGCTCGTGAGACCGTCAGCCCGCTCCGCAAGAACGTCCTTGCCAAGTGTTACGGTGGCGACATCAGCCGCAAGCGCAAGCTGCTAGAGAAGCAAAAAGAAGGCAAGAAGCGCATGAAGCGTATCGGCAAGGTCGATATCCCCCAGGAGGCCTTCCTGGCGGTGCTCCGGGTGGGTGAAGAGCAACAAAAATAGTGCAGTTTTTGTTGTTCCTTGAGATACCCCAGTCACACTCCGTTCACCTTAAATTGTGGAAACCTTTCAAAATCAGGGTTTCTGTGACGAGCGCGCCGACGTCTCCGTAGCCGGATCTATCAATGGCCGTTTGTCATTGAAAAGGAAAGGTTTGCTCCGTCTACCAGAAAGGAATGTAGATTGGCAAGGTCCGATTTCGGTTTATTCTGAGCCGCTTTCCGTAAGTAATCCACAAATTTTTCCACAAGCGGCCGCAGCTGTCGGAAATCTTTATTTTCATGCGCAGGCAACCATTTTCGCGCCCAAATGGGCCCCTGAAAAACAAAAGCAAACGCCTCGCCGTTTGGCGAGGCGTTTGCTAGAGTGCTTGCTTTCTGGTGGGGTCTTATCGAGCCGGAGGAGCTTGCCGCGGCACCTGCCGTGGGGCTGTAGGTTTCGGAGCTTCAGTAGCTCCTGCTGGCTGCGCCGGAGGCGCCGGAATACCCGACTTCACGTTGTAGGCGTCGATGACTTCCTTGGTGATGTTGCTGGCGTTGTTCGCATAGAGCACCGGAGTCTGCTGCTGTGAGACATCGAGCACCAGCGTGAATCCATGAAGCTCGGCGTAAGACTGCAACACGTCGTAAACCTTCGAAGCCAGGTTGTTGTAGACGTCCTGCATTTCCTGCTGGAAGTCGTTCGAAGCATCCTGGGCATCGCGGTCCAGCTGTTTCTTCTTATTGTCGATTGCGGTCGCGCGACTCTGTTGCTCAGCTGGCGTTAGCTTGGCTTGATCGGCCTGCAGCTGCTTGGTCATTGCATCGAGATCGTCGCTCAGCTTCTTCAGCTGCTCGCGCTTCGGATCGTATTTCTTCTGCAGGTCGGCAAAGTTGCGCTGGCCTTCATTGGTTTGGGCAACGGCCACCTGGAAAGCAATAACAGCGATCTTGGCGGGGCCCGCAGCGGGTGCAGCAGTCGCGGCGGGAGTTTGGGCAGCGGCGCTCAGGACAAAGCCAGAGGCCAGCGTTAAGACTAGTGCAAGCGAACGCTTCATTTGATTCAACAACTCCTTCGAAATTCCTGGTTGGCCGCCCGCGCTGATACGCGAACTGAAGCCTGGTGCCTCCTGAGCAACCTCGCAATCTCTTATCCCTGTTCGACAAACGAAATGTCGCCTGGGGATCCCGGCCTTCTTAGAGAAACTCCGCGCCACAAACTGCAGAGGCGGGAAAAAGACGCGAATGGAGACGTCAGCAGGAACTAGATGGATTATAGGAGGCCGAGGTAGGAGCGTCAAACGGGTGAATCGGAGGACAAGGGAACAAGGAAATGAGGGAACAAATGGACAAGAAAATGCGATTCCAACGGAAGAAGGACCGAGCTTGCTAGTGCAGCCTCGGTCCCTTGTAACCTCGTTGCCTTGTTCCCTGCTGTTAGAACGTTGTTGATACCGTCAGACGAAAGGTCTTGCGGGGCTCCCTGAAGACATACCGCGCTCCATAGGCCTGCATCGCCTCTTGGAAGCTGTAATCTCCTGCGCCGCCTGGCGGGAACATAGCTC
>Ga0157374_10004527_pt1 | contig 11674 bp, 9 predicted proteins | sample M25metaG_FD_115308 | JGI IMG/M metagenome (GOLD analysis project Ga0157374, IMG submission 115308) | Miscanthus rhizosphere microbial communities from Kellogg Biological Station, Michigan, USA - M2-5 metaG | ecosystem: Host-associated > Plants > Roots > Rhizosphere > Soil | place: USA: Michigan...
CGAAAGAGAAGAAAGAAAAGAAGGGACCAGGAGGACGAAGGAAAGAAGAAACAGGAAGAGGACAAGAGGAAGAAGGCCAGTTCCAGAAGTTCCGGTTCACAAGATTCCAATAGACCTTCTAAAAGTTTCGACTACTCCTACAACAAGAAGGGCAAGAATTACTAAGGATTTCATTGGATGAGGGTCATGGTGCCTGATGTTTTAAATAAACTTCGTATAGAAACTTGATCGAGTCAATCATTATTCAAAAGAATGATTTAATGAAACGACTAATTAACGTGACCCATGTGGCCACAGGAGGGAAGTCAGAATCAGACTTGATCTGCTTTGAGTCCTTCCAAATGGTCTCGTATTCGTCCCGAAGACGTGTCTTAAGTTGTTCTTCTCGAGTGACTAAGACAAGCTGTAGCTCAAGGTCTCGAAAAACAGAACGATAACCAAAGTTGGATGATCCAATAGTTGCCAACATTGTATTCTCCTTTTTATTCTCAATCCAGAGCCCCTTGGCATGAAAAGTCCAATTTGGTTTAAAGAATGACCAGATTCGAATGTTGTTCTTGTTACTCCTTTGCATTTCTTGCCAAAACAACTTACTCATTGTCGTGTAAAAGGATGGAATTGATCCCATGAGTCCATTTGCTCCTTTAAAACTGTTTACATCCTCGGATGCCATGAGGACGTCACAGCTAATGTCCTCTTCAAGACCCAATAGTTTCTCTTTGAATCCTTGAGTCAAGTTAAAGTACCCGGATGCCAGTCTGACAATCGATTCTGAAGGAGGTCTTGTTAGAATTTTGCTCAAAAAATTCTCTTCATCGTTGATTCCTAAACAGTTGGCTTGAATGAATGGCATGACAATCGTGTGGTTTGACTCCTGGAGTTGATTAAACTCAAGACAACTTTTGGAGAATCTTTTTTTAACAGATTGGATCCTTTCCCTGGCATGTTGTATATAATGTGGCGACGAAATCGGATGTTCCCAAGACTCATGGTGAGACATGAGGCCATTGGAGTGTAGTTTAAGTGAAAAGGAAGCAACAGTCTTTGCAACCTCATCCAAGTAGTCTGCCAGGTCTTTGTTGTGGAAAACAAAGTATCTGTCGACTCGATCAGTAAAGTATTGATGACTTAAATTAGCTCCTGAGACAATGACTTGGTCATCCAAGACAAATATTTTCATGTGTTGCAGACTAATAATTTCATTGTGTTTTTCTCGGGGAAGAATCAATTTTCTTGTAAAGAAATTAGAGAACATGGGTGATAAAAAGAAACTGACTTTGAAGCGGTTATTGGAAGTAACTCTTGTCAAGAGATCCTTGGATGACTGCCCAGGACCATCACTTCTTGTGCTTCGAGTATAATCAAACAAGAGATTACACTCTAACTGCTCATTCTTTTCCACAGACTTCTCCAAGGTATCAAGGAGATGCTTCTCTTTCTCTCCGGTTCCCAAGTACAAGGCAGACAAAGTGATCCGGTTCTTACAGTCAGGCATCTTCTTAATCAGGTATTCATAGAACTCCTTGGGATCCTTTAGAATATCAATCTTTCGGCAGGGAATTCCAATCATTACTTGCTTCTCTGGGAGGCATGAGAGGACCCATTGCATTGTTTGAGATGTTGATCTGGTGGACATTTTCCTCCCTTGAACTCGACAAATTACTTTAGAGAACATAAGAGTTTTTACATCAAGACTTGAATGAATCCAATGACAACTCAATAGAAAAACACGAGGAAGAGGATCAGCTGGAGTTGAGTCAGCTGCTTGTGATGCAACTCTTTGTGACTTCCTCTCTCTTTTCAGTCCGGAATCTAAGGTGTCCTTGATTTTCTTAAACTGTGTCAGTTGTAAAATGTAAAATGAATGCAAATGTTCAGGAAGGAAAGGGGTACCAGCTATTATTTAGGGAAGAAATGTGATCCTGAGAAGCATGAGTCATGCTTCCTCGAGTTCTTGCTTATTATCTTTCTTCCTTCTTCTCTGGTCTTGAGCTCAAGTTTGCTTTTTTACGACTTTCACATGCATCTTTCTTTGCCAGATGGTCAGGCATTCAAATACACAGATTCAACAGCTTGAGTTGAGTTGTTGAGCACACAACACAAACACCTAACCAGTTGAAGAAGCAAAGTAAAGGGTCATAAAAATTCCCAGGTTCAAGCATTCATTCTTTCACTTTCTTTTCTTGTTTCGGTAGAATTAACGAGTTGTTGCCCACAAGAGACCATATCAAGTTAAAGCCTTGACTTAAATTAGTCCTGACCGTAGTATACATTGTAGTCAAGTCCCTTGTTATTGTTCGATCAAATTTTAATGTAGTGTACAGTTGTGTGGGTTACTTTTATTCCTTGTTTAGCTTCTGCTGTTTCCGTACATTCCATTTCCTTCATGATTCCAGTCTCCCTAGAGATTTGCAAAGAGAGCATCTTGCTTTTGTACCAGCAAATCTTTCGATGAAAGAATACTGTATAAGAGAAACCGGTGATTCATAATACGATCAACGAAATGGAGAGTGAGTTTCCTTTATCGCCTCCTCATGTTCTTGTTCTTGAAAAGTTGACTCTTACTCATCGCCTTCTACTTCTCTCTGTCTCACTTTGTCTACAATACATTGTATTGTATGGACACCGACACAACAAGAACAGGAAACTAGAGCGGGAAACAGAACAGAATCAGGAAACGAGGAAGGAAAGAACTCCCCTCGTAATGATGATGACATGAGACCCTATGACTCGATACAATCGATCCATGATGTGTCAGACCATGACTCACTTTTGGAATGTTTGACTCCCACCTCCTTCTTCGTTTCTCGGGGGAGACAGAGAGGGATATGAGAGGGTGAAGCAAAGAGAGAGAGAAAGAATGGAGATGAACACCATGAGAAGAGATTCCTCCACACATTTTATCCAAGAAAAGAACGGAATCGAGTCAGGAAAAGAGGGGAGGAAAGTGAGAGACATTAGGGGAGGAAAAGTATGACTCAAGTTTAGTGCCCTCTTCTTTGATCAACAATACAATACAAAAACATTCTGTTCTGCATTCCTCTGGAATGCAAAGAAGAAGGAGATGTAATTCCTGTCGAAGTAGAGGATCTTCTTTCCCATCCAATTTCCCTCAAAAGAAAAGGAATATAACACTTGATATTCTATTCCCATGTCCTTCACTCAAGAAGGACATTCAGTCAGAGAAGCAACTGTGGTCACGAGGATTGACGTCTTTAGTGATCGATGGTATCCATGGGTGAATCAGAGTGCATTAGCAAGAATAGATTCATGCAGTCATTCATTTTCAACAGACAGTAAAGAGACAGTAAACCACACCCGTTATCTGTAAGTGAGTTCCTTCTGTTTTTCTAATTTTTTTTCAATGACGTCTTCCTCATGAGAACAGTCTACTTTCACTTTCCGTTCGATTTTTTTGCAAATGTTTTCTTTCATTAGAATTAGAGGAAGAAGAAGGCGAAAAATACCCAGGAATGACTCATTCCTTCTGAAAAGAGAATGTGAGAGAGAACTCTCTCATCGTAATCATAAGTTGCAAAGGAGAGCATCCTTGAACAGTATCTCCAGTCTTTCAGTCTCAGTCACCTGTACTTTTCGAGTTCTTTGGTTCATCACATGCTCTCAACACGAGACTTGATATACGCAGATGCCTTGAGTCTTAGTGTGAGTCACGCATTCTCATTCCTTGGTTTCCGTAGAGATTCATGTCTTGGATGAAAAGAGAGAACTCGACATCGACATCGAATATAACTCGCTTGTTCTCTGCTCGAGTTCTTATTCTTGTCAATAATAATCGTCTTCTTTGTGTTCCCCCCTCACTCATCATCATGCCTTGAATGACCAGAACTCTCTTTCTCTCTTCTTGTACAACAAGCCCAGTCAACAACTTGATCATGAATTCCGATGGATCTTGATCATCATCCTGTCATTATGATGCTTCGTAACAAAACGTTTTCTTCATTCGACTGCTGTCGTCGTTGAGTGAGTCACTCACAGCGAGCTCTTTCTCATGGAAGAGCAAGGACATTCAATAAACTACCTCACCATCGATGCCTTTGCCAAACTCATTGAAGAGGATGATGAGGACACAGTCATCCTGGATACTCGTTCGATGTTGGAGTACAATACCAACCACGTTATCAGTGCTTACCATGTCAACTCTTCAAAGATTGTGATGCGACGTCTCGAACAGGACAAGGTATGTTGATGATTAAAGAATTGATCTGTATAACTAAAGTAATCAATTGAATTAAATTAAATTAAAACAGAAATCGGTTCATGACATTGTACAACATGCTTGTGGAACAACCCGTGCAATCTCTCCTCCTAAAACACATATCGTCATCTACCATGGCTGCCTGGACATTCGATCCCTCCCAGAGGGTTGTTTTTCACGTAAATTTCTACACAAATTACCTCCTGTTTATTGCAAAGTATCATGTCTGAGAGAAGGGTTTGCATCCTTTGCTTCAAAGTACCCTCACTTGTGTGTCGACTCCTCTAGAAAAGGTCTCTCTTCATCGGTTTCCCATCCTAATTGTTTGTCGGCATCAGCAGTTGGAAGTAGTGGTACCGAAGGACCCACTAGAATCCTGCCTTTCCTTTATTTGGGTTCGGAAGCAGACTGTCTTGATGATAAGGTGTTGAAGGTAAGTTTCAATTTTCTCACTCCTTTTTCTTTTACCCAAAACTAATTGTGTGATAAAATGAAGAGACGAGTCAACTTGTTCTTCCTTTTTCTTCTCTTCTTTACTTGGCTTTGTCTTGACTTGACTTGCCTTTACTGCCTCTAATCTTGTCAGTTGGAAACTCCTCTCCATCTTTTGTTTCCATCTCTCAAGTCGTCGACGTCTACTCATTTTTCCTCTCCTTTTTCTGTTGGAAATGACAAGTGTGTTGTGCATGTTGTCCTGCTGTCTATCCTTAGAGTTCTTGTTGTCCCGGACGAGTGTGTCTATGGGTTAACTTGTGTACAGACTTTTTCTCTTTATATTTTTGTCTTGAGCTCTTGGTTCGTTTCTGTTGTTGATTCTGTCCTGTCTTGGCATCAGTGAGAAGACTGCCCGGGGCATAAAGTGGCCGGGTCTCGAGACAGGACCTTCATTTTCTTCTTTTTGGCTGCTACTGATGTACACAAGTCTTGAATCAAGTGTTTGACAGTCTTTCTCTTTTCTTCTTCTTCTTCTTCTTCTCCTTTTCTTTAGGACTTTTCTCTCTGGGTTTTCTCTCGTTTTCTTATATTTTTGCTCGAAAGACCTATTCATTCCAGGCCTTTCTTGTTCTCCCACTGATTAACTCACCCACGCCCTTTGTACTCCTGTCTCTGACCCTGGACTTTTTCTAAAGGAAACTCAGAAAAGAAAAGAAAAAGATACACACAAGAGACTGACGAAGGGCACCTGACACTCATAGACTGCAGATATAAATGAAACTTGTGATTGATTTTTTCTTTTCTTTTCATTCAATTCCTCGTCCAATTTTGAACTGATTGATTGCTTGCTTGACTCTATCCATTGATTGATAAATGAATTCACGCAACACTTTGTATTCAACAGGAACTGGACATTCGATATCAATTGAACGTGAGCACCACGAGTCCAAAGTCACCGTTTATTCCTGACAATAACTTCATGAGGATTCCCGTCATCGATACTGTGTATGAGAATCTTCTCGCATCCTTCCCTCAGGCCTTTCAATTCTTGGGTAAGAAAATGTACACAAGAAAATAAGAACAACTTAAGAAGACTTGAGAGATCATTTGAAAAGAACACGCGAGACGTGTTAGGACACAGAAGCTACTTTACTTGAGGCTACACTTACACTTCTCTCAGGTCTTTTTTGATGATGTTCTTCTCTCTCAGTTCTCTCTCAGTTCTCTCTGAGAGAAAAGAGCTCTTTCCTGAGGCCATGACTCCCAGACATTAACGAGGAAAGAGACCCTCTCTTACACACCTGTACTCTCATTTGCAATTCTCTTTCTTCTTCTTTTTCTTCTACTTTACTTTACTTGTGTTCTCTGCTATTTCTTCACTGCTACTGCTTTAACTAATCCATGTAATGATAATAATGTTTGTCTCTATAGAACGAGTCCGGATGGAGTCATGTTCTGGAGGGTCAGTCTTGATTCACTGTCAGGCCGGGATATCAAGATCTGCAACAGTTTCCATTGCATACATTATGAGGTATCTGGGCAAGACTAGAGAGGATGCTTATCGTTTTGTCAAAGAAAAGAGGCCTTCTATTTCACCCAACTTTTCATTTGTTCATCAACTCGATCAGTATGAAGAACAGTTGAGACAGGAAAACATTTTACCTCCGAGATCTGCTCCTACAACTTTGACTGCAGGATTCTTGCCTGGAATCATCTCTCCTTCCTCTCCTTCGACGACGAGTTCTAGTCTACTCTTTACTTCCTCTTCCCTTCGATCTCGCTCTCCTTCGAGGATGCATCCTTATGCCTTGTCACTCCATCTTCCATTGGCATCCAGTTGTTCTTTCTCCTCTCCATCTTCCTCACCCACTACTCTTCCTGTCGTTCTCTCTCCTGCTTCTGGACAAACAAACTCCCAGACTTCATTGTTTAACCGGAAGAAGTTGCTGTTGATGATTCCATGCACGACTTCAGGCACTGCAGTCTCTTCATCTTCCACTTCTAATGGATCCCCAGTGACATCTTCTCCTCAAACGGCTGTAACTCCATCCTAAGGTTTACTTCATGTCATGTCAATGTCCTTCTCTGATCTCGATTGCATTTGTTCACAACCTCAACCACGACAATTCTTTGTAGCCTTTTTGTGTGTAATAGTTGTTGTCTTTATGTCAAGAACTTAAAACAATCAAACGATAAAGATAATCTCCGTAGAATGTAATTGAAGAATGATCTCAACTAAACCAGTGATTAAATAGTTGTACATTAATTGCTCTCATTCTCTATAATCTCTTAACCTAATCCTTGACAGACCAAAAAAGAGCAGACAAGCAAGCAAGACAAGTGCACAGACCATATGTCGTGTTTTTAACAAGAAAAGAGAGAAGACAACACGTGTCCAGGGATGAACTTCAGGGTTTCTTTAAGAGTTTGGTCAGTCAGTCCGTTTCCCGCTTCAGGTTCTTTTCTTTATCCTTCTTCTTCTTTTTCTTATTCTTCTTCCCGTATGATCACTGGGTTGTAAAAGCGAGGGAACACGAGTTAGTGTGTCTACGTGTAGTGTACTGCCTATTCTTTGACAAAATTTAAGGGGAAGAATGAGTGACTCACTCACTCACAACTCAAGGAAAGCTTTCCTTATTCTTCGCTCTTTTTGCCTGCATCACACCTTTACTTTAGTTCGTGTCCTTCGATCTTCCCGCTCGAATTGAAGAGGAGAGAAGACAAGAAGAAGAAATAGAAGACGAAGAAGATATGTTTCTTTTCCCTGAGGAAGGAGCCTAAGAAAAGTGCAAGGAGTGCACGTGTCCATGGGCTCACAAGTCTAGCTGTACAGGAGTAGTAAAGGTTCTTGTTGTTCTTCTTCTTCTTGTTCTTTCTCTTCCTCATCCTCCTCCTCTTGTTGTTCTCTCTGCCCGGACAGTCAGGGAGTAATAATGATTGCTTTTGGTCAGAACTTATACTACTACTGTTATAGCCTCAGTCTCCTCGAGAAGGTTCTGACAGTAAAGTGTGTTTACTCTGCTTTCCTTTGCAAACTTGTGTTTCCCAGTTGATTAGACTGCAGGCGAGAAAGAGAAGACAAGTGTGTGATGGAAGAACCTCGTGTCTTCTCTCATCTGTTAACACTCGAATACGGGCTCCTCTTCTCTCAGTTTCTCTGGGATCAAATGTGGACCCATGAGTAGAGTAGCTCAACTAACACGAAGGCCTGGAAGAGATGTGTGAGCCCGGGAGACGTACTCTCTGTCTTACTCTCTGCCTTGATCTCTCGAATCTGGTCCAACGACTTGAGTAAGAAAAGTCCCGGAGGAAGAGAGACCTTCCTTCCTCTTTTACTTTAGTGTGTAGTTTCTCCCTTCCTTTCTCTCTTTCACAGGCTGTGACCCTCCTTATTCGTGAGCCAACAACAAGAGGGAGAGAAACTCCTCTCTTTTCTTTCCCGGGACTTCTTTTAGCGACTCAAACTCAAAATCACAACCTCCTGTTGATCCTTCGCCAGTCCTTCTCGTGTGTCCACTCACTCTCTTCCTCGATTTTGAAGGAGTTTTCTCTTCTTGTACTTCGACTTCTTTAGTAGTTGCTTGTGATCCTTGTGATCCCGCGAAACTTGTCTACTACTTTTCTCCTTCTCTTTCCTCCTCCTTCTCTGCAACAAAAACAGCAAGGAAATCAAAAAGTCGTGTTGTTTTTCAGCAACAAATCCAACCCTCTCTTCTCCCTCTTTTTACTCGGAATTACTTCTTGTTCTTGTTCTTGTCAAGGACAGGACAGGAGAGCAGCTTCTTCCTTATTTCAAACTTGTTGTTCATTCTTGTTCAACACAAACACGAGGCAACATAACAACTCGATTCAACAACTCAACTCAATACTACGACTGAAGTTCGACGACTAAGTTGTCGTGAAAAATGACAATGAATAGTATTGAGACCCCGTGGATGTCCTTGCGATCCAACCACAGCCATAACAACCACAACAACAACAGCAAGAACTACTTTGGAAACAACAACTCAAGCAGTAATAAGACCTCAGACCTGATTCGAGGGTATCCTTCCCATACCAAGCAAAATCCCGTTTCCCGTGCCATTACCTTTGGATCTCCAGTATCCAAGTCCAAGATGAACAAGATGGTCAGGGAACAAATGGATCAGATGCGTTGTTATGATAAGGCAAAGTGGGGCTTCGATTTTTACAATGAAAGACCGGCCTCTTCCTGTTCCAACTCATCCTCTTCATCAAATGACTCAAATAAATATGACTGGAAGAAATCAACTTCAAAGGATGGTGGACGAAGTGACAGTATGGGTTACACTTTTTATGGATTTAAAAAGTCGTGTAAGAAATAGAGTATTCGAGTTGCTATGCATGGACCTCTTGTCTCTTCTCTTCATTCTTTGGTTCCAAACCAGACTTGACTTGAAAAATTATCATCACATTATGATCATCATATGAGTAGAGTGGATGTCCTTCAAGGATTGGATCCTGTGACTGTCAAGTGAGTTGCAGCCCAGAAGCAAAAACAAAAACAGCGGAAACATTCTTATTCAAGGTTATCACTTGATGATGATGATGATATCAATCAAGTCAACTGAAAGAGATGATGAGGGAAAAATGAATTGCAACTTGAGCTCCTCAGTGTAAACCAAACATTTTAATTTTGAGATGCCTTTTGTGTAAAGATATTATTGTCATATCAATATAATAATATTCGTGCTGCCTTCTCATACATATTGCTGCCTGATCCTCTGCCTCGATTATTATTTTATTATTTTATTGTAATCAGAATGAATAAATACTATATCTTTATCGTGATATGATATCGGTTTGGTATAACTTGTGGTTCGATTTCAAAGGACGAGGACAAAGTTTTTTACTTCGATTGAATACTGAGCTGTAAAGTTTAGTATTCGAGAGGTTAAGTTGCATTTTTTAGAAGCATAACCTTTACATTACATTGAAATGCAGACAACAAGACAAGTTTCATTTCATTGCTTCACTCATTCATTCATTGCATTCCATATAAAATAAAATGCTCTTTTCCTTGACATGACATGACCGAACGAAATGTTGAATCACATTCCTTGTTCAAAAAGAAAACTGAGCATCAAAGGCATCAAAAGGATTTTTCTTCTCCAAGATCTTCTCAAAAGTGATCCTCTTGAGCAGAACAAATGCATCAAAAAAGAAATGTAGACGGACGAGTGCAATCACGAGAGGTTTTTAATACCTCTCTAATATCCCTAGTCAAGTAAGAAGAAGAAAAATCATTTGTCGTCATCTCAAGAGAGGATTGAAAGAAAAAAGAATAACAGGAGTACAAACAGGTTTCAAACAAGAAAAGTTGAGTGACCGTCCTTACTCACCTCTGGATCAAGTCCTCTTTGTGCCCGAGCATTGCCTTCCTTCCTTCTCTCTTTCTTGTTCTTGTTCATCATGAGTTCCAATAATAATTACAGTGATGATGATGGGATGGTGTGTGACATTTTCTTACTTGGCTTCTCTCAAAGAGATCCTTCCTTCAAAGACACCCTGTGTCTGCAGACGGCATGAAAAGTTATCCCTGACGACAGGCCTTTCGTTTTGCTCTCTCAAGTGGTCTCTAGTTTCAAAGTGTGATCATGAGAGAAGGAGAGATGATGCAGGATTCTAGGAATGTCCTCAGGAGGATGACAAGTGGCAAATGGCATGACCATGACATTAAGAAGGAGGGAGATCAAGGGAGACTCGTTATCTTGACACTCATAATGATCAGTGCAAACTGTAAGGAGATCAGTAGATGTAATGGATGGATCCATGTCTTTCCCCAGTTTTGAGTGTATTTTTCAAGTGTATTAGGTTACTTAGGCTCCTTTTATTAACATGATTCATTTTCGCAGGTGTTTTCTCAGCCCAGTCACCCCAAATATATTCTTCTCTCCATTAACTGCAAGTTAATGACAATTTCTATTCAAAGTGTGAACTGTTTGGTTTTGTTCTTTCTTTCCTTCTCTTGTTCTCTCTTTCTTTTCTCTGTTTCTCTCTATACAACGTATGCAGAGGATCATCAGGAGCAGAAAATGAGAGAAACACTAGACAAGAAGAGTTCCCTGAAGTAGTAAATGTAGCCCGGGATTCTCTCTTAGTTGACCATGGATCTCTTGTTACCTCCCTCTGTATCAACAGGCAGTTTTAGTCCTCTAAGTCTTGTTGCCTCTGTTTCTGTACTTCTCTCTTTATGTCTTCAAGTTCTTGATAAGTTTTGGTGGTGTTTCTTGTTCTCTGGCACTCATTCTTATTCCTCCTCTTTGTTCTCTGGGATAACAAAACATACTGGGCATAATAAACATCCCTGAGACAAAGGTTCGTACAAAAAATGCAAACTAAAATAGAAAGAATCATCTGACTTTCGAATCGAAAGAATCATCGAATCAAAGAAGCCTTCAAGTTTTAGCTGCAGAAACGATCCCTGGTCTGGTTCCCTGGTTTATCTTTATCTTGAGTTCAAATGTAACCGCTGTCTCTACTGCTTTGCTTTGCTCTTGACTTGACTGACTGTTGAGGCAGCAAATCTTTCCTTCCAGTGTTTTTACCAACCTTTTTCAACCAATATTTTTCATTCATTTATCTTCCAATTATTCTCATCCAATTACATTCAATTACACTAATCAGCGCGAGATCATTATGTACAGGTAAGTGGGGTTCAAATTCCCTTTCATTCAATCCTTCCATTTCCCTCTCAAATTGATTGACTACTGAATGACCATTGACTTACTAATCTTGACCGACTAATGTCTCTTTCAACTCCAACACTACCACTACCCATCTCCCCCTGTACAACTCCCACTGGACGTACTGTCGATGTGAATGTGAACCTCCGTGTCCATGTCTCGGATGCAAATGGTAACGATATCAGTGGAAACATTAGGTCTGCAACTACAGGCAGGACACCTGCCTTGGGAGGATCTTCAACCAAGAAGGTCGGACCTCCTCCTCCACCTAAACCCAAGAACCACTTGAATGTCAGAAAAGGAATCTTTCAAACTCCGA
>Ga0157374_10004528_pt1 | contig 11672 bp, 9 predicted proteins | sample M25metaG_FD_115308 | JGI IMG/M metagenome (GOLD analysis project Ga0157374, IMG submission 115308) | Miscanthus rhizosphere microbial communities from Kellogg Biological Station, Michigan, USA - M2-5 metaG | ecosystem: Host-associated > Plants > Roots > Rhizosphere > Soil | place: USA: Michigan...
CGCGCACGGCCAGCTCGTCGATACGCCGGGGCCGTTCGACTCGCGCGGCCTGTACTGGACGACACTCTCGTGCGGCGTGATCGTCGGCCTCTACGGCCGGATGCTGCTCCTGCGCCACCGCAAGGGGCTCGGCCGGATCGTGCCGCTCCGCCTCATCTTCCTCGCGCTCATCTACGGCGTCTCGCTCGCCGCCGCGACGATGTACTACGCGATCACGTCGATCAACGAGGACCTGCCGCAGGATCTCACGAAGCTGCTCGACTACCAGCCGAACCGCAAATCGATCGTGCTGTCGTCCGACGGTGAGGAGGTCGGCACGTTCTCGATCGAGAACCGCCGGATCGTCCCGCTCGAGCGCATGCCGTCGCACGTGCCGGCGGCGTTCATCGCGACCGAGGACCATCGCTTCTTCGAGCACCATGGCTTCGATCCGGTCGGCATCGTGCACGCGGCCGTCGACAACCTGCGCTCGGGCAAGACCAAGCGCGGCGGCTCGGGCATCACACAGCAGATCATCAAGCAGACGCTGCTCCAGGAAGAAGAAGGTGACGTCTCCGATCTCGGCTTCTCGCCCGAGCGCCTCGCCAAGGAGAAGAAGACCCAGAAGTGGAAGCGCAAGCTCAAGGAGGTGATCCTCGCGGTCCGCCTCGAGCGCGAGCTCACGAAGGCGCAGATCCTCTCGATCTATCTCAACCACGTCTATCTCGGACACGGCGCCTACGGCGTCGGCGCGGCCGCCGAGGCGTACTTCGGCAAGGAGGTCGAGGACCTCACGATCGCCGAGGCCGCGATGCTCGGCGGGCTCGTCGCGTCGCCGACGAAGTACGCGCCGACTCACGACATCAAGCTCGCGCGCGAGCGCCAGACCCACGTGCTGCAGCGCATGCGCGACGATCACTACATCTCGGAGGCCGAGTACCAGGCGGCGCTCGTCGAGCCGATCGCGCTGGTCGACGAGAGCGACGTCAACCACCTCGCGTCACCCTACTTCGTCGAGCACGTGCGCCGGGTCGCGACCGAGCGCTACGGCAACTCGACGCTGTTCAAGGGCGGCCTGCGGTTCTACTCGACGCTCGACACCCAGATGCAGGCCGCCGCCGAGGGCGCGCTGCGCAAGGGCCTCGAGGCGCTCGACCGCCGGCTCGGGTTCCGCGGCCCGATCGGCTCGGTGCCCGACAAGCAACGCGGCGCGTGGACCGGCGGCGAGGCGCATCCGCTGTCCGGCGCAAACGACGACACCAGCGCGCTCGCCGACCAGCTGCTGCCCGAGCAGCGCTACGGCGCGATGATCGTCGAGCTCACGAAGACCGGCGGCGTGATCGTCGACATGGGGCCCAAGCGGCTGCCGCTCGCCGACAACGATGCCAAGGATGTCCGCGCCTGGCGCGACGAGAAGACCGGCAAGGCGCTCGTGCTCGGCGATCTGCTCGCGGTGCGCCTTGGCCCCGACGGCACGACCGCGACGATCGCCCAGCGCCCGTCCCTGCAAGGCTCGCTGATCGCGATCGATCCGCACACCGGCCGCGTGCTCGCGCTCGTCGGCGGCTACGACTGGACCTCCTCGCAGTTCGACCGCGCGACCCAGGCGCACCGTCAGGTCGGCTCGTCGATCAAGCCGTTCATCTACGGCTCATTTCTCGAGGCGGGCCGCACGCCCGTCGAGCACATGCACGATGGCCCGTTCTCGGTGACGACCGCCACCGGCGTGTGGACGCCGGCGAACTACGACAACAAGTACATGGGCGACGTCACGCTGATGACCGCGCTCGCGTTCTCCCTCAACACGATCAGCGTGCAGATCGCCGTGCAGATCGGCCTCGATCGCATCATCGAGGTGATGCGCGGGTTCGGGATCACGTCGCCGATCCCGCGCCACATCTCGATCGCGCTTGGCACGCCCGATATCACGCCGCTCGAGATCGCCGGTGCCTACGCCGGCATCGCGAACGGCGGCCGCCGCGTCACCCCGCGCTTCTTCGATCTCGTCACCGACACCGCCGGAAACGTCGTCGAGGATCTGCGCGGCCAGCCCCAGGGCCCGCAGGTGTTCTCGCCCGAGGTCGACTACGTGCTCGTCAATCTGATGAAAGGCGTCGTCCAGCGCGGCACCGCGCAGTGGGCAAAGGGCCTCGGCCGTCCCGTCGCCGGCAAGACCGGCACTAGCGCGAACTTCAAGGACGCCTGGTTCCACGGCTTCACCGCGGATCTGCTGTGCTCGGTATGGGTCGGCCGCGACGACTCGATGCCGATCGGCGACAAGGTCACCGGCGGCGGCACCAGCGTGCCGATCTGGCTCGACTTCATGCAGAAGGCGCACCCGCGCACGAAGATCCGCGACTTCCCCGTCCCTCCCGGCGTCAGCTTTGCGCGCGTCGAGCCGTGGAGCGGAGATCCCGCCGGCCCGTCGCCCGACGCGGTGTGGATGCCATTCGTGCGCGGCACCTTGCCGCAGAAGTTCCTCTCGGGACCGCCGCTGCGCTCGTTCGACGACGTCGTGCCCGCGCCCGCGGTGCCGCGCCCGCCTGCGAAATGCAACACGCTGTCCTGTCTGTGAACTCACACCGCCCGCGCCGGACCCCGTGCTAGGTTCCGCGCCATGCGTTTGGGGACCGTGCTGGTCGCGATGCTGTTCGCGACGGCCTGCAAGATCGACCTCGACCATGCTCCCGACGGCGGCAGCTGCCAGGTGAGCACCTCGATGGCGTGCACCGACGCGGTGAACCACCAGGAGCTGTCCTGGATCCAGGCGAACGTCTTCACTCCGCAGTGCACGTTCGGCGGCTGTCACAACGGCGAGAACACCAAGCAGGGCAAGATCGATTTGCGCGACGGCAAGAGCTTTGCCACGCTCGTCAACGGTGACAGCATGCTGGTGTCCGGAGCAAAGCTCGTGGTGCCCTCGAACCCCACGACGAGCTACCTCGAGGTCATGCTCGGCTCCGAGCCGGGCACGATCGACCCCACCGTCGGGTTCATGCCGCAGACGAATGGTGGCATGCTCCTGTGCTGCCAGAAGCTGGACGCGATCCAGCGCTGGATCACCGCCGGGGCGATGAACAACTGAATCGGTCGATCCCGGGCACTAAGTGCCTGGTTTGCTTGACGCGATGCGACCGTGGCCGATACAAATTGTACGCATAGAAGCGAGGACCGATGAGCTGGCTAAGTGACGTTTTCCAAAAGGGCGGGCCGTTCTTCATCGTCAACACGTTCTTTCTGGCCGTGGTGATTGGCCTGATCGTCGAGCGTGCGATCTACTTCCTCGGCCGCGGCCATCTCAACGCGAAGGCGTTCCTCGAGCAGCTCCGCAAGCTGCTCTCCGCGAACAACGTCGACCGCGCGAAGAAGCTGTGTGATGCGACGACCGCTCCGGTCGCGCGCGTCGCCAAGGCCGGCCTCAATCGTCTGCATCGCGGCGAGGCCGCGGTTGCCCAGGCGATGGAAGAGACGATGACGGATACGTTGCCGGAGGTGAAGACGCGCATCGGCGCCCTGTGGTCGCTGGCGAACATCGCCACCCTGGTCGGTCTTCTCGGCACCATCACCGGTCTCATCCGTACGTTCTCGTCGATCGGCGACGCGAACCCGGCCGAGCAGCGCGAGAAGCTGTCGCGCGGCATCTCGGAAGCCATGTACAACACCGCGTTCGGCCTCTCGATCGCGCTGCTCTGCATGATCGGTCACCTGCTGCTCTCCGCAGCGATGAAGAAGGTCGTCTCCGACCTCGAGGCGTTCAGCCTCCGGTTCGAGAACCTGCTCGCCGACGGCGGTTCGGCCGCTGCGGCTCGCGCTCCCGCGGCTCCGACCGAGGACGTCGAGTAAGCAGCAATGGAGCTCTCCGCACAGAGAGTTCGCTCGAAGACGCGCAACGCGGTCCGGCGTCGCGAGGACAATATCGAGCAGGAGGAGATCGAGAGCGGCGAGCTCAATCTCATCCCGTACCTCGACATGGTCACGAACCTGATGCTGTTCCTGCTGTTCTCGATCAGCGCGGGCATCATCTTCACGCAGATCGACACGACGCTGCCCGACAAGGCTCCGCCGACGACGGTGAACACCACGCCGCCGCCGCAGACCAACCCGGACGATCAGCCGCTCAAGCTGGTCGTGTCGATCACCAAGGACAAGATGCTCCTGTGGTCGATCACGGGCATCGAGGGGACGCTGCCGCAGCCGAAGGCGGTGTTCAACCGCACCGGCCACGACGGCGAGCAGTGCGACGGACCGTACATGTGCGAGAGCGGCTACTGCAGCAACACCGTGCCCGGCAAGTGCGGCCCGTCGCCGAGCGCGAACAATGCGCCTGTCCCGACGCCGGTCTACGACTACCGCGCACTCAACGCGGCGCTGTTCGAGATCGCGAACCGTCACTACAACGGCAAGGTCCGCAAGCTCGAGACCTACCAGATCATCCTGATGGCCGACGGCTCGACGCCCTACGCGACGATCGCGTCGACGATGGCGGCGATGCGCTGCAAGGTCGCCGATTTCGGCAAGGAGCCCAAGCCGTGCGCGATCCCGACCGAGGATCCGGACTCGCTCAAGCGCCTGCGCGACAAGAAGATCGCCGTCTCCCCCGATAACACGGTCCTCGATCCCGAGGCCGCGTCGTACGACCCCGCCAAGATGGCGCTGTTCTCGACGATCCTCTTCAGCTCGGGGTTCGAATGAGCCAGACCGGATTCACCCAGCGCGAAGCGCGCACGATGGTCCGCAAGGCGGTCGCGCGCGTCCCCGAGGGCGAGTCGATCCGCCACCTCAACATCATGCCGATGATGGACATGATGACGATCCTCCTGGTCGCCTTCATCTTCCAGATGGCGACCAGCTCGCTCGAGGTCACCGCCGGCACGGTCAACCTGCCGCGCACCGAGACCGATGCGCCGCTTCCCGAGAAGGCCTGGACGCTCGTGATCACGCCGAACGGCATCGTGGTCGAGGGCCAGCCGATCGTGTCGGTCGCCAACGGCGACGTCGACCCGGCCGAAAAAGAGGGTGGATCGCTCGGTGTGAAGATCCCCCGCCTGACCAACTTCCTCGCGAAGCTTCACGAGGAAGAGGTCAAGCAGATCATGAAGAGCGGCGGCGACCCGAACAAGCAGCCGCCCGCCGAGCTCCTCATCATTGCCGACCGCGTCACGCCCTACCGGCTCCTGCTCGAGGTCATGTTCTCGGCCAAGCAGAAGGAAGCCGGCTACAAGCATTTCCGATTGATCGTCCAGAAGAACTTCCCCACGCGCCCGCCGAAGTGAGACCACGAGATCGCCGCGCCCGTCGAGTCTGCGAGATGGGCGCGCTCCCTAGGTCGAACGCCCCCCTTGCGGGGAAGTGCCCGCACTCCCGGCCCTGGCTGACCGGCCGGCGCGCGCTATAGTGGACGCATGAAGCTCGTCGGCGAACGCCGTGCCCTGTCGGCGGTCATCTTCGCGTTCTACTTTCTGGTCTATCTGATCATCGGCCTTCAGGGCCTGGTCCCGGACCTCGACAAGGCGTTCTACGCGCTCGCGGGCGTGTATGGCCTGGCGTTCTTCTCGCTCGTCGCGGGCTACTTCTGGGCCCGCTGGTACTCGGTCGGCGTCGGCCTCTACGGCGTCATCACGTGCGCCGTGGGCATGTGGCAGCTCGGCCCCGAGCCGGTGCTGCTGTTCGTCGGCGGCACGCACCTCGCGGCGACGATGATGCTGTGGGGCCACGCGATGAGCGAGGGCTACGACGGCCAGCAGGCGTGGCGCCAGCGCTTCCACATGGACGACAACGCCGTCCAGCGCCTCGGCCGCTCGGTGATCCGCGCGGGCGTCTCGCTCCCGATGGTGCTGCTCTACGCACTCGCGCCGAAGCCCGGCTCCGCGGAGCTCGCGCTCTCGGGCGTCGCGCTTCTGCTCGCCGCGTTCGGCCTGCGCGCGCTCGTCCGCATGCGGACCTGGGGCGTGCTCGCGATCGGCGCGGCCGGTGGCCTCCTGCTCGCGATGGCGGGCGCCGATCTCGCCACCCACTCGACCCTGTTCGTGCTGAAGCCGGCGCTGGCCGGTGCGCTGCTCATCTCGGCGGCCGCGCCGTGGATGGGCCCCGTGCTCGCGTTCCTCGGCCTCCGCCGCTAGCCGCTGGCGTTTGATCGCGCAACGCCGGCGCGATACCGTTGAGGCATGGGTCTCACCAAGTGGGGTGCGCTTACGCTGTGCCTCGCCTTTGCGTTCGGCGGTGTCGGCTGTCAGCCGCTGTACGGCGGCAAGCCGGATCACCTGAAGAATCCCGAGAAGAAGCGCAAGCCCCCGGAGGCCGAGGTCGCGGCGGTGCCGGTGGCGTACGTCGAGGACTGCACCGCCAGCTTCGGTGACGACCCGAAGAAGCTCCACGGCCAGAACCCGGTGATGTCGCGGCAGGACGTCGAGGCCGGCGACACGGCGCTGTCGGGCGCGGAGCACGCCAAGGATGACCCGCAGAAGGTCGGCCTGACGAAGGAAGCGATCGAGAAGTACCGGCAGGCGCTGGTGAAGGACAACTACAACGTCGACGCGACGCTCAAGCTCGCGGTCGCCTACGACAAGGCCTATCGCAAGGGCTGCGCGATCGCGATGCTCAAGCGGCTCGCGCAGATGGCGGGTCACAAGACGTACGGCGCCGAGGCGACGCGCAAGATCGACGACATCGACGCGAACGGCGCGTGGTTCAAGGGCTACCGCAAGGACGCGATGGCCGCGGTGGGACGATGAAGAAGCTGCTGTTCGCGCTGATGCTGTTCGGTTGCCACGAGAAGCAGGAGCTCACGCCGCCGCCGCCGCCGCTGCGCCCCCAGCCCGAGCCGGTGCCGAAGGCCGCGAATGCGGCGAAGGACTGCGATCCGACCGATCCGCAGGCCGAGCTCAAGCCGTACTCGTTCGACGAGCGCTCGATCCCGGAGAGCATCAAGCTCGCCGATCAGGCCACGGCCGAGCTGAAGACCGCCAACGGCGGCGAGGTCGACCGCCGCACGCACGAGGACATGCTGACACAGTCGGTCAGCCACTTCATCGACGCGCTCAAGGCCGACCCCTACGACGTCAAGGCCACCTACGGCCTGGCAGCCGCCTACGCGAAGATCGGGCGCACGCAGTGCTCGATCAATCTGCTGACGCGGATCCTGCAGATGCGGCCTCACCAGAGCAAGCACGCCGAGGTCGAGGCCACGCTGGACCGCCTCCTGGGGCGCAAGCAGGTGCTCGATCCCGATTTCGCGGACATGCGCGGCGATCAGCGTTTTCGCGAGCTGATCAAGAAGATGTGCGAAGGGACCAATGATCCCAACTGCGTGTACGGCGGCGAGAAGGACAGTCGCGAGCGCTAAGGCGAGGTCGCAGCCTGTGAGGCCGTTTGGCTTTACGAGGGCCCGGGGGCCGGGTATGACACAGACCTCATGCGTTTCGCGCTGATCGCCACCGTTCTGCTCGCCCCTACCCTCGCCGTTGCCGGTCCCAAGAAGGGCGCACCGGGTGCCGGTACCGCGACCAAGACCTCGCCGCCCGCGTGCGGCGTGAAGGTCCTGCCGCTGGTCGAAGGCAACTCGTGGACGTACACGAACGTGGTCGCCGCGCAGGGGCCCGACGATCAGGTCAAGCGCATCGCGCCCGACCCGGCCAAGCAGGTCGTGATCACGGTGAAGTCGGTCGAAGCCACGAAGGGCGCTCCCACCGTGGTGACGCTCGAGGAGAAGATCACGCGGGACCTCACGAAGGATCCCAAGAAGCCGGTCCTCGACGAGCGCACGCTGACCACGACGATCACCTGCACGGACAAGTCGTTCGTGATCTCGCCCGACAGCTTCTTCTTCGCCGGCGAGCCGGGCGGCTACCTCGGCATGAAGATCGACAAGATCGACCACCCCAAGCCGACCAACGCGAACAGCTGGGTCGTGACCAAGGGCGGCTTCGGCGATGCGTCGTGGCGCGAGGAACTGTCGCTGCACTGGACCCGCACGCCGACCGAGGGCTCGGAGGCCAAGCTCGGCAGCGGCAAGCTCGAGCTCGAGCGCAGCTACACCCCGCAGCAGCCCGAGAACATCGTCACGGCCCTCGCCGCCTATCCCAAGTCGGAGAAGCTAGGCCTCATCACCACGGGCCGCGTCACGCTCGACGGTCCGCTCGCGCCGCAGGACAAGCCGGCCGAGCTGCCGGCGAACTGGCTGACGACGCAGTGGCTCGCCGACGGCGTCGGCCTCGTGCAGTCGCTCAACAGCGACTCGCACGAGTACCAGCTGACCGCGGTCGCGCTGAAGTAGTGCCGCGCTCGCGCTGGCGCGTCACGAAGCCGCTGCGCGACCGCGTCGGCGCCGGCCACCCGTGGATCTACGATCGGGCGCTCGGCCCGCCCGGCGATGTCCGCTCCGGCGAGCTCGTCACGCTCGTCGACGAACGCGGTCCGCTCGCGACGGCGCTCGCCGATCCAGCGTCGCCGCTGCGCGCGCGCGTGCTCGATCGCGATCCCGATGCGGCGTGTGACGATCGCTGGGCCGGTGCGCGTGCCGAGGCGGCGGCGGCGCGGCGCGTGCGCGATCCGCTGCTCGCGGGCTGCACCGGCTGGCGCGTGATTCACGGCGAGGCCGATGCGTGCCCCGGGCTCGTGATCGACGTCTACGCCGCGACCGCGGTCGTCGTCTACGACGGCCCGGCCGCGACGGCGTTCTGGCGCACGCGGCTGCCTGCCGTGCTCGCCGGCATCGAGCGCGCCGGCATCGCGCTGTCGCACGTCTGGGTGCGCGGCGAGCGTGGCTCTCGTCATGAAGGCGAAGCCGTGCGCGGCGATCCGCCGGCCGAGGTCGTGATCGCCGAGGACGAGGCGCGGTTCGCCGTCGACGTGCGCCACGGCCAGAAGACTGGCTTCTTCCTCGACCAGCGCGACAACCGCCGCACGGTGCGCCGCCACGCCGCCGGCCAGAGCGTGCTGAACCTCTTCTGCTACACCGGCGGGTTCTCGCTGCACGCTGCGCTCGGCGGCGCGTCGCGCGTCACGTCGGTCGATCTCGCCGCGCCAGCGATCGCCGCGATCGAGAAGAACCTCGCGCTCTCGAGCCTGCCTGCGGAGACGCACGAGCGCATCGTGGGCGACTGCTTCGACGTGCTCGCGCGCGCTCGCAAGGACCGCCGCACGTGGGACCTGGTGATCGTCGACCCGCCGAGCTTCGCGCCGAGCGAGCGCGCAAAGCCTGCAGCGCTGAAGGCGTATCAGCGGCTCACCGAGGCCGCGCTCGAGGTCGTGGAGCCCAGCGGCCGGTTCGCGCTCGCGTCGTGCTCGAGCCACGTCACCGAGACCGACCTGCTCGGGCTCGTACCGGGCGATCTACGGCTGCGACACACGGCCGGCGCGGCGAGCGATCACCCCGTGCTGCCGGCGTTCCCGGAGGGCCGATACCTGAAGTTCCTGCTGTTTGATCGTGGCTAGTTCAGTAGCCACTGCCCACGGTGATTTGCGGGCAGAAATCGCTAGTTGACCCCGCGCGTACACTTCGCTACAGGTCGTGCCCATGCGCGCGATCCGGTGGCTCTTCCTCTCCGCAGTAATCGCTTCGTTTGCTGCGTGTGGCGGCGGCGCCAATAGCGGCAAGAAGGCGCAGTGCAACGACGGCAAGGATAACGACGGCGACGGGATGATCGACTTCCCGGACGACCCCGGCTGCACCAGCGCCGAGGACGACTCCGAGGACAGCCAGGCTGCGCCGCAGTGCAAGGACGGCCGCGACAACGACGGCGACGGCAAGATCGACTTCCCCGACGATCCGGGCTGCTACGCGCCGAACCAGGACGACGAGAAGGACGACTGTCCGGACGGCCCGCAGTGCCCGCAGTGCAGCAACGGCAAGGACGACGACATGAACGGGGCGACCGACTACCCGCAGGACCAGGGCTGCCTCGCGGCCTCGGACACCGACGAGTACACGGACAACCCGCAGGCGTGCGGCGCGAACGTGCTGATCAAGAAGCTGCCGCCCAACGGCCACGTCGCGAACGGCATGCTCACGAGCGGAACGTCGCAGCTGAGCTCGATGATGTGCGGCGGCCCCGGCACCGAGGACGTCTACGAGCTGCGCGTCCAGCACCCGAAGGTCATCGTCGCGACGACCGACATGGGCGCGACCAGCGCCGACACCGTGCTCTACATCCGCGGCGCGATGTGCTCGCAGGCTTCGAGCGAGCTCGCGTGCAACGACGACATCTCGACCACCGACCACAACTCGAGCGTGACGTACTCCGCGGCGACGCCGGGCACGTACTACCTCGTGGTCGACACGAAGAGCTCGGCCGGCGGCTCGTACGACCTCAACGTCCAGTTCCTCGTCGGCGAAGGCGACCCGTGCTCGACCGGCGATGACTGCGGCCCCGGCCTCGTGTGCCGCGTCCCGCTCGGCGGCTCGGCGAAGGTCTGCGCGAAGCACGTCTGTCAGGACGGCGTGGACGACGACACCGACGGCAAGAACGACTACCCGGAAGACCCGGGCTGTGCGAGCCCGACCGACGACGACGAGACCGACGACTGCCCGAGCGGCCCGAACTGCCCGGAGTGCGGCGACGGTCGCGACAACGACGGCGACGGCAAGATCGACTTCCCGTTGGACCTGCAGTGCCAGGCGGCATCGTCGACGTCGGAGGCATGCGCGACTCACGAGCTCGTCCCCGAGCTGACCAGCGCGACCACGATGGGCGACACGACCTCGGCGACCGACGACTTCCTCGCGACCTGCGCGTTCGGCAGTGGCGCCCCGGACCTGAACTATCGCCTCGACGTGCCGGCGCTCAACAGCCTCGACGTCTCGATCGATACCGGCAGCTCGTTCTGGTTGGCGGATATCGAGCTGCTCGCTTCGACGTGCGCCACCACGGCCACCGACGCGTGCAACTACTCCGCGCTTTCGAAGACCAACGTCGCGGCTGGGACGTACTACCTGCTCGTCGACGGCGACGACACGGGCGAGGCGGGGCCGTTCACGCTGACCGTCAGCGGCACGATCAAGAACGGCGAGAGCTGCGAGAGCCCGCTCGCGCAGTCGGGCGCGCTCAAGTGCAACACCGGCTACGCATGCGCGGGCACGATGGGCTCGCGTACGTGCCGGCCGGCCCTTTGCTCCGACGGCATCGACAACGACGGCGACGGCAAGATCGACTTCCCGAACGACCCGGGCTGCTCCGACCCTGCCGACAACGACGAGGCGAACCCGGCGACGCTGCCGGCGTGCTCGAACTCCACCGACGACGACAGCGACGGCCAGACCGACTGGCCGAACGACTTCGGCTGCTCGTCGGCGGCGGGTACCAGCGAGGTGTTCTGTGTCGGCGAGACCGACCCGACCTCGAAGATCACGACGAAGACGGTGACCGGCACCACGACGGGCAAGGCGAACGATCACCAGCCCACGCTGTGCTCGCTGTCGTCGTCGTCGAACGCGAGCGACGTCTCCTACGCGCTGCAGCTGCCCGTGCCGGTCGACACGCTGACGATCGACACGGTCGGCAGCTCGTTCGACACGATGCTCTACGTGCGAGACGCGCAGTGCACCTCGCCCGACTACGCCTGTGACGACGACGGCGCGAGCCCGCAGTCGACGATCACGATGACCGGCGTGTCGGCCGGCGGCTACTCGATCACCGTCGACGGCTACAGCTCGGCCAACGGTACGTTCACGCTGCACGTCCACGGCGTCGTCGCCG
>Ga0157374_10004529_pt1 | contig 11672 bp, 4 predicted proteins | sample M25metaG_FD_115308 | JGI IMG/M metagenome (GOLD analysis project Ga0157374, IMG submission 115308) | Miscanthus rhizosphere microbial communities from Kellogg Biological Station, Michigan, USA - M2-5 metaG | ecosystem: Host-associated > Plants > Roots > Rhizosphere > Soil | place: USA: Michigan...
CAATGCGAGCCCGGATTCAAGTAAGTCAAATTCATCAGGTAGGTGCGATTTATAAGGTCCTGCAGGGTGGTTTGCGTGGGCGCAGAGCTGGTGCGAAGATTCCCTCGCCAGTAGCCATTGAGGTTCCAATAGGTTCCGAAAATACGTGTGAAGTCGGCACGGAACACCATGCCGTACTGTTTGGAACTGCTGCTGACTTGACCCAGCTGCTGGATGACGCTTACGTCGAAACCGATGCGGCCGCGGATCTGGTTGATCTCCGGCAGCGGAGGACGCGGTAACTTCTCGCGCACCTCTTCATCGAGCGGATCACCCTCGGTAAAGCTAATGACCATTGGATATTTGCGTGTGTTGCCGAGCGTGTTCTTTGCGACTATCTTTTCCACTTCAGCGTCAGGGAGCGAGAGAGTATCGCCGGCAACGATGTCGCGCGCAGTGCTCTTTACGTCGCAGACGGCGGAGTTAGAGGCTACGGCGACAACCAGGAGCCTGGCAACGATACCCGGGTCAACGGCGGCGTTCTGCGCATCGGCGACGGTATTAGACGTGTCCTGCTTGAGGACGAGTGAGGTGCCCTCAGTTAGCCCGGAATCGCCGCCCGCATCTATGTACACGCTCGACCCGTTGATGTAGCGCACGTGGAATAGCACACGTAGAGGAGCGGCAACGGTTGTGGGTTTTGCGTCAGGCGACGCTGTGAGGTTTTGTTCAGCAATCTCTTGCTGCGCATTTGTAAGAGCCGCAAAGAGAAGTAGGGAGAGCGGTACGGTGAAGTGCCTCATCCGCCACCTCCGTTCCGGTGGCATGCATAGCAGTTAACGCTGTTATAGACGTACCCTGAAACGCCTGCATGTCGCGGAGTGGTTGCCGATGCCGTATGGCACGTTGTGCAAGTGAAGATCGAGTAGTCGGACGAGTTGGTGTGGCAAGTTGCACACACGCCGTTTGCATTGCCGTGCCTTAGCGGGAAGAAAGTGTGATAGCTCGCCGGGAGTGTGCCTGGAAGCCAAGCGGCCGTGGTGTGGCACGTGGTGCAGGTTGTGGGCCAGCCCGCCGTAACGTGATTGGGATTCGTGGTGCCGGTGAAATCTACCTTGTGGCAAGCGTAACAGTCCGTCGGGGTACCAGCGAAGACGTTATTAATGTGGCACTGATTGCATCCCACAGAGACGTGTGCCCCGGTGAGCGGGAATGGAGTGTTGTTGTGATTGAAGCTTGCACCTGCCCATGATGTCGTTGTGTGGCACGTTTCGCACGTTGTTGGGAATCCGGCGGCAGCGTGGGCAGGATTATTTGTTCCGGTCCAGTCAGCTTGATGGCACCCATAACAGTTGGTGGGCAACGTCGTGTAGTTGTTGTTCGTGTGGCAAGAAGCACAAGCAACGTTTGTGTGCGCACCGGTGAGCGGGAAGGGTGTGTTGTTGTGGTTGAACGAAGATGGGCTCCAGCCGCTGGTTGTGTGGCAGATGGAGCAGTCAGTGGGAAAACCAGACGCAACATGGTTCGGGCTGGTTGCGCCATTGAAATCCGTCTGATGACACGAGTAGCAAGCGGTTGGTGTGGACACGTAGTTGTTATTTGTGTGGCACTGCACGCATGTGAGAGTGGCGTGCAGTCCTGTCAGCGGATAATGCGCGTACGTAGCGTGGTTGAAATTGACGTTAGTCCAATTAGTCGTGGTGTGACACGTTTCACAAGTTGCGGGGAATGTCGCGGCCGCATGGTTTGGATTGTTGGTTCCGTTCCAATCCGGCTGATGACATCCGTAGCAGTTGGTTGGCAATGTCGTGTAGTTGTTGTTGGTATGGCATGTGGCGCAAGCAACCGAAGTGTGCGTGCCGGTGAGCGGGAATGATGTGTTGTTGTGATTGAACGAGGATGGCGTCCAAGCCGTTGTGGTGTGACATAGCGTGCAATCAGTCGGGAAACCAGAAGATACGTGATTGGGGCTCGTTGTGCCGGTGAAGTCTTTCTGGTGGCAACCGTAACAGCTCGTTGGCAGGGTGTTGTAGTTGTTGTTCACGTGGCATGTGGCGCAAGCAACCGAAGTGTGCGCGCCGGTGAGCGGGAATGATGTGTTGTTGTGGTTGAAGGTGGCCTGTGTCCACGAAGTGGTGTTGTGACATGTCGTGCAGGTGGTGGGGAACCCGGCGCTGACGTGATTCGGATTACTGGCTCCGGTGTAATCGGCCTTGTGGCATCCGTAGCAATCCGTGGGCAAAGTTGTGTAGTTGTTGTTGGTATGACATGAAGCGCATTGTACGGAGATGTGTGCTCCCGTGAGTGGGAATGCTGTGCTGTTGTGATTGAACGACGATGGCCGCCAACCGTTAGTGGTGTGGCACGTCGAGCAGTCAGTCGGAAACCCCGAAGTTACGTGATTAGGGTTAGTCGCACTGTTGAAGTCAGTCTGATGGCACGAATAGCAGGTCGTCGGTGTTGAGGTGAAGTTGTTATTAGTGTGGCACTGATTGCACGCGACAGTGGCGTGCATGCCGGTCAATGGATAGTTTGCGTAGACCGCGTGATCGAACCTCGCATTCAGCCAATTTGTCGTAGAGTGGCACGTCGAGCAGTCATGCGGGAAGTTGAATTGCAAGTGTGGCGGATTCTTGCTGTTGTTGAAGTCGGTTGTATGGCATGCATAGCAGGTGGCCGGCGTTCCTTTGAAGTGGTTGTTGAGGTGACAGGCCGTACATGGCAATGTGCTGTGCGCGCCGGTAAGTGCATATCCGGTTATGCGCAAGTGATCGAACTTGGCGTTGAACCAAGTGCTCATGGTGTGGCATGACTCGCACGTGGTAGGGAAGCCTGCGCTGACATGGTCGAACACCGGGGTCTGATAATCCTTCTGGTGGCAGCTGTAGCACGCAATTGAAAGGCCGACGAACTGCCCGGCTGCGGCGTTCTTATGGCAGTCTTCGCACTGCAGCATTGCGTGTGCACCCACCAATGGGAACCGATTCTGATGATTGCGTATGTCTCTGAGAGATATCTGCCAACCCTTGACCGAGTGGCAGCTCTCGCAGTTAGCACCGAACTGGCGGCGATGGATATCAGCGTGGCAATCTGCGCAGTGAGTGCTTACGTTTGTGAATACCAGGCTGGTGTGGCACCTGGTGCAAGCAACTTTCTGATGCATGCCACGCAGGGCATAGCCAGTCTCATCGTGATTGAACTCAGGGTTGGAACGGATCGGTTTCCAATTGGTATAGGTGTGGCAATTCTGGCAAGGAGTGGAGATCGGCCCGTGAGGATTCGTGACCTTCGCCTGCGGGCCACCCACCTGCGGATTCGCATTGCTCACAGGTTGCTGTGAGGCTGCGCCCGCAAGCAGCGGGATCAACCCAGCAAGTATAGGAATCAGCCAGCGCGAACGCTCCATCGACCTCTCCGCGTTTGCAAGGCCGCTAATCAGAGCGCGCTATAAACGCCGCTGACTGCGTGCGGTGTGACAGGTTTGCCTCGACTTCAGCACCGTTGTGAGTGGAGGCAAGATCCCACTTTGGCGACTGGTGTGCTAACACGCGACAAGCGAGTTAACAGTTATCGAAGCACTTACAACCTAAGCGCAGATACAGGGTTGACCGGAGACTTACGAGCGCGGCCCTATAAGCATTGAGCTGGCATCAACTGAGTGGCGCGGCTTCCTCTAACGGGCATTTATTCCGGAACGTTATTGGCTAAGGCAACGAACAGCCAAGTAAAACCGAGCAGTAATTATGTCGAACGGATGGGGAACTTGCTAAGTCGTCATAAGTTGATCTGACTGGCCACAGATTACAACAACCTATAACTTATGTCCATATCACTTACCCGTGATACTTATCGAACATGACGCGCAGATGAAGTTGATATGGACTCGGTGAGGGAGACCACTCGATTGAGGAATTTGCTTTCGTTTTCGGAACGCTCGATCCATGGCAATCTGAGCAGGCCGTAGGCGTTGGTTTGTAGAACAGCACATCAACTTCGTTCACTCGTTTCTTGGACGTGTGGCACTTCGAGCAGTCTACCTCTTCATGGCCTCCCGAAAGAGGAAAGGCCGTATTGCTGTGATCGAAGAGAGAGGGCCGCCATTTATTGCTGTTGTGGCATCCTGCGCAATCGTTCACACGCGCGCCGAATTGCTCTCCGTGCGGGTTTTCGTGGCATTCAGAGCACTTTGTCGGAGCGCTCGTGAACTTCACATGCATCAACGTCAGCTCCATATTCGGCGGGCGATGACAGTCTGCGCATGCCACGGCACGATGAGAACCGATCAACGGAAAGTTGGTTTGCGCGTGGTCGAACTTCGACAAGTCCTTCCACTCTTTGGTTGAGTGACACGCCTGACACCCGAACGGATTGCCAGTTGTATTGCGTGAGTTCATCCGCGCGGCGAACTGGCCTTTGTGCACATCTTCATGACAAGTGATGCAACTTAGATTTTGGAAGTGAAAGGGTATTACTTTTGTACCGGATGGCGCCTTGTGGCAGTCGTTGCAGGCGACGGCCATATGTCCACCTGTAAGTGGGTAGGCGGACTTCTGGTGCTTGTCGAGCGTGAAGCTGGTGGTCTTGAAAGTTGCCGCGCTATGACATTGTTCGCATCGGTTGTGCCAAGGCGTTGCCGCGAATTGTCCGTCGTGCTCGTCTTTGTGACAGTCGACGCATTGCGTGAATTTGATTTTGAATTTCGTATCTTTGGCAGCGGGCGTGTGACATGACGCGCACTTTACAGCGGCGTGGGGAAAGGTAAGAGGTAATCTTTTTATTGCGACAGCAGCCACCGAGAACGTGGAAGGGATCCAGCCTTTCACAGTGTGGCAACTTTCGCATTTTTCGCCGTCGGCGCGCTTTGCGAATTGGCCACCGTGCGGGTCGGGTTTGTGACAATCGGCACAGGCATCGTGCGGGATTGGCGTTTTGAAATCGCCGCCCTGATGACAGCTGACGCAGGGGATGTCGGTGTGCTTGCCCTGCAGCGCCCAATGCGTCTTGGAGTGATCGAACGTGGAAGTGAAGCTCGATTTCTTCCACGTGCTCGTGGTGTGACACGAATCGCAACCTGGTTTGAATGCGCCTTTGTGCGGATCGCGGTGACAATCTGAACAGTTCGCGAACTTGAGGCCGGCGTAACGTGGCTGAGCGTCGGGGCCTGGAGTGTGGCAGCTTTGGCATAGCACATAGCGGTGTTCGCCAGTCAGCGGGAACTGAGTTTTGGAGTGATCGAAATTCTGACGATCGACCTTGGCGGACTTCCAATCAAGCGTCGAGTGACATCGTGCGCAGTCAGTTCCCAAGCGTCCATGGTGTTTGTCCTGGTGGCAGTTGATGCAGACTGGTGTCAAGCCGAACCAAGTGCGATTGAGATCTTTAGAGGCGAGCAATGCGCGGGCCTGCGCAGGAATGTGCTGTGCAGTGTGGCATGATCGGCAGCCTGCGTTTGCGTGTGTGCCGTCGAGGCTGTAGCCGGTCTTAGAGTGATCGAATCCGCCTGGAGTGGGATTCCAATGCACCATTTGGAAATCGGCGCCGTTGTGATCGGAGTGGCACTTCACGCAGACGGCTCCAGGAACTGATGTGCGCTGGAAGGTTGCGTGCAGGCCGCGATTCTGCTGGAGCTCGTTTGCGATTTCTTTATGGCACTCAGTGCAACGGAATTCTGGTGATCGCGTGGAAACCGCATGGCACTTTGTGCAATTGGCTCCGCCATCGAGGCTCTGATGGGCACGGGCAAGAGGTCCGGGAGAGATTTGTGCTTGGCCTACAACCGAAAAGAGGAATGCAAAGAACGCGATCAGAATTGAGGCGAACAGATGCGTGCGCATTGCATTGCGATGCTGCCGCCCGAGAAGAGAGGCGCGATGCGCTGAATTGTATTTGGGGGACTTTCTCATTCAACCGATCCTTGCATTCCAACAGTGATTGAAACCTTGCGATCGCATCGCGTTCAGCTGAGCAATTCCTGCGATCGAGTGGGACAAGCGCCATTAAGAAATGCGAGAGACCAAGGCAACAAGTTAAGCTGGGAAACACTTTGCCCGCTACGTACGGGTCGGTGAATGCCTTGAGCGGGTGAAGAGCGGTGAGGCTAAAGTGAGTATGCCCATGAACCCCGGGACTTGGCTAGTCCAGGAGGGTCAAAATACAACTTTGGTTTCATTTCTCTGAGGCGTTTCCCTGTGACTTTTTGAGTATGGCCAGTCTCGCCGGAGAGAAGAATAAATCCAGCAAGGGCAAAATCCTGAGGAAACCCTTCGAGGTTGATGTGGATTCGTTCATTGCAGCTAAGGCAAATGGACGGATCAGAACTAGGAGAATTGTCTGCGCACGTGCGCCCAATTATCGTTTTCAGAGCACGTAAGCGAATGAGAAAATGAGAAATCGTATTGCCCGTGATTTCTGGCGATAAACACCTCTGTTGTTATTCAGGGAGTGCGCGGGGTTGCTCTGCAGTTTTTCTGCGTTCTTTTTCCTGACGCTTCCCTAACCAGGTTGCCAAAGCAGGCGATTCAGCAGGCGCAAACACTGACGCTGCGATCCGTAACCGCGGCTTATTGCGTTCAAAATGCCTGCAGAAGGCTTCTATTCAAAATATTATCAACGACTTGCGAGACGCTGGAGACTGCCAGAGTACGCCGAAATACGTAGAAGAGGGAAATCTAGCAGGTGATTTTACAGGCGTGAAATTTAAAGGAGACAACATATTTGACCAAACATGGGGAACAGATCAGACCGAATCGTTTCGTTTACTGATCCCTAGCATGGCGCCACTTCGGACGCTTCTTGAGGTCGAATGTTACGAAGCCGAGGTCCTTGTTCCGGCCAACAATCAATGCAGACGCGCGTTGACAAAACCTCTGACGCTGTTCATCCAAGGATCGTTGAGGGGAAACAAGGGTGCCCCACCGCTTAGATTCTGTCCTGGCCCTGCCACGGCTAGAATACCCAGTTCAGAGATAGACCGGTTAGGTTAACTGAGTAGCTTGAATATATCGCCGCAGATTTCATTGCAAGCTCCTTCGCGGGGGTGTATCCTACGCCACTGTTAAACGCTCGAGGACTCTGGTATGCCTGAAACTGCCCGGTCCCGGAACACAGTCCGCTCGCCTCCAAGGCCGACCACGAACTAATCCTTCCAAGAGTTGGCGCCCTTCACGCCAGACATCACTCCGCAGTAGCCAACAATATTCAGCATTTGTGAAGTACGTTGTCGATGCCACGCTTAAGGAGGCTTTCGTATGACACCACGCATGAGAATCTGGCCCGTCATCGGGCCCTATATCGCTCTTCTTGTGCTTGGGTTCGCCCAAGCGCTTTCTGCACAAGCAGTGAATGGAACGTTGCTCGGCACGGTAACCGACAGCACCGGCGCGACCGTTTCCAATGCGCAAGTAACGGCAACCCTTACTTCGACGGGCAGCACGCACGAAACTACGACTAATGAAAGCGGGAATTACACCTTCCCCAACCTGCAGCCCGGCATCTATACGATCAGCATCAATGCCAATGGATTCAAGAAGGCAGAGCAGCAGAACATCAATGTACTCAGCAATACTTCACCGCGCGTCGACATGACTCTTCAGCCCGGCAATGTATCAGAGACCGTGATTGTCAGCGTGGCTCCCCCGGTGCTGCAGACCGACCGCGCCGATATCAGTACCAAGATTGACGCGGCCAACGTGATGCAATTGCCCCTTACTACTGGGCGCAACTTCCAATCGCTTCTCAACCTGGTGCCCGGAACCAGCCCCGCAACCTTCCAGCATTCGCAGTTCTTCAATGCGCAGAATTCCCTGCAGACCCAGGCCAACGGCATGCCGCGCGTCAGCAATCTTTATCAGATCGAGGGCATCGACGACGACGAGCGCACTGGCCTGCTACAGATTCTGATTCCTCCAGCCGAAGCCATCCAGACCGTCGATGTCTCGACGAATAACTATGAGCCGGAACTTGGCCGCTCGGTCGGCGCCATCACAAATGTGACGCTCAAATCTGGCACCAACGCCTTCCATGGTTCGGCGTTTGAATATCTCCAGAACAACTACGTCAACGCCCGTTCGTACTTTGGCGGCCCGTTAGGCCATCTTTCGTACAACTACTTTGGCGGCGCAATCGGTGGTCCTATCAAGAGAGATAAGTTGTTTTTCTTCGCCGATTACCTGGGAACGATCGATAGCGAGGCGGTCAGCAGCACGTTCACCGTCCCTGATGCTCGCTGGTATACGAACGCCGGCGCGACTCCGGGCTGCACCGATCCGACCGGTTGCGTCGATCTGAGCGCTGCTATCTCAAGTGGCGCGGGGCAGATCTACGATCCCAATACTGGCGACGGCTCAACTGCCCATCCGCGTACGGCTTTCACCAACAACCAGGTACCGTACAGCGGGATCAACGCTGTTTCGCTGAACATGCTCAAGCAACTCAACGCGGCGTATCCAAAGTATGGAGTACTCAACTCCACCAAGCCGCTCTCGAATCCGGCCAATAACTACACCACCAATCTTCCATTTACCAAGAAAGCGAATAGCTTCGACGGAAAGATCGATTGGAACCTGACACAAAAGGACCACCTGAATGGCCGTTATAGCGGGCAGCGAACGAACACATACCAGGCGTCGGCTTTCGGTAATTTCCTCGGCGGCCCGCAGGGTGGTGGCTTCGAGGCCATTGGAACCCAGACTGCTTATAGCACTGGCGGCATCTACGATCACGTCTTCTCGCCCAGGCTCTTAACCGAGGTCCGCGTTGGCGTAGCCCATCTCCGCAACTCGGCAAATCCAAATGACTACGGCACGAACGATGCGACAACCATCGGTGTACCCGGAGTCAATATTCCCGGGCAGCCTTTTACGTCCGGGCAGGTCGGCATCACCATCAACGGCGGCTTCTCTAACCCGCTCATCGGGTATTCAGCCTCAGTGCCATGGATCCGCGCAGAATCAAACATCGACGCGGTGAACACCTGGACGAGGATCGTTGGCAACCACACCATCAAGTGGGGTGCCGACATTCGCCGGATTCGCGACGATCTCTTGCAGGATCAGACTTTCAGCCCGCGCGGCGCATTCACTTTCAATGATCTGCAGACCTCCACAACTGGCGCAAAGACAAATATCGCAAACTTCATGAGCAGCTTCCTCCTCGACCAGCCCAGCCAGACGGGCCGTGACCTGAACACGTTTTTCCCGTGCTACCGGCAGTGGTGGTTCTTCGTCTACGGAGGAGACAAGTGGCAGGCAACGCCCAAGCTGACCGTTGACTATGGCATTCGCTGGGATTTCTATCCGCCTGCTACCCCGAAGATTGCCGGCGGTTTTTCAAACTACAACCCGGTCAACAACACACTAGTTCAGGCCGGTATCGGCAGCAATCCTTCAAACCTCGGAATGCAAACCCAATACAAGTACTTCGCGCCGCGTACTGGGCTCTCCTACCGCGCGAGTGACTCTACGGTGATCCGTATGGGCTTTGGCATGAGCTATATCCCCTTCACGGATAACACATATGCGTACAACTACCCAATCCGCGCCAACAATAGCTATCAGCCGGCGGGCGGCTCGAGTTTCACTCCCGCGGTTCTCTCCGACGGCGTTACAGTAGCGACGTTCCAAGCTGGTTTCCCGGCGCCGGTTCCGGTGACGATTCCCAGCAGCGGAATCATCCCCGCCAACACTCCGGCACTGATCAGCCAGGTGTATACCTACATTCCGCCGAATTTCAGGAATTCATACGCGGAAGCGTGGAACGTGGCCGTTCAGCAGGCCTTCGGCCCCAACTACTCGCTGCAAATTGCATACGTGGGCAATCATGGCTCGCGCATGAATCTGTCGCAGAACATCAACCTGCCCAGCGTGTATGGCGGCGGCAATGCTTCACTGCCAGAAAATTCGACCGCATTCACGGGTGGCACCACGGGCCGTACTGCGGCCACAAACCAGTTCTTCCTCGGGGCCTCCTCTAACTACAACGCCCTGCAGGTTCAACTTACAAAGCGCTACTCCGCCGGTCTTTCCTTTACCTCCGCGTTCACGTGGGGCAAAGTACTCAACTACGCTACCGGCGGTGACGACAACGGCACATTGGTCTTCTTCATCAACTTGCGGAAGAACTACGCACCGGCGGATTTTGACCGTGCCAAGAACTTCGAACAGAGCTTTACCTACGAGCTTCCGGCCGGTCGCGGTCACAAATACTTCAACTCCGGCGCTGCCGACGCAGTGCTTGGTGGGTGGAGACTCTCCGGCGTGATTTCCATGCTTTCCGGTCTACCGTTCAGCGTGTGGGCAAATCAAGGCGCCCTCAACACACCAGGAACCCAACTGACGGCAAACATCACCGGCAGTCCCAGAGTGCTACACAATATCGGACCCGGTAAACAGTGGCTGGATAACTCCAATTTTTCCCAACCAGCGGGCTGCGCCGGAGCTTTTCCTTGCCCTAGCCCGGCCCTCGGCAATACCGGCAGGAATCAGTTCCGGGGCCCCGGCTACTGGCAGAACAACTTCTCGCTTGCTAAGAAATTCACGATGTATCGCGAATTGGCAAGTGAAATCCGCATTGACGCGGTGCAGTTGACGAATACTCCTCAGTTCAATCTTCCCAATGCTGGCACCGCAGCTAACTCCGGATCGATCTTTACCGCATCGAACTTTGGTCAGATCACGAGCACCCTGGGTAGCGGCCAAGGTACTGTGAACGGCATCGGGGGTGGCCGATCCCTGCAAGGGTCAATCCGAGTCAGCTTCTGACCCGGGCTCGACGTAGAACTTCATGGGCCGGCCGCAATCAGCGCGGTCGGCCCTATTGTTTCTGGTGGAAGAGAGTGTCTGAGTTTCGAGTTCGGCGAGGCTGACGTACGAGCCTTTAAGCATAGCCTCACGAAATGCCCAACTACCTCTCAGCCGGAAACAGGGCGCCTGCTATGGGAGGCGGGTTCAATGCGGGTGCGCATTATGCATTCACAAAGGTGAGATTGGGCGTGTCTTATCGTTCGCCGGTATGGTTCCGGCAGTTCAATTGGAATCGCAAAGACCTGGCCGGCGTATCGCACCAGATGAGATTCAAGATGAGTCTTCCGGCCGGGCGGGGGAGCGATTCAAGGGACGAGTGTGACCAGCAAGATGTCAGAGAACTCATTCACGTTTGGATACCGCAGGAGCTTCTAGCTTTAGGTAAAAACAGCGGATTCTTATCGAGTCCGCTGTAACACCCTGGTTCGAGCATGGCTCTTATCAGATAGAACACCGTTCAAATGAGGAGAAGTACGATGCGACACATGCTGATTCTCGGCGGAGGTACAGCCGGGACCATTATGGCGAACAAACTGGCCAATGCACTCGACGAGCGTGACTGGCGCATCACTGTTGTGGACGGCACCGACGAGCACTACTACCAGCCGGGCTTCCTTTTTGTTCCGTTTGGGACGTACCGAATCCGCGACATCGTTCGCCCGCGCCGCCAGTACTTGCCGAGCAAGATACGCTACATCCTTTCCGGAATCGACACCATCGATCCGGAGAAGAAGTCCGTCGCTCTGGCCAATGGAGAATCTATCCGCTATGACTGCCTCATCATTGCCACAGGCACTGATATTCATCCCGAGCAAACTGAAGGCTTGTTGGACGAGGAATGGGGCCGCAGTAAATTTGATTTCTATACTGCACGTGGCGCCGAGCGGCTTGGGC
>Ga0157374_10004531_pt1 | contig 11671 bp, 7 predicted proteins | sample M25metaG_FD_115308 | JGI IMG/M metagenome (GOLD analysis project Ga0157374, IMG submission 115308) | Miscanthus rhizosphere microbial communities from Kellogg Biological Station, Michigan, USA - M2-5 metaG | ecosystem: Host-associated > Plants > Roots > Rhizosphere > Soil | place: USA: Michigan...
AACGCCGAGGCCTGCGCCCGAGCCACCGGCCGCACAGCCGCCGACGACATCGCCGTCGCCGACGCCGCCCGCGCCACCACCACCCTGCCCGCCGCCGCCGTTGCCGCCGCCGGTGCCGCCACCGTCACCGGTGCCACCGCCGCCCGAGCCCGAGTCGCTGCCGCCCCCGGTGCCGGTGTTGTTCGCGCCGATCGCCGAGGCGTTCGGCGTGCCGTAGCCGGTGGGGCCGTCCCAGCCGATGCCGGCCTTGCATAGGATGGTGCCGCACGTGCCGTTGGTGCCCGTGGTGACGTCGTACATCTTCGCCGCGTTCTGCATGACGAAGGTGCCCGAGGTCTGCGCGCCGTTGCCGGTCGCCGCGAAGATCGCCGCGATCAGCGGAGCCGAGGCGGACGTGCCGCCGATGACCGCCCAGCCGCCGTTCGCCGAGTTGTAGATCGCGACGCCGGTCTGCGGATCGCCGACCGCGGCGATGTCGGTGGTCGCCTTGTACTGGCACTGCGTGCCGGTCTGGTACGCCGGCTTCGGGATCGAGAGGCTGCACGCGCTGCCGCCGCTCGACCACGCGGTCTCGGCCCAGCCGCGGCCGCCGGTGGTCTTGGTGAGCGACGTGCCGCCGACCGCGATCACGTTCGCCGAGGTCGCCGGATAGTCGGGGCCCTGGCCGGCATCGTTGTAGCCGTCGTCGCCCGCGGACACGAACACCGCGATGCCCGGGTGCGCGAAGTACGCCTCGCTCGCGGTGAGCGACTGGCCGGGCTGCTCCGGACCACCCCAGCTGTTCGAGATGACGGTCGCGCCGAGCGACGCGGCCGCGTTCTGACCGAGGTAGAGGCCGTCGCCCGCGTTGTCGGTCGCCTGGACGACGAGGATCTTGCAGCTCGGGCAGGCGGCGCTCGCCATGTCGACATCGAGCGCGGTCTCGAGCGTCCAGTCATCGTTCGCCGGCGGGTTCGCCGGGAGCGGCGTCGTCTGGCCGGACTGGTTGACGATCTTGAGGCAGCCGTTCGCCGTGCTGCACGCCGGCAGGCCGTACGTCGAGCGATAGACCGCGAGGTCGGCCTCGAGGTTCGAGTAGCCGTACGCATCGACGATCGCGATCGTCGGCGTGCCCGAGATGGTCGTCGGGATGTTGTAGGCCGACTGGAGGTCGGGCGGGCCGTAGCCCTGCGGAACAGCCGCCGCCTGCACGTGGCCGTCGAGCGTCACCCGCGCATGCGCGTGGCAGCGGATCGGGCCGGTGCTGCACACGCTGCCGACCGTATGGTCGCCGAACGCGAGCCCGTCGAAGGCCAGCGTTGCGCGGCGGCCGAAACCGGCGTTGACCGGGTCGGCCTTCGCGACCGATTCGGCCGCTCCCAACCCTGAGGCCACGAGCCCCAGAGAGAGCCCCATGGCGAGGCGCGCCACGGCGTGGAAGTTACTGAACCCACGAGTGAATCGGCTGGTCGTCGGCATGATGAGGTCTCCTTCAGCACGATGTGCGCCAGGTGCTGACGGAGATCGCCGCACCACTTGTGCAAACCCATGCACGAGTTGCGGTGGTTAGCATGCGGATGTGCAGACGGCGAAGCAGGTCATCGTGATGCGAAAGGACCTGGGGATGCGGAAGGGGAAGATGATCGCGCAAGGCGCTCACGCATCGCTGCGCGTGCTCCTGGAGCGCGGCGTAGCGGATGAAGATCGCTACACGATCGAGATGACCCCCGCGATGAAGGCGTGGATGACGGGCCGTTTCACGAAGGTCTGCGTCTCGGTCGATAGCGAACAGGCGCTGGATGACATCGTTGTTCGTGCGAAAGCGGCTGGCGTTCCGTGCGCGCTGATCGTCGATGCGGGACAGACCGAGTTCCACGGTGTCCCCACCAAGACGTGCTGCGCGGTAGGTCCCGGATGGGTCGACGAGATCGACGCGATCACGGGCTCGCTGCCGCTCTTGTGAGCCACGCGTCGGCCGCGCGCTTGACGTCGGCTGCCGCACCGCCGACATCGATCGCGACCGGATCGCCCGTGATCGTCTGCAGCGCGCGCTGGGCGAAGTAGCGAACCAGTGGATAGTCGTGCCAGAGCATCGGCTCGATCGCCGCGATCGCCGTGCGGTCCTTCGCGTTGCCGAGCGTGATGATCGCGGCGGCCTGCTCGTGCGGCTTGCCAAACACGAGTGTCGCGCGCAGCGCGTTGACCGAGAGGTCCTGGCCGTACAGCGACTTCAGCGCCTCGCGGTCGTAGTGCTTGCCCCACCACTGCTCCATTGTCGACACGATCTGCTCGACGCTCTGATCGGCGTGGCACAGCGCGCACTCGAGCGGCCGGTCGCCGAGCACGCGCCGGGTCTCGGTCGGCGAGCCGATGCGGTGGTAGCGGTCGAGGGCGTAGTCGAGCCCCATGTTCTTCTTCGCCATGTGGCAGCCGATGCAGCCCACGGTCGTGTGGTGCGTGTGCTTGTCGGTCGCGAACGTGGCGTGGCAGCTGGTGCACAGGTGGTCGCCCGCCTGCGTGCCCATCGCGTCGAGCTTCTCGCGCGAGTCTGCCGTGTGCGGGTCGTGGCACTGCGTGCACGCCATCTGCGACGAGCAGCCGCCGAGCTGGAAGTCGCGCCCTTCGCCCGACGTCGTCGAGCTGCCGCCCGGCATGCCGGTCCTGCGCAGCGAGCCTTCCCACGTGAACGGATAGTGCGTGAACAGGACCGTGTGGCACTTCGCGCAGGTGTGGTTGATCCATTGCGCCTTCGTGCCGGTCTGGCCGCGCGGCGGAGCGACGCCAAACAGCGGCGTCTTCTGCTCGAACGTCGGCACGACCGCGGGGTTCGCCGCGTGATCGCGCGCGCCGTTGTGGCAGGCCTCGCAGCCGATGCCGAGCTCGACCAGGTGCTTGCCGTCGAGCTTTTGCTCCATCGTCGCGGCCGCGGCCGGCAGCACGACCTGCGGATCGGCCGACGCCGGCGGCTCGCCACCGAGGAAGCGGATCTCGTCGTCGAGCGCGCGCGACATTCCGCCCGGATCGCGCAGCTGCGCCGCCCACTTCCGGCTCGGCGGCAGCACGCGGTCGCTCATCTTGCCCTGGTACGCCGGCAGCTTCTCGCCGAAGAGGTCGTCGAACAGCATCGTCGCCTGCGGCAGCGTGTTGTGGCAGCCGATGCACTCCTGCGACCACAGTCCGCGCCAGCTCAGCACCGGCCGCTCCTTCACCATCACCGAGTAGCCCTTGTAGCGCCACGACCTCGACGAGAACACGAACGTCGCCGGCAGCACATGCTCGAGGCCGTCACCGCCAACTTCGATGCCGACGAAGTCCTCGCGATAGCGCCCGCCGACGACCTTCGTGATCCGGAACCGGTGCGTGCCGGTCTTGTCGTTGACGATCATGCCGCGCTGGCCGTCGACCGTCGTCATCGTGCAGGTCTCGCCGCCCACGCGCAGCATCGCGCCATCGAACGGTGCCTGGATCTTCGCGGTCGCCGCGTCGCGGGTCATGTTGCGCATCGGCGATGCCGCCCAGCTCTGGTAGATCGCCGCGTGGCAATCGCCGCACGCGCTCGATCCCGCATAGTCCGCGCGCAGCACGTTGCTGGCGATCGGTCCTGCTGAGGGCGTCGGTCGCGGCGAGACCGCAGGCTGCCCGCAGGCGACCACCAGCAGCACGAGCGCAGCGACCCTCACGCCCCGTTCGTAACACGCGGGTCAGGCGCTGCGCCGCATCCGCGTCGACGTGAGGCCTTCCGCCGCGAGGGCGCCCTGCACGCTCGGGCGTTCGGCCACGCGATGCAGGAAGTAGTCGAGGTTCGGCCACTCCTGGACGTCCATGCCGAAGCGATCGCACCAGCGCAGCATCACGTACAGGTAGCAATCGGCGACGGTGAACGTCTCGCCGGCGAGGAACGGCCGATCGACGAGTCTGTCTTGCAGAAGCAGCAGCGACGCGCCGATCTTGCCGCGCTGGCGCTCCTGCACCGGCGCCGGCGTCTCGGGCCGGAACAGCGGCGTGAACTGCTTGTGGATCTCGGTCGCGATGAACGAGAGCAGCTCCATCATATGGTAGCGCGCGAACGTCCCCGCCGGCGGAATCAGCGCCTTCTCGGGCACGAGGTCGGCGATGTACTGCAGCACGACCTGCGCCTCGGTCAGGATGTCGCTTCCGGGCCCATCGAGCTGGAGCGCCGGCACGCGACCCTTCGGGTTGACGAGGCAATAGTCGTCGCCGTTCGCGAGGCGATGGGTGTGGAGATCGACTCGCGCGAGCTCGAATGACCGCTCCGCTTCGCGCAGCGCGATGTGTGGTGCCAGCGAGCACGCGCCGGGGGAGTAGTAGAGCTTCATACGATCGCGAGGAGCATCGCGTGTGCCATGCGAGGTTTTCGAAGGGCACATGCGATGCAGAGTTAGCGGCCATGGCGACCACCGTTGGCGATCACATCGTCGAGAGGCTCAAGTCCTGGGGCGTGAAGACGATCTTCGGGTACCCCGGCGACGGCATCAACGGGATCTTGACCGCACTGGATCGGGCAAAGAACGAGATCCGGTTCATCCAGGTGCGACACGAGGAGTCAGCCGCGTTCATGGCGTGCGCACATGCGAAGTTCACCGGCGAGGTCGGCGTGTGCATGGCGACCTCGGGACCGGGCGCGATCCATTTGCTCAACGGCCTCTACGACGCGCAGATGGATCACCAGCCGGTCGTCGCGATCGTCGGCCAGAGTGCGCGCACCGCGATCGGCGCGGACTACCAGCAGGAAGTCGATCTGCTGTCGCTGTTCAAGGACGTCGCGCACAACTACGTCCATCAGTGCATGGTGCCCGCGCAGGCGCGCCACCTGATCGATCGCTCGATGCGCATCGCGTTCGCGGAGCGGACCGTGACCTGCGTGATCGTGCCGAACGACGTCCAGGACCTGGACGCGGTCGAGACCCCACCGCGCGAGCACAACACCACGCTGACCGGCATCGGCTTCCATCGCGGCGTGCTCGTGCCGAGCGACTATGATCTCAACGCGGCCGCCGACATCCTCAACGCGGCGGAGCGCCCGGCGATCCTCGTCGGCGCGGGCGCGCTCGGCGCCGATCAGGAGGTGCTCGCGGTCGCCGACCGGCTCGGCGCAGGCATCGCGAAGGCGCTGCTCGGCAAGGCGGTGGTTCCCGACGACCTGCCGTTCGTCACCGGCCCGATGGGCCTGCTCGGCAGCAAGGCGAGCGACGAGATGATGCAGCACTGCGACACGCTGTTCATGATCGGCTCGAGCTTCCCGTACGTCGAGTTCCTCCCGAAGGAGGGCAAGGTCAAGTCGGTGCAGATCGACATCGCGCCGCGCAATCTGTCGTTGCGCTACCCGATGGACGTCGCGCTGCACGGCGATACCCGCCACACGCTCCGCGCGCTGCTGCCCTACCTCGACAAGAAGCAGGATCCGGCGTGGCGAAACGAGATCATGGAGTGGACGCGCCACTGGTGGTCGGTCCTCAAGGAGCGCGCCTACGCCGACGCCGATCCGATCAACCCGCAGCGCGTGTTCTGGGAGCTGTCCCCTCGCCTGCCCGACCGCGCGATCATCACCGCGGACTCCGGCTCGACGGCCGGCTGGTGGGCGCGCGACCTCGTGCTGCGCGACGGCATGATGGCATCGCTGTCGGGCAACCTCGCGACGATGGGCCCGGCGGTGCCGTACGCCGCGGCGGCGAAGTTCGCGTGGCCGGATCGGCCGGTGATCGCGTGCGTCGGCGACGGCGCGATGCAGATGCTCGGCAACACCGAGCTCATCACGATCGCCGAGCACTGCGACGAGTGGCCGGATCCGCGGCTCGTCATCGTCGTGCTCAACAACGGCGACCTCAACATGGTGACGTGGGAGCAGCGCGTGATGGCGGGCTCGAGGAAGTTCGAGGCCTCGCAGGACCTGCCGAAGTTCCCGTACGCGCGCTACGCGCAGATGCTGGGTCTCGACGGCATCGAGGTCGACCAGCCCGACCAGCTCGGCGCTGCCTTCGACCGCGCGATGGCGGCAGATCGGCCGGTCGTCGTCGAGTGCCACACCGATCCCGAGACCCCGCCGCTGCCACCGCACCTGACGTGGAAGGAAGAGAACCACCTGATGCGGGCGCTGTTCAAAGGCGATCCCGATCGCTGGCGCGTCATCAAGCAGGCCGCGAAGCAGATGTGGGCGACTGTCACGGCGAAATGAGCACACCCGGCGGGCGCGGCAGCGCGGCGTGCGGGCCCGCCACGCTCCCGGGGCATAAGCCCTCGACACCCGCTGGCAGAGCACGGCATGCGCGCTGCACCGGCACCGCGGTCATGCAAAGCGACCGGCGACGGCTCCTCGACAAGCTGCTGCGCGAGCTCGTCCGGTCGGAGGCGCAGGCGATCGACCATGCGCCCCGCGAGGCGCGCCGGATCGGCGAGGTCCCGCCGGTGGCCGCGCTGCGCGATATCGCGACCCACGCGACCGAGATGCGGCCCCGCTTCAACCTGCTCCTCGACGGTCACAACCTCACCACCGCGAAGCAGAGCGTCGCTGCGACGCTGGCGACCCTGCGCAACCTCGTCACCGATCGGATCTCGGATCCGGAGCGCGCCTATCGCGGAGCGCTCCTCGATCTTCGCCACGGCCTCGACGTCGTGCGCGTGCTCCGAGATGTCGCGAAGCTCGAAGAGCTCTTCGCACTGATCCGCTGGTGTGACGACCACCTGGCCGCACGGCGCACGCTCGTGGCGCGCGTCGAAGCACAGCTGGCCTGGTTTGCCGAGCAGCCGCTGCTGCCGCCCGCCCCCGAACCGGGCGAGACCGAGGGCGAACCCGCTACGCCCCGCCGTGGCACGTGACGTGAACTGAGTCTGGTCAGGCACGAACCAAGGACGAAAGCGTTGTCAGCGTCTCGCTGAACGCATTCGATCGCGAGGGGCGAAAATCCAGCGCGAACGCGGTGATTCACGATGGCGAGGTCACGGAAGAATCCCGCACTTGGTTCGTGCCCTTTTAGTTTCGGCACCTTCTAATTGATCGTTTGAGGTGCAATGATCGGTCGGTGGATCAGCCGCGCCGACGCAAGTCGCCCACCTGGGGGCCGCGCGGCATCATTTTCCGGCCGGTCAAGAACATCCTCGCGCTGATCGTCCCCGACGAGCCGCCGCTGGAATTGCAGATCGTCGGGCGGACGCTGCTGCATGCTGCGCTCGTCGGGCTGGTCGCCGGCATCGTCGGCAGCGCGTTTCTGTGGGCGCTCGAGCATGTCCAGGGGGTGATGCTCGAGGATCTCTGCGGGTACATCCCGCTGCGCGCGGCCGGCCAGTGGCACAAGGTCGAGGCCGGGACGACGGACTTCCGCTGGTACTTCCTGATCTTCGTCCCGGCGATCGGCGGCCTGGTCTGTGGCTGGCTGACCCGCAAGGCACCCGAGACCCGAGGCGGTGGCGGCGACGCCGCGATCGACGCGTTCCACTACAAGGGCGGCGATGTGCCGAACCGCGTGCTGTGGGTGAAGCCCGCGGCGTCGATCGCGACGCTCGGCACCGGCGGCTCGGGCGGCCGCGAGGGCCCCACGATGCAGATCGGCGCGGCGATCGGGTCGGCGGTCGGCCGGTATCTCTCGCTGACCGGCCGAGAGCGCCGCACGCTGATGGTCGCGGGCATCGCCGCCGGCATCTCGGCGGTGTTCCGCACGCCGCTCGGCGCCGCGCTGCTCGCGATCGAGGTCCTCTACCGCGACGACTTCGAGTCCGAGGCGCTGATCCCCGCCGTGCTCGCGAGCGTGATCGCGTACTCGGTCGCGCTCAGCGTGTTCGGCACCGAGCCGCTGTTCGGCAACCTGCCGCGGTATCCGTTCCACCCCAAGCAGCTGCCGCTGTTCGTGCTGCTCGCGCTCGCGATCTCGGCGTTCGCGGTGCTGTTCGAGACGTCGCTCGAGCTCGCGCGCAAGGGCTTCAACAAGCTCGCGGTGCCCGACTGGATAAGGCCCGCACTCGGCGGCCTCGGCCTCGGCATCTTCGTCGTCTTGCTGATGGTCACCGTCGATCCGTGGATCGGAAACTTCCACCGCGGCATGGGCGTGCTCGGCGGCGGCTACGGCGCGGCACAGGTCGCGATCACCGGCGCGCCGTGGGTCGCTCCGGGGTGGACGACGGTGGAGCTGCTGCTGGCGCTCGCGGTCGCGAAGATCGCGGCGGTGTCGCTGACGATCGGCAGCGGCGGGTCGGCCGGTGACTTCGCGCCGACGGTCGCGATCGGCGGACTGATCGGCGGCGCGTTCGGCGGCGCGATGCGGCTCGTGCTCGACGACCCGTCGATCCAGCCCGGGGCGTTCGCGCTCGTCGGCATGGCCGCGTTCTACGCCGGCATCGCGAACACGCCGCTCGCCGCGCTCGTGCTCGTTAGCGAGGTCGCCGGTAGCTACGATCTGCTCGTGCCGCTGATGCTCACCGAGGGCGTCGCGATGATCATGCTGCGCAAGGTCAACCTCTACAAGTCGCAGCCGCGCTCGACGAAGGACTCGCCGGTGCACGCGCGGATCCTGTCGCTGCGCTGCGGCGACGTGATCGATCGCAGCCGGCGGCCGGTCACGCTGCACGTTCGACAAACGATCCATACGGTCGCCGACGTCATAGAAAACGCACCCGATCAGGACGTGTTCCCGGTGCTCGACGACACCGCGAAGGTCGTCGGGCTGGTGGCCGCCGAGTCGCTGCGCGCGTTCGTCTCCGAAGGCGCGGCGATCGACGTCGCGATCGCGGCCGATGCCATGGTCGAGCCGCTGGTGTTCGGCGAGCGCGATGACGTCCGTACGGCAGCGCTCGCGCTCGTACGCCGCGACCTGCGTGCTGCGCCGGTGCTCGACGAGACCGGCACGATCACCGGCATGATCGACGAGCACGACATCATGCGTGCGCTCAGCGTGAATCCCGGCGAATCGCACGCTTGACCGCGCGTGATGCAGTAGTGAGACACTCGGTGTGTGGCTGGGCGCTCCCGGCCAGGGGGCTAAAGTTTTCGCATGCCTGCGGACTGGCAGCAGCTCGGAGCCGCCACCACGCTGGTGTGTGCTGTCGACCTCGACGGCACGATCGTTCCGTTCGCACCGACCCCTCGCGAGGCGGTGATCGACGCCGATACGCTGGCGCTCCTCGACGCCCTCGGGCGCGCGCCGGGCGTCACGCTCGGGATCATCTCCGGCCGGCCGCGCGATCTCGTCGAGGACCTCGCCGCGAAGCTGCCGCACATCACATGGTGCGCCGAGCACGGCGTGTGGCGGTTCGCCGACGGACACTGGGATGCCGCGCTGCCGCCGATTCCTCAGCTCGACGAGATCGAGCGTGCGCTCGGCGTGCTGGCGCAGCGGCATCCCGGCGCGCTCGTCGAGCGCAAGAGCTGCTCGGTCGCCCTGCACTGGCGGCGCGTCACCGATACGCCACTCGCGATGGTCGCCGCGGCGGCCGAGGTGATCGTCGACGAGTGGCTGGAGACGCAACCGGCGCTCGAGAGGCTGCCCGGCGTCGACGCGCTCGAGGTCCGTCATCGCGCGGCGCACAAGGGCTCGGCGCTCGCGTGGTTGCGCAGTCGCGCCCCGAGCGGATCGCCGGCGATGGCGATCGGCGACGACATCACCGACGAGGACATGTTCGTGTCTCTGCGCGAGGGCGATATCGGCGTGCTCGTCGCGGATCGTCCGCGCCGCACGCAGGCGAACCTGCGCGTGCCATCGGTCGCAGCCGCCCATGCGTTCCTGCGCTCGCTCGTCGACATGCGCGCAGGCCGGCCGGTCCAGGTCCCGAGCGGCATCGAGATCGCGCGCTCGCCGCAGCCGCCCGCGGCGCCCCAGCTGATCGTCGTGTCGAACCGCTTGCCCGCGGCGCCGGCCCCGGGTGAGCGCGGCCGCGAGGTCGGCGGCCTCGTCTCGGCGCTGCTGCCGACGCTCGAGGCCAGCCACGGCGTGTGGGTCGGCTGGAGCGGCGCCGAGCGCGATCCCGGCCTCAAGCTCCGCGTCGACGACAGCGAGGCCTACGTACGCGCGCAGTTCGACTATCCGCCGGGCTGGCGCGACAAGTTCTACGCCGGCTTCTGCAACCGCAGCCTGTGGCCGCTGCTGCACGGCTTCCCGAGCCGCGTCCGTTACGTCGATGCCGAGTGGGAGTGCTACGTCGCGGCGAACCAGGCCTACGCGCGCACGCTGCTCGAGCTCGGCAAGAACGGCGCGGAGATCTGGGTCCAGGACTTTCACCTGATGCTCGTCGCGCGCGAGCTCCGGCGCTCCGGGTATCGCGGCCGGCTCGGGTTCTTTCTCCACGTGCCGTTCCCCGCGATCGACATCTTCGAGACGATGCCGTGGGCGGCCGAGATGATGTCGGCGCTGCTCGACTACGATCGCATCGGCGTGCAGACGCAACGCCACGCCGACAACTTCATCTCGACCGCGCGCGGCCTGCTCGGAGCCGACGCCGAGACCCGCGCGAAGGAGCGCGTGCGGCCGATCGCGGTCGGCATCGATCCGGACCGGTTCGCCGACTGCGCAGCCACGGCGCCCGACGGAGAGACGCTCGGCGTCGAGGCGATGCTCGGCGGACGAAAGCTCATCCTCGGCGTCGACCGCCTCGATTACAGCAAGGGCATTCCCGAGCGACTCGAGGCGTTCGCGCGCCTGCTCGAGCGGTTCCCCGAGTGGCGCAACCAGGTCTCGTTCGTCCAGGTCTCGGTGCCGACGCGCTCGGAGGTCCCCGAGTACGCCGAGCTGCGCGGCCGGGTCGAGTCGCTCGTCGGTCGCATCAACGGTGCGTTCGGCGAGGCCGACTGGGTGCCGGTTCGCTACCTGTACCGCAGCTACGATCAGGCGACGCTCGCGCGGCTCTATCGCAAGGCGGCGGTCGGGCTGGTGACACCGCTGCGCGACGGCATGAACCTCGTCGCGAAGGAGTACGTCGCCGCGCAGGATGCGGAGAACCCCGGCGTGCTCGTGCTGTCGCGGTTCGCCGGGGCCGCCGAGCACATGACGCTCGCGGTGATGACGAACCCGTACCACGCCGACGGCCTCGCGGCCGATCTCGACGCCGCCCTGCGGATGTCGCGCGAGGAGCGCATCACGCGCCACGGGGCATTGCGGGCCATCGTCTGGCGCGACACCGCTGCGGCCTGGGCCGCGGGGTTCCTCGACACGCTGCGCGGGTAGGCCGAACCGGGCGCCCACGCGCGTTCACACTGCTTCACACACCCTACACACGCGTACGGCGCGAGCCGTGCTACCCGAACAGTACGTGTCTTCCCGAGCCAGAAAGCTGCTCGTCCGACTCTCGGTCGCCGTCGTCGTGATCGCCGGCATCGGCTGGTGGTTCCACACGCGCGGCGATGCCGCGTCGCGGGCTCCAGCGGCCGGTGCGGCTGGCGCGGGATCCGACGCGCGCGCGGTGCCGGTCCAGCTCGCCAAGGTCGAGCAGAAGGACCTGCCGATCGGGCTCGACGGCCTCGGGACGGTCGCCGCGTTCCAGCAGGTGACGGTCCATACACAGGGCGACGGCCGGCTCGACAAGGTGCTGTTCACCGAGGGTCAGGGCGTGAAGGCCGGCGACGTGCTCGCGCAGATCGATCCGCGGCCGTTCCTGGTCCAGCTCCACAACGCGCAGGGCGCGCTCGCCCGCGATCGCGCGCAGCTCGACGCCGCGCAGAAGAACTACCAGCGCTACAAGGGCCTGCAGGCGC
>Ga0157374_10004533_pt1 | contig 11668 bp, 7 predicted proteins | sample M25metaG_FD_115308 | JGI IMG/M metagenome (GOLD analysis project Ga0157374, IMG submission 115308) | Miscanthus rhizosphere microbial communities from Kellogg Biological Station, Michigan, USA - M2-5 metaG | ecosystem: Host-associated > Plants > Roots > Rhizosphere > Soil | place: USA: Michigan...
CGTACCCGGATTATCACTGCCATAGTTGTCCAGAATCTCACGCACACGCGGTGTCATTGTTGTGCTCCTTTTCGGTTCGACGCCCCGGGAAAAGGGAGAAACCTGCATTGAGATCCTCCGGAAGAGGACATCGAACCCGTTATGCTCGTATAGACAATATAACGCACCAAAGCTAAGATGAGTTCGCGCAGGGAGAGGCCGAGGCGAGGCAAGCGCACTCCACTGCAGGCAGGAAAGGTTAGGAAGACACGATGCATTCAGAGTCGTTCCCGAAGGTCTCATGGCATAGGGTTGCCCTGTGGTTTGCGTTGCTCGGGATGTTGTGGAGCGCGTCGGCGCTCCGGGCGGAGGCCGACGGCGCACAGAGCGTGACCGTGCCCTTGATCCAGCGGGGCGTGCATCTCTATGTCGAAGCCACGATAGACGACAAGCCGGCCTTGATGGTGCTGGATACCGGGGCTGGGGCGAACATCCTGACCCCGCGCGCGGCGAAACGATTGAATCTGGAATTGGGTAAGGGGCAGGTGAGCGTGCAGGGGGCCGGTGGCGATGCGGCTTCGGCGTCTGAGGTGAAACTCGGGAAGCTGGGCGTGGGCGACGCGACGCTCAAGGCGCAGAACGCCTATGTGATCCGGCTGCCCGAAGCGCTGGTGTGCGACGGCCTGCTCGGCACCCCCTTCTTTCAGGCATGGATCGTTCAGTTTGACTATGAAAAACTGCGCCTGACGCTGACCCCGCGCTCTGCATTTCAGCCTCCGGCGGACGCCACCGCCGTGCCGATTCGTTTCTTCAACAATATCCCTGCGGTGGAGGCGACGGTAGACGGCATCAAGGGCCAGTTTAAGATCGATACCGGCGCGGGCGATGCGCTCACCCTGTTCGCCCCCTTTGTGGAAGAGCACCACCTCCGCGGCAAGTACATGCCTTCGCTCCAGACGGTGACCGGGCGCGGTGTCGGCGGGCTGCTCTATGGGGATATGGTGCGGCTGCCGGAGTTCCGCATCGGCTCCTTTCGCTTCACGCGCATCACCGCCGAACTCTCCCGACAGACCGAGGGCGCGTTCGCGGGCAAAGAGAACGCGGGCAATCTGGGCGGCGAGATCTGGCAGCGGTTCACGCTTATCCTCGACTATCCGGAGAGCAAGATCTTCCTGATCCCGAATGGGCGTTTTGAAACGCCTTTTGTCGCGAACCGCTCCGGATTGGCGCTGGATACCGACCAGGGAATGACGCTGATCCGCGCCGTGATCCCCGATAGTCCCGCCACCGAGGCAGGCGTTCACGAAGGAGACATCGTGTTGGCGATCGATGGCACCTCGATCTTCCGGATCGAAGGCTGGAAGGTGCGCGAGATCCTCCGGGGCGAACCCGGAAAGAAGATCGTGCTGCACCTGCGCGCCGCCGATAAAACCGAGCGCGATGCGACGCTGACCCTGCGCGACCTGATCTGATCCCTCCAGAGGGCTTCAGACAGCAAACGGCCCGCCGTACCGGATCGGTACGGCGGGCCGTTGCAACATAGGAAGCAGAAAGAAGCAGAAGCGATAATCCTAACCGCCGTGACCGTTGCCGTTGATGTTGTTGAAGTGAAAGGTATGGCCGAAGATCGTTACATTCGATCCGCCGCGATTGTTCTGGTTGCCATACTGAAGATTGCGATTACCGCCCAGTCCACCGCCGGAGACGGTGCCATGACCGGTATCCGATCCCTGATTCAGGCCCGGATAGTTGGGAGCGCCCTGGGTGCGATTGCCGGTATCCTGCGTGGGATCGATTTCGATCGGCACACCGAACAGCCCGTTCAAGACCCGCAACAGATCGTATGTCTGCACGTTATGGACATCGACCTCGCTCTGCACGATGGTGGGCGGAGGCGGGAGGACGGATTCACCGGCCTGAGGAGGCAGGACGGGAAGGGCTTCCGGCAGCGGTTCCACGCGCTTCGAGAAGTGATAGACTCCCTTTTCGAACTTGACCTGCACGGGAATGTCGCTGACGCGCAGCAGGGAGTCCAGTGCGGTCTGGAGCTTCACGTTTGTCAGATGGCTGGCAACGATGGCGTTCTTGACATCCGCGTCGATCGTGAAATCCGCGCCGACGCTCTTCATGATGGGGGGGATGACGACGATCAGACGTCCGCCGGCCGTATCGACACTGACCTTCATCTCCGAAAATTTGGAGGCCCCGGACGACTCGGCGCCTCCATCGCCGGAGGTTCCCGGCATCGCTTGTGCCAGCGCTGCCCCCCCGGACAGCACCCACAGCAACGCCAGGGCGCTCCGACACCCTGCCTGCCTGAGATTATAAGTCTGCATCTGTTCATTCCTCCCGCATGAGAAAAAAGCCGTTATGGACGCATTATAACACAGTTGATGATCGGGTGACAACAGATTCGGATATTTCGCAATTTCCGAGAAGCAAACTGTGCTGACGGCTGCAAGAGGGGCTTATTGAAAGGTGTTGCCAGGTTCCGTGCATCTACTGTACAGTTTCCAGTGACGTCCGGTTTGAAATCACCGATCAACCTCTGAAGCGGGCAGCATAGGGCAAAAAAATTCGGTACCTCTTTAAGGTAGAATGCTTGCACTGGTAACGGGATCAAAGAATCCGCTTTGCTAATCTTCAAGCTGATACAAAGGCGCTGCTTTGAGGAGGTATCGGGAGCATCCCGTCGCTCATATTAGGCACGAGGTTCGAATTGGGTAAAGGAGATACGTGTATGTCTGCATTGCGGTCAGGGAACGTCCAAAGAATTCCGCACCGGTTTCCGACTCTTGCCTTCTTGTTGGGTCTGTTCGTACTCGTCTTCGGACGGGGAGCCGGGGCGAACACCTACACGGTCATCAATTTCGCCGACAGAGGCGTCGGCTCGTTGCGTCAGGCAATCATGGACGCCAATGCCAATCCGGGCGCGGACACCATCGTCTTCGCCCTTCCGGCGAATAGGGGGCATTTCGGCATCGAACTCGCCTCCGCGCTGCCCACAATCACCGACGATCTGGACATTCAGGGGCCGGGAGTCCGTGCCCTGGGCGTCGTCACGGTTGTTCCCGTGCCTTTCAGTGAGATCCAGATCGGAACCGGCAACGGCGTCGGACCGACCGTCACGATCTCGGCGATGAGGATCGGCGGCGGAACTTCGATCGATGCCGGTGCGATTAACTGCCTGAGCGGCACGGTCACCCTGGTCAACGTTCTCATCAGTAATAATCGATCCCAGAATTTCGGAAGCGGAATCACCAATGCCGGCACGATGACGCTGACAGGATGCTCTCTCTTTGGGAACACCACATCGTATATCAATGCAGATCCGCCGGTTGCGAGCCGGTTCGGGGGCGGCATCTATAATACCGGTACGCTGACCATGACCAACTGCACCGTCTCCGGCAACACTGTCTCCAGCCTGGAGACGTCCGCCGGGCAGAGCGTGAGCCAGGGCGGCGGCATCTACAATGCAGGCACGCTCCATCTCTCCCACAGTACGATCTACAATAATCAGACCATCGTCACGCTGGGCGCGTCTGCAGTTCCCGGCCAGGGCGGCGGGATCTACAACACCGGCTCTCTGACGATCGACGACACGATCCTTCAGGACGGCACGCAGGCTGACGGCATCTCTAACGGTGGAGGCAGCCTGATTAACTCCGGAGGAACGGTCGTTACGCAAGGTTACAATCTCAGCAACGACAGCGCCAGCGGGCTGCTGACCGGCACCGGCGACATCATCAACAAAGACGCCTTGCTCGGGGGGCTTCCGGATACCGGCGGCGACATACCAAGCTTCATTCCCCAGTTGAGCAGTCCCGCCATCAATGCCGGAGATCCTGCTTTCGTCGGGGCTCCCCTCACCGATCAGCGCGGCCAGCCCCGCGTGCTCGGCAAGCGCATCGACATAGGTGCGGTCGAATATCGACAACCCTTCGACTTTGCCGACGATGCGCACTCCGACATTCTCTTCCAGAACAGCCAGACCAATCAGATCGCCGCCTGGTCTCTGAACGGCCTCAATGTCCAGAGCGGCCTCACCTTCAGCTCCACTCCTGCAGCCGGATGGAAACTCGTTGGAAGCGCCGATCTGAACCGGGACGGATGGCCGGATCTGTTGTTCCAGAATACCACGACCAAACTGTTGGTGGCCTGGTTTATGCGGGGAAACGTCTATATCGGCGGCAAGGTGATTACTCCTCCGACGTTTGCCCCTACGCCCTATGACGTTGTGGGAATCGCCTCTTTCAACGGCCAGATCAATCTGGTATTCGAGGATACCGTCAACCATCAGATCTACTACGGGATCTATGATCCGATTACGACGCTCCTTGTCTCGACCAGTTTGACAGGACCGGAAGGCCCCTTTCTGCCGAAATACCATGTGGTAGGTGTAGGAGATTTCGATCGGAATGGCGTCTCGGATCTGTTGTTTCAGAACTCGGACACTGGGCAGTTGGTGGTGACGGACGCCGCAGGAGCGCCGTTGGCGGGCGGCGGAGTCATCTCTTCGGTGCCCGGGAACGGCTGGCTGGTCAAAGCCGTCGCGGACTACAATAACGACGGCAAGCCCGACATCGTGTTCCAGAACGCCACGACCAACCAGGTGGTCGTCTGGTACATGAACGGCCTGTCCTTCATGGGCGGCGGAGCATTGACTTCCAAACCGCTCGCGCCATATCAGCTCGTCGGTCCCCACTGAGGCCAAACGAATACTATACAGTATGTCTGAAACCTCCGGAACCCGTCCGGCCTGCCAATACGTCTAGTGTAGATAAGAGGGTAGATTGCCCGGGTGTCGGACCGCTTTCGTGCCGGTCGAGGAGGAGAACGCGTTGAAGTTGGATCAGATTGTCCGCAACTATGGCGGCCCGAAAGGTTTCTGGGACCGCCTCAAGAGTATCTCTGTGGCCGAGATCGCCCGTGAGGCCGATCGTCCGCTGAATGTCGCCATCATCGGCGCACCCGATGTGCGCGCCGAAGCGCACACGGCCCTCTACTCCGATCCGGGGTCGATCGCGCTGCAGGGAGCCGCCCTGCCTGTCGCGCCTGCCCTGCACGGCTACGACGCTCTGACGACCGAGGCGAATTTTCCAAATCAACCCGGCATCTTCGACTTCGTCCTGGATCTCGGCAACGGCACCCGGGAGGGACTTCCGGCAGGAACGACGGTCTATTCGATCCGCGAGCTTGGCGGCTGGGAGGCGACCCTCGATCGCATCGTCGAAGATCGCCCGGATATCGAACTGGCGCTCGCCCGCAGCTTCCCGATCTTCCGCAGTCGCGTCGCCCAGCGCATCATCGGCGCCACTGCGATGACCAATGCGCAGTTTACCCTGATCACCGGCATCGCCGCCGCTTTCCCGCTGACCGCCGTCCTCCTGCCGGTCAACAGCCTGAGCGACATCATGATCCTGACGAAAAACCAGATCATGATGAGCCTGCGCCTCGCCGCCATCTACGGCCTGGAAGTCGACTATCGCAGCCGCATGAAGGAGCTTGCCCCGATCCTCGCCAACGCCTTCGGCTGGCGCGCCATCGCCCGCGAACTCATCGGCGCGGTGCCTGTCGTCGGCGTCCTCGCCAAACCCGCCATCTCCTACGCCGGCACCGTCACGGTCGGCAAGGCCGCGCAGGTCTACTACCAGACCGGCGAGAACCTCTCAGTCGCCCAGTTGCGCCACATCTACAAGGAAGCCTACGCGGTCTCCCGCGAAAAACTCCGCGCCCTCACCGTCGGCGCCCGCTCCAAACGCAAACAGGTCCAGCAACCGGAGGCGGAACTCCCTCAACTCACCGCCGCTCCCATGGAACTCGCCGACATCGAATATGTCGAAGAGCCCACGGACTTCGATCCTGAGAAGGCGACCAATATCGTCGCCGATTCCTCCCTTTCTGAGGATCACGTCTTGAATACTTGAGAAGTGCGCAAGCGCGCCACCACAGTTTGCGCCGCTCGACGAGGTTCCCTGCCTGTTGCCTCGCCGAGCGGTTGGCATTTACGACTGGATGAATTCGAGGATGTCGGCATTGATCCGGTCTGCGTGCGTGGTGGGCATGCCGTGCGGGAGTCCGGGGTATGCTTTCAGCGTCCCGTGCTTCAAGAGTTTGATCGACCTCGCTGCGGTCACGGCATAAGGAGCGATCTGATCGTCCTCACCATGCATCACCAATACGGGCACGTCGATACTCGGGAGATCGCCGTAAAACTCGGTTTCCGAGAATACCGTGATGCAGTCGTAGTGCGCCTTGATTCCGCCCATCATCCCCTGGCGCCACCAGTTGTCCCGGATGCCTTGCGAGATGTTCGCCCCGGGCCGGTTGTAACCATAGAAAGGGATCGTGAAATCCTGGTAGAACTGAGCGCGATGATTGGCCGTACCGTCCCGAATCCCGTCGAACACCTCCCTCGGAACCCCCTCCGGGTTCTTCTCAGATTGTCCCAGGCTGGGAGGAATCGCGCCGATGATCACCGCTTTGGCGACACGCCCCAGACCGTGGCGCGCGACATAGCGGATCACCTCTCCGCCGCCGGTCGAATGACCGATGTGAACGGCGTTCTTGAGATCGAGCACTGTCACAAGTTCGGCGACATCCGCGGCGTAGGTGTCCATGTCGTTCCCATTCACCGTCTGTGTGGAACGACCGTGACCGCGCCGATCGTGTGCGATCACGCGATAGCCGTGCCCCAGAAAGAACATCATCTGAGCGTCCCAGTCGTCTGAGGATAGCGGCCAGCCATGATGAAAAAAGAGGGGTTGGCCCGTACCCCAGTCTTTGTAGTAGATCTGCGTGCCGTCTTGGGTCGTAAACATATCCATGGGTTCTTCTCCTCTCGCGTCTCTCGCGTTGTAAAGCGGTGCTTACGAGACCATTCTATCAACCGTGCGGTGCAACAGCATTCCCAACGGAACAGGAAAATCGTTCCGGCCTCTTGAACTTGCGGGCAGAGACGGTTTTGTGGGATCTGTCCCAACATAGCGGAGAAAGAAGAACGGCCATGCCGGTGTCGGAGCCTCCCGATGTCCCCCCACTCATGATCACACTCTTCGGCCCCATGCAGGCGCAGGTAGACGGCGCGCCGATGCCGCACCTGCGTTCGCGCAAGGCTCTCTGGCTGCTGGCTCTCCTGACATTGCGTGCGCAGCGAGCGGTGGAGAGAGAGTGGCTGGCGGCTATGTTGTGGCCGGACCTCGATCCGAGCCGGGGCTTTGCCAATCTCCGCCCGATCCTGAGTGAGTTACGGGATCGCCTGGGAAATCAGCGTGTGCGGCTGCAGACACCGAACCGCCTGACCATCTTGTTGGATCTGAAGGGTGCGCATGTCGATCTCCTGATGTTCGATGCCGCTATCAAGAGTAAGCGACTGTCGGCGCTGGAACAGGCGGTAGAACTGTATCGCGGTCCTCTGTTGGAAGGCTGCAACGAAGAGTGGGCCGTTCAGGAACGGGCTGTGCGCGAACAGAGTTGCCTGCAGGCGCTCCAGACGCTGGCGGATACGGCCCTGGCCGCCGGCGACTCACTGCGGGCGATCGGCTACTATCAGCGGATGGTCGCCATGGATCCGTTCGCGGACTCTCCGCGGCGCGGATGGATGGAGGCGCTGGCCCGGGAAGGAGATAGGAATGCCGCGTTACAAGTCTATCGCGATTTTGTGGCGGCGCTCAAGATCGATCCGACTGCAGCCCCCGACGAACAGACGAGTGCGCTGTACGCGCGGTTAAGAGCCGAGGCGCGCAAGCAGAACAGGAAGCCGGTTGCCACAAGCGGGCAAGCGGCATCGCATCCGAAAATAACCGGTTATCTGCCCCATCCGCTCACGGAGTTGGTAGGAAGAGAAGACGAACGACAGGAGGTGCTGAGTCGTCTGCAACGCTCTCGGCTGGTAACGCTGACCGGTCTGGGCGGCATCGGCAAGACCCGACTCGCGATCGAGGTCGCCCACGAAGTCGTGGAGAGGTATGCCGATGGCGTGTGGTTGGCAGCACTGGAGGCGCTCACCGAGGAGAATCGCATTCTCCCTCAAATCGCCTCGGTTTTGGGACTGCGCGAGGAGACCGCTCCTCCCCTCTTGCAGCGTGTGACCGAGCATCTGAGTCGGAAGAGGATCCTTCTTGTTCTGGACAACTGTGAGCATCTCCTGAAGGGTACGGCTCAGTTCGTCGGACATCTGTTGCGGGAGTGCGGCGAGGTAGGGATACTGGTCACCAGTCGCGAGGCGTTGGGGATTACGGGAGAGATCGCCTGGCCGGTGCCTGCCCTGCCCGTCCCGGACCTTGCCCATCTGCCCCAGGGACATGCCACGTTGCTGCGTGTGCTGTTGAGTTATGAGGGAGTGCAGTTGTTTGTGGAGCGGGGGCAGGCGATTCAGAAGACCTTTGCGTTGAATGGAAGCAATGCCCTTCTGGTGGCACAGATCTGTTCGCGTCTGGAGGGGATTCCCCTCGCCATCGAGCTGGCTGCCGCCAGAGTCAAATCCATGACGGTGGAACAGATCGAGGTGCGACTGAAGGATCAACTGGTCCTGCTCACCGGAGGGAGCAGCACCGCCATGTCACGTCAGCAGACCCTCCGCGCGACACTCGACTGGTCGTATGAATTGCTGACGGAGTCGGAGCGTGTGCTGTTACGGCGTCTGTCGGTGTTTGCCGGCGGCTGGACGCTGGAGGCGGCCGAGCGCGTCGTGGCGGGAGAGACGATCGAGGATCGGGAAGTGTGCGATCTGCTTGCCGCCCTGGTGGATAAGTCGCTGGTCCTCTTCGAGGAGGAGCCCGATGCGGGCGGGCGTTATCGTATGCTGGAGATGGTCCGACAGTATGCCGCAGAGAGGCTGGGGGGCAGCGGGGAGGCGGATCGTATGCGCCTCCGCCATCGCCACTGGTGTGTCGAATTCGCCGAAGAGGCAGATACGCGTCTGGACAGCGCGGAAGAGGGCAGGTGGCTGCATCGGCTGGATGTGGAACAGGAGAACCTCCGATCGACCCTGAACACGGTCCTCCCCGAACTGGATGGCGACGAATCGGAGTTGCGCCGTGTCGGCGCTCGCTGGCAGTTTTGGGAGCGTCGCGGCCACTTCAGCGAAGGCCGACAACAGTTGAACCGGGCGCTGGAACGCGCGCGTGAACCTTCAGAGACGGCGGTGCGTGCGAGAGCACTGATAGGAGCGGCGGCGATGGCGTATCGCCAGGGGGATTTCGCAGAGGCGCGCAGCCTGCATCAACAGAGCCTGAATATCTTTCGGAGCCAGGGCAACCGCCGTGGCATGGCCGCTGCGCTGACCAATCAGGGATCCGTCGCCTGGGCGCAAGGCGACTATAGAGCTGCACAGGCGCTGCTGGCCGAAAGCCTTAGCCTCCAGAAGGAACTGGAGAACTCTGTTTCCATCGCCGTCACGCTGCGTGCTCTTGGGCAATTGGCGGGATGGGAAGACGAATACGCTACGGGGCGCGCGTATTGTGAGGAGAGTCTGGCTCGCTGCCGACAGGCAGGCGACCAGCATGGAGTGGCCTTTGTGCTGGACGATATCGGCCATATCGATCTGCTGCAAGGCGACTATCCCACGGCGCGAGCGCGTTATGAGGAGAGTCTGGGGATCCGCCGCGAGTTGGGAGATAGATACGGTATCGCGATGGCGCTCGGCAATCTGGGGGCGGAAGCGCTGGTTACGGGTGATGCGGAGACCGCCCGAGCATGCACGGAAGAGTGGCTGGCGATGTTGACGGAACTCGGGGACCAACAAGGGATCGCCCATTTGCGGATGAATCTGAGGGTTCTGGCGCAAAATCAAGATGATCTTGAGCAGGCGCAGACATCCATGGAGGAGGGAGTGGCCCTCTTCCGGCGGGTAGGCGACCGCAAAGGAATGGCCGGCGCGCTCTGCAGCCTGGGTATCGTCGTGGCAGAAGCGGGAGATCTCTCCTATGCACGCACACTGCTGGCGGAGAGCCTGACCACGCAGCAGGCTTTGGGAAGCAGGTCAGGGGTAGCCGAGAGTCTCGACGGATTAGCCGTTCTGAAATTTGCGTTAACCGAGATGCAGTCTGCCGTACGTCTCTGGGGAGCGGCACAGAGCCTCCGCGAGGCCATCGGCGCAGTGCGCCTGCTCAACGAGCGGAAACGGTGTGATCGGCACATGCAACAAGCCCACGCGGCTCTCGGGGAGGATGATTTTGCGGCTGCCTGGGAGAAAGGCCATACATTTACGTGGGATCAGGCGGTCGCGCATGCTCTTACGGAAGCCTGACTCTCCTTATACTCCAGATGGAAACGATCCGAGTACGAAGCCTCCCAGGGTCCTATCATGCTTTTACCAACTTGAAACCGAGTTGGTAACGGAAAAAGTCTACGTTAGGTGCAGCCGCGAGTGCGCGACGAATGCGCTGATCGTCTTCCAGGGCAATGATGACTCCGTGAACTGTCTGGCCTTTTTCCGCCAACTGCTCCATCACATAGCCCATATAGCGAAGCACCTGCCCAACGACAGCATCGCTGGCGCGGCCCTTCTTAAGTTCGATTACGACCAGGCGCTTTTTGTCTTTGCTGATGCCAAGAATATCGATCGGACCGGTATCGGTCGGGTACTGTTGGCCGACAAGCTCGCCTTCCTCTTCGAAAATGTCGTACTCTTTGCCAAGATCGGTATACGCCCAGTTTTTTACCAGGAACTCTTCCAGGTGTTTTTCGAGTGCGAAAGCAATGGGATCTTCGACAGGGCCATCCGAGGATACAATGGCCGGAACTGGAGCGCCGCCGATTAATTTCTCGATCTCTTCCCAATGGCCCAGGATATTGCAGACCGTGCCAATGGAACCTGTGGACTTTTTTAACTCCAGACTCATCGCTGAGCGATCGATGGCGGTAGAAAACCAGTGCACCGGCCGACGGTGTGGCAGGGAACTGTCGGGGGCATAGGCATAGTCACCGCACACCTCCCCAACACGATACTGTCCTGTGCCATCCGGACAGAGCACAATATCCCCCTGCTGAATACCCTTGGACAATGTCCAGAGCAGTCCACACGCAAGCCCGGCAGCAACTTTTGTCTTTTCTGGACGGCCTGCGAGATAGATCGGAACATACTTCTTATTAAACGTCTGCCAGTCATCCGGCAATTTATCGGTTAAATCTTCCGCGATCCGAACCCCTACTCCGACATAATTGCCAGCGAAACACTCCTCCGCGTACATGCTTCCTTTACCCAACATAATTCGGTAGTAGTTCTTCATCCCAATCGAATCCTTTCAATCAGCAATTCCTACAGCATTCTCTGGTTGAGCGCACGGGGCTTGTCAAGTTTTTGGAGGGCCATGAAATTGCGTTGTCTCTCTTAGAAAATGGTTAAGATATGAAGCGGACAACCACTTTGCGTGGATGGAAAGAGAATTCGTTATTCCTCGCTTCCGCATTCCCGGATCGCCGATAACTTGTACAAGGCGCCGGCCTTTTCCTGCTCTATACCTCACAGGCGCAAGGGAGCAGGATTTACCTTGTTCTCTGCGGAACGATCTGAGCATCCGTTTAATGTCTCGTGGCCGGAAAGGAGGTGTCATCATGTCAGTCATGCTGGAGCGAGAAGAGGTTCCGCACCGTAAGCGCTGGACGCGGGAGGAGTGTCGGAATCTGCGCGCGGCAGGTTTCCTGCCGGGACCCTATGAACTCATCGATGGGGAGATTATAGAGAAAC